>OAVP01000076.1_pt1 | contig 69923 bp, 104 predicted proteins | sample 1495311 | NCBI WGS metagenome assembly OAVP01 (sample SAMEA2580102, study PRJEB22360) | human gut metagenome | biome: human gut; feature: human-associated habitat; material: faeces | place: Denmark | collected 2008/2010
TCCGGTACAATATCGTCAAAGCCAAGGAATGGCTGCATGACTATCTCCAAGAAAATGTCCGCAGCCCCAATCTCCTAAATCTTTGCGCTTATTGGTTGCCAGATAGTTTTGGCTGGCCTTTGCATCGAACACGATTCCCCCGTTACGATACGTCACCGAGGGTCCAATGATCACACCGGCATAGTTCAAATCAAACCCTTGGATGGTGAAGATGGAGCCAATCTCATCTATGGTGTACGGCTTCTCCGCCCAAGACAGTTCTTTGTCGATGCCTTTCCTGCTTTTCGGAGCGGAATCTTCGAGCTGATAGTTCCAAGGCTTGCAGAATTGGTCAGAACTTATTGCGGAATGATCGAATCCATGGTCATCCGCAAGTCCCATACGCCATACGCCGGAAGTATCGCGATGCAGTTCCACATTCCAAAAGCCATGCGGATCATTCTGATTCTCAGATTTCGCCGAATACTTCCAGTCATAGGTGGCCAACAAACGGGACAGTCCAGCCCCATCCCAACCATCGGGCTTCAGCTGGGCTTTCGCGTGAATGGCATTAAACAAATCAACCGGCGAGTCGAACACCTTAACGTCATAAGGTTCTCGAATCATTTCACCATCTGCGGCATACTCGCCCGTATCAACGGGCATAGGGCCGATACCTTTCCCGAAGCGAATCGGTCAATCCACTGAATCATCGACTTACTCGCGGCAATACGGAATTGCTTTTTCAAATGGACATGCGCAATGTCCACGGAAATGGACGGCAGATGATATTCGGCGCCCAAATCAACCGCTCTGAATGCACCGATTTTCCCGGTCGCGCATGCGATCTGAGTCGAATCAGAGTCCAGCTGAAGTTTTTCCAGCATCGCTGGGTCCCACTGCTGGCTGGACTGCATAATCTGATTGTGATCAAAGACCGCAATCACCACCCGGACTCTGCGCAGAATGTCATACAGCTGGTTCTTCCCGGAATATCCCTGATTTCCTTGCGTCATCAACAAATGGGCCTCGTCGATGAGCACGATGTCCGCCAGGCCTTGCGGCTGGTCTGGAATGCCTCGACCATGCTCGTTGCGTAAGCTGAATCGATTGATGAACTGACTGGGCAGCATGACCACTTCATCAGATTTCTTCTGCAAACCCAGTTTCGTGGCAATCTGATTATATACGTGCACCTGTTCCTTATGATTGACAAGAATGTATGAGGAAAGCCGGCCGTTCGCCGTTTGTGACAGCTCAGGATAATCTTCGTCTTCGGAATAGGTGTCGCCTTGGATGCCGATTTCAGCCGCGATTCTGTAGAACAGGTGGCTTAACAGGACCGTTTTGCCTGTCCCTGCAGCACCTTGAACAAAGATTAATTTCGGATGGCGATCTGAAGATTGCTCATCGGCTTTCTTCTGTTGCCGGCTATCGGCAACCAAGGCGGCAAGTTGCACCAAAACAGATTCTTCGGCTTCGAGCTGGCTATCGCTGAGTTTATGAAAAGGCGATGCCTTGAACAACGCGGAATCTCGGATGATCTCCTCCGCCGGGAACAGGTCAGAATCTTCCTTGTGTAATCTCAACCAGATTTGCGAGAAAATCCGATCAAACTGGTCTGCGGTGTAATAATCGCCTTGCGCATTGGTCCGTCGATTGTTGAGCCTTTTCACCGAATCGGTACTGGACATATAGTGCATAAGACGGTTTTCGACATCCAGGGTTAACGACTTATTGAATTTGGGATGTGAAATAACATATTGCCGATATGCATCATCATTCCGCGAGACAGCATCAGCTACAGCTTTCCAGTCCTCGCGTTCTTTAGCATCTCTTTCAAGATGCTGGAATGTACGATGCCGTATATCATTGGTCTCACCGACGTACACCGTATATTCGTTCTTCATCGAATAGCGATTGGTCTTTCCTGAATACACGACATAAACCGTTGGATATGCCAACACATATCGCAGCATGAAATGTTCCAGATCGGAATCATTAACACTGCGCCCCATCTGCTTCTCGAGGGATTCGTCAAAAGCCTTTTCAAAAGCTTCCCTACTGTATTGACCATATGGCAGGTTGATGACAAACGGCGCCAAGCTCTCACTGTTCATAGTCATATTATGGTCCATCATGAGCTCTGGTACATGACCAACATTCAGCAAGTCCTATAATGTCAGTCATGATCAGTGACAGTACCATTCAGTCGATTCGTGATTTTGTGTCGGAGCGTGGCTGGGGCCAATACCACACTCCTGAGAACCTGGCGAAGTCCATCAGCATCGAGGCGTCGGAATTGCTGGAATGCTACCAGTGGGCGCCGCAGTCGCCATCCATGGATGAGGAACATGTCAGGGAAGAACTAGCGGATGTGCTTACGTATTGCATCATGATGGCCGATGCGCTTGGTGTGGATATGGATGACATCGTCATGGGCAAGCTCGCAAAGACCAAGAGCAAGTATCCCGCGGAAGCCGTCCGTGATGACTTCGAGGAATACGAGCACCGGCATCTGAATGCTCGTAAGACGGATGACGATGCTCAATCTTCGCCTAGCAAGTAGCTTGTTCCATGCGGCTGCTATCACCATGCCGTGATTCCGACACCACCACGCGATAATGGTACACGTGGAACCAATCAAGGATGACGGACGGCCGGTGGCATTGGTCACCGGCGGCACGAGCGGCATCGGCAAGGCGACTGCGCGGATGCTCGCTGTGCGGGGTTGGCGTGTGATTGCAGTGGGACTCGGTGCGGACGAGAATATCCCTGAGACTCAGTGTCTTGGCCACAGCGAACTGTTTACCTACGAGATGGATGTCACCAACCGGTATCCATTACCTCATGTGTATATGTAGTATCAAGGTCGGGGATACAGTACAACACCTCAAATATTCGCTTGACAGCATGCCAATCTCCCTCTGTCAATCCGCGATATTTCGGGAATTCATGCATCGTATACCATCTCACACAATTCAATGCTTCATGAGGAAACTCTGAAACTTGGTCTTGCGATTCATCTAATTCCCGACGTCGGCTCTCACGCATGAAGATAAGCACCGCAGCCACATGCTTGCAGTACGTTGCACGTTGGGAATATTGGCATGTGCAGGCGGCAGAAATCACTTTGCCATGGCGCAAACGAATGTCCACTTGATAGTCGTCATTCCCGCGAACCACGGTATGCCAAAGATTCTCAGCAATCATGACCGGCGGATCAACCTTGCCGGCATCGTAATAAGCTTCTCCACGCACAAAAATCCTGCGTTCAAACAATTGAAAGAAACCGTCATCCACTTCTGCTGTCATACGGCCTCCTTGCCCTATGTATTTCAGGATAACGCTTGTCACCCGCTTTTTGTCATGTCATGCGATATTTTCAATTGCTGCGAGCATCGCCCGGAACCAATATTCACTTTCGGCGTTCCATGGACCATTCCCACATATTCAGGACTACAGTAAGCGGCAGATGTAGCCGATTGTGCCCCAGTCCGAAGGAGGACATTATGGGATTGTTTGATTCGCTGAAGAACATGTTTGCGCATCATGAGCACCATCATGGAGCCAGCATCGGTCAGCCGCTCACTCTTACCGACGCCAAAGCAGTGCTCGCTTTCATCGTGCTGCACCAACATCTGGCAGATATGCGCAAGGCGGCCGAAGCGGTCAAGCAATTGCAGGATGAGATGCCTCAGTACATCACATTCGGCATGTCGCATTATTACAGTGAGCCCAAGCGCGTGCGCTTCCAGTCCGAAGGTGGCAAGTTCATCGATGCGGACGCCATCGCCACCGCATTTGCCGAGACCACCGTATTGCAGGACGAGTGCGAAATCCAGCATCTTATGGGCGATATCGAAGACAACCGTGAGCATCGCGATCCGGCAAAGACGCCAGCAGTACCGATTGACGAACTCGTGCGCGTCACCGATGAAAGGCTTGCGACCGGCAACGATGAGGAGCGAAGTCGTGCATGGCTGTTCGCCTTATTCGATCAGCTCGATGACATTGCCGAGGCGACAAAGAACAACCTGGAGCCGCTTGTCACAGCGTTGGATACGACTCTACAAAACAGCTCCGCTACTATTGGCAACTCCGCCACTACCGACGCCGGCAACAGCAGCAACAATGCCAATGCCGGCGATGCACGTTCCCGTATCATCTCCCTAATCGCCGACGCTCTCTTCCCGGCCGCAGAATCCTCGCAGACAAGCGAGTCCTCAGCATCCGCCGCCCTCCGCGAACTGATGCTCAATCCCACCGCAACATCGCTCGATTACATGCCAGCCATAGACGTACTGCGCGCCCACGGTCTCACTATTTGCCGGTGAGTCCGAGAAGTCAACCGGTGGTTCATACGGCAGTGGTTCATGCGGCACATACCGCACGGAACTGCTATGCACGAACCACTGTGTCCGAACAACGAGAACGCACTACTTCTCCAACTTCTCCAGTGCCTTTAACAGCGAATCGACATGTCCTTTGGCACGCACGTTGTAGCGCGCAATCGCCACGGAGCCATCGGGATTGATGACGAGCGTCGAGCGGATCACGCCTACGTGCACCTTGCCGTAGAGCTTCTTTTCGCCGTATGCGCCGTACAGCTTGTGCACGGTCAGGTCGGGATCAGACAGCAGCGGGAATGTGAGATGATCGCGCTGTGCAAACTTGCGCAGCTTGTCAAGCGAGTCCTTGGAGACACCGAGCACTGTGACATTCTTCGACGCCAATCGGGCGAGATTGTCGCGGAAATCGCAGGCCTCAGTGGTGCATCCGGGCGTCATCGCGGCCGGGTAGAAGTACAGTACAACCCTGCGGCCGGCATCGAGCACGTCAGACAGGTTGATTGATCCGCTCTCTGTAAACCCAGGTATAACCGCCGGCAGAGTGAAATCGGGCGCCACGCTCCCCTCTTGCAGACGTTCCGGCATTGAATCAGAGCTATCAACAGTAGTGGTCATGATTCCCATCATAGAACCCTTATCAACAAACCATTTTGAATTCACAATTCTCTATGCTCGGCGCAGCATACGTTCTGCCACATCGATATAAATATTGCAATCGAAAATGACACATACGGCGGAGCTCATCAGCTCTCCAGAAGTTGCTTCAAATAAGCTGAATCATGCACCCGCACTGGTCGAGTATCCTCATCAAAGCCTTCATTGGTGTCTACCTGCTGCTTGATGAAATCAAAAGCCTGCTGAGGAGTGACACGAATGCTGGCTTCCATCTGTTATTTCATTATCGTCGGCATAAGATCGTTCCCTCCTTCCCCGTTCAGTATATATTCAACTTATTTCTCACTACTACAGCACGAAAGGATCCTTCGTCTGAGAGCAAACGACATAGCCTCACACCAGTTCCAACGTCTTGAAGGCGTTGGCCAGGCCGTTCTGGTGAATGTCGGTGGTGGTGAGGTCGCAGAAGGCTTGGATGCCGTGAATGGCGTTGCCCATGGCTACGGATGTGCCGGCGGCCTTGAGCATGGCAGTGTCGTTGTCGGAGTCTCCGATGGTGATGGTGTCGGCAATGGCATAGCCCAGCAAAGAAGCCACGTCGCGCACAGCGGTACCTTTGTCGATGCCATTAATCAGCAACTCGCCATTGTTCGGGGAGATCTTGTCATACGAACCATGCACGAGCTCAAACCATGGGCTCAAATCACGTTGAGTCTCCTCGAAAGTCACGTCAGGATTCGGCGAGGTGAAGTATGACCCCTTGCTCACACGAATCGTCTGTCCCAAAGTCGAGCCAGTCGGCACCTCCACCTCATCCAACAGGTGCCAGAATCGCGCAAACTCACCACGATTCCACGTCTTGCCCTTGGACTCCAGATGGCGGCGATAACCTTCCGAGATGTACATGCCATCCGCACCTTGCCATTGGTAGCTCTCGATATGATGCTTGGCAAAATACGCCATCGCCGCATCGACCGCTTCAGGAGGGACGAGATGCTGGAACAGCAGCCTGTCTCCGACATTCGCCTGAGCACCCGCCACGGAAACCACGCCATCGAAACCGAGGTCGAGGATGCTGCGTTCGATTTTCGGCACGGAACGCCCGGTGCAGATGAAAAGCTTGTGGCCGTTGGCCTGGGCTTGTTTGCAAGCGATTTTGGCAGATTCGGGTACGACGTGGTTTTCGTCGGCTAGGGTGCCGTCGATATCGATGAATACGAGTTTGCTATTGGTTGTCATGGTTGCCTTCGTAACTGGTTGGACCTCCCCCAGTCAGTTTACGCTGACAACCCCTCCAGAGGGGGCGAAGAAAATCCCGCCTAAAAACCTACAAGCATCACACGGCGTAGGCGGCCCAGCGGCCGTGGGTGTGCTGGACTTCGATGGGCATACCGAACAATTCCGACAAGCGTTCGTCGGTCAGGCCATTCTCCAACGAACCGGTGTAGACGATGGTGCCAGCACCGGGATTACCCATTGAGTCCACGCCCGCTTCGGTGGCGTCCTCAGCGGGAATCGGCTTGCGTCCCATAATGGCGATGTGGTCGAAACCGGCCGGAATCTCCTCCAAGCGATGGGTGACCAGCACCACGGCACGCTCGGAGCTTTCCTCGCCGATTCGGCTCAGCGTGCGCATCACCTGCTCACGACCACCCAAGTCGAGGCCAGTAGTCGGCTCATCCATGATCAGCAGCTCAGGATCGCCCATCAGCGCACGGGCGATCAACACGCGGGTGCGTTCGCCCTCGGACAGTCGCCACATCTCCTTGCCTTCCAGATAGGAGACGCGAAAATCACGCAGCAGCTGGCGGGCGCGGGCGTATTCCTCTTGCGTGTAGGTGTCGCGCCAGCGCCCGGTCACGGCGGACAGGCCGGTGACCACGGCGTCCAGCGGGTCCTCGAACTCGGGGAACTGCCGGCCCAGGTCGGCAGAGGCGAGACCGATGCGGGTGCGCAGTTTGAATACGTCGTATTTGCCGAGTTGATGGCCGAGGATGAATACGCGGCCCTCTGAGGGGAAAGTGCGGGTGGCCAGCATGCCGACCGCGGTGGATTTGCCGATGCCGTTCGGACCGAACAGCACCCAACGCTCCCCCGCGTTGATGGTGAGGTTCACGTCGGTGATAATGACGCGACGGTTACGCCGGAATTCGACGTTGTCGAGTTGGAGGACGGTGTTTGTCATGAGTGAAATACTAACTATGATTCGCGATCTGACGACTCCCCTCAGTCACTGCGGTGACAGCTCCCCTCAGAGAGGAGAGCCAAGAAACCGGTACCTGAGGGGAGCTGGCCGGCGCAGCCGGACTGAGGGGGGGCACTCGTTGCAGCGCTACTTACTTCTTCTGCTCGTCGAGCACGGACTGGTAGACCTCCACGGTCTTGTCGCCGATGGACTCCCAGCTGAACACGTCGCGGGCGCGTTCGTAGCCGGCCTGACCCATCTTCTTGGCGAGTTCGGGGTCAGCCATGATCCTGTCGATGGCGGCGGCCATGTCGTGCACAAACTTGTCCGGATCGGTGGGGGTGCCGGTGCCGTCGTGCAGCTGATCGATCGGGACCAGATAGCCGGTTTCGCCGTCGACCACGACTTCCGGAATGCCGCCAGTGGCGGATGCGACGACCGGCAGACCACAGGCCATGGCCTCAAGGTTCACGATGCCCAGCGGCTCGTAGATGCTCGGGCAGATGAAGGCATCACAGCCGTGTTCCAAAGCATTCAGCTCAGGCTTCGGCAGCATTTCTTCAATCCAGACGATGTTGCCGCGTTCCTCATCCAGCTTGGCGAACGCGGTCTTGACCTCTTCGGCGATTTCCGGGGTGTCAGGAGCACCGGCGCACAGCACCACCTGGATGTCCTTGGAAATCAGGTGCAGGGCCTTGAGCAGGTACGGCAAACCCTTCTGACGGGTGATGCGGCCCACGAACAGCAGGGTGGGCTTCGAACGGTCGATGTGGTAACGCTCGAACACCTTCCAGCCCGGGTCGTCAGGGGCCGGGGTGGCGAAGTCGGCCATGGTGATGCCGTTGTACACCACAACCACCTTGTTCGGATCGAGGTTCGGGTAAGCAGTCAGAATATCCTTGCGCATACCGCCGGACACGGCGATCACACGGTCGGCGTGCTCGTAGGCTTCCTTTTCGCCCCAGGAGCTCAGGTTGTAGCCGCCGCCGAGCTGCTCACGCTTCCACGGGCGGAACGGCTCCAGAGAGTGCGCGGTAATAACCAATGGAGTGCCGTGCAGCATCTTGGCCATGTAGCCCGCCAAGCAGGCATACCAGGTGTGCGCGTGGATGATGTCGGCGTCCACATCATTGGCGATCTGCAAATCAACGCCGAAGGTCTTCAATGCGGGGTTGGCATCAGCCAGCTCAGAAGGCGTGTCATAGCCGACGACCTTCAAGCTGCCCTTAGCATCGGCAGCATTCGGGATAGCAGGAATGTCCGCCTCGGTGCGCTTGCCATCAAACGCACGAACGGTTACGTCGATGCGCTCGGCAAGCACCTTGGACAGTTCCTCGGCGTGTACACCGGCCCCACCATAGACATGCGGCGGGTATTCGCGGGTTAGAATATCAACTTTCATCGGACTGCCTCTCCTTCGTGCGTCAGAAAGAAACTCAAGCACTTCTTACTTTAGGGCACCGCATACAAGAAAACGCACAACTTCCGTCGTGCGTTTTGCTTTTCAAGCCGGATTTACCGGGCAAAAGATCAGACTGCCGTGCCGTTCTGATCCAAATTCGGATTATGCTTGGAATCGCCAGCCGTAAAGAACAGGCTCAGCACACCCACAATGAACACCGCGGAAACGGTGATGATCAGCCACATCGGATGGCTTGGCAGCCACATAACCACGAAGAACGCGATAATCGCGATGGCGATCAGCGTCCAGCTGCCCACACGGAACCACTGACGCAGCGAATGCGGTGCCTTGAACATCTTCGGATTCGTGTAGTTCGGGTTAGTGGTCAGCAGGGTTTCGGTGTCCGCAATCGTACCGCCGCTGGGCTTCCATTCGGTGCCGTCGGTGCCGTCCTGCAGACGCTGGGACTTCTGCTGCAGCTGGTATTCGTCAATCATTCCCGAACGGCCACGGCCACGGGTCTGGTCATACTGCGACGGCACTCCCCTGCGGCCTGCTTTGGCTTGGGCACGGCGTTCTGCACGATTCGGCATTCCACTACTCCTGTTTCGACGGTGACACTATTGGCTATATTACTCGCTTATCGGCGGCAATTTGCCACCAGTCCATCGGAACCCACTGTGTGTCATTGTATTTTCAGTCAGTGATGCGGGCAGTCGGTGATGCGATAGGTTTGCGTATGGAAGTCGCAAGTGACCGCAGTGCCGTCCGCGAATACCGAACGCTGCACCAGCGGATCATCATCCACGAACTCGTGACGAACCAGTTCCTGCATGCCGACCCGCTCATGGAATGCAGCGACCGTATGGCAGCGTTCGATGTCGTTTTCCGTGCGAGCGCGCTGTTCGTCATCCATGTCGCCGTCAACGCCGATGTATGCGGCATCGCGAATCAGGTATGGAGCTCCGCCGTTGAGCAGGGCGTACAGCATGTAATCGTCGCCGTTCGCCACACGCTCCATCATCCATGGTTCGATAATGCAATCATGGTAGACGAGGTTATACAGCGGCACCGGCACACCTTGGCGCGGCTCGTTGGGTGAGCGCATCTGGAAGTCGTATGGCGCGTAATGGCAGAATATCAGGCTTGGCACTGCCCAGTCCGATACCTCTTCGGACGAGGAGAGGATGCCGTGCGAGAGCAGATATTCGAAGCATTCGGCGCGGCGGTCAAAGCATTCGCGGCGGGTCATGCGGTGTTCGGGGTTCGAGCATTCGTCGCCTTCGTTGCAGGTGAAAACATCCAAGTATGCACAGTCGAGTTTGATGCCGTGTGCGGCGATTTCGGCGAAATTGCGGCGCACGTAGTCCGGTGCGAGCTCGGCGCACAGGTAGGTCTGGCGGCCGCCCGCCCAGCGTGCGTGTTCGGGCATCGTACCGTCTGCCAGCCGAATCGCATTGTTGGCATCAAAGGTTTGCGCGGTGAAGTAGTAATCGCGGTACTGGTCATGCGTGCCGAAAATATCGCCTTGCTCATGGCAGGCGTCGACCAGCGACTTCATGCCTTCCCAGCCGCCTGCCTCCTGACAAGCCGGCAGATAGTCGGGGTGTGCGTTGTCGTATCCGGGCTGTGCCCAACCATCCAAGTGCATGTACAGTCGGCCTGCACCCATGCTGTGCAATGTTCGCATTTGCTTTTCGCGCTGCGCAAAGGTGACCAATGAATCGTTTTTCTCGGGGTGATCCTTATCGTAGTAGTACGAGTCGGGCTGTACTTTGGTTTTGATGCCGATGTGCACCCATGAACGACCAATCAGGTCACGCACGGAGGGATTGCGCGCCGCCTTTTCGACGAGCGTACGCAGGCGACCTCGTTCATTGACGTACGAACGATAGGCCTTGCACACCGCCGTGTGATCGGCGTGGTCGAGGAACTGGTAGCGTACCACGCGGCGATAATTCATTGTGCCGAGGCTTGGCTCAAACCAAGTATTGATATGGGTGTACGGGCCATCGCTGGGATGGTCGATGCCGTAACCGGCATTCCATGGAGTTTCGCAGATGGCGATATACCCGTGTCCGTCTGCGCGGAGCTGCGCGAACCACGGCATGTAACCGCCAGCCGTTTCGAAGCGGCCGTCGAAGGCGATGTCTTTGGTGCTCACGGCGGTAGGCCATGTGTTGGGGATCATCACACCTTGCTCATGGGTGATGAGTGTCGTGTCATGGTCGTCGGCGCAATCGAAGTCCATGGCTGCGGGCCACGTCACATTGGTGATGTTCAGGCCTTGCTCATTGAGCGGAATCCATTCGAAGAGCACATCGCCTGAGGCACGCTCCACCCATACATAGGTTTCAAAGGAGTATGCGCTGTGCCCAAAGCCGGTGAAGATGCTGCGAATGCCGGTTCCCGTGCCGGTTTCACGCTGCTCATGGGTGATGGAAGTGGCATCTGCGAACGCGAAGGTGCCTTGCGCGCATTGCAGGATCGGCTTGAAATCAGCGCAGGTATTCCATTCGGCACCGTCGCGCGTAAAAGCGAACTGCATTGTTCGTTCATCGAATCGCACGGTAGTGCCGGATACGGTGAATTCCATAGTTAATGTGCTCCTGTATGTTCTCGATTGCTCCCGCTTACGGGAGCTCGCTCATATAACAAGATTAGGGGTGGTCTGCTGTTTGAGACCACCCCCAGTCGGCTTTGCCGACAGCCCCCGCCAGCGGGGGCTAGCGCTGTCTGTTTATTACTTACTGCTTACTGCTTCTTGGTCAGTGCGGTGAACACTGGGCCGCCGCCGTAGTCGAATGCGACGCCGGAGACTGCGGAGGTGCTGGCTGCGGTGGCATTCTGGTTCCACAACGGGATAGCCGGAAGGTCCTGCAGCAGAATCTCCTCACCTTGCTGATAATACTTGTCGGCTTCCTCGGTGGACGGGGCGGAAAGAGCCTTGTCCATCATGGCATCGAACTCGGGGTTCTTGTAGTTGCCGCTGTTGCCGCCCTTGCCGTCGGCCGAACTGGAATCGTACAGCTGTACCAGATAGTTGTCCGCGGATGGATAATCAGGGCCCCAACCGCTGCGGTATGCGGAGGTCATCTTGCCTGAATCCACATTGGACAGGAATTCGTCGGAAGTGGACATCGGGATGCTCTTGGCATCGATATCCAGCGTGTTCTTGATGTAGTTGCAGATTGCCTCAACCCAGTTCTTCGCAGTGCCATCAGCATTGTATGCAATGCCGAACTCACCGCTCCACGGGGAGATGGCGTTGGCCTTGGCCCACAGTTCCTTGGCCTTGGACGGGTTGTACTTCAGTACTTCATTTCCCTTGAGTTCCTTGGAGTAGGCGCTGATTGGGGCTGCAAGGAAGTCGACGGCGGGCGTGGCGGTGCCGTGGAAGATCTTCTCGGCGACGGTCTTGCGGTCGATGGACATGGAAATGGCCTGACGACGCAGGTTGCCTTCCTCGTTCTGGCCGAAGTGTTCCAGCCATTCAGGAATGGTGAAGGTGAGCGTATTGCCACCGGGCTCGTTGTATGCCTTCAGCGACTTGTCGGATTGGAAGGAGGTAAGTGCGGTGTCAGGAATCGTGCTCGTGAAGTCCAGGTTGCCACCGCGTAGGTCGGCGTATGCCGAATCAGGCGAGGTGTAGATCTTGAAGTTCAGGCCATCGTTCTTGGCGACACGATTGCCCTTGTAGTCAGGGTTCTTCACCATTTCGATGCTGTGGTTGCGCTGCCAGGACACGAACTTGTATGGGCCGTTGCTCACTGGGTGCTGACCGAACTTCTTCGGGTCCTTGAACGCGGACTCGGGCAACGGCATGTAGGCGTGGCTGCCGGCCTTGACCGGGAATGCCGAGTCGGGCTGGCTGAGCTTGACATCGATGGTGTTGTCGTCAACGACGGTCAGGCCGCTTAGCGTGGCCTTGGGGTCCACGTCCGGCTTTTGCAGATCATCATAGCCTTCGATTGTGCTGAAGAAGCTGGCGCTGGCCTGCTTGTTGGCACTGTTGGCGGTGTAATTCCACGCGTCTACGAAGGAGTGCGCGGTCACCGGAGTGCCGTCGGTGAACTTCCATCCGCTCTTGAGCTTGATGACGTAATGCGTGGCGTTGTCGCTGGAGGTGATGCTGTCTGCTACCTCGTTGTGGATGCCGCCCCGCGCATCATAGGTCACCAGACCGGCGAACAGCTGGTCTACAACCTTGCCGCCACCGGCCTCAGTGGTGTTGCCGGGGAATAGTGGGTGTGCCGGCTCACTGCCGTACACGGAAATGATGTTGGAATCTGAAGCATTGCTGGAATTGGAGGTACCGGTCGATCCGCAGCCGCTGAGCAGCATGACGATTGCCGCACCGGCCGCGACCAGTGAAGTGACATGACGTGTGTTCATGAATCTCTCCCGAATATTTTGGCGTCGTCTTTTTGGCGACGAAAGGCACCATAGGAGCTTCATGTTAACCATGTATGCAATATTCTCGAAATATAAACATTACTGAAGACTCAAGGCAGTAATTAATCCCAGAAACGCAAAAATCCCCTCACGAAGAAGGGATTTTCATGTTTCTGTTTGGAAAGTATTCAGCGAGGCAGCATCATCGGACGCTGGCTGGCCTTAATCGGGGCCGGAAGCTCGCTCTTTTCCTTGGAGAGGTACTCGTCCACGGCTACGGCGCAGGAGCGGCCTTCGGCGATGGCCCAGACCACGAGGCTCTGACCACGGCCGGCATCGCCGCACACGAACACGCCGTCCTGGGAGGTGGCGAACTTGTCGTTGCGGGCGATGTTGCCACGCTTGTCAAGTTCGACGGGCAGCTGGTCGAGGATGGTCTCGGTGTCCGGGTGCAGGAAGCCCACGGAGATGAGGACCAGATCGGCCGGCAGCACACGCTCGGTGCCGGGCTGGCGGGTGAAGGGGCCGTTCTCGCCGGGGGCCACAGAGACGACCTTCAGGCCGGTGACGTGACCGTGTTCATCGGCCACGAAGCCTTCGGCGGTGGTCGAGTTGTCGATGGTGACCTTGGCCTTCTCCTCTTCGGTGCCTTCGAAGTTCACCGAGTCGGTCGAGTAGATGTACTCGCCACCCTCTTCCATGGAGGAAGTCTTCTGGTAGGTGCGGGCGAAGGTCGGCCACGGGCTGTTGTCTGGGCGTGAAGACGGCTCTTTCGGCATGATCTGCAGCACGGTGACATCCTTCGCACCCTGACGGATGGAAGTACCAAGGCAGTCGGAACCGGTGTCGCCACCGCCGATGACCACCACGTGCTTGTCCTTGGCGGTGATGTCGTGCACCGGCTTGACGCCGAAGATACGGCGCGTGGCGTCGGGCAGGAAGTCGAGGGCGAAGTGGATGCCGTCCAGCTCGCGGCCTGGAATCTTCATATCGCGCGGCACGCGGGAGCCGATGGCCACCACGACGGCGTCGTAACGGTCACGCAGGTCATCCCACGTGATGTCCTTGCCAATTTCCACGTTGGTGCGGAAGCGGGTGCCTTCGGCCTCCATCTGCTTGACACGGCGGTCGAGCAGACCCTTCTCAAGCTTGAAGTTCGGGATGCCGTAACGCATCAGACCACCGATGGCGTCGTCCTTCTCGTAGACGACGACGGTGTGGCCGGCGCGGGTGAGCTGCTGTGCGGCGGCGAGGCCGGCAGGGCCAGAGCCGACGACGGCGACCGTCTGGTCGGTCAGACGCTGCGGCGGCAGCGGCTTGACGTAGTCCAAATCCCATGCCTGGTCGATGATGGTCTGCTCGTCAAGCTTGATCATGGTCGGCGGCTGGTGGATGCCGAGCACGCAGGCCTGCTCGCACAGGGCCGGGCAGATGCGGCCGGTGACTTCGGGGAAGTTGTTGGTCATGGACAGACGGTTGTAGGCGTCTTCCCACTTGCCCTGACGGACCAAGTCGTTCCACTCGGGAATAAGGTTACCCAGCGGGCATCCGGTCATGCAGAACGGGGTGCCACAATCCATGCAGCGGGCCGCCTGCGTTTGGGTCCACGGTTGCAGGCCGGTTTCGGCGTGAACGTCGAACCAGTCCTTGATACGCTCCTCAACGGGGCGTTCAGCCAGCTCTCGGCGGGTACGGACCTTCAGGAATCCTCTCGGGTCGCCCATGTCAGCGCGCTCCTTCCATAACCTGCTCGTACACCTTTTCCCAGGTGCCGGGCGCATTGAAATCTACATTGTTGGCCTTGGCTTCTTCCATGGCCTTCGTCATGGCCACGAACTGCTTCGGCACCACGTGAGTGAACCGCTTGACGGTTTCGTTCCAGTCCTCCAGCAGGGCCGCGGCGAACTGAGAACCGGTCTCTTCGGCATGCTGCTTGACCAGTGCGTACACCAGCTTGGAGGTTTCGGCATCAAGCGACTTGAAGAGCAGTGCACCGGACTTGATGGCACCCGGGTTGACCTTCTTCATATCAAGGTCAAGCACATAAGTGTTACCGCCGGAGAAGCCTGCACCGAAGTTGCGTCCGGTGGGGCCGAGCACCACAACAGTGCCGCCGGTCATGTACTCGCAGCCGTGGTCGCCCACGCCTTCGACCACGAACGTGGCACCGCCGTTACGAACGCCGAAACGTTCGCCGGCGCGACCGGCTACGAACATCTGGCCGGAAGTGGCGCCGAAACCGGTGACATTGCCGGCGATGACGTTGCTGTGCTTGTCGAAGGTGACGGTGTCTTCCGGGCGCACGATCATGCGACCGCCGGACAGGCCCTTGCCGGCGTAGTCGTTGACTTCACCGTAGATGCGCATGGTCTCGCCGCGCGGGATGAACGCACCGATGGACTGGCCTCCGGAACCGTGCAGGGTCATGTCGATGGTGTCGTCCGGCAGACCTTCCTCGCCGTAACGGCGGGTGATCTCGTAGCCGACCATGGTGCCGACCGTACGGTTGACGTTGCGAATCGGCATTTCGATGCGCACGGGTTCCTTGTGTTCGAGGGCCGGCTGGGCAAGTTCGATGAGATTGTTGTCCAGCGCCTTCTCCAGCTCGTGGTTCTGCTCGGTGGTCTGGTGCAGAATCGTGCCGGGTACCGGGCCGGCCTGCTTGAGGACGTTGGACAGGTCGATGCCGCCGGACTTCCAGCGCTTGATGGCCTCGTTCTGGTCCAGGCACTCAACGTGGCCGATGGCCTCCTCAAGAGTCCTGAAGCCGAGCTGGGCGAGGATCTCGCGCACCTCCTCAGCGATGAGCATGAAGAAGTTGACCACATACTCGGGCTTGCCCTTAAAGCGGGCGCGCAGCTCAGGATCCTGGGTGGCAATGCCCTGCGGGCAGGTGTTCTTCTGGCAGGCGCGCATCATGACGCAACCTTCCACGATCAGGGCTGCGGTAGCGAAGCCGAATTCCTCGGCACCAAGCAGGGCGGCGATGACCACGTCACGACCGGTCTTGAGCTCGCCGTCGCACTGGACGACGATGCGGGAGCGCAGACCGTTCAGGATTAGCGTCTGCTGGGTTTCGGACAGGCCGATCTCCCACGGGGTGCCGGCGTGCTTGATGGCGTTGAGCGGGGCTGCACCCGTGCCGCCGTCATAGCCGGAGATAAGCACCACGTCGGCATGGCACTTGGCCACACCCGCGGCGATGGTGCCGACGCCGAACTCGGAAACGAGCTTGACGTGGATACGTGCCTTCGGGTTGGCCATCTTCGCATCGTTGATCAGCTGCTTCAGATCCTCGATGGAGTAGATGTCGTGGTGAGGCGGCGGGGAGATAAGCTCCACGCCCGGGGTGGCGTGACGGACCTTGGCGATCCACGGCGGGACCTTGGCTCCGGGCAGGTGTCCACCCTCACCAGGCTTGGCGCCCTGGGCGAGCTTGATCTGCAAATCGGTGGCGTGCACGAGGTAATCGGAGGTCACGCCGAAGCGGGCGGACGCAATCTGCTTGATGCGGCTGTAGCGCTGCGGATCATTGATACGGTCGTCGGATTCGCCGCCCTCACCGGAGTTGGAGCGTGCGCCAATCGAATTCATGGCGACGGCAAGCGTCTCGTGCGCTTCCTGCGAGATGGAACCGTAGCTCATGGCACCGGTGGAGAAGCGCTTGACGATCTCAGAGGCCGGCTCGACTTCGGAGATGTCGATCGGCTTGCGGTTGGTGTTGAACTTCATCAGGCCACGCAGGGTCATGAGACGGTTCGACGTGTCGTTGATGTGGTGCGAATACTTCTTGAACATCTGGTAGTCGCCACGGTGGGTCGACTGCTGAAGCAGGAAGATGGCCTCGGGATCGTTGAGGTGATCCTCACCGGTACGACGCCACTTGTAGTCGCCGCCCGTACGCAGGTTGCGGTGCGGGGATGCGCTCCACTGGTTCGGGTAGGCCACGCGGTGACGGATGGCCACTTCCTCGGCGATCTCGTCAAGGCCAACGCCGCCCACACGGGAGGTGGTGCCGGTGAAGTATTCGTCGATGACTTCCTGGCTCAGGCCCACAGCCTCGAACAGCTGCGCGCCACGGTAGCTCATGATGGTGGAGACACCCATCTTGGACATGATCTTGAGCACGCCGGTGGAAAGCGCCTTGGTGAGGTTCTTCACGGCGGTGTCCGCGTCGACCTTGAGGTAGCCGTTGCGGGCCAGATCCTCAACGGATTCAAAGGCCAGATACGGGTTCACGCAGGCGGCACCGTAGGCGATCAGCAGCGCGACATGGTGAATCTCGCGCACATCGCCGGCCTCGACGGCCATGGAGATCTGCGTACGGGTGTGGTGACGCAGCAGGTGATGCTGCACGGCGGAAGTCAGCAGCAGGGACGGAATCGGGCCCCAGGTGTGGTTGGATTCACGGTCGGAGAGCACGATGAAGTTCTTGCCGTTGTCGATGGCCTCGTCGATTTCGGCGAAGATCTCGTCAAGACGCTCCTGGAGGGCCTTGCCGCCGCCGGCGACCTGGTAGAGGCCCTTGACCACGTACGGGCGATAGTAGCCGCCGAGGATGCGGGCCTTGTCGAGGCGCTTGAGCTGGGCCATCTCATCAGAGTTGACCACGGGCAGCGGGATGAGGATCTTCTTGGCGTGCAGTTCGGAATCGGACAGCAGGTTCGGTTCAGGGCCGATGGCGGATTCAAGCGAGGTGACGATTTCCTCACGCTCCCAATCCAGCGGCGGATTGGTGACCTGCGCGAACTTCTGGGTGAAGTAGTCGAACAGCATGCGGCTGCGGCTGGAAAGCGCAGGCATAGGCGCATCGTTACCCATGGAACCGAGCGGTTCCTTGCCGGTGTTGGCCATCGGAGTGAGCAGGAGCTTCAGATCCTCTTCGGTGTAGCCGAAGGCACGCTGACGGCGCTGGACGGACTGTCCGGAGTGGCTCACGTGCTCGCGGCGGGGCAGGTCGCTCATTTCGACCGAGTTGCCTTCCACCCACTTGCGGTACGGGTGCTGGGAGGCGAGGGTCTTCTTGACCTCTTCATCGGGAATGATGCGGCCTTCGGCGGTGTCGACCAGGAACATCTTGCCGGGCTCAAGACGGCCCTTGGACACGATGTGCTCCTGCTCGATTTCCGGAATCACGCCGGCCTCGGAGGCCAGAACGATGTAGCCGTCGTCGGTGAGCTGCCAGCGGCCGGGGCGGAAGCCGTTGCGGTCGAGCAGGGCGCCGACCTGGGTGCCGTCGGTGAAGACGATGTCGGCCGGGCCATCCCACGGCTCGATAAGCGTGTTGTTGTACTCGTAGAAGGCACGCACGTCCGGGTCGAGGTCGGGGTTCTTCTCCCATGCCGGCGGCAGCATCATGCAGATGGCGTGCGGCAGGGAGCGGCCGGCGAGGTGCAGCAGTTCGAGGCACTCGTCGAAGGTGCCAGAATCGGAGTAGCCCGGGGTGGTGATCGGCAGCAGCGGCTCGAATTCGCCGAGCAGTTCGCTGCTCAGGCGGCCTTCACGGGCGGAGAGCCAGTTGCGGTTGCCCTGGATGGTGTTGATCTCGCCGTTGTGGGCCAGCAGACGGAACGGCTGGGCCAGCGGCCAGCTCGGGAAGGTGTTGGTGGAGAAGCGGGAGTGGACGATGGCGATGGTGGCCTTCATGCGCTCGTCGTTCAGATCCTCGAAGAAGTGAGTGAGCTGCATGGTGGTGAGCATGCCCTTGTACGTGATGGTACGGGCGGACAAGGAGGCGAAGTAGACGCCTATCTCATGCTCGACGCGCTTGCGGATGCGGAAGGTCTTGCGATCCAAGTCCACGCCGGCCAGAGCACCGTTCGGAGAGGCGACCACGAGAGTCTTGAACCCCGGCATGGCGGCAAGGGCCTGCAGGCCAAGGCCGTCCGGGTTGGTGGGCACCACGCGCCAGGCGAGAACTTCGAGTCCCTCCTCGCGCACGATTTTGGCGATGGCCTGTTCCTGCTGACCGGAGGTTTCGATATCGCGGTCGAGGAAGGCGATGCCTGCGGCATAGTGGCCGGCTTCGGGCAGTTCGGCGGGCACGGTGGCACGCATGAACTCGTCCGGCATGCTCATCAGGATGCCGGCGCCGTCGCCCGTGTTCTCCTCGGCACCCACGGCACCGCGGTGGTCGAGATTGACCAGCACCTCGATGGCGTCAGTGACGATTTTGCGTTCAGGACGCTTGTTCAACGTGGTGACCATACCCACACCACAGGCGTCATGCTCGTTGGCGGGATCATACATACCGTCCGGAGCGTGGACCGTGAGATCGAGCGGGGCTTTGAATGTCACCGGAATCACCTCAATTGGTTGTGGACACGTAAGGGAATCGTGTCTCTTCGTTCATTGCTGTTGACACAGTACCGTTGCTCCATGTCATTTACGTTTCGCGTGTCCATATTCCGAATCAGGAGATCCGCGACGATGACGGGCGGGACGTGGTCGGCCCGCTACAGGGCTTCGCCGCCGTCATACGCACGTTCGGAGGCGCGAAGACAGGGTTCGCCCTGCACCACTTCGACCTGCGAGGGCGGCATGCCGTCACCGGTGCGTTTGGCTTGGATCCGCTCGAACAGCATGCGGAAGGATCGCTCCCCCATGTCCAGGAAATTCTGCGTGTAACTGGTCAACGCGGGATTCCACATGGCACCGAAGTTGCGGTCGTCGAACCCCACGACGCTCACATCATCGGGCACGCGGCGCCCGACCTCCCTCAGGCCTCGGATCACGGCCACGGCGATCTCATCGTTGTCGGCGAAGATCGCGGTCACCTCGTCGCGTCGTCCCAGGACGCGACCGGCCTTGACCGACTCATCCAGATCATCGTCGGGCACGATGATCGGATCGGGCACCGCGATGCCACGTTCCTCGAGCGCATCGCGCCAGCCGTTGGTCCTGGTGTTGGCGGTCGGCCCCGCCGGGCGCCCCACGTGAAAGACGGTGCGATGCCCGAGATCCAGCAGGTGCATGGTCATCCAGCGTCCGCCATCCCTTTCGGCGTTGATGATCTGATAATCGCCGTCTCCGAAACTACCGCCCACCACGACCATCGGCATGTCTTTGGGAATGTGTTCGAGCGCGGCGATGCCGGCCCGATCGTATTCGTAGACGATCACTCCGGCCGGCCTGATCGACAGGCCCATGCGCACACGCGCCTCGACGGATTCCATGTCGGATTCATCCAGGGAAACGATGTTCAGCAGGAACCGGCGCCTTCGCGCGGCGGCCTCCACGCCATGATTCGTTTCGGATGTGGAGAAAGCGGACGGGTTGGCGGCGAACACCACCACGGAATCCATCTCCCGGTTCGATAAGGCACGCGCCACGATGTTCGGCTCATAGCCCAACTGGCTGATGGCTTTGGCGATGCGTTCGCACTTGTCCTCGGCGACGTTGACGGTGCCGTTGAGATACCGGGAGACGGTCGGTGCCGAAACCCCGGCCAACCTGGCCACATCCTTGATCACCGGTCTGGTGCGGCCCGTGCTTTTCGCCATCCTCATCTCTCCCGCCATAGCCGCCGGACATGGACGCCGTCATGCACCCGCGTCCCGGTCACGAATCCTTGGTTTTCCGCGTCTCATTGTAGGCCATGGCGCGGAGGGCGACGTATGGGCCGGATGCGCCAACGAGCGGGAAACGCCGAGGGCGGAATTTCGCTCTTGCGTTTGTCATCGAACCGCGCTATTCTGAAACCGGTTTCAAAAGGAAGCCAATATATAACTCAAAGCCACAAGGCTTTGACCAACGAAAGGAAACATGATGTCTTTCAAGGATTCCATGATGCGCGGTCTCGCTATGTACGGCATGAGCTCCACGACCCAGTACGGCCGCGCCAACGACACCATCCTCGCCGACCTGATCAACGAAGCCAACAAGAGCGCTCGCTGAATCGACGGGACGCACGCCTGACGACGGATGTCGCATCAGGACCCGAACGTCATCGACAGCAAGGAAACAACAGGAGCAAGGCCGTTTTCGGCTCTGCATGAACGAAAGGCAGTGACTATGTCCTTCAAGAATTCCATGGTGCGCGGTCTCGCCCTCTGCGGTATGAACTCCGTCGCCCGCGCCGGATACGCCGACAGCAAGATGTTCTCCGACATCATCGACGGCACCGATAAGGACGCCCGCTGAACCGCCGCGGACGATTCCCGTTCAGACAACCGATAATTCAACACAGTGATAATCAAACACAGTGATAACTGAATGACAATCGGACAACGAAGTCCATTTCTCTCTCTCGCCCCCATGCCATGTGTCCGGGTAGGCGGCTTGACGAAACGTTCATTTCATCCGCATGACCCGCACGATCTGCTCGGTGGTGCGCGTCACATTGGCGGCCGCATCGGCCAGCAGGTCGTTGAGGCTCGAAGCGCCGGGCGCGATGCCGAAGACCGCGTCGATGCCGAGTCCGTGCAACCCGTCGATTCCCACACCAACACATCCGGCCACGGCGACAACGGGCTTGCCGTACCGTTTGGCCGCCCCGGCCACACCGGCAGGAGCTTTGCCGAATCCGGTCTGAGCATCGATGGCGCCTTCCCCGGTGAACACCACGTCAGCCCATCGCACGGCCTCATCAAGACCGGATTGCTCGATGACGATATCGACGCCCGATCGAAACTCGGCGCCAAAGAAACCCTTCAACGCGGCGCCGATGCCGCCCGCGGCACCAGCGCCGGGCACATCACTCACGTCCACGCCGAAACGGCTTTCGATCAGACGCGCGAAATGCGCCAAGGCGGCGTCCAACGTGACGACATCATCGGCACCGGCCCCCTTCTGCGGTCCGAACACCGCGCTGGCACCAGTGGGACCGGTCAACGGATTGGTCACATCGCAGGCGGCGATGATGGACACGTTCCCAATGGCCGGATCCATCGTTGTGATGTCGATGACGGATACATCGGCCAAGGCCGCTCCCCCACGTCCCAGCTCGTCGCCGTTCGCGTCCAGGAGACGCACGCCGAGGGATTGCAGGAGGCCGGCGCCGGCGTCATTGGTGGCGCTGCCGCCGAGACCGACGATGATTCGTCGAACGCCAAGACGGGCGGCGGCGAGCAACAGTTCGCCGGTACCATAGGATGACGCGATCAGCGGGTTTCGTTCCTCCGCGTTGAGTCTGGCGAGACCGCTGGCCTCGGCGGTCTCGACCACGGCGGTCGCGCCATCGGCAAGCACTCCGAACCGGCCTTCGATAAGTCGACCGAGCGGATCATGAACCGGCACGGCATGCATCGTCCCCCCGGTGGCGTCGACGAGCGCACGCACGGTCCCTTCACCGCCGTCGGCCATGGGAAGACAGCGAATCTCGGCATCGCGATCGGCATTCTCAATCCCCCGAGCCATCGCCTCGGCCGCCTGCATGGCGGTCAAGCTCTCTTTGAAGGAGTCGGGGGCGCATAGGTAGCGCGTCATGATTCGAGCATACTCCACGACGCTCCGGTCCTAGATGCCGGCGAGATCGAAGAACCGTTCGATGACCGTGTCATTGATGAGCCTGCCGCGCCGCGTGGGCACCACCCGGCGTCCATCGACCACGGTGACCAGGCCCTCTTCGATCATCGGCGTAAGCCGATCCACGGCAATGACGCGATCGATGCGCTCCAGATCGAGCCCTTCACGCATACGCAGACCAAGCATGATCAGTTCCTCGAGGTTCTCCTCGGCGGTGATCCGCTCACTATCGGCCCACGGCACACGGTGTTCGTTGATGGCGACTCCCCAGAGACGGGGGTGGGCGATGTCCCAACTGCGCAGGCCGTACCCATTGGAAGACACCGCATGGCAACGGTAATGGGAATGGGCGCCGGGACCCAGCCCCGCCCAATCGACGTTGCGCCAATACCCGAGATTATGCCGGCTCTCGTATCCGGGGCGGGCCCAGTTGGAAATCTCATACCAATCGAGACCGGCTTGGGTGAACAGCTCGTCGGCGAGCTCGTATTTGGCGGCCTCATCATCGTCATCCGGCTTGGGCAAGGTGCCGGCGGCGATCCGACGGCCCATTTTCGTGGTGGGTTCCACGGTCAGCGCATAAGCGGAGATATGATGCACACCGAGATCGAGAGCGGCCTCAACCGAAGTGCGCCAATCCTCAAGGCTCTCCCCCGGCGCGCCGTAGATCAGATCCACGCTGGAACGCAGTCCGGCCATGGTGGCGGCGTCGACGCCGGCGGCCACGTTGGACGGCGTGTGCGTGCGGTCGAGCGTCGCCAGCACGTGCGGCACAGCTGATTGCATGCCGAAGGATATGCGGGTGAAACCGCCGTCGGCAAGCTCGGCTATGTAAGCCTCATCGACCGTATCCGGGTTGGCTTCGGTGGTGATTTCGGCGTCGGGCGTCAGACCCCAAATCCCGCGGATGGCATCCACCATGGCCACCAGATCGGCGGCGGCGAGAACCGTGGGAGTGCCTCCGCCAAAGAACACGGTGGAAGCGGCAGGCTCCTCGATGCCGTGATCGCACTGCCATTGCCTGATCAGAGCCATCTCCCGGATGACCATCTGGGCGTAATGACCGCGCGAGGCGCCCGCACCGAGGTCCGTGGCCGTATAGGTGTTGAAATCGCAGTAGCCGCACCGCCGCAGACAGAACGGCACATGAATGTAGATCTCGTAGGTCAACCGTCACTCCCCTCAACCATCCGTGCCGAAGACTCCCCGGCGAGGCGAGCCTCCGGCATCCGCTCAGCCTTCCGTCTTCTGTGCGGCGCGAATCTTGTCTTTGGTGTCGCGGTCGTTGGAATCCTCGCCGGTGGACAGGGCCGCGATGAACGCCTCCTGCGGCACCTCCACGTGACCGAGCATCTTCATGCGCTTCTTGCCGGCCTTCTGCTTTTCCAGCAGCTTGCGCTTACGGGTGATGTCGCCGCCATAGCATTTGGCGAGCACGTCCTTGCGTAACGCACGAATGTTCTCACGCGCGATGATGCGCGAACCAATCGCAGCCTGAATCGGAATCTCAAACTGCTGGCGAGGAATCAGACTACGCAATTTCTTGGTCATCATCACACCGTACGAATACGCCTTATCGCGGTGAACGATGGCACTGAACGCATCGACCTTCTCGCCCTGAATAAGGATGTCCACCTTGACCAAATCGGCGGACTGCTCGCCGTCCTCGTGGTAATCAAGGGAGGCGTAGCCCTTGGTACGGGACTTGAGCTGATCGAAGAAGTCGAACACGATTTCGGCCAGTGGAATGCGGTAGTGCATCTCCACACGGTCGGTGGAGATGTACTCCATCGTGCCCATAATGCCGCGGTGGTCCTGGCACAGATCCATCACCGCGCCGATGAATTCCTTGGGCGTGATGATGTCGGCGGCAACCATCGGCTCGACAATCTTCTTGATCTTGCCGTCCGGGAATTCGCTCGGGTTGGTCACATGATGCTGGCTGCCATCCTCGGCGGTCACGTCGTAGGTGACGTTCGGGGCGGTCTGGATAAGGTCGAGGCCGAACTCGCGGGAGAGTCGCTCGTTGACGATTTCCATGTGCAGCAGACCCAGGAAGCCACAGCGGAAGCCGAAACCCAGAGCCACGGAGGTTTCCGGCGTGTAGATCAGGGCGGCGTCGTTGAGCTTGAGTTTGTCGAGTGCATCACGCAGTTCGGGGAATTGCGCGTTGTCGATCGGGAACAAACCGGCGTAGACCATCGGCTTGGGGTCGCGGTAGCCAGGCAGCGGCTCGGTGGCCGGGCGGACGGCCGAGGTCAGGGTGTCGCCCACCTTGGACTGACTCACATCTTTCGCCCCGGTGATGATGTAGCCGACCTCGCCGGCACCGAGTGCCTTGGTGCGAGTCATGTCCGGACTGATCACACCGATCTCGATGGGATCATGGGTCATGCCGATACCCATCATGTGCACTTTTTCGCGGTCGTGCAGTTCGCCGTCCTCCATACGGATGTAGGTGACGATGCCGCGGTAGGAGTCGTAGACAGAGTCGAAGATCAGCGCGCGGGCGGGGGCATCGGGGTCGCCGTGCGGGGCGGGCACGTCCATGACGATCTGGTCGAGCAGGTCGGCCACGCCTTCGCCGGTTTTGCCGGAGACGCGCAGCACGTCGCTCGGCTCGCAGCCGATCAGACCTGCGATCTCCTCGGCATGCTTGTCCGGTTCTGCGGACGGCAGGTCGATTTTGTTGAGCACGGGAATGATGGCCAGATCATGGTCGATGGCCATGTACAGGTTAGACAGGGTCTGCGCTTCGATGCCCTGGGTAGCGTCGACGAGCAGCACCGCGCCTTCGCAGGCGGCCAGTGCGCGGGACACCTCATAGGTGAAGTCCACGTGGCCGGGGGTGTCGATCATACCGAGCGTGTATTCGGTACCGTCAAAGGTCCATGGCACGCGCACGGCCTGGGATTTGATGGTGATGCCACGCTCCTGCTCGATATCCATACGGTCAAGGAAGCGATCGCGCATCTCTCGCTCGGGCACAATGCCGCTCAACTGCAGGATGCGGTCGGCCACGGTCGACTTGCCGTGATCGATGTGTGCGATGATACAGAAGTTGCGAATCACCGACTGATCAGTGGAACCCGGCTGATTGTGTTGGATGACCAACGCATTCCTCCTCTTGGCATATACTCAAACTTCACCTAGTGTAGCCGAGGGACTGTATTCGGCGTGGCATTGCGCGGGTTTTTCCGGGGCTCATGCTATCCTCTAACTCTTGTATGTCCTTATAACACACATCGTTTGGAGTAAACGTGGCAAACATTAAGTCGCAGAAGAAGCGCGTGCTCACCAATGAGAAGGCGCACCTTCGCAACGTGGCTGTGAAGTCCGGCCTGAAGACCGCCATCCGCGCCACCCGCGAAGCCATCGCCGCCGGTGACAAGGCTGCCGCCGAGGCCGCCTACAAGGTTGCCGCCCAGAAGCTCGACAAGGCTGCTGGCGCTGGCGTGATCCACAGGAATCAGGCCGCCAACCGCAAGTCTGGCCTCGCTGTTGCGATCAACGCTCTGTGAGCATAAGCCTCTTAAGGTTTTAGCAAGTCCCCGCAAGTCATCTGGCTTGCGGGGACTTTTTATATCTCCGTTCAAAGAGGTACATTGGCGGTCTTGCGAAATGACATCTCCGTTCAGAGAGGTACCGGATACGGGAAAACCCAATTATAAACGCCGTCATTGCAACGCTTATACTCGACGTTTCGTGCTTCAGGTACCTCTTTGAAAGCAACTAGCCCTGAGGCGGTCTTGAATCATCCTGAGGCGTACCCCCATCATCCATGGTATTAGCGTGGTCTCGGCCAGCTGATTGCTGAATATGCCGTTTTTCGCTAGGCAGATACACACGATGACGTTCGACGGCTCCGGGCAGAGTGACGTTGAAGCCTACCGAAAACAGTCGCAGCGCCACCACGATGATAACGATCAGTACATCGAGCAGCATTTCCGAGCGCATGTCGAACCAGCCGTATCTCGCGCCACGCCATACCAACACAGTCAATATGCAGCCGATAAACGAGGGCACAGCATAGAGGTGTTTGTCTCGAATAATCATTGGCACGTCGCCAATGAAGATGTCACGAATGAGGCCGCCGGCCAGTGCTGTGAACATGCCCAGGAATACGGCGGTCATGCTTGAGGAACCGTATGCCAGCGCTTTTGCGGTGCCGTTGACTGCGAATAGTCCGAGGCCCAGAGCATCGATGACAGTCATCGTCCATTTGAGTTTGGTAATCTCCGGGTGGGCCACCACCACGATAATGCCGGAAAACAGCGTAGTGAGCACAAGGCCTTTGTCGGTGATGCCGACCGGCGGCAAGGCACCGAGCATTACGTCGCGCACAAGACCGCCGCCGAGTGCAGTCAGCCAGCCGCACAGCATAATGGTGAAGATGTCATAGCCCTTGCGAATGGCGGCAAGTCCGCCGGACAGTCCCCAACACAAAATAGCGAAGTACTCGATGACCACAAAAACGATGTTGTTCTCCAACGCCACCTGCATGAGCCGCTCCCCTCTTGTGCCGCTTCGGTTCGTTTCAGTCCGTCTTCGTTCTGTTCCCATTCATCCTTATCCGGCGCTACCGCCCGCCGTACCCGAGCTTACAACAGGCCTTGCCTGACGCAATTGGACTAGAGAACAAACCGAATAAATGCTATTGCCGGTTCGACTCCACTCTTTTTCTCTTACAGCGTCGCCAGCGCGCCAAACTTTGAGCAGCCACCGACGTTAGTCCTTCTCATTTGTCGGAGGTCGGCCAAAGTTTGGCACGGCACCGACGATCATGCGCTCCAGTGTCGTTGCCGTGCCAACTTATGTACAGCTAACGACGCTAAGCCCCTTTTTACCGTCGTTTGATCGCCAGAACTTGACCCGTTAACGACGCTAAGGTGTCTCAACGACGTCAGCAGTCCAAACCTTGAACCATTACTGACATTGAACATCCCCCAGCGTCGCCAGAAGCTCATGTCTTGTCTCACCACCGACGCTATAGTAGTGGAGGCCTTCATCAAGAGCCCAAAAATAGATTCACTCGTCGCATCCGAATGTAGTTTTCAATGGATTCAACGCGTGATTCAGCATCGCGTAGACGGTTGCACAATGCTGCTTCAATATCGATACCGTCCGAGCGGGCTCGACGCACGATGGCGAAGATTTCATCGGCGTAGGCATCGGCCTTCTCATGTTCAGGAGAATTGTCACCGTTTGATTCAGATTGAATCGCCGCTTGAGGCTGCTCGTCATCTTGCTTCGTGTCAGCCGCAGCCGGCTCATCAAACGCCGCGAACAATCTATCAGCATTCGGCGATTTGGAGATACGAGAAACGACTTTGGCCGCGCGAGGCGACGCACCTTGAGCGCGGGGAATGCCCTCAAGCACGGATTTACGATGCTTTTCCTGCTGTTTCATCTTTTCCCATAGAGCCACTACGGCTTCCGGGGATTCGGGTTGGGTAGTCTCTCTCCCGTCGTTGCCGTCAGCATCAAAAGCATCAGAAGATTCGGAGGAATTGCCGGCATCATCAGCCGCAAACACATGCGGATGCCGAGTGATGAGCTTGTTCATCAACCGGTCGGCGACCTCGTCAATACCAAAAGGATCCTCGGCATCCGATTCGCAGACCCGCGCCTGAAACACGGATTGCAACAGCACATCGCCCAGTTCCTCGCGCATGTTGTCACGGTCGTGAGTTTCCACCGCGTCGACGTATTCGTAGGTTTCCTCAAGCAGATTCTTGAGCAGTGACTCGTTCGTCTGCTTACCGTCCCACGGGCAGCCGCCCGGCGAATACAGCACGTCCACCACGGCCTTGACCCGGTCCAGCGCCGTAACCGCCTCAACCACCGGCTTTAATTTCGAACAATGCTCGAAGCCTGACGGCAAACGGTAGGCTGAAGCATGGTATTCCGTCATGTCACTCATCTTGCTCATAGGTTTGCTCCTGTTCTCATCTGGATGAACCATAACCAACCCCCGCAACGTGTAGAAGACCTAGATCATATTATTTGTTGCGAAATGTTGCTAAATCCATCTGTATCTCTCTAGCCAAGAACATTTCCAATACGCCAAGACCCCTTGGAATTGTTGACGTTCCAAGGGGTCTTAGTCAGAAACAAAAGGTGCTAGTTCAGCACACCTTCCACATCCAGTAACGTATAATGAAATCAACGGCCCCCACGGAAAGAACGGCGGAATTCCAACGATTTGATACGATTGGTATACCATTGGAATACCATTCGCCACGGATTGTTTGTTGGAGAATGTTGGAGAATGAAGGATGTTGAATGCCTAGGATAAGGAAAACCGGAGCGGTCTACCCCATCCGCCACGAGCAGCGGAAAACACTCAAGGACGGCACGGTAAAGACATACGTGAACTGGCAGGCCAAGGTGGACGGCCGATGGGTGTCCGCCAAGACCTACAAGGAATGCGACAGGAAAATAGCCGAAGCCCTCAAGGAGAAAACCGAATGGGGCATGGGCGTAGACCGCGCCACCCGGCTCGGCGAGTACGCGGAACGATGGTTCGAGCTGAAACGACGCGACCTGAAACCCAAGTCCATCAACAACTACGCGAGCCTCATAAGCGTGCACCTGTGCAAGTACGCGAACGAGAAGCTGGGCGAAGTGACCGCCTCGGCGGTGCAGCGCATGATAGCCAACATGCGCAACCTCGACGGCACCCCATGCTCGTACAACCGGCAGCTTGGCTTCTACAACATCCTTAACCAGATATTCAAGGCGGCGGTGGCCGACCGGCTGATACCCACCAGTCCGGTCACCAGCGCGGCAAGGCCGAAACGCAGGGACACGGGATTGGCCGGGGACCGGCGCACCATCAACGGGCCCGTGGCCGTGTCGGCGGACAGGCGCAGCGGCACGCAGGACCGCAAGGCGTTCACCGTGGAGCAGATGCAGGACATGCTCGAAGCGTCCTCCGACGACCTGTTTCTGGGGGCACGCCAATGGTGGCGTCTGCTCACCGGCATGAGGCAGGGGGAGATACTGGGAGCCACGTTGGACGATCTCGACCTGTGGCGGGACAAGACGTTGGAAACCCCGGACAGCGGCGAGATATGGATAGGCACCTACACGGTGAACTGGAAACTGGAAAGCCTCGACAAGGAGCATGGGTGCGGGGAGCCCGGCAGGGACGGAAGATACCCGTGCGGCTTCAAACGGCCTTCGAGCTGCCCCCGATACCGGTGGAGGGTGCCGGACGGATACGACATGATACACCTGTGCAAGGGGTACGCTTTGACGCCGCCGAAGTCCGCGAGAGGCAAGGTCGTGCCGATAATCCCCCAGTTGGGCACCGTCGTGCACCGGTATCTGGAGGCCACGGAGAATATCATCCCGAACCCGTACAACCTGATATTCAGGACGCGCGAGGGTATGCCGTTGGCCGCGTTGGATGACAGGGCCGGTTTCCGCGACCTCATGCGCAGGGCGGGCATCCCCGACTACGAGAACCGGTACGGGCATGAATGCCGCAATTCCGTCGTATCGCTCCTGTTCCACATGAAGGTTGATCCCGGCATCATCCAACGCATCGTGGGCCATTCGTCCGTGGAAATGAGCGAGCATTACCGCACCGTGCCGGTAGAGGATTTGATGCGAGGCATGGAGACGATAGGCGACGAGCTCGGTCTGAAGCAGATCGAATGGAAGGCGTGAACTGGCGCGCCGAAACTTGCCGGCCATACAATGGAAGAGTAAGTTAATCACCTTGAATGTCCAGCGGAAGGAACGTTACGGAGGCGCACCATGACAAGCATATTCGACGTGGCCGCTTACGTGCTGGACAAGCTCGGCGTCATGACCACCATGAAGCTGGAAAAGCTCTGCTACTATTCACAGGCATGGTCCCTCGTATGGGATGAACGGCGTCTGTTCCCCGAGCGATTCGAGGCATGGGCCAACGGCCCGGTGTGCCCCGACCTATACCATGCGCACAAGGGCATGTTCAAGATCACGCGCGGCGATATTCACGGCGACCCGTCGAACATAGACGAAGACGGCACCAGCACCATAGACGCGGTGTTGAATGCCTACGGGAAAATGGGAGCCTACCAGCTCAGCGAGCTTACCCACAGCGAACGCCCGTGGAGGGATGCGCGAGGCGATCTCCCGCAGGGAGCCATCTGCAACACCGAGATAACTGAAGCGGCCATGGCCGAATACTATGGGAGCCTTACCGACTAGTGGGCCACCGCAGCAAAACCAAGAGCATCAAGGCCAAAGCTCCGAGCTCTTCAAAACATGTGCCCGCGCATCACGTGGCGAAAAGCTATCATGTCCCCGAATCCGCCACGGAGATTCCCAAGGATTCCGTGAACCGTCGCATCGTATTCCGTTTCGACTGCGTTGACCTTGAGGCCGACTGTCCATGGTCGCTCGCGCACATGAGCGACGAGGAGCATCGACTGCTGCTGTTGAAGATGCGTGACTTCGAAAAGGCGACGGTGGGCGAGATCATTAGCCCCTCATATCAAGCGTTCACCTGCTACCCTGATTTCACCCAATGCCCCAACCAGACGCCACAGGACCGGCTGGCGAAATACTATGAACGCGAAGGCGATGCGTTGGCCCGGTTCCGCTTGGGCGGAACCGAACGCCTGTACGGTTTCCTTGTAGGCAATGAGTTCCATATACTCTGGTGGGACCCGAACCATGAGGTATGGCCCTCCACTAGGAAACACACCTGACCATCATATTGTAGTGGTATACAAAATGGTCTCGTTCTCCAATACAGGAGAACGAGACCAATCGTTATTCTTCATGGATATACAAGGTGGCCATATAGTCGGTACCAAGGGAGTTCCCGTCGTTTACAAGAACCGACCACTCATAGACGACGCCGTTCTTCTCCAATGACCCCGACGTATTGGTGGCGTAATCGGGTTCTCCACCTGGATATTTATCGAGTACGCATATCCCCTTATCGAATTGGTCTTGCGCGCCCATGGTTCTGAATTGGTATACGATCTCCCCACCCTCGTTGACGGGAACATCGCATTCGCTGGCTATCTTGCCGATGGTACCCGTAGGAGAAGATACCGCTCCCGTATAACCCTGAATCATTATCACGAATCCCGCAATTACGATAATCAGGAGAGGGCTCGCAGCCGCGGCTCCCAAAAGACAAAGGACGAACTGCCATATCTTCAACGTGATAGTGTGTGCCGGTTTCTTATGCTGACTACGCTGGGAAGGTATCTGGTATTCCGACTGCGGCGTCAGCCGCTGGGGCGTGTATGGAACTTGTCTATACTGTATTTGTGCTGCGGTTTGAGGCGAAGTTGATTGCAGCGGTAAATTTGATGTTTCCGGATAGCAGACATTCTGGTTTTCTGACGAACTCATTATAATCCTCTTCTCTTTGTCGAGTTAATAGTCTAATTGTATCTTGGAAGTGACCGGATATAGATATTCGTTGACATAGAAAAAGCAAGCCCTATGCTTATACTGAATAAGTGAACGAGCTGAAATATTCCGCTAAGTATGCGCAGTATTTGAGGGATTTGATTGTCCCGAAAGGAACCACCGGAATAATTATTACCGGTAATTCGCAAAGAAAAGTCCACACATATGATCCCCTGCCTCTTCGGCGTATCTTTAGGGGGGAAAAGTTCACGGCTCTCGTAGACACAACCACCAGAATCATTGATTGCGCCAAATACGATAACCACTGGGAGAAATCCACTAGCGACGGATATGTGCTCCAATACAGGGGCAAACCTTTTGCCGCACGGACAGGCCAAGAAATGATCGAACTAAAGTACGCTGTATACAACGGACTCGGGAAACGCCTGTACCTTGAATGTTGGTTCGATGAGTGGTTCATCGAGGAATATGCATGGCCTTCCGTCCAAACGATGTTGCCGTCAAACCATGATCTACACTCACTTGCCGTCCTTTTGGATAAATATAGGCATTGGCCCGTAACCTCGGAAGAGGTGCTACGAGCCAATGTACTCAGATAATTTGAAGGATAATAATCACGCGGCTCGCGTAGATATATTGTCATGCAGCCAGTGCCGGTAGTCATGCAGGACGCTGACGGTGATGCCGAGTTCCTGTGCCATCGCGTAGGGTTCTCCCCCGTACAGGTCTTCGGCGTGCATATAGTCCACGGGGTTTATCAACGCCAATGCGGTCTCCTTGCGCGTCAGACACTCTTCCTTCTTATGGCTCAGCAAACGCAGTCCGTCATCGAAGTGCTTGGCATGGATAAGCTCATGCTGTAACGTGCACACCAGCTGCTCCATGCTCATGGTGGGGTCTATGAACGCGGTGCGCGACATTGGGTCGTATTCCCCGCACTGCGAACCGTCGAACTCCTTATCCTCTATGAGGACTCCCATGCGACGCGCCTCAAGGGTGAGGTCAGTCCAAGTCTTCACCGCGACCAGACTCCGCTTTTTTGTTCTCATCCCTGTAGGCCGCTTTCTCGACCTCGATCTCCCTGCCCATGACCTTTTCAAGCTGGGAGGCGACAGAAGCGGTCTCCGACTGACCGTGCAGCGTCTCTCTGGCCAAACGTGCCAATTCGATCATCAGGGAACGGCCTGTAGTGTCCGAGAGTACAGCCAGTGCGTCAATATCGTTTGTATCCAACGCTCTTTTACCGTTGACTCGTTCAGAGACGTAAGCTTCGGTGAGACCAAGGTAATCAGCAATAGCGCGCTGACGCACCTTGTGCGCCTTCATATACTTCTTATATTCTTCCGCAAACGCTAAGGCAAAATCTGACATTTCACGGAAATCCTTTGGATTAGCCATAGTTGAATCTTAGCATATGCGATACGGCGTGTCTAGTCTTGACAGAAACTTGGCATATGCTAAGTTATGAAATATGAGCAGCACACAGAAACTTACAGCAGCCGGACTTCGATACCAGCTCTTCATCAGGAACAAAAGCCTTAGGTGGATGGCATCGAAACTCGACTGGGACGTGAGCAAGCTATCCCGCCGACTCAAGGGAACCCCGGCCTTCAACGTCATCGAGATTGACCGAATAACAGAAATCCTCGGGATCAGCTTCGAGGAACTGCTCACCATCCCAATGGACATGCAGGAGCGGTTCTTCAAGATCGAGTCTCCTGATTTGGAGGTAACGGCATGAAGATGCAGCTTGACCTCAACGGCCCTTCCCCTCCCCTGATCATTCACGGGCTGAAAACGCTGATTGAAGACGGAACCGTCGAAACATTGGAAATCACCGGGGACGGCCTATCCAATGCAACCGCGATTGGGAAACTCCTAAACATCGACCCGTCGATACTGGCTTCCAGCCAAGACGTGCCGCTGGTTATCGACCTGGACCACGGGAACGCGGCGTATGCCACCTTCGGCTGTGTACGGTTCCTCGACAACCAGCGACTGCTGGACTGGTTGGACATGGTTCAAACCGGGACGTTCAGGAACGCACCGGATATTGAACCGTCCACGGAAGTCCTGCCCCGTCTACGCCCGACAGAATCAAACCAGTGAACGAGTTCCGCAGGTTCGTGGCCCTGAACTTGACCAGAATGGCCTCACCGTCCGGAATCGTCTGATGTGGTCCGCCTTCCACCACGAGGAACGGCTTAGATACCCCATCGAACGATTTGACGGCTTCCACGGTGAGCGGCTTTCCGCTCACGTTGACCAGCCGCCATTCGCGACGACCGACCAGCACGGGCCTGCTCCAATACTCCATATTCACCTCCTCTCCGAAAGAGAACACCATGAACACATCAAATCGTAGCCCAGCAGTCAACGAGGCGAAGAATGAAGCCCCTGAGATTTACAGCGGAAAGGTAGGAGTGGAGATCGTACCGGATATGCGCAAGCTTAGGAGCTTCGCCAAGGACTTCATCGCCCTCGTGGACAGTTACTGGCCGGAGGAAACCGGTAGTCCCTTGGCCACGCAATCCGGGCAGACCGGCAACTGTGATTCGCCTACACCGGACATGTCCTCGATTTCGGCACCACAGTAGTAGCAGCGATTGCCGTTCTGCTCCTTCACAGCACGAATAGCCATCCGCTTCAACTGTTCGTCCAAGTCCTTATTGAACTTGACAGTGACCTTAGCCATATTCACCTCCTCTCAATGAATCGAGAAAACAATGCTCAATCAGAATCGTAACCTTTCCCAAAAGCTCGTGGTCGAGGAGCGTCGCACCCGTGAATACTTCACGGGAAGCGTCACCGACGAAGGTTTAATCAACGCGGAAATCGACACCGATTACGGTGACCGTCCCCTCACCCCGAGTCAGGCTCGTTACATCGCCAACGCCTTGGAGGAGCTGGCTGATCGCGCCGACGAGATGGACGAGGAATAACAAGTCTTGCCGCAGTGGGTCGTCTTTTTATTCACCAATCGACTACAGGCAAATAAATACCATACTGCGATCCACTGCGGCAACCATCGGCCGGGACCCTTCGGGGTATCTGGACACGCACCATCGTCACCACGCCATAGGACTCGTCATCCATCTCTCACGGTTGGTCAACATTGCAACACGGTGACGGCAAGGACGTTCTCGGTTCGAATCCGAGCCCGGCCACACGGAAAGGACATGTCATGAACAGGAAAACGTATGGGGCTCACTGCTCCGGCTGGCAGCATTCACCTGATGAACGCCGACGCCGGCATGAGAACACGAAGACAATCACTTGTCTGACGTTGGCGGCGACCGGGTTCCTGATTCTCTCGCTGCAACCCTGTGCGGGCCCGTGGAGTCTTCTCGCGGGGGTCATGCTGTGCTCTCCCCTGCTGCTCCCAGACTTGTTGGGTTGCGGGTAAACGCTTCCGGGCGGGGTTCTTTATTCCTTACTTCCCCTGTCCGGTGGTAGCCGGCCGCAAGGTGGCCGGTCCTGATGCAGCATTCGGTTTTCGACTGCATGAGGACCACGCGGGTTCGATTCCCGCACCGGCACTCACATAACTTAACCCCTTCGCGTCCTTGCGTCGGAAACCAATACAAGTGGTTTCGGACGTGTCAGCACCGGCGCAGAAGGACAACCAAATAATCATCAAGTCCAGTGAAGGGAAACAATCATGGAACTCACCCCATTCGACCGTATGAGACTGCTCAACGAGGCGCGCGGCCTACTGACGCAGGAGGAGCTTGAACGTCGGGCACGCATGATTCTCGACGATCCCACCACCCCTGCCAAAACATCGAAGGAACCCGATTCGCCGCGTCTCATCATCAGCGACTTCCTACGTTCCAAAGGATTCGAGCCGATGAAGAAAAGCGCGTTGCACTTCGGCTCCAGACTGGCCGAGAACTACAAGATGAAGTTCGGAGCCTACTCGCCGAAGCACGGTAAGGCCTATATCTACTACGAGATCGACCGGCCGCTCATGGAGGAGACGTGGGCTCAGATTCAGACGGAGGACGCCGACTGATGGCATCTGATTTCAACTCCATCGCCAAAGCCATCCGTTATCTCGGTGATTGCGTCCGTTATCTCGCTGACAAGTATGTGGCCGTGAACGATCGCGTGTACTCGGATTGGAACGAGGCCTCGAAGGTCGTGGGAGACGTTGGCCGTGACCATGTGGCCGATTATGCGGAGGCCTCTCACAAGCAGGGTAAGTCGCGTACTTGGCGTCACAGTCACCTGATGGAACGCGAGGAACAACTGTCCATGCAGTCGAGGGGTTCTCATGTTGACCCCGAATGATGTCCGGCATAGAAAGTTCCGCACGTATCGTTCCCTGCTTCACGGCGAGGTCTACGACGTGGAGGACGTTGACGATTTTCTCGACTCGGTGGCCGACACCATCAAGGTTTTAGGCAAGGAAGTACTCAAAGCAAGAAAGGAGGGGCAATGACCGTCGAGCAGATGACCGATGACGATTACTTCGCGTTGGACGCGGTGGACCAGACTTCGTTGAAGAAAATGCTGGTAAGCCCGTTGGCGTATTCGGATTACCTGACCGGTGAGCATGGGTATTCTTCGGCGTTGGAGTTCGGCAAGGCGGCTCACAGCATGGTTTTGGGCAGTGGCCCGCAGGTTGTGGCTAAACCGAATCTGCGTACCAAGGAGGGCAAGGCTCTTCGTGACAGGCTGGTCGAACAGTATGGTGCTGACGACATCGTGTGGCTGTCCGCCGATGATGTGGAGAAGGTTCAGGCCATGCGGGACATGGTTGGAGACTTTTTCACGAAGCTGGACGGTCAGCCGGAGGTGGCGATGATCGCCGCCGACCCTGATACCGGGTTGTTGATTAAGGGCAAGGCGGACTGGTTGCCGTCCACTCCCGACCCGGATGGTGTGCTGCGTATCCGTGATTACAAGACCACGGTGAAGTCGCCGGACGAGTTCGAGCGTTCCTGCTGGCAGTACGGGTATCACATTCAGGCCGCGTTCTACATGCGTCTCTACCGGTTGACGATGCCCGAATATAAGGGGCCGTTGGGTTTCGAGTTCGTCGTGCAGGAGAAGAATCCGCCGTTCGATTGGAGGGTGTGGCGGTTTGACGAGCATTCGCCCATCATCACCGAACTGGCGGAACCGAAAATCTGTAAGGCGTTGAAGCAGATCAAGTCGTTCCGTGACCTGTATCCCGACCCGTTGGAGGCGATGCGTGGCTACGGGCTGTCGAAGGTGCCGCAGGAGATCGCGTTCCCCGATTGGAGATTGGTTCAGGAAGAGGAGGAAATCGAATCATGGCGGTAATCAAGAAGGACGCTAAGGGCGGGCGTGGCACGTATGCGACCCTGGCTCAGGTCGTGAACTATGTGGACGAGCAAGGCTACGAGCTGCAATGGCCGACTCAGTTGATTGACGGACGCCTGTATGTGGATACGGCCGTCAAGAAGAAGGGCACGGACAAGTGGATTGCCAGTAATTGCCTTATCCCCGTAGAGGTGGGAGATTCGCGTGGTATGAGCGTCATGCAGGCCCTCGGTTCCGCGTTGACGTATGCGCGACGCTACAGCACTTGCGGCGCGTTCGGACTGGCGACCACGGATGATGACGGTGAGACCAGCGGCTACAAGAAGCGTTCCACCAAGGGCATGACCGACGAGCAGCAGCAGACGATTGACCGGATTCTCCAAATCATGCGTATTCCCGATGGTCAGGAGAACGGTTTCATCAGCAGCGTGCTGCAACGCAACGTGGTCTACGGGAAACTGTCTGAATCGGACGCGGCCACATTCATCGAATCGTACAACCGCAACAAGGAGAAGGAGCCTGCCCTCCAGTGAGCTTCACACCGAAACCTGGCTGCAAGTGCACCAGATGCCTGTGGGCTCACGGGGACAAGATCACGCTCCCCCAATGCCCCACATGCGGCGCCGTTGATTGCGCCGGAGCCCAATCACACATGCTGGTCTGCAACAAAAAAGCCAATGAGAAACACAAAGTCAATTCGTACAGGAGGTATAGCTGATGGCCGGAGAGGCACGAGTCATCTTGGATAACGCCCGTCTGGGCGCTGACCCGGAACAGAAGCAATCACAGTCGGGGCAGCCCTACTTGAGTCTGCGGTTCGCCATCACCCCTTACAGGAAGAACCGTCAGACCAACCAGTACGAGGACGGGGAGACGGAATGGTGGCAGGCCACCGAGTTCGACACCCGGCAGATGGAAACCTATATGCGTGAACTGCATAAGGGCGATTCGATTCGCGTCGAAGGCGCGTTAAGCATTCGTCTCTATCAGGACAAGCAGGGTCAGACCCAGATCAGCCGCGAGGTTCGGTTCGCGCACATCTCGAAGAATCTACCCAAGGCGAAGCAACAGCAGCAGGGTTTCCAGCCGAATTACGGTCAGCAGCCGAACAATTACGGTCAGGAAAACTATGGGGTGCAGAACTATCAGCAACCACAGCAGCAGCCTAACCCACAGTTCCAGCAGTCGGCTCAACAGTCGAACCAGCAGCAGTATCAGCAGCCAGCCGTTGACCCTTGGAGCCAACCGCAAGGCGCCTCTCAGGATGAGTTCGGCAATGGCGAGCTCTAACCCTTCACGTGAGACGTGCCGTCTTGTGGACCGGCGTGACGGCGAACGGTGCGTCCGTTGCGGCGCCACCTACAACTGGGCGGGTTTCTCCCGTCATCACAGGCATCTGAGAAGCCACCCGTTCCCCGGACTCCACCTGCCATCAAATCTCATACTGCTGTGCGGAAGCGGTTCGAACGAGGGTTGCCATTTGTGGGTGCATACCCATCAGCGTGAGGCGATGGACAACGGGTGGCTGGTCAGCGGTTTCAACGACCACCCCGAACAGGTGCCAGTCATGGTTTACGGCAAGGGCCTTGTGCTCTTGGACAACATGGGAGGCTTCACGTTATGCAGTTAGACGAAGCAGTCGAAGCGCTCTACAAACTGTTCTGCCGTGCCCCGTCCTTCCATATCGCGTTATGCAGGCTCGACCCGGTGGCGGCGTCCAGATTCATGAACGGAGATATTCGACTATGACACAGGCGAGGAAAGGGCCGCGACTGCCGTTAAGCCGTCAGGATGAGGCGATACTTGCCGGCCCGTGACTGTCAACCCAACTGGGACGCAACCTACGTGCAGCCGAGGCGCAGACGTTCGGACGCATGGTCTACGACGAGTGGACGAAAACCCATCCGGGCACACTCCCCTACACGGTAAGAATCGATTCCAGTCAGAAAACCGCGTACCTGCCAGAAGACCTGCCCCTATTGCACAAGGCGCTCACCCGGTACACGAACAGCAAATCATATCAACGTATTCAAACGGAAATCAAAGGAGAACACCAATGAGTGAGAAACCATTCTGGGAAGGCAAGACCGGTGAGGAGATGGCCGGACTGCACGTCAAGGTCACATGGAAGAACGGCGCCATTGTTACTGGAGTGTTAGATGACACAGGAGATATTGATTTAGGCGATAACCGTTCTTTGTACACGTCACGTGGCTATGACTCTTCCTGTGATTTTGAGCCAATGGGCGATATCCAATCCATCGAACTGTTGGATGACCCCAAGTATAAGCGCATCGACAACATCGAAAACGTGCAAGTGGGCGATATCTTCGTGGCCGATGACGGGAATCAGTATCTGATTGACGCCGCGGACAAAGACGATAAGGCAGCCACTTTCAGGGCATATCTTTCCTATGCCGGCGAAATGTGGCTCAGCAACTGCGCGTTCGCCTACGCATTGCATCCGAAGCCGAAGCTGCCCGACCATGACGGACTGTGGCTCGACAAGGACGATAACATGTGGACGATGCGCGACGGCAGCGTGCAGTGCACGTGCATCGGAGCCGATAACTGGAACTTCATCCGCGCGTGGTTCTCACCGGATAGCGTTCAGGTTCTAAATTCCGCGCCATTCCGCCCGGCCAAGGCGGTGGAAGCATGAGCATCATCGACAACGAGGCGGAAAACTGGTACGGCGGCAAAACGTACATGTACAGCGCGTACATCGCCGGGGCCACGCGCCAGCCCACGTACGAGGAAATCGAAGCCGGAGCGAAAGCGCTCTATGATGCGCTGAACTCCGTCTGCTTTTTCTCGTGGGAGTCCGCCGATCGGGCGTCGCGGGCCGACTATATCGATGCCATGAGGCTTGCACTCAAGGCAATACAAGGAAAGGCAACGGAAGAATGAGCATTCACCCGATTATCGATGAGCCTCCATCGTTTCCGCAGACTGTCTTACGCCTGTTCACGGGTAGCACTCATTGCTGTGACTGGTGCGAGGCACGCTGGAACAAGGTTCACCACACTGGCCGATTGGAATGCCAAAGCCGTCGATGCCCCTACTGCGGGCAATACGAATGCCCCGAGCCAAAAAACACTGGAAGAAATGCCCCATTTGGACACCGGTAGACCCTCCGGCATGGCTATATCCCGTGTTGGAACGGCTCTGCGAAAGAGATTTGCAACGAATGGCGAAGAAATCGAGGAATGATGCGTGACACGATTCTGTGCCTATGTGACCTGACCGGTGTCATGGCCCGCCCTTGGGTGGAACACGGATACCATGCGGTACTCGTTGACCCGCAGCACGGGGTCACATCCGAGGATGGCGCTTATCTGAAACTCGCCTGCACCATCATGGAGGCATTCGACCAGATCAGAGGTCTGGTTCGTTCCGGCCGGCTGGCGTTCGTGGCTGGCTTCCCGCCATGTACTGATATGGCGGTGAGTGGTGCCCAATGGTTCCCCCGCAAGTACGAGGCCGACCATTTGTTTCAGGCGAAGGCCGTATCCGTAGCGGAGCAGTGCCGGGTGATCGGTGAGATGAGCGGTGTCCCCTACATGGTGGAGAACCCGGTGTCGGTTCTCTCCAACGTGTTCGGCAAGCCATCCCACACGTTCGACCCGTGTGATTACACGCGGTATGCGCCAGAGGACAACTACACGAAGAAAACCTGTCTTTGGACGGGGGGGGGATTCCAGATGCCGCCTCGCAGCCAGGACATGAGTCTGCCGGCTCCTGACCGGAATCGTATCTGGTACATGAGCGGCAAGGACAGAGCCAACAACCGAAGCAAGACTCCGCTCGGCTTCGCCCGCGCGGTTTACGAAGTCAACCAAGGAAAGGCAACGGAAGAATGAATCTTTTAGATGAAACCAAGAGTGCGATCTCACGAAGCAAGCATTCGACCGATGACGTTCGATTCGTCGGCTCCCGCGACGAGAAGCTGGGAATTCCGTGGAGTCAGGCCGAAAAGGTGCTCGACATCGATTACGACGACGGATACGGCGGTCAGGAGATAGCCGCCGATCTGGTCGTGGCGTTCACGGATGGCGGGTTCCTGCGCCGCGAGGAATACGACGGCAGCGAATGGTGGGAGTACGAGCCACCGTTCAGAGTCCCGACACCGCAGAAGCCGTTCAAACTCGTGAAGCTGACCAGCTATTCCACACAGTTGCTTGTGGACATCAATTACCCGATGGAGGCAACGGAAGAATGAACAATCTTATCCACTGCGATATGTGCGGCTACCTCATGACCAAACGTTGGAGCGAAACCATTGACGGTAAGACGTATTGCCGTGATTGCGTTCCGAAGAAGCGTCTCCTCGATTCGGGCGAGCCGACCGAGTTCGATGATACCGACGAAATCGTATGCCCTTACTGCGGGCACCGATACGAAGATTCGTATGAATGCGGCGGCAATGACGAATACTTCGAGGAGGAGTGCGAGGACTGCGGACGAGAGTTCAACGTGACTCGCATCATCGACATCAGCTATGACACCAAGCCGAAGGAGGCAACGGAAGAATGAGCGACATGAGAACCTTCATCAAGGTTGAGCACAGTCGTTTCACTTTGATTTTGCGCAAAGGAATGCTCCCGTTCCACTGGATTGCGGAATCCCACGTCTACCCGGACAAAGGTTATGTCACGGCGGTACGCGAATGCACCAACTACGGCGCTGTATGGGCGTTGAGCAGTAGTGGCGCTCTCGATCAGGTCATGCCCTCGATCTGGGAGGACATCAAATGGTTGGACGAAAGGATGAACTGATGCGTGTGCATCGTCCGAGACTACAAAAACCAAACCGAAGGAGGCAACGGAAGAATGAGCGCTACTATTCTTGATCCCGCGTGCGGTGGACGCATGTTCTGGTTCGACAAGCATGACCCGCGCGTGCTGTTCGGCGACTGCCGCGACGAATCATGGGAGTTGTGCGACGGACGCCGCTTCGATGTGAAACCCGATCAGCTGATGGACTACCGTCATCTGCCATTCCCTGACGACTCGTTCCGGCTCGTGGTGCTCGACCCACCGCACATCAGACACGGAGGGCGCACCTCGTACATGGTGCGCAAGTACGGGCTTCTGGACGAGCATGGCTGGCCCGATGACCTCACGAGCATGTTCGCCGAGTGCTTCAGGGTGCTGGAGCCGTCCGGCATCCTGATCTTCAAATGGAACGAGACGCAGATCCCCGTATCCCAAGTATTGGCCTGCACCCCGCAACATCCTCTGTTCGGCAACAAACAACCGAAACAGACCGGCACCCATTGGATCGTATTCATGAAGGAGGCACTTGATGAAATTCCACAGGATTAGCCCGTGTCCTCGTTGTGGGGGCAAGGTCAAGGCGAAATGGGAGCGGGACGGCGTGCAGGGGTTGCCTGAATACACGTTCTTTATCGTGATGTTCCGCTGCACTGTCTGCGGGCTCGGCTTCGAGGGAGGTTGTTCACGGAAGCCCGCCCCGTATCAGTTGCAATACAATATCGCCGCTTGGAACCGCATATGCAACGGTGATAAATGCTTCACGTTGACCTACATGAGTCAGGAAGACGGACGATGAAGTTGGAGACCAAGGAAGAATATCTGGTCGATTCGGCTATCGAGATGCTGTATCCGACCGTCACTTTCAATTCCTATGAGGCCGCTGTGAAGCATATCCACGAGACGCCGGGCACGTGGCGAATCACAAAAATCTTCGGCAAGCGCCTATCTGAGCGTGGACGAGGCGAAACAAATCATGCAGGCACTGCAACAGGCAATCAAGGAAGCGGACGATGAGTGACAAGGCGATGCCGTTGGGCAAGAAGTTCAAGGTCCGGTTGACCATCACGCCGGAGGAAACCGGAACGCCCGTGGACATGCTGGGATTCACGTTCACCAGCGGCAAGAACGGGCATACGACACTGAACGCACAGTACAGCAACATTCCCAAACTGGTTGATGACGGGCTCGACTCACTGTCGATTCTCGTGATCCTCAAAACACTGGAGATGTGGGCCCAGAAGGGATATGAGCTGTGCCAGCCCATCGTTCAACGATTTTACGGAGGCAGACGATGAGCTATAAGGCGAAGATATTCACCCGCGAGGAGTTTCGAGAGGTCGTCGCAGCCGCCATCTACGACTACGAACAAGCGCCCGCGAAATGCCTCTACACGACCAAGGATGCGGCAGACCAACTCTACGGCCATTACGGCGAGGAAACCGAGGTGGAGGAATGAAACCACGAGTGTATGACGATTTGGTCCAATCCGCCGTCGAATTGAGTTGCTTCGGTACAGGCCAGTCAACCATCGAGGAAGGCCGAGCCGCCTATCAAGCATGGCTCAAGGAGCATGACCGGCAGATAGCCGAAAAAGCATGGGAAGAAGGGTATATCCAAGCCGTCAAGAACATGAATCCCATGCCCGGCGAGGAATCGCCCGAATACACACCAAACCCATATCGAAAGGAGAACGCATGAACGAGATTCAGCTTACAGACCATTTGGTTGCGCATATCGGCGCGGAAGGAACCTGCGGCCGTTATCAAGCCAAAATCTGCGAAGACGGCAACTTCAGAAACTTCCTGTACGCCATGAGCCTCAAACGTCTCAAGCGCAAGTGCGAGAAGTATGCGAAGCGTGAACGCAAGGCCATCGAATATGTCACCACACTCAAGGAGGAATCATGAGCGTAAGTAGTCTCAAAACGCGAAGAAGGAATTGAATTGAGCGGCTGGCGTGACAAGGCCGCGTGCCGTGACATGGACCCTGACCTGTTCTTCCCAACCACGTCCAGCGAGGAACGATTGGCGCTCAAGGCCTGCGCCCAATGTCCGGCGATATGCGAATGCGCACGGTACGCGGCGGAACATGCCCTGATAAACGGCTACCCGCTGCAAGGCATATGGGGCGGCATAAACAGAAGCAAAGGCAAGAACTACAGGAACAACGAAAAGGAGATGTAGGAATGAGCATCGCGGACGATGAAGCCGAGAAGGCGTATCCGACCCGCCACTGGGAAGGAACGCATGTCAAGAAACAGTTTTACTGCGACACGGACGATTTACAGGAAGCGTACCTGCGCGGCCGCAATGCGCCACCGGCTGACGCCGAGATCGAAGCCGTGGCGAAACGGCTCCTCTGGAACAGCTGCAAAAGGTATGACGACGAATATGCGGCAAAGGACGAGGAAGAAGCATGGGATCGCGAAGGCTGCTTCCCCGGATGGCAGGAAGACTATATCCGACAAGCCAAGGAACTACTCGCACTGGCGCGGAAGGCGGTAAACGAATGAGTCGCTATGGCAAGGCCGAAACACTCGCCATCGCCGCCGCCGTACTGTTCTCCGTACTGTTCTTCGCCTTCGTTGCCTATCTCGGCTGGGCTGAAGCAACGGCGGACACCATCATCCTCCGCGACGGCAGCCGATCATACGTATGCCAGACCAGCAGAATCTCACAAGCGCCACACAACTGCAAACCGGTCAAGGAGAAATCATGAGCATCGGATACGTGGAATGCGACCACTGAACCATCTGACTTGGAGCATCACCGACTATCGGGTGCGTATCAGCTCTAATTTGGAGAAGGGGGCTCATGTTGAGCAAAGCGAAAAGTAAAGCATGGCAACTGCTCATTGAAGACTCGAACCGTCCGGCAGAGGAGATTCGCTTGGCTACCGGACTTTGGGTCGATGTGATCGAGCAGATGCGCGGGGACGTGCAAAAACGACTACGAGACAACCCGGAGTTCTGATTATGAGACCGAGTTATCTGCCCGTCCAGTATGAGCATTGCCCGTACTGCGGAGGAATCTTGAACGTATTCGGGGACTGCGTGGACTGCCAGTTTCACGATGACCCGACTGAATGGTGGATGGACGAATGAGCCGACAGAAAGCCAAAGGCACACTGCTTGAATCCAAGGTGGTCAACTATTTGCGCGCCCGGTTGGGTGACAGCGAGCAGACGATACACCGTGAGGTGTTGCATGGCACGAAAGACCAGGGCGATATCACCGGTCTGCGTATCCACGGCCGGCCGGTCGTATTGGAGTGCAAAAACTACAGCACCTACGCTGGGAGACTCAAGGAGTGGATGCAGGAGGGTCGCACCGAGGCGGGTAACGCGGACGCACCTTACTGGTTCGTCGTGTTCAAGCAGAAGGGTCTCGGCTTGGACTCGCTGTCAAGCATGGACAACCAGCCCGTGCTTACCGACTTGAAGACCCTCGCATTGATAGCAGGACATGGAATCATCGAAGGAGACGAAGAATGAGCTACGACCTGTTCATAGTGGACAAGGATGTGCCGGAACCGGAATGGTTTGACGTATGCGAACGGGACGGCGAGCATGTGCGGACCGCTCATGGCCATTATTTCAACTACACGTATAATCTATCCGCGTTTTTCACCGATTACAAGGTCCATCCTAAGCATGACCTGGACGGGTTGACGGCCGGGGAGGCCGCAGCCCGTATCGACAAGGCGTTGAAAGACATCTACTTGGAACCATTGTATGTTTTGCGCGGCAAATACAATCCGCCGAACTATTGGGGCAGCGTGGACAGCGCCATCGCATGGTTGAAACTGATATACGACTATTGCCGGGAACACCCGGACTATATCGTGAGGGAACGCTCCTAAGGGGAAATGATGGAAGATAGGAAACTCGTTGATTTCGCCCGTTGGCTGAACGATCATCCGGGCGAATGGAATCTTTGGCCGTATCTCATTCCCATACAGGCCGACCGCAGGGATACCGTCGCATCGATGAGGCTTGTCATGGAACGCATCAAAAACCATCAGTACGACGAGTTCCGCGTGGACACCGCCCTGCTCGAATACGAACTGTTCAACGGTTTCATGGGCTTCGACAACGGTGGCGTGCATGAGAATGGTCTCGCGTTGAAGATGAGGCTCAAAGCATGACCGCGCGTGGAGATGACCGCAAACTCATGCATTGGATAGCCTCGCACGGCTACACGGTGGTACGCGCCGGCAGCGGCCACTGGAAGATATTCGATGACGGCGTGCTGCTCACGGCGACGAGCGGCACGCCCTCGGACTGGCGAAGCCGCCACAACTTCATACAGGATCTAAGGAGACAATCATGTTCAATCCATTAACAAGGATACGGCACCGTTGCCCCTTCTGCGGAACTACCCCGTTCATATTCGAATGGGAAGGCCGCTACATGTATTACTGTGCTGGCCACTTGAACGGCCCCTATGCCGACACGAGGGAGGAAGCGTGGGATAAGTGGTGCGGAACGGTTGAGAACATTTGGGAAAGGGACAGGAAATGACCTGGATCATACGAAATTCTGGAAGGCAGTAGCCGAGAACCGCAGTGAGAACGCGGTCGCTGCCCTCGAAACCATGATTGAGGAGACGGAATGAGTCTGGTGAGTTTAGATTTCAGGAAAGTGGTATAACGATGGCCCGCAAAGGATACATCCAGCTTGTCAACGGCTTCTACATGAATCGCAAGGTGCGAAAACTCAGGCACACATGCCCGAGCGCGATAGGCGCGTTCACGATGATGCTTACCTTCTGCGGAGATAATCTTTCAGACGGTCATATCAGTGAAGATGATGCGCTTTACGTGCTGGATATCACCGATTCAGAACTTGAAGCACTATGCAATGTCGGCATGATCGAACCGGACGGGAACAACGGGTACTACATTCACGATTATCTTATGCATAATCGTAGTCGCGAACAGGTGCAAAAGAAGCGCGAAAGCAATGCTGAAAATTACCAAAAAAATAAGAACGAGGTGAAAACCTCCGATTCAGATGCGATTCAGCCGTCTGAAAGTCATCTGAATCGGGACAAACACCAGAACACCAGAACACCAGAACACCAGAATGAATTATCTAAAGATAATTCAACTCCCCCTACCCCCTCAAAGCCTGACTTCGCTGGACTGCTCGACAGTCTTGAGCGTCTTTACCCGACGAACAGGTTCGACGGGAAGACATCTCAGGCTCGAATGCAGTTGGAAATCGAATGGCCCAAGATCGTGAAAGCCGCTGGCGAGGCTGACCCGTGCGAGTTTCTTGAAGCCAAAACCCGAGCGTATGTCGGGGCCACCGAGGAACGGTTCGTGAAGACGTTCAGCCGGTTCATCGGCGGGGAACTGTACGCACGCAACTGGGAGAAACCCAAACCGGAGACCCCAAGGGCCCGGCAAGTCCAGCCGGTCAAGTCCCGCAGCCAGCAGAATCTCGAAGCGAACATGGCGAAAACCTGGCAGTACATGACCGAGGAGGAGCGTGCCCGATACTCGCAGGGAGGTCTCAATGCTCAGCAAGGGTGAGGCGGCGGCGTTGTTGTCGCTGATTAACGCGCATCACGGCAACGCTCAGTGGGATGATGTTCAGCTTGACGCTTTTTATTCGGAACTGGTTTCGGATATCACGGCGGTAGAGGCGCGTGAGGCCGTTCGACGCTTCTACGCGGACAACAGCACGGGTCGCTGGTGTGGTTCCGGCGACATCAACGGCATCGTCCGCAAGCTGCGCAACGGTGCGAAACCGTCCGAAGCGCAGATAGGCCGGGAGTGCGAACGTCTGGGACTAGTGGAAGATCAGGCGTGGTTGTATCGCCGGCAGCGCATGATGGGCCGTTCCTCGGACGAGTCTCGACAGGTGGCGTTGGCCGCGCGTGACCCGCTGCGCTTGCCGCCCGCGAAACCCAAGCGCCGGCGTGAGTCCAGTGATTTCAATCCGGAGTTGGGCGTGGCGTTGGACGAGGTTCTGGCGACACGCCGTCCGGCTGAATCATGACCGGTTTGATGGCATAATTGGGAGTTGCTGACACGTCCGAGACCTTCAAAAAAACCGAAGGTCAAGGTCACTATTGTCTTTTTCCACTGAAACTACGAGGCTCTGCCGCTACCACGGTTGCTGGCGGGATATCGTCACCGACGCGCCGTCACCGCTTATCGGACATGGCGTCGAACCGAATCTGAATCTCCTGTGCGACAAGCACGCCAGCCAGTTGACCGGCGACCTGCGATGGTTGGACCGCAGTCTGCCCGACCTGTGCGAGTATCGCATCAACCGCGCCTACGGGCACAAGAACGGTGGCGGCGGTCAATCCGGCACCGCTCCCGCACCGTTGCGCGAAGCCCTGCATGATCTGCTGTACGCGGACGATGACCACGGTTATCCGGGGTTGCAAGGCACGTTGTACGAGTGGATGCGCAGTCTGAAAATCAATCTGCCCGAGTCCACGCCACTGTCGGACATGGTTCACCGTATCGCCAATCATCCGAAACTCATGGAGCATTCCAGCACCCCCGTGTACGCGGAACTGGTTCACAGTCTGACACGCAAGCTGCGTCGTTTTCTCACGGACGATGACGGGGAAACCGTATTGTACGGGCCATGCCCCGCCGACAAGTGCTTGGGCCAGCTCTCCGGCTATGCGGACGCGGAGACGGCGAAATGCCCGCAATGCGGTTTCAGTATGCCGGTCGCCCTTATCAGGGCGGAACGGGTGAAGCGTCTCCTCCAATCGGAGGCGGTGAGAACCCGTGGCGAACTGTTGGACATCATCAAGGCGTGCGGGATGCGCGTGAACCGCAGCACTTTGCGCAGTTGGATACATCGCGGCCAGTTGCCTCAGCAGGGCGAGGACTCGTACAGCAATCCGCTTTACAGGTTCAGTGATTTCTACCGGCTCACAACCGGATTGTCCGAGAACGCGGACGTGTGGGAGATCATGCAAGCCGCACAAAACCAATCCAAGGAAGGAGACAACCAATGAGCAGCCAGATTCAACCATTCGACTTCAGGGGCATTCAGGTGCGTGTCCTAACCGATGAACACGGCAACCCGTGGTTCCTTGGAGCGGACGTATGCGCCATTCTCGGTACGGCCACCAACCATATTCGGGAATACCTCGATGCCGATGAAATCACCAATATCCGTAGTACGGATATTGCTCAGAACGGTGGCAAGGCACCCGTTTTCGTGTCCGAGTCCGGCTTGTACTCCCTCGTGTTACGCAGCCGCAAGCCCGAGGCTCGCGAGTTCAAACGCTGGGTGACGCATGAGGTGCTGCCATCGATTCGCAGGCATGGTGCGTACATGACCGAATCGACTTTGGAAAAGGCAGTCACCGAACCCGACTTCCTTATCCGGCTTGCCACGCAAATCAAACAGGAGCGGGCGGAAAAGGAGAAGGCCCAAGCACAGGTCGAACGGATGCGTCCCAAGGCGTTGTTCGCTGACGCTGTGGAAACCTCGAAGACCAGCATCCTTGTGGGCGACTTGGCGAAAGTCCTGAAAGGCAATGGCGTGGATATTGGCGGCACTCGCTTGTTCGCGTGGCTGAGGGACAACGGATGGCTGATGAAAACCGGCAGCTCTCGCAACATGCCCACGCAGAAATCTATGGAATTGGGCTTGTTCGAGATCAAGGAAACCACCGTGGTTCACTCGGACGGTCACACGACCATCAACAAGACGCCGAAAGTCACGGGCAAAGGTCAGACGTTCTTCGTCAACAAGTTCCTCGGACACAGGGAGATTACTCAATGAGCATCAATCTTGGCACCACGGAAGTGGTATTGGGCTTGTATTCCAAGGCGCTTCAACTAGCCACGTTCACCGTGGAAGTCCCGGTGGTGGGCGAACTGGAACCGGGCAGCGTGTTTATAGGTGACGACATGCGACCATGCGCGCACGTGACCGTGATGCCGCCGCCCGACGGTTCCGTCGAAAAGGCCGTTGGAGCCGGTGTTGAAGCGTTTCAGAAGGCGTTCAACGAGTCGATGGAATCGAGGGGCATGTGAACCGGCTGAAACGACTGTTGCACTTGGAGGAGCCGGAACCGGTCGAAAAACCGGAACCTGAACCACCGGTAGTGGAACCATGCCCCATCTGCGGACTCGTACCCAAACTGAAGCATGTGTGCGTCACCCGCAACTACCGCGACTACTGGCTGGAAAAAGACTCGTGGCAGCTCTTGGAATGGTGCGATCACGTCGAAAGCATCCTTTCGTTCGCCTCGTTTTTTGAAGACGAGAGTGTTCAGAAGTGGAATACCGGTTGCAGACGGTTGAAGGCAGTGGTTGACGAGCCGGTTCCCGAATGCCCCGCCTGCGGGGAGAAACCCGTCGTGCAAACGGACTCGGAGTCGGACATCCCCCAGCTTGTCTGCTCATGCAACGAACTGTTGAGCAATGTGGAGATAACAAACGTCTATAAGCGCAAACGCGAGTGGATACGTCGCTGCAATGCGTTGAAACGCAAGCAGGACAACGTGAAAGACATGGAACAGCTTATCGGAGAAACACAATGAACGGACATTATTCGGTTATCACGAATTTCGGCTGTCATTGGACATGCCCTTACTGCATCGTCAGGGAAACCGGATTGAACGTGCCGGTGACCGACATGCAGGCCACGCTGCGGACCATCAGCCGTGAAAGCGAACGCCACCCCATGAGGTTCCTGAGCTTCAGCGGCGGCGGAGACCCCTGTTTCCCCATGCGCGAGCCGGAAGCATCGAAACGTGTCGCCTTCTACCGGGAGGCGATACACAGGGCCGGAGGCTGGCTCACGGAAACCGAGATGCACACCAGCTACTTCCAATGCGGACGCAACGTGGCTCAGGTCATGCAGCAGATCAGGTTCAGCCGCGTAGTGTATCACATGCGGCCCACGAGCTTGTCCGATGACGTGGCGTTGGCATTGCCCCGCAAATGGTTCGACCGTCAGAAGGTGCGTGTCGTGTACGTGGTCACCCCCGATTTCACGCCGGAGCGTATCGACCGGATAGCCGATCTCGTGGCCGGCAACCACGTAGTCGATGAACTGTCGTTCAGGCAGAAGGTCAACCCCGACAACACCATCGACCACACGTGCGAGGAGTATCTGAAGGCCGGCCATCAAAACCGCTGGTGGTACATCCAACAGGATGATTACAACACGTACGTCGTGAACGACCGGCTTTACACACGATTCAGCGATATCGGCAAGGAGGACCACAGGTGAGCAAGAAGATTCGCGTCGCATGGGATGACCTGAAGCCCGGTGATCTGATTCACGTCAAAGGCAGCACGAACACGTATGTGTTTAAGGGCTGGTTTTTGGACGCAGCCAGCGTTGACCATCGTAAATCTGGCGCAGAAACCTACGTGATTACGAGGTCCAAAAACAATTCACCAGTAGATGTAGCCATTGTTGTCACTCACGACAATTTCGCGTACGCGACCCGTCCCGCACCAAAGAAGCCGCGTCCAAACATCGTGGAGCCGAAGGCACCGGGGGAATACTGGCTGCGTGTTCATGCGGGGGAATTGAACGGCTGGTATATGTGCATTCGCCGCCAATTCGACTCGATTAAGGACTCGTGGGATAAGCCCAGTGACCTCAGGGCATGGCAAACAGTCATGTGGGGCATTATTGCTTTCTCCCCGTGGCTGACGTGGCATGAAATGGTGGACGGCATGCATGTGTCTGAAGTGTTGACCGCTGAGGAATATTACATGCGCAAAGCCAAGGGGGAACTATGAAGACCATTCAGGCAGCAGACCTGTCACCTCGCATGCTGGGAAGAAAAGTCATCATACAGGTCGGCAAAAGCGTCATCAGGGGCATGATCGAACACATTGAAATCGACATGCGAACGGAATGCACGTTCAATGAGTATCAAAAGCCAGGGAGCAGAATCATAACCCGTGAATATATGACCATTCCCACCGGAGAGATTCGCGTCACCGTCGGCGGTATTGATCTCAAACTCAACGACAATCACGTAATCACCGTGGCGGACTCATGAGCCAACCGATGACTCTACCCAGCCAGCTCAGGATCGTAAACAACAAGCTGACGGAACTGGGCAAGATCATGTACTACCAGCCTGACCTGTTCTGCAGTAGCGTCAGGCTCCAACAAGGCATGATCGGTTGCTGCAAGGCGTATCTCGGCTACATGAAATGGCACACGCTGACCGTCTCCCAGTATTTGACGGAGTCGAACTGGGGTATGAGACGTGCCCGCGCAAGCTGCTGCCTCACCAAACAAGCATATCGTGCCGCTTATGGCCTGCCCGACTTGGAGCGCAGGGCGGACACCCTGTACTGGATGCGGAGGCTCCACTAGTGGAACCAGTGCCAATCATCTTGTTCATGCTCCTATTGGGAGCCGTCGCTATTATCGAGAATCGGAGGAAACATTGACCGAGGAAACAATGAACAGCATGACTAAGGGAACCATTTTTACGGCTGGCTCATTAGGCGATTTGCCTGATTTCAACCAGTGGCCTATATGGTTCACGCCGAAACTGATTCTGATTATCAACCATGCGTGCCGTAGGTTCATCACACGTTACGCAAAAGGCGTGGACGGTAAAATCGTTCAGCGTTTCTATCGCGCACTGAGGGACGCATGGCTTCGGGGATACATGACCACTATAGAGGCATGGGCGGAGTTTTACGTATTCGTAGCGCATTTCCACCGCCACTACCTGCTGTGATAGGAATGCCGTCCTAGTGTGCTTCCATGAGAGGCAGTGACGGCTTCTAACACGTCCATTATGGACTAAACCAGCGAAAAAGCAATAAAAAATTCCTTTTCGCGGGTTTAGACGAAGCAGAACCATGTTTTCGTATAATCAGGCCCACTTTTCACGGTTATTCGTTATTATTCTCCAACGCCTTGGTCACGGTCACGGTTGCGTTATCAGTGACAGACAATCGACCCATGTCGTAGTAATCAACCATTTCCCTGCTGCTCCACCCGCCAGAAGCCATGATCTGGATATCCGGCACGCCTTCCTCGCGGGCGAGGGTGGCGAAGGTGCGGCGTAATGAATGACTGGTGATACGTTCCGGGCAACCTGCCTCATGGCCCAATCTGACCACGACGGACAGAATCTGAGGCTGCGTTACCCTGACTCCCCCACGGACGAACATAGGCCCGCTCTTCCTGTTCCTACATGCCCGTTCAAGGGCACGCGAGGTCCGGTCACTGATGGCGAGATTCTGCATCCAATCATATTTTCGATGCACTCGTACCGTTTCCACGGACTCGTGCTTATGCCAATCCTCGATATCCAGATTCAGGGTTTCGCCCACGCGCGTACCGTTCAACAGCATGAGGCAGCAGCAGCCGGGCACGAAATCATCAGGATGTGATTCCGCGAGCATGAGGAACCGTTGCGCCTCGTCACGAGTCAGCCACGAACCCTGAGACCAGTGACGGGTAGGGGGACGTTTCACATGCAATCCGGGGTTCCGGTCAAGATACCCCTCCTCGTAGAGGTACCTGTAATACGAGCAGATCGTTGAATACACGGTTTTGAGGGTGCCTTTCGACAGTCCTTGGCTTCTCAGCCAGGTACCGTACATTTCGATATGCACCCTTTTGACGTCCAACGGTTTCAACTCATATATGGCGCACCATTCGAACCATTTCTCCATAATGCGCCTGTACTTGCCGCGACTGGCATCAGGTGCAGTCGCCAGATACTCCTCGGCCAGAGCTTCGGCATCCGGGCGAGTCAACAGGTTACGCACCAAAGGCAGAATACCAGTCATGCTTCTACCTTCGCCAGTTGACGGTCGATATCGGCTATACGCTCCATGAGCCGCTGGCGTTCCGTCCTGAGCGCTATGAGCGGGGAGCCGTCAATCAGCTCGTATTTGGACTTGTCCAATAGGTCAAGCGCAGTCGCGGGCAAGTCACGAATCTCCAATATCACGTCGTCGCATTCCCCGACCTGCGGGTACTTCACACTGCCTCCAGATGGGGCGAACTCTCCTTTAACAATGACGACGTTGTTGGCGAGCCGTACCTCGTGATCACGGCCCGGACGGTGGGCCACGCAACGTCCGGCCACGCGAATCTCTTCTCCGGCATAGTAGTCGTCCGCATTAACGCGAATCGATACCGTGTCGCCGCTACCGTCCGACCAGCCCCATAGTTCGGCGGCGAGCTGTTCCACTCTTTCGCGGTCTCTCGCGTCGAATTTCCATGAACGTGTGGCCGCATCCCATTTGCCGCCGATGGCCTTCGCCTTCTTCGGACAATCGGGATGATATGGGCTGACCAGTCTGACGCCATCACCCGTGGTTACGATGTTCACATCCTGCATGATGATTTTCCTCCTTATGGAGGCTTGTGCTACGCTGCATAAGCCTCCAATTAATTGCTTTCAGAGATAATTGATTGATAAAGGCTGGTGTCGGACGTGAGCTAGACGTCCGGCACCGTTTTCCCACCGTTTCAGTCACTGGAATGACGATCCGCCTCATATTCCCTGCACAGGTCGGTAGCGAACTTGGTGAGATTATCGGGGGCAAGCACATAGTTCTCCCCGCTCTCCCCCGCCTCGTCATAGTATTTCCACACCTCATGCAAGGCGGCTCTCATACGTTCAGCGTCCATTGATTACCTCCTGATTCCAGTCCAACATGTCAGCGGCCAACCATTGCCCGCCGCCTGAAGCATTGGCGTACAGCCAAGCCCGATATGAGATTCGAGCCGCCTTATCGCGCTTTACCCATGCCTGAAGCCACATGAGACGCAACCTCCAGCCGGGTATGCGCCGCCACAGTTCCGTGTTCGTGGCCGGGTCGAAACGCTCATAACGGTAGACAGCGGTAATCATTTCGACTCCTTGGGATCAAGTTCCGTACCATCCTGGCGACTGGCGGCGAACACGTCACTGCCGATATCGTCAACGTCGTATAGGTCGCCGTCACCGTTCTCCTCTACCCAATCGCACAGTTCGGCGAAGGTCAATCCCTTGGGAGCCTTGACCTGACGGTATTCAACTGTCGTGACATGCTGGGAGATACGGTAGGTCTCCATACCGTCGCCTTCCGCCATCGCGGCGAAAAACTTCAAGCTGGCGCGGACCTTGCGCATACGACTGTACGCCGTATCGACAGGCACAAGGTCATTCATCATCTGGGCCACGTCATCGTCGGCGTCATAGCCGCCGTCCGCAAGCTCCCTCAACTGGTTTTGCACGTGCTCCAGCGAATCCCATTCGATGAAAAACTCACGGCCGGACGGCAACCCATCAACCTTATATCCATCCAATACCCACAGGACCCGCGCCTCGGGCATGCCCCGCACCTTTTGGCGTACATCCCCCAGTCCCGAGCTCTCAATCAACGCCTGCAAATTCTCCAACTTGTCTTCCATGACAAAACCTTCCTTTGTATTGTCCCGTAAAACGATTGACGGGACAATAGACCACTCCAGAGTCCCGTCTAAATGCTGATTTATATGAAAACCGCACCATAGAAAGCCCATAGTACGGTTCTAAATGATGGTTTATATAAGAACAGCCCCATAGAACAAGTCCATGAGGCCATGAAAACGATAACGGCTATACGCTCCGCCTGTATGGTGGAATATCCAACGTGGCTTGAAGCCCGTCGTTGACATGCTCGGCATCCCTCAACGAGAGGCGTCCGAACCATCGCAACAGTTCGCTCTTGTTGAAATAGAAGCGTTGCGAACAGCGCACGAGCGACGGCTTCGCCAGTCCCTCGGCTTTCCAGTCAAGCAGTGGAACGTCGCCGGCCTCATCCCAATCAGTGTTGCCGGTTATCTTCGCCACAATGCCCGACACCAGATCACCGTCAACCTCGGTGATTACCACGGGACGCGGCTTGCCGATACCGGGATGGTCGGGAAACTCCACCCACATCAGCCACACGTCATACAGACGCGGTTCACTTGGCGTACTGGTCATAGACGCTATCCTCCGAATCATCCCAATCGGCGGGCAGTATCACATGACCCTTCTCCGAACGCTCGAACATGTAGGCATTGTGAACAGGCGGCACCGGATAGCCGTCAGGCGTGTGCCGCGTCGGCTTGAACGGCAACCCGTTGTCCACCAAAGACTGGCGTAAAAACATGTTGACTGCGGTGCTCAGGCTCATGCCCATGGAATCGTAGAGCGCGGCGGCACGCGCCTTGACATCATCATCAATATTGGCGACCAGCTTACCCATAATAAACCTCCTTAACGGTTAACAGATGGTATCAATCATATACCATATTGGGATAGAATAGTATCCGAATTTTTACTAGTAGATGTAAATCTCACCCGCCTTGTGTTTCCACCCGTCCGGCGTGTCAGGGAACGCCTTGCGCCATTCAGGTGTCAGAGATCCAAGCAAATCGGCGTAATCATCAAACGAGAACACGTCTTCATACTGTGCCTCAATATCGTGTGCCACGCCGTCCAGTTCGCCCAACATATTCATGAACTGTTGGGTTTCGCCATCGGGATACACGTATTGGGTGAGCATAAGGTTACTCCGCCAGTCGTCCAAGTATTCTCGGACGCGGTAATCGATCAACGTAAGTTTGATAGTGGCGCTCATAATAATCTCCTAAAAAAATATTGATTTGGTTTGTAGAAAAATGGGTTGCCGTCCAGCGGAAGTGAGGGAAAAACACCGGACGGCAAGAACTTAGAACAGCGGCAATGCAAACCGCTTGTCGGGTAAATCGGTGGCGTTCAACGCCGCCAGAATCAGATCGGACGTATGCAATGGAATGTTGGCACGCACGGCCGCGATATTCTCGGCAGTGTAGGCGCAACCGGACGATTCCAGCACCTCACGAATCTTCGCCGTGGATATCCTGACTTCCATCACAGTACTCCCAGCAAATCATCGATAAGCATGGCGATAGCGGTTTGATAACGCTGATACGTGGTGGAATAGGCGCAGTCGTAAACCTCACGCGCTCTCTTATCCAGCACGTCCAACGTGAAACCGCTATCAGCGGTCAAACGTTCCATTTCATCATTGTCAGGCGGCGTACTGGGCATACAGCCGACACCCTCCAGGGTATCGATCGCACGCCTACGTAAGTCATCCGTGAAACCATGCTGACCGTCGAACACGGCGGATAGCTCATCTTCGTTGTCATCAGCCATTTCCCACGCCGACTTCAACAACAGTCGCGTGGCCTTGTCTCTCAGCTCGCTCATGTCACGCCGCCTTAGCCCACAGGTTACGGGCAACGGCCACGTAATCGGCCACCGCCTGTTCTAACTGCTTGTCACTGCCACGCTCATACCTTGCACGGTAGGCGACTACGCATTTGCCGTTGGCCGAAGCGATGTACGCCACCTTTTTACCCTTGCTGGTACGGAACGCCTTGATATGGCCCAAACCTTGCAGTTCCGGGCATTCCTTAGCCATCATCAGGTCAGGCAGAGTCGCGTAGGACACGGCAAACGTGTTGACCTTGGGCGGGACTTCAGGGATCTCTTGAGTGATCGGGGCCGGTTCATCATCAAGAAACTCATCCTCACCAGCCCATTTGCTTTCATCTTCAACCTCGGTAGGCGGCAGATGACGCACCATACCTTGCTTAGGCCAATGGTCAATAGTCGTAAACCGTTCGTTCTCGCATGTCCAACGGGACTCAAAATCAGCCACCGTGATACCGGAAACGCTTTTAGCATCCATCCCCGTCAGCACGGGAACCGTGAACCCGTAAGCCTTACGCTCATTGTCAGGCACCAGAAACCAGCCATGTTCAAGGTCGGACTGGCTTGCTTTCATACCATCCAATAGTTCGGCGTATTTCTTCTCACCCTTGGCCTGAACATTCCAAGACGTGCCAGCGGACGTTTCCGACAATCGCCAGATACGCTTCAGCCGGGCGTTTACATACCGCACGTCATACTTACTATTGTCCTTACGCAAGCGTACCCACATGCCGCTCACGGCATTCACGTTACGCGACGGGTCATTAGCCAGCTTCTTCATTTTGTTTACCTCATTTCAAAAAAATCGATTGTCAGATTTGCACGCCACGGTGATAGGCGTAATCGCCATACACGCAAGTGGCAGTGTCGTTAACGCCGTAAGGCGTGGAACATTGGGGAGTCGGCTGGATAAAACCAACCCACCTGAGAAAGAGAGTGGCCGCGACTAGCGCGGCCACAAGCAGAACATGACGGACTCTCAACACTCGCCATCCTCAGTGGCTTCAGTGTAGAAAACGTCGTCCATCTGGTCATTATCAAAACGCTCATTGATGTAATCGGACAACGCTTCAACGTCGCCGTCGTTGTAGAGTCGGGCGATTCTTCCACACCCTACGCCGTTGCCTTCCAGCATGTAAGCGTCCTGGGCCCAGTAGGGTTCGCCTTTGAAAGCCGCGTTATATTCGGTTTCGGTGACATACCCGTAATCGCCCAGACGGTAGATGCCCTCATAAGGCTCGAAACCCTCATAGTCACAGAGCGGCAACAGTTTCGCGTCAACACGCTCCGCCATATCCGTAATGTCCTTAGCGGTAATCATTTGTTTAGCTCCCTTAAAACAGCGGTGGCATGGCTTCAATGCCATGTCCCGAAACGATTGATTTAACGACGGACTCGCACCATATAGCCGCGTCCCCAGTGGTCGATCACGGCAATCACTCCGCGTAATACCTAGCCGGGTTATTCTGCATGTCAACACGCTGCCATGCCTTGACTAGTTCGACGGTGGGCGCGTACCGTTTCAACAGCCGACAGGCTACCGTCGAACCGTGCGATCATCTCATTGTCGAAACCGATAACAGTGTCCGCCATGATATGACGCGCCTCCTTTGCCGTGATGGCCTCACGATGCCAATTACCGTCAAACACGTCGTCGGCAACCCAAGCGTCACGCTCAGCCCTCGAATCAAACACCATGAGATACCCCGGCCATGACCCGTCATCCCATTTTTTGCCGACACCATAAGTCCAGTAGAAAGCGTAATGATAGCGTGCCATCATGCCACCTCGCCATCGAAGTGACGTTCGGCGGCTACCGCGTACAGCACGTCATGCATGGTGTCGGTACTGTAGTCGTTGATATTGGTGACAACTTGCAAAGTCTGCTCGGACACACCGTAATCATCTTTTAGCGCGTCCCACATTTCCTCGATAGACATTGTTGAATCTCCCTTGAATTGATGAAGCGCGGAGACAGCCGCGCGACTGAATGAACTTGGGCGGAGAATGCCGCCCGACATGTAAAAGGTCACAGCCACGGGTTACGCGCGAACACGCTCACCGTCATAGTGTCCTCATGAGCCTGGTAACCGTAGCCGTCAGGCATATAGACGATATCCGTGTACGGCGGTTCGCTCCCGTCGCCCGCACCGTCATGCCAGTAGCATTGCGGCAGGTCGGAACCGTCCTCAAGCTCGCAGTAAGGCGAGTTGACGGCAAGATTGTAGACGTCCTCGAACGTGTAGGACCGGGGCGCGGCCTGAACCGGCTGGCTGACAACCGGCGCGGCCTGAACCGGCTGGCTGACAACCGGCGCGGCAACCGGCACCAACTCGTTAACCCGCGCTTGTACAGCGTCATAATTATCACCGAGAACGGCACGCCTCGCCTCACCGTCACCGTACTCACCACGGATAACAGCGGCGGCGAGAGCGTCAACATTCACCGGATCCGGCTCACTGACCGGCTCGGATTCCGGCACGGGCACCGGAACCAGCACGTGAGGGGTAACGTCCTCACGGATAGGCTGAGTAGTCTCGGCGGCATTGGCCGGAACCGACACCATACCGCACAGGGCGGCGAACGCGGCAACAGCCGCAACAAACTTCTTACGCATGATAGTCCTCACTTCCATGTGAGGCAGTACACTGGGTACCGCCTCTATTGATTGCAGATAAAGGTCAGCCCCGCAAGCGCTACCAACACTTGCGGGGCATTTACGTTAGTGGCTAAGCCACAGTGCGTAGTCAGGGCTTGCACCTGATTAAGCCGCTAACCGGCCTACGCTACAAAGATTGATAGGGCACGCGCACTCTATTCAGAGTCGCTTTCTTTTGGCTCCTTGGGAGCCTCCAACAGCTTACGAGGATTAGATATTTTAAGCGCGTCGGCTAGCTTGAGGACAACGTTAAATGAGGCGTCACCCAAGTCTCTAGCGCCCGTCTCCCACGCGGCGATTCGGCCACGGGTAACACCTGGCGTTCTGTCTGCTAGCTGCTGTTGTGTCCAGCCTCGCTTCTGCCTATATTCCCTAAGACTCATGGCCCACCTCGCTATCTGCTCTAGTGGGCCCATTATACTTTGGCTTAATCGCAGACGGGGTTTCTGATGCCATCGCGCCGCATTCTTTCAGCGGCCCCCGCACTACTCGCAAGGCCTCTGCCTTGCTTCACTATCCCTCACCAACCTACCGGTTGGATATCGGTAACACTATTCGATTGTCAAACTTGCATGTCACTCGGGGTAGCTCTCACCTATCGCCGTGGACTTCGCGCGCCGCTGGGGCTCGGACCCAGTACCCGCCTATCGGCGGCGCTGTCAGTAGTTGAGCTCGGCCCACACCTTGTGGAACTTGCGGTAGAGCTCGGCGGGGTACTCGTCGTCATCGTCCATCTCGATACCGAGGGACATGGCCGTGAGGTCCAGCACGTTGTCGTAGGTGAGGGGCTTGCCGGCCTCGGTCAGGTCCTTGATTGCCCTGTAGGCCATGTGCCTTACTTCCGTGGTGTCCATCGTGGGGTTCCTTTCTCGGTGTTCCGTGGTTGATGGCTATCACTATACGCGCTACCAATTGGGTACGCAAGTCGGGTATAAATACATACCATGTAAACCATTGCAAACACTAGCTTCACTCGGCGTGTCGAAACCCACGATTCACGACGAAAAACCGTGAGTATATACCTTATATACCAAATAAAGGCTTAACGAGAATATTCTCAATAAGAAATATCAAAAACAAAACCTGAGCCAACCACACTCAACAACGCAAACATGAGTCACGACACACCAAGTTTGACAAACCACACCACACGACTATCATTCTCCGCCCACGCACAAGCATGACATAGAGGCAAACCACCACGTGACGGACTCACACGGACGGATAGACGGAGAGGGACACGAGACGGCCAGGACGGCCGTACAGTACGATCACCACGTCATACTCACGTCACGCTCACGCTCACGCAACACGGATAGCCGCGTCACGGCCACGGCCACGGCCATACTCGCAACCACATACGGCCGCGCGTATACCACCACACCCCACCACGACACGCCTATATAGGGGCGGAGAGGGGTACCGGCACCCATTAAACATTTGGCCGCTAGGTGTCTGGTTTCGCCCGTGAACGCCGTTCCCAGACTTTTTTGAATTAGCGTGACATGGTGTGTCGGGCCAATGATTGCAACGGTTTTCGGGCTGTGGTCTTTTCCGGTTCCTGTGCAACGCTTGTTGCAACGCTTGTTATGAGTAAACTGTCGTGTAGATAGATTGTCGGGGATTGGAGCAAAGCTCAGATTCCTGACAAATTATTATTCACCCCGTATGCCATTGGCGTCGGGGTTTTGTTTTTGCCGTGCCTTTAGATCACATCAACAGACAGTGTTGGTGTCGTTTCTTGAACCGGGGCGCGGTGTGGACGGTTGGCAGAGTCCGGTTGATTGCAGTGGCTTGCTAAGCCGCCGAACGTCGTTTTGGCGTTCCGCGAGTTCGAATCTCGCACCGTCCGCGAAGTATCGAGGGTCGCTCCCTTGGTGCTTTATGAGGTTGGCTGAATAAACCCGGATTGCATGTATGCCGGGTTAAGGCTGCGTCACGGCTTAGCGGCACCCTTTAGCGGGGGAAGTGTGACGAGGAACGCTACAGCGGTACACGGTTAGTGCATCACATGCTCGGCGTTGGTGGTAAAACGCAATCCACCACCTCGCAATTCTTAGCTCATCTACATGTCGTAGAAGGAGTTTCCTAGGTCGTTTCTATGAAGCGGCCTTTGTTTTCCCGATCTGGTCTGCTACGTAGGGGCTGGGGGTGGATGACCTACGGGTCGCGCCACAATCGGGGTCTGGCGGTAGGCACGTGGAGTGCGCGTCGGCTGTAACCCGACTGCCTTTGGCAATGGGAGTTCGATTCTCCCTGCCGCCACAATCGCAATGTAGTGCCAAATATCTGGTTGTTAGGACTGGGGCTGAATACCTAGGGTGTCCCGGTCGCAGAGAACGTCGGGTAGCGCCCGGAGATCGTCGCATTATATTCGTGCGGCGCGTTGCGAGATTTGGAGAGGCCAGCCGATTGGCGGCGGCAACTGTTCCGAAAACAGTCTGCCCTTACGGGCGTGTGGGTTCGACTCCCACTCTCTCCGCGGAGACGGCTGGTCGGACGTCTGACGAGCGAAATATTACGACCTATATGCCCGTGGCCGAGTGGTTCAGGCACCGGTCTCCAAAACCGGTTACGGAAGTTCGATTCTTCCCGGGTATGCGATGCCTTGAGAAGAGGCAGCTCTTGGCGGTGACAGCTTCTCAGTCATCGCCAGTCGCCGGCGGCGGCTTCACGCCATGCCGTACGGCAATAACTGAATAGCCTTCCTCTAGTGGGAGGCATGGCATTGTAGCTCAGTTTGGTGGAGCGGACGCCTCGTAAGCGTCAGGTCGCCGGTTCGAGTCCGGCCATTGCCTCTAGGTGCCGTCCGACCGCAGAACACGTCCTTTCTCTCGCTGCTTATGCTGCGCAACGGACGGCACCGTCCCTTTTATCAAGGAGTCGTCATGGCTTGGTCGAGTTCGAATCGCAGGGAACGGTTCAATCCGGGTTGGGAGCGGACTCGCAAGCTGATATTGGAGCGCGACCATCATCGCTGCCAGTGGCCGGTGACCGACGAGTTCGGTTTCACTCATATCTGTGGCCGTCCGGCCAATCAAGTGGATCACAAGGTTCGCAACCCGTCGCATGACGATGACTCCTCCGAGAACCTGCAATCCCTGTGCCAATACCATCACGAGCAGAAAACCTGTCAGGAGTCCGCCGAACAGCGTCGTAAGAACAGGGAGCGTCGGAAGGAAGAGGAATGGTATTCGCATCCGGCGTATCGACGGACTGTCTCGTAACGGGTTGCGGCGAGCTTGCCGCGGCCGATGGATTGTGCCGTAGCCATTACAATCGCAAGGCTTATTCCGGTAGGCCGGTGACGCCTATCCGTGCCCGTGTGTGTCCGATGTGCGGTATGGCGTTCCAGTTGACCCGATGCTCGAAGATTTTCTGCTCTCCTACTTGCCGTAAACGGTTTCAACGGTTTCGGGCGAAGCACCCGTATACGACGTTGGCCAGTGCCCCCAATCCGATCATCGAATCAGAGCCTTTGACCCCGGAGCCGGTACGGAGCATGACGTATGGGGTTTTCACGGAGGCTGACATCTGGGCGAAATGCGATGGCACGTGCAGGGGTTGCGGCAAGCCGGTTTCAAAAGACATTGACAGTCCCAACGCCGGTACTCCCGCGTGGATTGTCCCGCCCGAGGACGGTGGTGAGCCGTCGTTCGAGAATCGGGCGATTTTCCATTACAGGTGCGTGAGACGCCACGTCTGACTCGCCTTCTGCAGAACGAAGCCCGTCACGGGCCGAAGGCTGGTGAATCATCATGGCTGGGAATGGCAGGAAGGCCGCGAAACCCAAGACGGGTGGGGGCTACGCTTCCGAAGCCCCGTTGGATAAGGTGCCGGAGGATTGGACGTTCGAGGAACTGGAGCCCATTGGCCCCGAACTGCCGGACGCTTCCGAACTGAATCTGCTTGACGGCGTGTGGAGTCCGTTCGTCCGTAAATACTATGACGCTTTCCGTCGTACTCCTCAGGCGCGCCAGTTGCGCACGAAATGGGAGTGGTGGAATTTCTTCTACAAGCTGGCCGTCATGGACAAGAGCATCAAGAAACGCTCCTACGACGGACTGGCACCCGAAATGCGTCAGTCCATGAACCAGTACGGTGATACGCCGGACGCGAAACGCAAGCTGAAGATGGAGGAGACGCAGGCGAACGATATGGCCGCTGGGATCGTGGGCTTCCAGATTCCCGATGACCCGAACAATGATTTTGACGAGCGTGCGCAGGCGGTGATCTGATGCATGATGTCATCCCGAAACTCAACGCGAAGGACAGGCAACGTTCGCTAGGCCGTCTGGCGGTGTGGTGGATCGAAACGTTCACGCTCATCGGTCGCGGTGACGCGAAGGGCATGCGTATCCGCCATTCACCCGAATACTTCCAGTTCATCATCGACTGCTATGCACTCGACCGTAATGGGCGGCGCAGGTTCGGTCAGGTGTTCCTCGCCCGTCCGAAGGGCTGCAACAAGAGCGGTTTCGCTGCCGAGATAGCCATGTTCGAGGCTTTCGGCCCTTGCAGGTTCGCCGGTTGGGCGAAAGGCGGGGAAACCTACACGTTTCTCGGCAAGACCTACCGGTATCACAAGGGCGAGCCGATGGGCCGTCCTGTGAAATCGCCTCTCGTGGTCTGCTTGGCCACGGCTGAGGAGCAGACCGGCGAGGTTTACGACACCATCTACTACAACTGCACCGAAGGCTACTTGAGGTTTTTGGCCGGCGATGGCATGGACGCGGGCAAGACCCGTATCATATGGCCGAAGACCGGCATGGAGATACGCTATTCCACAGCCGCTGCGCGAAGCAAGGACGGTGGCCTTCAGACGTTCGTATGCTTCGACGAGGTTCACCAGTACAACAACAAGCGCCTGCGTGACCTGTTCGACATCATGACGCAGAACCTTACGAAGCGTGGCGTCGCCGCCGACCCGTGGTATCTGATGACCACGACCATGTATCAGCCGGGCGAGGACAGCGTTGCCGAACGCGCGTTCAAGACCGCGCATGATCTCATGGAGGGCCGTCTGCGCGGCTGGGAGGACCTGCTGTTCGACCATCGTTACGCCGACTTGGCGTTGGACGATTTCGCCGACGACGAGAAGCTTGAGCATGCGATCTACGAGGCGTACGGTTCCGCGATGAAATCGCCTGACGGCAAGGATTACATCTTCCTTCCCGATGGGCGCATGGTGCCGGTCAGCCCAGATGGGCGTTCCGCCGAAGGCTGGTCGTTGAGGGACGAGGGCGTCGAGCCCGGCCCCTCGAAGTACGGTTGGTGCGATTTGCGGCGAACCGTGAAGAAGATTCTCGACCCCGCATACGACCCGAACAACGCCATCAGGTTCTACTTGAACTCGCTGGCCTCCGCCGTGGATGCGTGGCTGACCGAGGACATGATCAAATCGCATGCGGTGCACCGTGACATCGTGGACAAGGCCATCGCCTCGCGCGACCTGAACCAGTTGAATGACGCTTGGCAGCAGGTGGTCTCCGACACCGACGAGATCACATTGGGCTTCGACGGCTCCGTATCCGATGATTCCACCGCGCTGGTGGGTTGCAGGATACGCGACGGCATGCTGTTCCTCATCAAATTGGAGCAGAAGCCGGACGGCCCTCAGGGCGCGAAATGGCGTGTTGACCGTGATTCGTTCGACGGCAGGGTGCGTTGGGTGTTCAACCATTACAACGTGGTCGGCATGTTCGCGGACACGGACGAATGGGAGCCGTACATCGCGCAATGGGAATTGGATTACGGCGACAGGCTTCAGGTGTATCCGAGGTCGAACGGCTCGCATATCCGCTTCCCGATGAACGGCTACAACCGTGACGTGATGAGCGAATTGAAGACCATGCGCGCCGCGTTCAACGAGCCCATGAGAACCGTATCCAAATACGACGAGCCCGATGTGACGAACATCCAACTGTTCGCCGACCCTCGGCTCATCGACCATTTCCGTAACGGACGCCGCAAGGACAGGCCCGAAGGATACCTCGTGTTCAAGGAGACCCAGAACAGTCCCCATAAGATCGACGCCGCCATGGCCGGGCTTCTCGCCTACCGTGCCCGCGACATCTACCTGGGCGCCACGGTTTCCAACGAAGAGGAATCGTTCGCCCCCATGCGCGTCTGGTGAACCCGATGAAAGGAGGCCGCATTGGCCGAATTGCAGAGCCTTATCCCCGGTGACGAGGAGCCTGACGGCGATGCCATGCTGCTGACCCAGCTGGCGAACGGCCTCGTATCCCGCATCCCGACCCTGTGCACGTTGAAGACGTTCTACGACGGCAAGGAGCAGGTGCCGGTCAAATCGATTCCGAAAAGCACGAACCAGTCCGGCTACGCGGTGTATCAGAGGTTCGTCTCCATCTGCCAGTTGGATTTGGCGAAGGCCATCGCCGACGCGGTGATACACCGCCAGCGGCCCACCGGGTTCCGGCTCATCGCGGACAAGACGATGCGTTCCACGAAGGCGGACGACATGTGGTCTCAGTGCCGTATGGAATTGAAGAGCCGTCAGATGTTCCACGATCTCGCCGTGTACGGCAACGCCTACGCATTGGTCAACAAGAACAAGCTGCCATCGCATATCACGGTGCTCAGCCCGTGGAACACGTACGTCTCCTCGGACGAGGATTCGGCGGTCAACTACTGGTACAAGGCCAGCGAGGGCCGCGAATATCTCGCCCTCTACCGTCTGATACGCAATGATGACGGCAGTGTGAAGGACGTCTACTGTCATATCGCCTACAACGAGACCGATAGTCGCAGTCTTCTGGACGAGGGTGACGAGGAGGAGATCTACGGCATCGCCAACGACGATTCCAAGCTGCGCCCAACACTGTCACCCACGTTCCAGTGGGATGGCGGTGCGGAAAGCACCTATGATTTCGCGGAGAAATGCGAATGCCTTCCCATCGTGCGCATGCACGCGCCGGGCGGCAAGGGCCAGTTCGAGCCGCATATCCCCACGTTGTGCAGCATCGACCAGCAGCGGTTCCAGCGTTTCTGCATTCAGGAATTGCAGGCGTTCAAACAGCGTGCGGTGTCGATGAGCAACATGCCCCAGTTCTACAAGGACTCCGACCCGCAGGTTCGTGACGGATTGGCTCAGGCCGGAGACCGGATCGACTACAAGGATCTGTTCCAGCAGGGGCCCGACGCATTGTGGCTGGTTCCCGGTGACGCGAAGTTCTGGGAGTCCGGCGTCACGGACATCAATCCTCTCATCACCGCAGTGGCTTCCGACATCAAGCATCTCGCCGCCTCCTCGGGAACCCCGTTGGATATTCTCAGCCCCGATGTCTCCGGCAGCGCGGAAGGCGCGCAGCTCAAGCGTGAGGGTCTGGTGTTCAAGGTCGAGGACATGAACGCGCGTGCCAACGACGGGTTCACCCGTCTCATGCGCATGGCGTTGGAAGCCGATGGCAACAGCGCCGCAGACGAACGGTTCGAGACCGTGTGGAAGCCCATCAACCCGCCATCACAGTTGGAGCAGGCTCAGGCCGCGAACTATTCGAAGGGCATCCTGCCCGTCAAGACGAACATGCGCCGCAGCTACGGCATGACCGAGATCGAGATAGCCGAAGCGATGCAGGACCTCATGGACACGCAGTTCGCGCAGGCCATGGCCTCCGAGAACGCGATGATCGAAGGCAAGACCACACAGCAGTCGGCTGGCGTTCTGCCCGACGAGACGGATTCTCTCGCGTTCCCCGATACCACGAGTGAAAACGACGTGGTGCAGGCCGATGGCTCCCTAACGTCGGATGGTGAATGATGGCCGTCATGACCTTGGAGGTCGCATCCAACGCGCTCCAATCCTCGCGTCAGAGACTCGTCAACGAATACGTGAGGCTGGCCCGCACCATGTGGCTCAGCCTCACCCCAACCGACTGGTGGAACGACGCCGTGACCTATGGCGCCGCCGCGAGGCTCGCATTGCTGGAGCTCGCCCTGATAGGCCAGGTGCGCAGGCTGGGAATCAGCTACGCCGACCAGACGCTGCGCATGGTGGGCATCACTCCCTCCGGCAATGTGCAGCAGCTCGTCTATCCGAGGGTCAACACCGACCCGTGGCTGGTGGCCGCGCGCCCCGCCGAATCGTATCGCGGCGAAGCCGTCAAGAACCCCGATATAAGGCCGGAAACATGGCCCAAGAAGGGCGATGAGCTGTTCGATGAGGTCAACAAGTGGCTGCAATCCGCGTTGCAACGATTGCAGACCAACGTCTGGGACAACGTGGAACGCGCCTCCACAGACGCCACATTGAACCGGTACCGGGGCAGCAAGGTTCTCGAATACCGCAGGGTGCTCCACCCGGAACTTTCCCGCTCCGGCTCGTGCGGCCTGTGCATAGCCGCCGCAGACCGATGGTATTCGACCGCAGCCCTACTCCCCCTGCACGCGAACTGCAAGTGCGGCGTCGCCCCCGCAGGCTCCGACTACGATCCCGGATTCCAACTGAACTCCGACGATCTCAAAAAGCTCTACGAACAGGCCGGAGGCACCACGGCGGCGGCGTTGAAGAACGTGAGGGTCAAGACCATCACGCACGGCGAGCTCGGCCCGATCCTCATGGCACAGGACGCGAGGGACACACCGAACCAGGTTCCCGGCAAGGATTCCGACAAGTGGACCACGCCCGACCGGAAAACCACGCTCCAACAGTTCCAGCGGATGAAGGACCGGGCGATCGAGTTCTCCAAACGCTACAAGCAGGTGTCCGACACCGGCAAGGAAGTCTCCTTCAGATACGAGGGCCGAACCTACAGGTTCAAGCCGTCGATCCATCTGAGGCAATCATGGGCATACCAACGTGCCCTGCTCAACCAAGTGCAGTCGATGCTCGGCACCGCTGCCTGACACAGAAAGGCCATCATGGCTAACAATCAGGAGAATCAGACCGTCACGGACGGTTCTCAGAACGCCGGCCAGACCGCCACGGCCAACACCGGCACGGTTTCCACCGCAAACAGCCCGATCACCGGTCCCGTCATCGCGGCCCACCTCGCCGCCAACAGCGTCGACGAGACGGAAAACGGCCCCGACTGGAAGGCACTGTCCCGCAAGCACGAGAAGCAGGCCAAGGACAACTACGAGCAGCTTCGCAAGACCGAAGCCGCCTACGAGGAGTCCCAGAGCCAGCTGCACGACTTGCAGGTGGAAAACGCGCGCATGAAGGCCCAGAAGGCCCACCCGCAGATCAGCGATGACGTGTTCGCCCTGTGCGGTGAGACCGAACCGGAGAAGATTTCCGAATGGGCCGAAAAATACGCGGCACTCAATCCAGTTACGTCTCCGGTGAAGGCAGAACCAGTGCGGGAGAAGGCCGAACAAGGGGCACGTACCCGTGGCGAGGGAGCCCCGAAGATTCGTTCCGGCACATACGCAGACGGGTACGCCGCCGCCAAGGCACGTCAGGAGCAGAGGCGCCAAGCCCGCTCCGCCAAGTAACCACAAACATTCAATCGAAAGGAAAAGCACATGGCATACGAGAATGTGCGCTCCACCGGCATCGTGACCGTGGAGGAGAACAACGAGTGGCGTTTCGGCAACCACACCGACGACGGCACCGTGAGCGTCACCCTCGACCTGTCCACGTTCAACGTGAAAGATGAGACGAAGCGCGACAAGTACCTGACCGGTCTTGGCGACAAGGCCACGACCATCTGGATCAAGAGCGGCATCCCGCTGGCCAAGATCACCGCCAGCGGCGAATACGGCCCGTATGACCCGAATGCTACCGATGGCCGTCAGAACAAGATCGCCGGCCTGCTGGAAAGCATGGTGGAGATCAGCGTCACGTTCGGCGGCTGGGATGTGGTCAACGGTGCGAACGTCGGCATGCGCTACCGTGGTGACATCATCAAGAGCAAGCTGCCGGTCGTTCCCGCCGACGGCGCGGTGTGGGGCGGCAGCTTCTTCGACATCGAGGACGATACCGTCACCCCGCTGTCCAACGCTTCGGCCACCTCCAACATCACGGTTCCAGCAACGGTCACCGCGGCGAACATCACCGACGCCTCCACCGTCGGCCGCAGCATCCTGACCGCCAACGATGCCGCCGCAGCTCGCACCGCCATCGGCGCCGGCACCGGCAACTCGAATTTCGACGGCTCCTACAACAGCCTGAAGGACAAGCCGACGATTCCCCCCGCCTACACGCTGGCCCCCGCCCCCGCGCACCCGCCCCGGGGCGGCAGGCCGTCG
>OAVP01000078.1_pt1 | contig 69769 bp, 61 predicted proteins | sample 1495311 | NCBI WGS metagenome assembly OAVP01 (sample SAMEA2580102, study PRJEB22360) | human gut metagenome | biome: human gut; feature: human-associated habitat; material: faeces | place: Denmark | collected 2008/2010
AGTGAGAGCAGAGATAGCGCTGATGTCCGGCAGTGCTTTTGCCGTTACGCACCACCCCGTCAGTAGCTGAACAGGAGGGACAGCTGATAGAAACAGAAGCCACTGGAGCACCTCAAAAACACCATCATACACTAAATCAGTAAGTTGGCAGCATCACCAATATTTTTATCTAATGAAAAATTAGCTTTATTAAAAATAACTATTACAAATCTATACAGTAATAACTCGATAATATGAGCTTTTTAACCAGAGTAATCCGACGAGGTTATTCTGCTAACCCAGTCAAACATGATCTGCATATGGTTGCCATTAGATTTAATAATTCCGACTTGACAAGCATTAACGCCAGTTGTCTTTCCTGTCAGAATTCGACCATCAAGCATATGTACTTTAATCCCAATTCCCTGTTTGAAACACTTATTACATATTGAGAAAAAATCTTTCTTTGTTGGGGGGCATGGCTGATTATTAAAAACGTCACCTACAATAAGTCTTGTAGTGAAATCTTTACCAACGAGCAACTCTTCGAGTGATGCGATAGACTCAAGTTTTACTTCAACTCTGTTGTTTCCCTTGGCTTCATCAGATGCTAAAATCATATTTTCTTTCTGGTTAAACTTTGAAATATAACCAATTATTGAATGCCCATTACTGCTTACCAGTTTAATAGGATAATCATTGAAGCGAAGAAATTGTATCCTGCGAGCAAGCATAGAATAATCACGAGGCCACACTTCCGCTTCACGCCCGTATGTGATGTCGTTAACCATTGAGCAATACCTACAACTAAAACATTACGATAAACAATATCTATGTTGACAAAACCCCACCGAAGTGGGGTAAATCTTGTTTATGCGAATTAACGCAGAAGAGACAGCACGTTCTGAGTAGTTTGGTTTGCTTGCGCCAAAACAGAAGTGCCTGCCTGTTGCAGGATCTGGGCACGAGACATGTTAGAGACTTCAGTCGCGTAGTCAGCATCTTCAATACGGCTTCGAGCAGAAGATAAGTTGTTTAGAGTATTTCCCAAGTTGGTGATTGTGGAGTCGAAACGGTTCTGCACCGCCCCCAAGTCTGAACGCAAGGAGTCAACCTGCGCTAAAGCTTTATCAATTGCATCCAATGGGTTTACAGTAGTTGTTGTTGCTTCTTCACCTAAGGTAGCTTGTTTACTGAAGTCATGATCTTTTAATTTATCAGCGGCATAAGTTTTTTCACCTATGGTTACTGTTTCGGTTTTACCGTCCGCGCCACCGATTTTATTTAAACCCTTCTGTGGTACTCCATCAACATCTTTATAGGAAGTTGTACGAACAGTCACGGTTTTGCTAGTGCTTTCATAATCAGCTGCATAGTAGTCATCACCAACTTTAAGGGCGTAACCGCCTTCGACTTTTTTACCGTTGCTATCGGTGTAGGTCATTTTCACTAACTTAGCATTACCAGCTTCCGTATTATCAACACCACCCGTTTTCAATTCAGAAATAGCTCCTGCACTAACAGTAGCGTCAACAGATTGTGTGTTGGCAACTTGATATGCGGTGACATTTTTTGTGCTTCCTACATCGCCAGGAGATTTTGGAGCCGTTTGACCCGCAACCAATGTAGCGTTGCCATCTTTATCAACAGTAATTTCATAATCACCACTTTTAGCGTTATTTTTTGTTGAAGTTATTGCAACGTAATATTTCCCAGATGTTTCGTTAAATTTGATATCACCTACATTTGCGTCATCAATCGAAGCAGCAGAATTAACAGAACTAGCTAATGTAGCTTTATTATTGATAGCAGTGCCACCAGTATAAGTTGTAGTGTCAACTTTCACATTTTCGCCACTTGGTGTGTATGCTTTTTGGACATTAAGCTTATCTAAACCAAGTGTTTGTGAATTTATTTCTTTCAGGTTAATATCTATTGTCTCACCATCATTGGCACCAACCTGAATTGTAAGGGTATTTTTAGAAGCTAAGACTTTAACACCATTGAATTGTGTTTGGCCTGAGACGCGATCAATTTCATTTAATCGCTGAGTTATTTCCGCCTGGATTGATGATAAATCGCTATCAGAATTTGTACCGTTAGTAGCTTGAACTGTAAGCTCACGGACACGTTGTAAGTTATTGTTGATTTCAGACAGTGCGCCTTCCGTGGTCTGAGCAACAGAAATACCATCATTGGCGTTACGAGAAGCCTGAGTCAGACCTTTGATGTTCGCGGTGAAACGGTTAGCAATCGCCTGACCTGCCGCATCGTCTTTGGCACTGTTGATACGCAGACCGGAAGACAGACGCTCAATGGCTGAGCTCAGGGAAGACTGAGATTTGTTCAGGTTGTTCTGAGTCAACAGCGACAGGCTGTTGGTATTGATAACTTGTGCCATAAAATTTTCCTTTTGGGTATATTAAGCTAGGCTTACCTGTGCCATTCAAGTTATCGACAATTTTTATCTAAACTTTATCTTTTTTTGTTAATTGTAACCTTTTGATTTTGCTTTTCTTTTCAGGCACTTCATCCTACTATCCGTTACACAACAAAAACGTAAATTCTTCCATCAGGGCTGGGAGGTTTTGGCTACTTGACACATATCACTAAGCAATTGTCAAATCGACCAAGCAGCTTCAAAGTATTGCTCCCTGACTTATACAAATATCATATAGACCAATAGTGCTGATGTTTTGATGTTAACAATCGAACATTTTATTATATCATTGAAACTGCGCTTTGTTCTAACGCTAAACGACACACCTTTATGTGGTGAAACCGTTATACAGAAACATACAAATGCCGGTATCAACTTTGGTTGAATCGCCACGGATAATCTAGACACTTCCGAGCCGTTGATAATACTGGTTTTCATATTCTGTCGGTGACATCTGATCGCTAGAACCATGCCGACGCTTACTGTTATAAAACATTTCGATGTAATCAAAAATATCGCTGCGGGCTTCTTCCCGCGTTCCGTAGATCTTTTTCTTTATCCGTTCGCGTTTCAACAACTGGAAAAAGCTTTCTGCAACCGCATTATCATGGCAGTTACCGCGACGGCTCATGCTGCCCTCCAGGCCGTGTGATTTCAGGAACGACTGCCACTCATGGCTTGTGTACTGACTGCCCTGATCCGAATGAACCAGCACCTGTTTTTCGGGATTACGCCGCCATACAGCCATCAGCAGTGCGTTCAGGACAATGTCCTTTGTCATCCGGGATTGCATGGACCAGCCGATAATTTTGCATGAGAACAGATCAACAACAACGGCAAGATACAGCCAGCCTTCGTGGGTCCTGATGTAGGTTATGTCCGTTACCCAACGCTCATCCGGAGCATCCGGATTGAACTGTCGCTGGAGCCTGTTGGGCGACACGATACTGGCCTCGCCTTTACGTGCCCGCGGGCTCCGGTATCCGACCTGAGCCTTTATCCCGACACGTTTCATCAGTCGCCAGACCCGGTTCACTCCGCACTGTTGCCCGCTGTCCCGCAGATCCAGATGGATTTTGCGATAACCAATTGAATCTACAGCGGCTTTTTTTAATATGCCCCGTTCGTCGGTAACCCGCTTCAGCTCTTTCTGGAGACGGCGGATCTCGTCCTGAGCATCTGACTGTTCTTTATTAGTGGAAGGATCCGGACCGTACTTCTTTATCCAGGCGGCTTTGTTGAATAAATCAGATTTCGGGTAAGTCTCCCCCGTAGCGGGTTGTGTTTTCAGGCAATACGCACGCTTTCAGGCATACCTGCTTTCGTCATTTTGTTCAGCGCTCGTACCAGGGCCATAGCCTCTGCAACCTGACCATCGTAGTCACGCAGTGTCAGTGAACCCCCGAACAGCTGTTTTACCCGGTACATCGCCGTTTCCGCTATCGAGCGACGGTTGTAATCTGTTGTCCATTTCCACCGCGCATTACTCCCGGTCATTCGCTGATTAGCCACTGCACGGTTACGGTCTGCATATTCACCGGGCCAGTAACCCGCACCTTTTCGGGGAGGGATAAGCGCGCTGATTTTCTTACGCCGCAGTTCATCGTGACATAGCCGGGTATCGTAAGCGCCATCGGCGGCGGCTGACCTGATTTTCCGGTGGGTTTGCCGGATTAACCCGGGGAAGGCCTCTGAGTCCGTAACGTTGTTCAGCGACAGGTCAGCGCAGATGATTTCATGTGTTTTACTGTCAACGGCGAGATGCAGCTTACGCCAGATACGGCGGCGTTCCTGGCCATGCTTTTTGACTTTCCACTCGCCTTCACCGAAGACCTTCAGCCCGGTGGAATCAATTACCAGGTGTGCGATTTCACCCCGGGTGGGCGTTTTGAAACTGACATTAACCGACTTTGCCCGCCTGCTGACACAGCTGTAATCCGGGCAGCGTAGCGGAACGTTCATCAGAGAAAAAATGGAATCAATAAAGCCCTGCGCAGCGCGCAGGGTCAGCCTGAATACGCGTTTAATGACCAGCACAGTCGTGATGGCAAGGTCAGAATAGCGCTGAGGTCTGCCTCGTGAAGAAGGTGTTGCTGACTCATACCAGGCCTGAATAGCTTCATCATCCAGCCAGAAAGTTATGGAGCCACGGTTGATGAGGGCTTTATTGTAGGTGGGCCAGTTGGTGATTTTGAACTTTTGCTTTGCCACGGAACGGTCTGCGTTGTCGGGAAGATACGTGATCTGATCCTTCAACTCAGCAAAAGTTCGATTTATTCAACAAAGCCCTTCCTCAGGTGTCTTATGAGCTTTATTATAGTCTTGAGAAGCTAGATCTCTCTTTATCTTATCTATTGCTTCGGAGAATTTAATATATTCAATTTTGCCAGTAAGATGATCAAAGCATTCGTTCCAAAGATAATCCATCTGCTTAGAATAAATTCGCTCAATGCATTGAGTATCAGTACAAGCATTTCTCTTATTAAGCCAATCTATTTGCGCTTTTTTAATTTTAGATTTTTCTTCTTCAGGCATATCAGGCCCCATAGCTATTTTATAGTTTTGGGATAAATAATCGTCCAAACGACTTAACTTATGATCTGATCAAATCATTTTTTCAACACCTGAAGCTACTGTATTACAATCAAAAGAAGCAGCATAACTTGTACTGCAAGCCATCATTGAAAGAATAAATAAAGATTTTTTGTTTATGATACTTACCATTAGAAGTCCTTATTTTAAGAGCCTAACAAACATATTTTAGAGAACCATCAATTGTATAGGTAGATGATATATATGGTGATTCTATGAGCCTGAACGTTCCAGCGCCTACGATATGATTCATTACCCGAACATCCTGGAAGGATGATTTCTCATACGATTGTGCCCGGTGATAGAATGCAGAATATGCAACAAGTCCCTCACCCCAAGTAATATCTCTTGCGGGTCCAACGATTGCGTTACAAAAAGACTTATGAAAATCAAATAATTGTTCAGCGCCCCTTCCGACTGAACAGCTTGAAAAGCAAATACACTTACCTCTTAATATAGGCCACGCTATACGATCAAAATCCCTCCATGTAATAAAACCCTCGTCTGTTAACATAAAACCATCACATGAACCGTGAGCACTTATATGTACATATTTTATGTGTTCTCGTTGCGCTATTTTTAATGCTTTTACTAGCATTCCTTCATTAACTACTTCAGTACATTTTGCAGCTACACCTTGTAACTCCAAAACCTTCCTTAGTGTATTTCCCTCGTATCTCTCATCATAAATATCCTGATCGCTGCGTGATTCAATAATAAGTATTTTTTGTTTTTTCATTACTTTCGCCCACAAAGACCTTCAATGATGGTCTTTTAACCGATGTATCAATATGAACCATCCTTGATAAGCATGATTACTGTAAAAGCCATATGACTTCGCACATCTCAGTTCAGCACCTCATCAAACAGCCATAGAAGAGCAAAAACACATTTATAATCCATAGATGATATTCATACAAGAGCAAAAAGCCCACAAACTTCCATCTATAGACATTATGGGGAGTAGTGGTATATGGCTCAGCTATCTTCAGATAGTGCAGATAAACAGGTAGGGCAGCGCATTCAGATGCGACGTAAAGAGCTAGGGATAACAGCTCAGCACCTGGCCGAACTTGTCGATATCTCTCATCAGCAACTCTCACGCTATGAACGTGGTACAAACAAGATCAATGTGGCACATCTTGTTAACATCGCTATTAAATTGAATACACCAATTAGTTGGTTTTTTATTGACTGCTTTTCGACATTAGACAATGAATCTAAGAACCAGCAAGATTTTGTGCCAGTCAAGGATGCCGATTTAAAAAATCGTTTTGATCAGATATGGCCTCGATTAACCCATGAGCAAAGACGTGTACTGATTATGCTCTTAGATGAATATACGAAATGAGACTTAAAAGTAAAGCCTCATTTCTTCCAAAAATATGACTACTGTCCGATATTCAGACCTCGTCATCCATTGCTGTAAGTAGTTTAAGAATTTTATTTTTATCAAAGAATCGTTCAAGAAATTTTTCGTTACCTGATAGGCCACGTTTTTTCCCAATTTTGTCTATATAAATTTTGGTTTCCTTATTTTTTAGTTCTGCGAGGATAGCTTCCTTCGACCATTTTTTTTCATTACTAAGATGATCAACATACTTATAGACACCTAATGTTTTAATTGATCGGCTATTAGTCGGAAAATATCCAAAACTTTCGTCGCTAGTTCTTAATAAATATTTAAAAATTGCCGAATACATTTCAACAAGATTGTGCATTTGAGGCTTAGGTCTCTTATAGCCTAGCACCTCACACAAATCGCTTAATTTTTCAAAACTTTCATCATCAAGCCTAAGTTGAATATGATTCCTTCCTATTTTTTCAAGCTGCTTTTTGCGTGTGTTCTGATACTCAATATTGGCTTTACGTCGAGCTTTTAAAGATTCATCAATACCCTTAGATCCACCATCCTTTTCTTCGTCCTCGAAATCCTCCACTTCATCATCAGTCTTAAATTCAAAAGGATCATCAAGTTCACTCAATTTTATGTGCTTTAACGCCATTACCAACCCCTTATGGTTTTCTGATCATCAGATCACGGACAAGCTTCAAACTGTCAAATTTAGATCTGATGATCAGATTACCATGTAAAAAATCTGATGATCAGATAAAAACGCCACAAAAAAGACAAAAAAATATCGCCATATTTAACAATAGGTTAATGAACAATCCCATCCCTCAACCCCTGATAATGAGGCATTTTTTATCGCAAAAACCATCCATTCTGAAAAATCTGTAAATGCGGGGAGCATCAATTGGATGCGTTAACTAAACAGGCTTTAACAATGACTACTCTACGCCTAATCAAGATCAAAACAGTCCTTGAATACTGTGCTTTCTCACGCGCTACGCTCTATCGCCAAATCAAAGCAGGTCATTTCCCTGAACCAGTTCGCCTGACTGGTGGTGTAAACGCATCTTCTCGCTCAGTAGCGTGGAGAGAAGAGGAAGTACAGTTGTGGATTACCAGCCGCCAGAAAGTACCGTTATCAGAAACAAGAAGAAATTGAGCGAAAAAGCTCATCGCTCTAATAGCACGTTATATGCACATTTATAGGGATAGTGATTATCTGATTCAATACTCACTATCCCATACCAATAGTTATTTCTGTAAGGGATATAAATGAAACTTAACAAACGAAACATAGAGTTTTGTTGTTCACTTGATATTGGCATGAATACCAGAGATCAAAAGTTAAAAATGCGAGTTGATAAGCTATGTGTTGTAAGTCAATTCGATAAAAATACCGAAATGAAGATTACATATGCAAAACTGAAAAGGATGAGACACAAGGAATTCAAACAATATCGCGTTCAATATATCCTTAACAAAGTTGGGAAACCTTATCGAAAAGCGTTATTGATCCGAGGGAAGAAGAAACACTCACCTGTACTGTTGCGAATAGATTATTCTCCAATAAATCGTAATACAGGAGGAATACGTTTAGATTTCCGCCCCCAACATATGGAGTCCACAAAAATAGATCATTTGTTATCGTGGATAAATAGTCGATTAGGAGGAATATTCTACCAGCTGCTGGCGCAGGCATGGATTACACAAATTGATGTCGCTCTTGACGTCTACAAATGCAAATTGGATGATTATATATGGGGCTTAGAACGTTCAGGAAAAACAGCATACTTTGATAAGGAAAATGGTCTACCGGGACTAAGAATAGGAAGTTGCCGCTCGCTTTTACATATCCTTTGCTACGGAAAAGTAGATGCTAACAGCGGTAGAAAACTGATATTTCGGGAAAGGGCCAAATTCATTAACATTAATTTTGATGAGTATCAGCAATTCTTGCGTATTGAGGCTCGGTACAGGCCAAATGCTAAACCCACAAGCAAGAAGGGTAATGTTTTGATGCTGGCCCACCTTTCAGAGATGAGAAATCCCTTCGAGCGACTCCGGATCTACTCGAAAGATTTGGGGGATGTGTTATTGGAAAGAGGGCTTCTTTGTACCTTGCCAGACGCTCCCAGCATCGCTGAAATGAAGCGCTACATGCTGGCAACTATGCAATACCCACGCTTGCCTCGCAAAGTCGAAAGACTCATTGCAGAGCACGAAATAGATCTGTTCGATAAATATACAGTCTGGACGCAGTGGTCACGCTGCGTTGCTCATTTAAGCGGCATTTTCAGTATAGCGACTGTTTTCTGTGTACATAGACGTGTACATAATGAAAAACCTGAGTAGAGAAAAATCAATATAATCAAGTGCTATACACTACTACTCAACATTCAGATTCAATATTGAGTAACTCGTAACACTAATTCTTACTTTTCAGCCTTCACAAATGCCGCCCACTCAAACAGAGCGGCATTTTTCTTCCCCGCAACTTCAATTCTGTTTTGCGTGCCTGCTCCAGATTTTGCGATGTTTTTTTGCCCAGCACACTGAGAACGTGAGATACTCACAACTGTATATAAATACAGTTACAGATTTACTTTCTTTGCAATCGATATCACATGGAGTGGGCAATGAACGAACATCATCAACCTTTTGAAGAAATACGGCATTATGGCACTGAAGGGCAAGAATTTTGGTCAGCTAGAGAATTGGCACCGTTACTGGATTATCGGGACTGGCGCAATTTTCAAAAGGTACTGGCCCGCGCGACTCAAGCGTGCGAAGCCAGCAATCAAGCTGCATCTGACCATTTCGTTGAAACCACCAAAATGGTTGTATTAGGTTCAGGGGCTCAACGAGAACTTGAAGATGTTCATCTCTCCCGCTATGCCTGTTACCTGGTAGTACAAAACGGCGACCCTGCGAAACCGGTCATTGCGGCAGGGCAGACTTATTTTGCTATCCAGACCCGACGGCAGGAGCTTGCTGACGATGAAGCATTTAAGCAACTTCGTGAAGACGAAAAGCGTCTGTTTCTGAGAAATGAGTTGAAAGAACATAACAAACAATTGGTTGAGGCAGCACAGCAAGCTGGGGTAGCGACAGCTACTGATTTCGCCATATTTCAGAATCATGGTTACCAGGGGCTGTATGGTGGATTAGATCAGAAAGCCATCCACCAACTGAAGGGGCTGAAAAAGAGTCAGAAGATCCTGGATCATATGGGTTCAACAGAACTGGCGGCTAATCTCTTTCGAGCTACCCAAACAGAAGAAAAACTCAAGCGGGATGGCGTGAATTCAAAACAGCAAGCTAATACCACACACTTTGACGTGGGTAGCAAGGTGAGGCAAACCATTCAGGAACTTGGCGGAACCATGCCTGAGGAGTTGCCGACCCCGCAGGTCAGCATCAAGCAGTTGGAAAACAGTGTAAAAATTACAGAGAAGAAATAGCAGAAACTAAAAACTCTTTTTGTTGATTGAGATACCCGATGCGTAAGCCAAAGTCCAGGTGCGGTGAACACAATGGCTAAACATTGCACCTTTCTTTTCCACCCCTCAATTTTAACCTATTTTTTCTTATGCATTTTCTCAGACAAGAAGTCAGAAGAATGCATCTACGCTACAGAAAATAGCGATTTCACATAACTACAAGTTATCAATTTCCTCTCACCTTAAAAAATCTCAATCGTGACAATACGCACAAATCGCTACCCTGCCAGACAGATTTTTAGGGAGAGAACCATGCTGTTACACATTTTGTATTTGGTTGGCATTACTGCCGAAGCCATGACGGGGGCTCTGGCGGCCGGGCGACGCCGCATGGATACATTTGGCGTAATTATTATTGCGACCGCCACCGCAATTGGCGGAGGGTCAGTGCGCGATATTCTGCTGGGCCACTATCCGCTCGGCTGGGTCAAACACCCGGAATATGTGATTATCGTCGCTACCGCCGCAGTACTCACCACTATCGTTGCTCCTGTAATGCCTTACCTGCGCAAAGTGTTTCTGGTGCTCGATGCGCTTGGACTGGTGGTCTTTTCTATCATCGGCGCACAGGTTGCACTGGATATGGGGCACGGCCCAATTATTGCCGTTGTCGCGGCGGTAACCACCGGCGTGTTTGGCGGCGTTTTGCGCGATATGTTCTGTAAACGTATCCCACTGGTATTCCAGAAAGAGTTGTATGCCGGTGTCTCATTTGCCTCCGCCGTGCTGTACATCGCGCTGCAACACTATGTTTCTAACCATGATGTGGTAATTATCTCCACCCTGGTATTCGGCTTTTTTGCCCGCTTACTGGCGCTACGCCTTAAGCTGGGATTACCGGTCTTTTACTACAGCCACGAAGGACACTAAGGTTCAAAACCTGTGATCTGCTGGGCAGCCAGCCAACTGCCCAGCTTCTTGATTTGCGCATTTTCCTTCCATTCAATAACCTGTCTGGCGCGCCCCGATCCAGTCCCCGGCAGCTGCTGCCAGAACTGCTCCGTGCTAAATAAAAGTTGCGACCAGGACCGTTCATCACTGGCATTAAGCGCCGCCCGGGTTAGCGGTATTCCCATTGCCATCACCCAGCGAGTAAAAGGCTGCTTACGAGCCAGATTAAACTGATGCCATAGCTGCGCACTTTTACTTTTCGCGATCCCCGGCGTGTTCTGTAATTGCTCTGGCGTTAATAAAAGCCAGGAAAAGATATGCTCAAAGCGATGAGTCTGATGCAGCGCGCGCCAGCCGGCCTCACCAATGCCATCCAGCCCCAGAACCTGTTTTGACCCCAGCCAGACTAAGCGTGAAATGAACTGTTCCTGACAAACATCAGAAGCAAAGTAGCAGGTCAACGAGTTAAAGCGGTTTTCTGGTGGTGTCGGTTTTGTACGTTCTGCACCGCGCCAGACCACATCATCAATGCGAGGAATACCCTGACCGGCAAGGCTGACGAGGATCTGATCACCAGGCGCAATATCCCACTCCTCCCAGCGCCTGACGGAACCAATATTCACCCGCTGGACTTTTTTATCATCCAGCATGACAGGTGCGAGTGACGCAACCACCGATATTTTACCGCTCTTACCCACCGCAAACTGAATCGCCTTCACTTCGGCAACCTGAGCTACAGGTTGATATTTCCAGGCCACCAGCCATTCTGCCTGGCCTGGTAGCCAATGGCGGGATTCGGGTTCTTTCGCCCCTCGCACAACCACGCCATCGGTGACGAAGGGTAATTTCGCTTTCCACCACTCATTGCGTACGCGCGCAACCTCATCAGCATTTTTAACCGCACGGGTATACCTCTGCGTTAGAGTAAAACCTGCGGTAGCCAGCTCCTTTAAACGATCGGTCATTAACTGCGGTCCATCCGGCCATGCCCAGACAAAAACGCCCAGAGAATTCAGCGTGTCGCTATCGTCCTGGCGCATCATCAGGCCAGCAACTTTTGCGCGGGCATTTATTCCCCCCATTTGTTGTTGGATATGCCCCTCGCGCTGGAGAAATATTTCCCCCTGAAGCGTACTGTTGGCTAAAGGCCCGCTAACGGTTTGCGGCACAGCGGAAATTAAGCTAACTTTCTGCGTCCAGTCCTCGCCTTTCAGGCCATTACCGCGACTGATTGCTTTGTTCAGTTTCCCGTCCCGATAAACCAGGGTTACCGCAACGCCATCAACTTTTGGCTGCACCCAAAGATCGCTACGTTCTCGCATCCACAGACTTAATGCGTTTTTATCCACCATTTTGCGTACACCCGTATGGGCAACCGGATGCATAACCGCACCATTTAAAGGCGGCATCATCACGTCGCGGGGCTCGCTCCCAAAGCAGCGTTGCCACTGCGTAAGACGGGCGCTTAACTGATCGTAAACACCGTCTTCCACCTCACTTTTTCCTTCCTTCCAGTAGTCATCGTCCCACTGTTTTATTTGCTGTTGCAGGCGGGAAATTTCTTCCTGTGCTCTGGCTGGCGACCAGGCCGGACAGACCGCCCACACAGATGATTGCCAGCACAAGATACTTATTAATATCGCCATCCATACTTTCATCTTCACCTCCGCTGTAGTCAGGCTGGCAGATATACAACGTGGTGAAGGCAAAGCCGAGTGGCAAAAACGGAGTCTGCGAGGACGCTTCCTGAGAATCGTCTTTATTGCAGTAAATCACAGGCAAATGCGGAAACAGCTACGCAAAACGCAACAACTTTGCGCAAAAAGTGTGAGCAAGGGCTACGTCACATGGCCGCGCCGTGTATAATAAGCTCGTATGTAGGCTTTATTTCGCTAATCACATACGAAAGATACTCATGGCTCAAGGCACGCTTTATATTGTTTCTGCCCCCAGTGGCGCGGGTAAATCCAGCCTGATTCAGGCTTTATTAAAAACCCAACCGTTGTATGACACCCAGGTTTCTGTTTCACACACCACACGCCAACCGCGTCCTGGTGAAGTCCACGGTGAACATTATTTCTTTGTTAATCATGATGAATTTAAAGAAATGATTAGCAGAGATGCGTTCCTCGAACACGCAGAAGTTTTTGGTAATTACTATGGCACTTCGCGTGAGGCCATTGAGCAAGTACTGGCGACCGGTGTCGATGTTTTTCTCGATATCGACTGGCAGGGCGCGCAGCAAATTCGCCAGAAAATGCCGCACGCGCGGAGTATCTTTATTTTACCGCCGTCCAAAATTGAACTGGACCGCCGTCTACGCGGTCGCGGTCAGGACAGCGAAGAGGTCATTGCAAAGCGTATGGCGCAAGCTGTTGCAGAAATGAGCCATTACGCCGAATATGATTATCTGATTGTGAATGATGACTTCGATACCGCGTTGACCGATTTGAAGACCATTATTCGCGCCGAACGTCTGCGCATGAGCCGCCAAAAGCAGCGTCATGACGCTTTAATCAGCAAATTGTTGGCAGACTGAACCTGATTTCAGTATCATGCCCAGTCATTTCTTCACCTGTGGAGCTTTTTAAGTATGGCACGCGTAACTGTTCAGGACGCTGTAGAGAAAATTGGTAACCGTTTTGACCTGGTACTGGTCGCCGCGCGTCGCGCTCGTCAGATGCAGGTAGGCGGAAAGGATCCGCTGGTACCGGAAGAAAACGATAAAACCACTGTAATCGCGCTGCGCGAAATCGAAGAAGGTCTGATCAACAACCAGATCCTCGACGTTCGCGAACGCCAGGAACAGCAAGAGCAGGAAGCCGCTGAATTACAAGCCGTTACCGCTATTGCTGAAGGTCGTCGTTAATCACAAAGCGGGTCGCCCTTGTATCTGTTTGAAAGCCTGAATCAACTGATTCAAACCTACCTGCCGGAAGACCAAATCAAGCGTCTGCGGCAGGCGTATCTCGTTGCACGTGATGCTCACGAGGGGCAAACACGTTCAAGCGGTGAACCCTATATCACGCACCCGGTAGCGGTTGCCTGCATTCTGGCCGAGATGAAACTCGACTATGAAACGCTGATGGCGGCGCTGCTGCATGACGTGATTGAAGATACTCCCGCCACCTACCAGGACATGGAACAGCTTTTTGGTAAAAGCGTCGCCGAGCTGGTAGAGGGGGTGTCGAAACTTGATAAGCTCAAGTTCCGCGATAAGAAAGAGGCGCAGGCCGAAAACTTTCGCAAGATGATTATGGCGATGGTGCAGGATATCCGCGTCATTCTCATCAAACTTGCCGACCGTACCCACAACATGCGCACGCTGGGCTCACTTCGCCCGGACAAACGTCGCCGCATCGCCCGTGAAACTCTCGAAATTTATAGCCCGCTGGCGCACCGTTTAGGTATCCACCACATTAAAACCGAACTCGAAGAGCTGGGTTTTGAGGCGCTGTATCCCAATCGTTACCGCGTAATTAAAGAAGTGGTGAAAGCCGCGCGCGGCAACCGTAAAGAGATGATCCAAAAAATCCTCTCTGAAATCGAAGGGCGTTTGCAGGAAGCGGGAATACCGTGCCGCGTCAGTGGTCGCGAAAAGCATCTTTATTCGATTTACTGCAAAATGGTGCTCAAAGAGCAGCGTTTTCACTCAATCATGGACATCTACGCTTTCCGCGTGATCGTCAATGATTCTGACACCTGTTATCGCGTGCTCGGGCAAATGCATAGCCTGTACAAGCCGCGTCCGGGTCGCGTGAAAGACTATATCGCCATTCCTAAAGCGAACGGCTATCAGTCGTTGCACACCTCGATGATTGGCCCGCACGGCGTGCCGGTTGAGGTCCAGATCCGTACCGAAGATATGGATCAGATGGCGGAGATGGGTGTTGCCGCGCACTGGGCTTATAAAGAGCACGGCGAAACCAGTACTACCGCACAAATCCGCGCCCAGCGCTGGATGCAAAGCCTGCTGGAGCTGCAACAGAGCGCCGGTAGTTCGTTTGAATTTATCGAGAGCGTTAAATCCGATCTCTTCCCGGATGAGATTTACGTTTTCACACCGGAAGGGCGAATTGTCGAGCTGCCTGCCGGTGCAACGCCCGTCGACTTCGCTTATGCAGTGCATACCGATATCGGTCATGCCTGCGTGGGCGCACGCGTTGACCGCCAGCCTTACCCGCTGTCGCAGCCGCTTACCAGCGGTCAAACCGTTGAAATCATTACCGCACCGGGCGCTCGCCCGAATGCCGCGTGGCTGAACTTTGTCGTTAGCTCAAAAGCGCGCGCCAAAATTCGTCAGTTGCTGAAAAACCTCAAGCGTGATGATTCTGTAAGCCTGGGCCGTCGTCTGCTCAACCATGCTTTGGGTGGTAGCCGTAAGCTCAATGAAATCCCGCAGGAAAATATTCAGCGCGAGCTGGATCGCATGAAGCTGGCAACGCTTGACGATCTGCTGGCAGAAATCGGACTTGGTAACGCAATGAGCGTGGTGGTCGCGAAAAATCTGCAACATGGGGACGCCTCCATTCCACCGGCAACCCAAAGCCACGGACATCTGCCCATTAAAGGTGCCGATGGCGTGCTGATCACCTTTGCGAAATGCTGCCGCCCTATTCCTGGCGACCCGATTATCGCCCACGTCAGCCCCGGTAAAGGTCTGGTGATCCACCATGAATCCTGCCGTAACATCCGTGGCTACCAGAAAGAGCCAGAGAAGTTTATGGCTGTGGAATGGGATAAAGAGACGGCGCAGGAGTTCATCACCGAAATCAAGGTGGAGATGTTCAATCATCAGGGCGCGCTGGCAAACCTGACGGCGGCAATTAACACCACGACTTCGAATATTCAAAGTTTGAATACGGAAGAGAAAGATGGTCGCGTCTACAGCGCCTTTATTCGTCTGACCGCCCGTGACCGTGTGCATCTGGCGAATATCATGCGCAAAATCCGCGTGATGCCAGACGTGATTAAAGTCACCCGAAACCGAAATTAATGTTTTATGAACCCAACACGTTATGCACGCATCTGCGAAATGCTCGCCAGGCGGCAGCCTGATCTGACCGTCTGCATGGAGCAGGTCCACAAACCTCATAACGTTTCTGCGATTATTCGTACCGCAGATGCCGTTGGCGTACATGAAGTTCACGCCGTCTGGCCTGGTAGCCGCATGCGCACCATGGCTTCGGCAGCGGCGGGTAGTAACAGCTGGGTACAGGTGAAAACACACCGCACCATTGGCGATGCCGTCGCTCATCTCAAAGGCCAGGGCATGCAGATTCTGGCAACCCATCTTTCTGATAACGCTGTCGATTTCCGCGAAATTGATTACACTCGCCCGACCTGCATTTTGATGGGACAGGAGAAAACGGGCATCACGCAGGAAGCATTGGCCCTGGCGGATCAGGACATCATCATTCCGATGATCGGCATGGTGCAGTCGCTGAATGTTTCCGTTGCCTCAGCCCTCATTCTTTACGAAGCCCAGCGTCAGCGGCAAAATGCAGGCATGTACCTGCGTGAAAACAGCATGTTGCCGGAAGCAGAGCAACAACGCCTGTTGTTTGAAGGCGGCTATCCGGTGCTGGCGAAAGTCGCAAAACGCAAAGGCCTGCCTTATCCCCACGTCAATCAGCAAGGCGAGATCGAAGCTGATGCCGACTGGTGGGCTACTATGCAGGCTGCAGGGTAAGTGCCATGAAAGGTCGCCTGTTAGATGCTGTCCCACTCAGTTCCCTAACGGGCGTTGGCGCAGCACTTAGTAACAAACTGGCGAAAATCAACCTGCATACCGTGCAGGATCTACTCTTACACCTTCCCCTGCGCTACGAAGATCGCACCCATCTCTACCCCATCGGAGAACTACTGCCGGGCGTTTATGCCACGGTGGAAGGCGAAGTGCTGAACTGCAATATCTCCTTCGGCGGTCGGCGGATGATGACCTGCCAGATCAGCGACGGTTCCGGCATCCTCACCATGCGCTTTTTCAATTTCAGCGCGGCAATGAAAAATAGCCTGGCGACGGGCCGCCGTGTACTGGCTTATGGCGAAGCAAAGCGCGGTAAATATGGTGCGGAGATGATCCACCCGGAATACCGCGTGCAGGGCGATCTCAGCACGCCAGAATTACAGGAAACGCTCACGCCGGTTTATCCAACAACGGAAGGCGTAAAGCAGGCCACGCTGCGTAAATTAACCGACCAGGCGCTGGATCTGCTCGACACCTGCGCCATTGAAGAACTCCTGCCGCCGGAACTGTCACAAGGAATGATGACGCTACCGGAAGCGTTGCGCACTTTGCACCGCCCGCCACCGACGCTACAGCTTAGCGATCTGGAAACCGGGCAGCATCCGGCGCAACGTCGTCTGATTCTGGAAGAACTGCTGGCGCACAACCTCAGCATGTTAGCCTTACGTGCCGGAGCACAGCGTTTTCATGCCCAGCCGCTGAGCGCCAATGATGCGCTGAAAAATAAACTCCTCGCAGCCTTACCGTTCAAGCCAACGGGCGCACAGGCACGCGTAGTGGCGGAGATCGAGCGCGATATGGCGCTGGATGTGCCGATGATGCGCCTGGTACAGGGCGATGTAGGTTCCGGTAAAACGCTGGTCGCCGCCCTCGCCGCGCTGCGTGCGATTGCCCACGGCAAACAGGTGGCATTGATGGCACCAACCGAATTACTCGCCGAACAGCACGCCAATAACTTCCGCAACTGGTTTGAACCGCTCGGTATCGAAGTGGGCTGGCTCGCCGGTAAGCAGAAAGGCAAAGCGCGACTGTCTCAGCAGGAAGCCATCGCCAGCGGTCAGGTGCAGATGATTGTTGGTACGCACGCCATCTTCCAGGAACAGGTGCAGTTTAACGGTCTGGCGCTGGTGATTATCGACGAACAACATCGCTTTGGCGTGCATCAGCGTCTGGCGTTATGGGAGAAAGGCCAGCAGCAAGGCTTCCATCCGCATCAGTTGATCATGACCGCCACGCCGATCCCCCGCACGCTGGCGATGACTGCGTATGCCGATCTCGATACCTCGGTGATAGATGAGCTGCCGCCAGGCCGCACGCCAGTGACTACGGTCGCTATTCCTGATACCCGCCGTACCGACATCATTGACCGCGTGCGCCACGCCTGCATAACTGAAGGTCGTCAGGCGTACTGGGTTTGTACGTTGATTGAAGAGTCGGAATTGCTGGAAGCGCAGGCGGCGGAAGCTACCTGGGAAGAGTTGAAACTGGCGCTACCAGAGTTGAACGTTGGCCTGGTACACGGGCGGATGAAACCTGCCGAGAAACAGGCGGTGATGGCGTCGTTTAAACAAGGTGAGCTACACCTGCTGGTTGCCACAACCGTTATTGAAGTCGGCGTTGATGTGCCTAACGCCAGTCTGATGATTATCGAAAACCCGGAGCGTCTGGGTCTGGCGCAGTTACACCAGCTTCGCGGGCGTGTAGGTCGTGGTGCGGTGGCTTCTCACTGCGTGCTGCTCTACAAAACGCCGCTCTCCAAAACCGCGCAAATTCGGCTGCAAGTGCTGCGCGACAGCAACGACGGTTTTGTGATTGCACAGAAAGACTTAGAGATTCGCGGACCGGGTGAACTGTTAGGTACGCGTCAGACGGGTAATGCTGAGTTTAAAGTGGCGGATTTACTGCGCGATCAGGCGATGATCCCGGAAGTTCAGCGCCTGGCGCGACATATTCACGAACGTTACCCACAACAAGCAAAAGCCCTGATAGAACGCTGGATGCCGGAGATGGAACGTTACTCCAACGCATGACCAGACTCATCACAAGACAAGTCACGCAGTAAATCTTCAATCTGGATAGTGAGGATATCCATTGCCTCATACGCATCCTGTGCAATTCGCGCCGCCATTGCGCCTTCCGGTTCACCACGCAGAATTTCAGCCGCTGCCTGTACGCCAGCCACAATCATTTCAGGTGTTAACATTTGGCGAAGAAAAGCGCGATTATCAGAGGACCAGCCATCTTTATGGCCTAATGGATGCCCCCAGCCTATCCATTCTTGCGACCATAACGGATTGGCTTCTATGGGATAAATTAGATGCGCGGCATACTGAATAGCACACACCGCTTTTCCTGGCGTATCCAGCGCCCACCAGCGCGACCAGAGAGAACGAATTAACGGCGCGGCCCCACCCAGAGTATTGAACACCGCCAGCCAGCAAAGAACGTTATTGAAACCACGCTCGTTATCCATACGCTGCAACGCGGTGTCCAGTAAAAATTGCCGTACCTGCTGGCGTTGGGAAGCATTCATCATCTCCTGCCAGAGATAGGGTCGACACAATGCCTTCATTAAGGATTCTTCGAAGTGATCACCATAACCGCCAGCTAAAACGGTTTCATGCCATTGCGCCAGGCAGAGCGGAAACAGATAGCGAAACAACTCTATTTGCATCGGTTCGTTATAAACGAGATTGAGTACATAGTAAGCACTCAAATCCCGTTCGCTGATCTGCTGCCACTCTTTAGCCGCCAGCGCCTTGAGTTCGGCATCTGCGTAATCAAATTCCGTTTCCCATACACAGAGCACTGGCGGCTCATCACCAAAAATATGGCGACAGTGTTCACGTAGCGTTTCCGGTTCCTTCCGACGCTTTTTCATTTTTAACCGGCAAAAATCGGCAACATTAAATACAGCTTAATCACCAGCGCATTGACGATATCGATAAAGAACGCACCGACCATCGGCACTACCAGGAACGCCATGTGCGACGGGCCAAAACGTTCAGTGATCGCCTGCATGTTGGCGATTGCCGTTGGCGTTGCACCGAGGCCAAAACCACAGTGACCCGCAGCCAGCACTGCCGCATCGTAGTTTTTGCCCATCATGCGCCAGGTAACGAAGATGGCATACAACGCCATGAAGATGGTCTGTACCACCAGAATCGCCAGCATCGGCAGCGCCAGCGAAGCCAGCTCCCACAGTTTCAGCCCCATCAGCGCCATCGCCAGGAACAACGACAGGCTTACGTTACCCAGCACGGATACCGCACGCTCAAAGACGCGGTAAAAGCCCATCATTGACAGACCGTTGCTCAGAATCACGCCAACAAACAGTACACAGACGAAGGTCGGCAGTTCAAAAGCAGTGCCAGCCAAAAGTTGCGCAACAATTTTCCCCACCGTCAGGCAGATAGCAATCAGCGCGATAGTTTCAATCAGCACCAGCGAGGTGATCATGCGTCCCACATCCGGCTTTTCAAACGCCGTCGGGACTTCCTGGTCATCCGGAATACCGTTCGGCGTGGTGGAGTGTTTCACCAGATAGCGCGCCACCGGACCGCCAATCAAGCCGCCCAGCACCAGACCGAACGTTGCACAGGCCATCGCCACTTCCGTCGCATTGGTGAAGCCATAACGTTCAATGAACAATTTACTCCACGCAGCGCCCGTACCGTGACCGCCGGAAAGCGTAATAGAACCGGCCAACAGCCCCATCAGCGGATCAAGCCCTAACAGGCTAGCCATACCAATGCCAATGGCATTTTGCATCACCAACAGACCAACAACCACAATCAAGAAGATGCCAACCACACGCCCACCGGCACGCAAACTGGCAATGTTGGCGTTCAGGCCAATGGTGGCGAAGAAAGCCAGCATTAACGGATCGCGCAGGGACATATCAAAGTTGACTTCCCAGCCCATGCTTTTTTTCAGTACTAGTAGCGCCAGCGCCACCAACAAACCACCCGCAACAGGTTCCGGTATGGTGTATTTCTTCAAAAAGGAGACGGAATGGACCAACTTACGCCCGAGCAGCAACGTCAGCGTTGCGGCAACAAGCGTTGCTAAAGTATCGAGATGAAACATAGTTACTCCTTTGTATCCGCATCACTCTTTCATACTCGTCATACTTCATCGCGCAGTGGCAACTTCATGAACTATGACGGGTATCGAGTTATGCTTTCCTGGGTCAAATTCTCAGCTGTTAATGAACAAATGGCATGGATTTTAAGCAGAAAAATACCAAAAGTTATATAAAAAAGTGCATTTATCTCATTTAAATATTTAGATGAGGATGTGGCAAACGTTTGCTTTTCTCTTTCGGTCAGCTAAAATGCCCGCTTTGCTACCACGGGATTGTTTTCGATGTCTGTTTCCACCCTCGAGTCAGAAAATGCGCAACCGGTTGCGCAGACTCAAAACAGCGAACTGATTTACCGTCTTGAAGATCGTCCGCCGCTTCCTCAAACCCTGTTTGCCGCCTGTCAGCATCTGCTGGCGATGTTCGTTGCGGTGATCACGCCAGCGCTATTAATCTGCCAGGCGCTGGGTTTACCGGCACAAGACACGCAACACATTATTAGTATGTCGCTGTTTGCCTCCGGTGTGGCATCGATTATTCAAATTAAGGCCTGGGGTCCGGTTGGCTCCGGGCTGTTGTCTATTCAGGGCACCAGCTTCAACTTTGTTGCCCCGCTGATTATGGGCGGTACCGCGCTGAAAACCGGTGGTGCTGATGTTCCTACCATGATGGCGGCTTTGTTCGGCACGTTGATGCTGGCAAGTTGCACCGAGATGGTGATCTCCCGCGTTCTGCATCTGGCGCGCCGCATTATTACGCCGCTGGTTTCTGGCGTTGTGGTGATGATTATCGGCCTGTCGCTAATTCAGGTTGGGTTAACGTCCATTGGCGGCGGTTACGCAGCCATGAGCGATAACACCTTCGGCGCACCGAAAAATCTGCTGCTGGCAGGCGTGGTCTTAGCCTTAATTATCCTGCTTAACCGTCAACGTAACCCTTACTTACGCGTGGCCTCACTGGTGATTGCGATGGCGGCCGGATATGCGCTGGCGTGGTTTATGGGCATGTTGCCAGAAAGCAACGAACCGATGACGCAAGAACTGATTATGGTGCCAACGCCGCTCTATTACGGTCTTGGCATTGAATGGAGTCTGCTGCTGCCGCTGATGCTGGTCTTTATGATCACTTCGCTGGAAACCATTGGCGATATCACGGCGACCTCTGACGTTTCCGAACAGCCAGTGTCCGGTCCGCTGTACATGAAACGCCTGAAAGGCGGCGTGCTGGCAAACGGCCTGAACTCGTTTGTTTCGGCGGTGTTTAACACCTTCCCGAACTCCTGCTTCGGGCAAAACAACGGAGTGATCCAGTTGACTGGTGTTGCCAGCCGCTATGTCGGTTTTGTCGTCGCGCTGATGTTGATCGTGCTGGGTCTGTTCCCGGCAGTGAGCGGTTTTGTACAACACATTCCAGAACCGGTTCTGGGCGGCGCAACGCTTGTAATGTTTGGCACCATCGCCGCCTCCGGTGTGCGTATCGTTTCTCGTGAGCCGCTGAACCGTCGGGCGATTCTGATTATCGCGCTGTCGCTGGCGGTTGGTCTGGGCGTGTCTCAGCAGCCGCTGATTTTGCAGTTTGCCCCTGAATGGCTGAAAAACCTGCTCTCCTCCGGGATCGCCGCGGGCGGTATTACTGCCATCGTGCTGAATCTGATTTTCCCACCAGAAAAACAGTAATTCACTGGCGGCGGTAAGATAATTACCGCCGCAGTCTCACCTCTTTCACCATTCCCGCCTTGAGGATTGCGCGTAAATCGTGCATAACTCCCTTATGTGCATTTCACGGGATGGAAGACCATGAAATTTATTGGGAAGCTGCTTCTCTACATTCTCATCGCTCTGTTAGTGGTGATCGCTGGCCTCTATTTTCTTCTGCAAACCCGCTGGGGAGCAGAACATATCAGCGCATGGGTTTCCGAGAATAGCGACTATCATCTGGCCTTCGGGGCGATGGATCACCGTTTTTCCGCGCCATCTCATATCGTGCTGGAGAACGTCACGTTTGGTCGTGATGGTCAGCCCGCGACCCTGGTGGCAAAAAGTGTCGACATTGCGCTAAGCAGTCGGCAACTGACCGAACCACGCCATGTCGATACCATCCTGCTGGAAAACGGGACGCTGAATCTCACCGACCAGACCGCGCCGCTACCGTTCAAAGCCGATCGTCTGCAACTGCGTGATATGGCGTTTAATAGCCCGAATAGCGAATGGAAACTGAGCGCGCAGCGGGTAAATGGCGGCGTGGTTCCGTGGTCACCAGAAGCCGGTAAAGTGCTGGGTACGAAGGCGCAGATTCAGTTTAGTGCCGGATCGCTTTCGCTCAATGATGTTCCTGCCACCAATGTACTGATTGAAGGCAGTATTGATAACGATCGCGTTACGCTGACTAACCTGGGTGCCGACATCGCCCGCGGGACATTAACCGGAAACGCGCAGCGTAACGCCGACGGCAGCTGGCAAGTGGAAAATCTGCGCATGGCGGATATCCGTCTACAAAGCGAAAAATCGCTAACCGACTTCTTTGCGCCATTACGCTCTGTCCCGTCGTTGCAGATTGGTCGCCTGGAAGTGATCGATGCTCGTTTGCAAGGTCCGGACTGGGCGGTGACCGACCTCGATCTCAGCTTGCGCAACATGACCTTCAGTAAAGATGACTGGCAGACACAAGAAGGCAAACTGTCGATGAACGCTAGCGAGTTCATTTATGGTTCGCTGCATTTATTTGACCCGATTATAAACGCGGAATTTTCCCCGCAGGGCGTAGCGCTGCGCCAGTTCACCAGCCGCTGGGAAGGGGGTATGGTCAGAACGTCAGGGAACTGGCTGCGTGACGGGAAAACGTTGATCCTTGATGATGCGGCAATTGCCGGGCTGGAATATACCTTGCCGAAAAACTGGCAACAGTTGTGGATGGAAACGACACCCGGTTGGTTAAACAGCCTGCAACTGAAGAGATTTAGCGCCAGCCGCAATCTGATCATTGATATCGACCCTGACTTCCCGTGGCAGCTCACCGCGCTCGATGGTTACGGTGCCAACCTGACGCTGGTTACCGATCATAAATGGGGCGTCTGGAGTGGCTCGGCGAATCTGAATGCCGCCGCCGCGACATTCAATCGTGTTGATGTTCGTCGCCCGTCGCTGGCGCTGACCGCCAACAGCAGCACGGTGAATATCAGCGAACTGAGTGCATTTACTGAAAAAGGCATTCTGGAAGCCACCGCCAGTGTTTCACAAACGCCACAACGTCAGACACATATCAGCCTGAATGGACGCGGTGTGCCGGTGAATATTTTGCAACAGTGGGGATGGCCTGAATTACCGTTGACTGGCGACGGCAATATTCAGCTTACCGCCAGTGGCGATATTCAGGCCAATGTCCCGTTGAAACCTACGGTTAGCGGGCAATTGCATGCCGTGAACGCCGCAAAGCAGCAAGTGACTCAAACCATGAATGCTGGCATCGTTTCCAGCGGTGAAGTTACATCGACGGAGCCGGTGCGGTAAACATCAATCTCGCCGGGTACGACTCAGACGTACCCGGCATTCCATCAATAGATTACAACGTAATTGTCAGCGCATTCCCTTGAGGCTTCACCACCAGCCCCTGCTCACTTTCAGCCTGCGAACCGTCTTGCAGACCATTTACTTTCACAACATTGCGCAGGCACAGCGTCCAGTTCTTCGCCTCGCCCGCACCAGTCACAGTAATCGTGTTGCCAGTACGTGCTGCTTTTAAAGTAAAGATCACCGATCCGTCAGTAGCGGGCACTTCACAGACGGCTTCATGCCCGTCTTGCAGATTAAAGAGGTGGAATGCCGTGCCTTCGTGCCACACGTAATCGGGACGTTGATCGTTGTTGCCCAGCGCCAGTAGGGTGTTATCACGCACATAAACGGGCAGACTCAGGAAGCTGTGCTGCTGTTTATGCCAGCGACTACCGTCGAGCTCATCGTTGTGCCACAGGTGTGTCCAGCGACCTTCCGGCAGGTAGAACTGCACATCGCCCGCTTCAGTGAACACCGGCGCAACCATCACGTTGTCGCCTAACATGTATTGACGGTCAAGGTAATCACAAGCCGGATCGTCCGGGAACTCCATCATCATGGCCCGCATCATCGGCGTACCCCGCGCGTTCGCACGCGCAGCTTCACGATACAGATACGGCATCATGCGGCATTTCAGTTGCGTGAAGAAGCGCACCACATCACAGGACTCATCATCGTAGGCCCACGGCACACGATAAGATTTGCTACCGTGTAAACGGCTATGGCTGGAGAGCAAACCAAACGCGCACCAGCGTTTGTAAACGTGCGCCGGAGCGGTATTTTCAAAGCCGCCGATATCGTGGCTCCAGAAGCCAAAACCTGAAAGGCCAATAGACAAACCACCGCGCAGGCTTTCCGCCATTGATTCGTAGTTAGCGTAACAATCGCCACCCCAGTGTACCGGGAATTTCTGCGCACCGACGGAGGCCGAGCGGGCAAACAAGACAGCTTCTTCCTCACCAACGGTGTCCTTGAGCACGTTCCACACCAGTTCGTTGTAGATGTACGCATAATGGTTATGCATTTTCTGCGGATCGGAACCGTCAAACCACTGAACATCAGTTGGGATACGTTCGCCAAAGTCGGTCTTAAAGCAATCAACGCCCATCGCGACCAGACCTTTCAGTTTGTCGGCGTACCATTTGCAGGCATCCGGATTGGTAAAGTCATAAATCGCCAGACCTGGCTGCCATTTATCCCACTGCCATAGCGAACCGTCCGGGCGTTTGAGTAAATAGCCTTTCTCTTGTAACTCTTTAAAGACGGGGGATTTTTGACCGATATAGGGGTTAATCCAGACGCAGATTTTCAGTCCTTTCGCTTTCAGGCGGCGGATCATCCCTTCCGGGTCAGGGAAAGTCAGCGGGTCCCACTCAAAATCGCACCACTGGAAGGCTTTCATCCAGAAACAGTCAAAGTGGAAAACATGCAGCGGCAGATTGCGTTCCGCCATACCATCGATAAAGCTGTTTACCGTCGCTTCGTCGTAGTTGGTGGTAAATGAAGTGGTTAGCCACAGGCCGAAGGACCACGCGGGCGGCAGCGCCGGACGACCAGTAAAGCGGGTATAACGATCAAGTACCGCTTTCGGCGTCGGGCCGTCGATAACAAAGTATTCGAGATATTCACTCTCAACGCTGAACTGCACTTTGGAGACTTTCTCCGATCCCACTTCAAAAGAGACACACTGGGGATGATTGACCAGTACCCCATAACCACGGTTAGTCATGTAGAACGGGATATTTTTATACGCCTGTTCAGTACTTGTGCCGCCGTCCCGGTTCCAGGTCTCTACCGTCTGGCCATTGCGCACCAGGGCAGTAAAGCGCTCTCCCAGACCGTAAACTGTTTCGCCAACGCCAAGATCAAGCCGCTCAAACATATAATTGCGTTGATTATTCGTGTCCTGCACGTAGCCATTATTTTTCACCTGACTACCGGTAATACGTTCGCCGTTGCTCAGAAAATCCAGTGACCAGAACTCACCTTTGCTGACACGCGCGCTTAAGTTGCCACTTTTAAACTCAGCATAACGTTCTGTGTTTTCGATTGTGACCTTCACGTCCTGCAAAATATTGAGCGGATAATGAGGACCGTTATTCAGCGCCCCCTGAAAATGCTCAATCCGTACACCGACAATACCTTCCTGTGGGGAGAAAAAGCGCAGCGTAAATAAAGGCGTATCAAGCTGCCAGGTACGTTCACGCACATCACGGGGGGCAGCATAGACCACCATTTCATTATCCTGCTGTTCAACCTCGAACACCTGAAGCGGGTGAATCAAATTGAGGCCAGGTTGAATCAACCAGTTTCCATCGCTAATTTTCATTGCCGTTCCTTAGTTCTGCACTTCTTGAGAGGTGAATTGTTGCTGGCAACGGCGTTTACCCTGAGCCAGCTGTTCCATAACGGTTTTCAGATTGTGCGTCGTGAGTGAGTAGTAGCGTTTAGCGATAATCGCGCTCAGCAAATAACAGATCGCCGGAACAATCGTGAATAGCGCAATAATGATGCTAATCGTGGCGCTGTTCTGCGCTTTTTCTGCCGCATCATATCCGCCATAAGCCAGCATCCAGCCGATAAGAGCGCCGCCGAAGGCCAACCCCAGTTTGAGCACAAACAGCGTGCCAGCAAAACTGATCCCGGTCAGGCGTTTACCATTGCACCACTCGCCGTAGTCGACGGTATCGGACATCATTACCCACTGGATAGGTGTCACCAGTTGATGCAACACACCAATCACGAAGATGAAGACAAACATAGTGATGCTGGCCTGCATGGGAACAAAGAACATCGCGAGGCTAATCACTGCCAGCAGGGCGTTCGTCCACCAGAAGATAGTGACTTTACATTTCCAGTCGGTCAGAGGTTTTGCCAGTGCGGAACCAATCAGGTTACCCACGCAATAAGTGGTGAGAAAAGCGACAAACACTTCCGGCGTGCCCAAAATCCATGTGACGTAATACATCATCGCCCCACCGCGTACGCACACCGCCAGGATATTGAAAATGGTTAGTAAACCGACAATCCGCCACTGGTCGTTTTGCCAGATATCACGTAAATCTTCCCGCATAGACGTTGTTGTAGGTGGTGCTTCAACGCGTTCTTTAGTGGTGAAGAAACAAAATGCCAGCATCATGAATGCCACCACGGAAAGGACCGCGATACCGCCCTGGAAACCGAGTGGTTTATTATCACCGCCAATTAAATTAACCAGTGGCATCATCAGAACAGTAGAAAGCATGCCTCCCGCGGTCGCCAGCACAAAACGCCAGGATTGCAGCGAGATACGCTGAGTCGGGTCATTGGTGATTACACCACCCAATGCGCAGTAAGGGATATTGACGACGGTATAAAGTAAGGTAAGTAGGGTGTAAGTAATTGCTGCATAGATCATTTTGCCGTTCATACTGAGATCTGGCGTGCTATAGGCCAGTACACAGACGATCCCGAATGGCAGTGCGCCAAACAGTACCCACGGACGAAATTTACCCCAGCGAGAGCGCGTTCGATCGGCCAACAACCCCATGCAAGGATCGGAAATCGCATCCAGTGCACGAGCGACCAAAAACATGGTTCCGACAAATCCGGCAGGAATGCCAAAAATATCGGTATAAAAGAACATCATATATAACATTACGTTATCGAAAATAATGTGGCTGGCGGCGTCTCCCATGCCATAACCAATTTTCTCTTTAACGGACAACACTTCACTCTTCATCTGCTTTTCCTTGATGCTATAGGGGTGCTGAGACCGATAACGCATTTTGTAAACCATCCCTGTGAGAGCGAATATTCCGATATCTGGTTATTAATTTATGATTCTTGTTTTATGTGATCGTGGTAGCGTTAATTCCGCTCATATATCATTGTAAAATATGGGTTTTATATGAACTATAATGCTTTCGTGATAATACGCTGCGTGTATTAGGCGGAAAAAACTGATCTGGGGGATGTAGAAACTCAAGGAAGTAGCTATAATGCGCCCCGCCTCCATGTAGCAATCGAGGCGCGGAAGATCGTCGTCTCCGGTGAGGCGGCTGGACTTCAAATCCAGTTGGGGCCGCCAGCGGTCCCGGGCAGGTTCGACTCCTGTGATCTTCCGCCAAAATGCCTCTCCTGACGTTCTCCAACCCCTTGTAATACTGTCAATCCAGATATTTTCTACTGCTCAATATTCAATCGGCTTCAGGAATACCTGGTCTAAGGTTTTGTGATGGACGATGAGCGGCTGAAGAATCCGCCTGTCGGTTCTTCTGTCCTCGAACGCATCCGCGATATTCACGCCAGTATGCGCCGTGTTTATTTGCAGGTGATTTGCCCCCCTGCTGACTCTCAGCCAACTGTATCGCCATTAAGGTGAAGATGTTGTTTTACTCGCCCCAGAACACCCTTTTTTATACGACTATTCTATTTCTTTAACCGCTGGCGAAAAAAACTGACTATAAACTTCACCAATAATCAGACTGCCATCAAGATTAATTTGTTCATTTAATATATCAAATCAACTTGTTTTATTTTTACTATCAAAAATAGCTCATTGCCTTACTATAATTAATATATAAATTCGGTAATTAATTCTTAACATGCTTTTACTAATAATCTCAATTGCTGGCCCTATAATATTGCGCTAGCATTGCTTTCTGGTTGTATCAGCGATACTCAAAAATTCTTAATACAATACTCATTCGACTGGTACTTATTTGTAACTCAGTTATATTTTTTCGCCCGGTGATTCAGAAGAATGCAAAAAACGGCTACCACTCCATCAAAAATACTTGATCTCACTGCCGCGGCATTTTTACTTGTCGCCTTTCTGACGGGTATTGCGGGCGCTCTTCAGACTCCTACCCTAAGTATATTCCTCGCAGATGAACTGAAAGCCCGTCCTATAATGGTAGGTTTTTTCTTCACCGGTAGCGCTATTATGGGAATTCTGGTCAGTCAATTTCTGGCAAGGCACTCCGATAAACAAGGCGACCGTAAATTACTGATTCTGCTATGTTGCTTATTTGGAGTGCTGGCCTGCACGCTTTTTGCGTGGAATCGCAACTACTTCATTCTCCTCTCAACGGGCGTACTTCTGAGTAGTTTTGCTTCCACCGCAAACCCGCAAATGTTCGCCCTCGCCCGTGAACACGCCGACAGAACAGGCCGTGAGACGGTCATGTTCAGTACATTTTTACGTGCTCAGATCTCGCTTGCCTGGGTTATCGGGCCACCGCTCGCTTATGAACTGGCAATGGGATTTAGTTTTAAAGTGATGTATCTCACCGCAGCCATCGCATTTGTTGTTTGCGGACTGATAGTCTGGTTGTTTTTGCCATCAATACAAAGAAATATTCCTGTCGTTACCCAACCCGTAGAAATTTTACCCTCCACCCACAGGAAGCGGGATACGCGGCTACTTTTTGTGGTCTGTTCAATGATGTGGGCGGCGAATAATCTCTACATGATAAATATGCCGCTATTTATTATTGATGAACTGCATCTAACCGATAAACTGGCTGGAGAAATGATTGGTATCGCTGCCGGTCTGGAAATTCCGATGATGTTAATCGCAGGCTATTACATGAAACGTATTGGCAAGCGACTATTAATGCTCATTGCTATCGTGAGTGGAATGTGTTTTTACGCCAGCGTACTCATGGCGACGACTCCGGCGGTTGAGCTGGAATTGCAAATTCTTAATGCCATCTTCCTTGGTATTCTCTGTGGTATCGGCATGCTTTATTTTCAGGACTTGATGCCTGAAAAAATAGGCTCTGCGACAACGTTATATGCAAATACTTCACGCGTCGGCTGGATTATCGCCGGCTCTGTTGACGGAATTATGGTTGAAATCTGGAGCTACCATGCGTTGTTCTGTCTGGCGATAGGGATGTTGGGTATTGCGATGATTTGCCTGCTGTTTATTAAAGATATTTAGCTCACCAGTCTGGGCTAAGAAAAATCGGCGTGGCGCAAACAGAGCCATCCTCGCCATTTTTGCTATCATGCCTGCATACATAAACGACAAAACAGTATGCAGAGGGAAAAATGGGTTCCACCAGAAAGGGGATGCTGAACGTTCTGATTGCCGCCGTGTTGTGGGGAAGTTCAGGGGTCTGCGCGCAATACATCATGGAGCAAAGCCAGATGTCGTCGCAGTTTTTGACTATGACGCGTTTGATATTCGCCGGTTTGATTCTGCTGACGCTATCATTTGTTCATGGTGATAAAATCTTTTCTATTATTAACAATCACAAAGATGCCATTAGCCTACTGATTTTTTCCGTGGTTGGCGCGCTAACCGTACAGCTCACTTTTTTGCTAACCATCGAAAAATCGAACGCAGCCACGGCAACGGTGCTGCAATTCCTCTCACCGACGATTATCGTCGCCTGGTTCTCACTGGTGCGTAAATCGCGCCCGGGCATTCTGGTTTTCTGCGCTATTTTGACATCGCTGGTCGGGACTTTTTTATTGGTGACACACGGTAATCCGACGTCATTATCGATCTCTCCTGCCGCGTTGTTCTGGGGCATTGCCTCGGCATTTGCTGCTGCATTCTATACCACCTATCCCTCAACGCTAATTGCCCGCTATGGCACGTTACCAGTCGTCGGCTGGAGTATGCTGATTGGCGGTCTGATTCTGTTGCCTTTTTATGCCAGACAAGGAACAAACTTTGTCGTTAACGGCAGTTTGATTCTGGCGTTTTTTTATTTGGTGGTCATTGGTACGTCCCTGACATTTAGTCTGTACCTGAAAGGAGCACAATTAATTGGCGGTCCAAAAGCCAGCATTTTGAGCTGTGCAGAACCATTAAGTAGCGCGCTACTCTCTTTGCTGTTGCTGGGGATCACGTTCACATTACCGGACTGGCTGGGAACGCTGCTGATTCTGTCATCGGTGATTTTGATTTCAATGGATTCCCGTCGCCGCGCCAGAAAAATAAATCGTCCGGCGCGGCATGAGTGAGAATTACCAGCCAGGCACCGCGCCACCGTTAAAAATGGTTTCTGCCGCTTTAGCGACTTCGGGTGATTGATAAGATTGCAGAAATTCCTTCACGTTTTCTGCATTCTTATTATCTTCCCGTGCCACCAAAATATTCACATACGGCGAATTCTTATCTTCAATAAATACGCTGTCGTGCACCGGAGAAAGCCCTGTCTGCTGAATGTAAGTGGTGCTGATAATCGCTACATCAACTTTGGGATCATCCAGTACGCGCGGGAGCTGCGCCCCCTCGAGTTCCATAATCTGCAAATGACGAGGATTATCGGTTATATCCAGCGCGGTAGGTAATAACCCTTTTCCCTCTTTCAGAGTAATTAGCTTCTCTTTTTGCAACAGTAAAAGCGCACGACCAAGGTTGGTCGGGTCGTTGGGGATCGCCACTGTCGCGCCTTCTTTTATTTGCGCCACGGTTTTGATTTTTTTGGAATAACCCGCCATGGGGAAGACAAACGTATTTCCCACCGCTACCAGTTTATAACCATGCGCCTGATTATCTTGTTCGAGAAAGGGTCGATGCTGAAAGACATTCGCATCAAGTTCGCCATGATTTGTCGCATCGTTCGGTAGCAACGAACCGCTAAATCCTACCAGTTCAACATCGAGGCCATATTTCTCTTTTGCCACCTTTTTAGCGACTTCCGCGACATCTTGTTCTGCGCCATTTATAACGCCAACTTTAATGTGTTTTGTATCGCTGCCACTCTGGTCGCAACCTGCCAGCAGAATTCCTGCCAGCAATAATGCGGCCCCCGCCCGTAGATGATGTGTTGTCAGTTTCATTTTTTTATCCTTTTATTAATGATTACCTGACTATAGCGGTAAGGTCGCTGCGGTTTAAAAAACGAAACGCTATCGATAAGAATAAAAAGGAATAAAAGTGGAATATAAAGTCTGGCACTTCTTACTGACCACGCAAGCGCGTTTCGTACAGCATGATGAGAGCGATGAAAGCAAACTACACTTATGCTTCATTCGATACACATTTGTAAAAGGTTGAATCCATGAAACCAACGACACTACTGCTTATTTTCACTTTTTTCGCTATGCCAGGCATCGTATACGCCGAGTCGCCTTTTAGCTCACTGCAGTCCGCAAAAGAGAAAACCACGGTATTACAAGATTTACGTAAAATTTGCACGCCACAGGCGTCATTATCAGATGAAGCGTGGGAAAAGTTAATGTTGTCAGATGAAAACAATAAACAACATATACGCGAAGCCATCGTGGCGATGGAACGTAATAATCAGAGCAATTATTGGGAAGCGTTGGGTAAGGTAGAATGCCCGGATATGTAAGAACAGCAACAACTACTGACCAACGCTTCTTTACCTGATATCAGGATTTCTTCATTTTCACCTTTGCAGTAACCAACAATGCAGTCAGCAACATCAATGTGCCGGACAACATCAACGGCGAAGTCAGACCAATATTATCCAGCGCATAACCGCCGATTGCCGCGCCACAGGTATTAGCAAGCTGAATAACCGCCACCTGAATAGACCCGGCTTTTTCTGCCTGATCGGCCAGCGAGCGGGTGATCCACGTTGACCAGCCGACGGGAACCAATGCAAAAGTTAGCCCCCAGATAATCGCCACGCCGGTAGCAACGATTTTATCGCTTCCCCACAACGTCAGTACCAACGCACTCACAGCCAGTATTAACGGCGCGCCTGCTAAGGCCAGTTTTACCGAACGTTTAAGAATGAACGACGAAAGCGACGTACCAATAAAGCTGGCGATACCAAAACTCAACAGCACCAGCGTTAAGCCATCCACGCCGAATCCCGCCAGGTTCATATACACCGGGCGAATATACGTGAAGAAAGCAAACTGCCCGGCGAAAGACATGAAGATGGCGATCATCCCTGCCATCACACCCGGACGTTGTAATAAGCGGAAAGTATTTTGTTTCTGATGCGAGGGTTCGCCTGGCAGTGAAGGCAATGATTTGATAATCCAGAAAATACACAACACGCCCATCACCGCCGCCGCATTAAAGACATTGCGCCAACCGATAAGCTCGCCTAAAAAACTGCCCAACGGCGCGGCAATCACCAGCGCAATAGAAACCGCGCCGAAGATCACCGACAGCGCCTTCGGCACCGTACGCGGCGGTACCAGACGCATGGTCAGCGACGCCGACATCGCCCAGAACCCGCCCAGCGCCAGCCCCAGACAGGCACGACCGATTAAAAGCAAACTGAATGAGTTGGCAAAGGAAACCAGCAAACAGGAGAGCGTCAGCAAAACGGCAAACAAAATAACAACGTAGCGGCGGTCAGTGGCCTGAATTGTCTGGGTAATAAACAAACTGGCAAACATTGCCACAAAGGCGGTCACGGTCACCGATTGCCCGGCAACCCCTTCCGAAATGCCTAAATCCTGGGCCATAGGCGTCAACAAACTGACGGGCAAAAACTCAACGATAATCAGACAGGCGACGCAAAACGCCACCGAGAAAACGGCTGACCAGTTCGGTCGGGTGATGGCATCCGCGCCGCGGTTTTCGGCAATAAATTCACTCATGGTGTTACCCGTGGCATGTTTCAGGGGAAAAGCCGACCACTTTAACATTGAAATGTGTGACGCATTTAACGTTTTTGCAACTTTTACGGTGTTGCTTGAGCTGGAGTTAAGATCGAAACGGAACAGGGCAAAGATTACCGGATGCGGCGTGAACGTCTTATCCACCCGACAGGTCAGGCGCGGTCTGTAGGCTGATAAGACGAAGCGGTTTTAATGCAGCCAGTGAACGCCCTCGGCAGGCTGAAAGAACGCGTTATAGCGCATCTGAAAAGCATTAATATCCTGCATTTCAGGTTCGGTTTCGCGCAGAAAACCCAGCGCCAGCCTGACCTGAGCATCGGTAATCGGCGCGGCAAGACGGGCTTTTTGTAAAATCCGATGCCATTGCAGCAGGTTCTGTTCGCTACCATCGACAATGACAATTTGCCAGATGAGCAACACCTGCGCGGCGTTTTGCAGGTGCGACTCATCCGGGCGATGCAAATAACGTAAAAATTCGTCACCGGCTGACTTTCCCATTTGATCGACCATCGACTCCACGGGTACGACATCGATATTCAGCCGATCGCTGAGACGGCGAATCGCTTTTCTGGCCCCGGATGTCAGCACCCGAAAACCAACCACAAACACTACCGCCAGCGTGGCGAGCATTATCCAGATCATGAGTTCTCCTGCGTAATCAGAACTCATGATATCTGGAAACCCTCGCCAGTTACTAATCCACCAGAATAATCTTCAGTGCAAACAGAGCTGCGACCACCACCACACACAGGTTCAGATCGCGCCAGCGCCCGGTGCACACTTTCATGATGCAGTACGACATAAAGCCGAGTGCAATCCCTTCGGTGATCGAGAAAGTAAAGGGCATCATCACCGTGGTAATAAACGCAGGCACCGATTCGGTAAAATCATCCCAGTTAACGCGCGCCAGGCTCGAAGTCATCAGCACGCCAACAAAGATTAACGCTCCGGCGGTTGCGTAAGGAGGAACCATCGCCACCAGCGGTGAGAAGAACATAACCAACAGGAACATAACGCCAACCACAACCGCAGTCAGCCCCGTGCGGCCACCGACTGCCACACCAGAAGTACTTTCAATATAGGCAGTAACAGACGAGGTGCCGATAAACGCACCCGCCACCGAACTGACGCTATCAACATACAGCGCCTTATTCATATTGGGGAATTTACCGTTACCATCTATTAAGCCCGCTTTATCAGTTACACCAATTAATGTTCCTGATGAATCAAATAGGTTGATCAGCATAAAGGAGAAAATGATACCGGCGAGTTCAAGTGTTAACGCGCCGCTCAAATCTACTTCACCAATGACGCCGCTAATATCAGGCGGAATGGAATAGACGCCGCTAAAATGAACATCACCGAAAAATAATCCACAGCAAGACGTCACCACAATAGAAACCAGCACCGCGGCATGAAAATGACGTGATGACAACACGGTTATAATAAAAAACCCTAAAATACCTAACAACACGCCGTGAGAACTTAAATCGCCAATCATCACCAGCGTGTCTTTATTGGCGACAATAACGCCAGTATTTTTTAATCCCATTAAGGCGATAAATAATCCAATTCCGCTGGTGATACCAATACGTAAACTTAAGGGAATGTTGGAGATCATCCAGTACCGGATACGAAACAGCGTGAGCAAAAATAGTCCAACTGCGCCCCAGAATATTGCGCCCATCCCGGTCTGCCAGGAGATGCCCATCGCCCCCACGACCACGAAGGCAAAGAAGGCGTTCAGCCCCATTGCCGGAGCCAGCGCCACGGGTAAGTTAGCAAATATCCCCATCGCAATACTGCCGATACCGGCAATCAAACAGGTGGTAACAAACACCACTTTCGGGTCCATTTGTGCCGCGCCGAGGATTTGCGGGTTCACAAAAACGATGTACACCATGGTTAAAAAAGTGGTCATCCCCGCAATCAATTCTGTGCGGACGGTGGTCCCATGCTGAGGTAGTTTAAATAATCGCGAAAGCGTCCCTGATTCATTACTCACATAATCGGTATTGTCATTATTCATTTTTTTGTCCATTGGAGGAGATTTAATCCCTTGCTTTTGTAAAACAAATGACAACAACGGTTCAGTGATAATTATCACATTTCAATTGCACATTAATGGATATTCTTTAATAATCTCGCGACGTTTCTTTATGATAAATAATAATCAAATTGATAAAATCAAAATGAGAAAAATATGAATAATTCTATTAACCATAAATTTCATCACATTAGCCGGGCTGAATACCAGGAATTGTTAGCCGTTTCCCGTGGCGACGCTGTTGCCGATTATATTATTGATAATGTCTCTATTCTCGACCTGATCAATGGCGGAGAAATTTCCGGCCCAATTGTGATTAAAGGACGTTACATTGCCGGTGTTGGCGCAGAATACGCTGATGCTCCGGCTTTGCAGCGGATTGATGCTCGCGGCGCAACGGCGGTGCCAGGGTTTATTGATGCTCACCTGCATATTGAATCCAGCATGATGACGCCGGTCACTTTTGAAACCGCTACCCTGCCGCGCGGCCTGACGACCGTTATTTGCGACCCTCATGAAATCGTCAACGTGATGGGAGAAGCCGGATTCGCCTGGTTTGCCCGCTGTGCCGAACAGGCAAGGCAAAACCAGTACTTACAGGTCAGCTCTTGCGTACCCGCCCTGGAAGGCTGCGATGTTAACGGTGCCAGTTTTACCCTTGAACAGATGCTCGCCTGGCGGGACCATCCGCAGGTTACCGGCCTTGCAGAAATGATGGACTACCCTGGCGTAATTAGCGGGCAGAATGCGCTGCTCGATAAACTGGATGCATTTCGCCACCTGACGCTGGACGGTCACTGCCCGGGTTTGGGTGGTAAAGAACTTAACGCCTATATTACTGCGGGTATTGAAAACTGCCACGAAAGTTATCAGCTGGAAGAAGGACGCCGGAAATTACAACTCGGCATGTCGTTGATGATCCGCGAAGGGTCCGCTGCCCGCAATCTCAACGCGCTGGCACCGTTGATCAACGAATTTAACAGCCCGCAATGCATGCTCTGTACCGATGACCGTAACCCGTGGGAGATCGCCCATGAAGGACACATCGATGCCTTAATTCGCCGCCTGATCGAACAACACAATGTGCCGCTGCATGTGGCATATCGCGTCGCCAGCTGGTCGACGGCGCGCCACTTTGGTCTGAATCACCTCGGCTTACTGGCACCCGGCAAGCAGGCCGATATCGTCCTGTTGAGCGATGCGCGTAAGGTCACGGTGCAGCAGGTACTGGTGAAAGGCGAGCCGATTGATGCGCAAACCTTACAGGCGGAAGAGTCGGCGAGACTGGCACAATCCGCTCCGCCATATGGCAACACCATTGCCCGCCAGCCAGTTTCCGCCAGCGACTTTGCCCTGCAATTTACGCCCGGAAAACGCTATCGGGTCATTGACGTCATCCATAACGAATTGATTACGCACTCCCACTCCAGCGTCTACAGCGAAAATGGTTTTGATCGCGATGATGTGAGCTTTATTGCCGTACTTGAGCGTTACGGGCAACGGCTGGCTCCGGCTTGTGGTTTGCTTGGCGGCTTTGGACTGAATGAAGGTGCGCTGGCTGCGACGGTCAGCCATGACAGCCATAATATTGTGGTGATCGGTCGCAGTGCCGAAGAGATGGCGCTGGCGGTCAATCAGGTGATTCAGGATGGCGGCGGGCTGTGCGTGGTACGTAACGGCCAGGTCCAAAGTCATCTGCCGTTGCCCATTGCCGGCCTGATGAGCACCGACACGGCGCAGTCGCTGGCGGAACAAATTGACGCCTTGAAAGCCGCCGCCCGTGAATGCGGTCCGTTACCCGATGAGCCGTTTATTCAGATGGCGTTTCTTTCTCTGCCAGTGATCCCCGCGCTAAAACTAACCAGTCAGGGGCTATTTGATGGCGAGAAGTTTGCCTTCACTACGCTGGAAGTCACGGAATAATAAAAAAGCCCGGCGTCATGCCGGGCAAAAGTCACCAGTTACGTTTATGCCACTGTCAACTGCTGAATTTTTTTCTCGCGGCGGATTTTGCGTTCTTCCATCACCGCCACTATCGCCATCAGGCAGATACAACCAATCGCGGCGATATCAAGTGCGGCGAAGGTGCCTGCCCAGCCGGTAAGGCCGAATACCGGCGTCCCATCGGCAATCATTCCCAGACCTAACTTGGCAAAGCTGTCACCAATCAGGTAAGCAAAGGTGCCTTTAATACCATCGGCAGCGCCAATCGCTTTTTTAGGTACAAAGCCAACAGCAGCCACACCAATCAACAATTGCGGGCCAAAGACCAGGAAACCCAACGCAAAGAGAGAAGCCAGATAGATATATTCGTTGCTGGCATGTTGATACACACCGAGCGTGGCGATAATCAGCGCCAGCGCGATGCAGGCCACCAGGCCACGGCGACCGTTCGCCAGGTCAGAGAGCCAGCCCCACAGCAGCGTACCGACCAGCGCACCAGCTTCAAACAGCGTAAAGCCCTGAATCGCCACCGCTTTAGAGAGTTTCAGTTCCTGGAACGCGTATACGGTTGACCACTGGTCGATACCAATACGTACCACATAGAGGAAAATGTTGGCGAAGCACAGCAGCCAGATCACTTTGTTTTTCAGCACATACTCAACAAAGATCTGCCACTTGGTCATATCGGTAGATTCTGTCTCTTTGTCCTCTTCGCTGATCTCCTCGCCGAACAGTTCTTCAGCTTTGCCGAGGCCATAAGATTCCGGGGAGTCGCTGCCGTAACGCAGGCCGATAAAACCGACAATCAGCGCGATAATCGACGGGAAGATAAACATGCCGATGACATGGCCATCGAACAGGTAATTTGCCCCGAACAGCGCCACACCTGCTGCGCCTGCACCGCCAAGGTTGTGAGAAATATTCCAGAAACCGAGGAATGTCCCGCGTTTACGACGCGGCGTCCATTTGGTGATGGTGGAGTAACTGCACGAACCGCCGGTACTCTGGAAAAAGCCGCTTAAGGCGTAGAAGGCAATCATCAGGAACAGGCTAACCGAGCCGCTGCCCATACTGGCACTGAAGCCCAGCATACAAATGGCAGACAGGATCAGCATGAACGGCAGGAATTGTTTGGTGTTTTTGCCGTCGGCGTAGTAGGAAACCAGCGTTTTACCCACGCCATAAGTGATGGAGAAACCCAGGCCGATCATCCCCAGCTGCGTCATGCTCAACCCGTAGGTCGAGATCATGTCGTTCTGCGCGATGTTAAAGTTCTTGCGAATCAGGTACATCGTCAGGTAGCCGATAAAGACCACCAGGTAGGATTGCATGAACGGTTTGAACCACATTTTGCGCCGCACTTCGAGCGGAAGGTCCAGGGTCGGCTTGCGAACCTGGTTTAAGAAAGCCAGCATGGGTTACTCCTGAAATGAATACCTGCGTGAGGCATGCATTGTAAAAATCAGCAGCAAATCAGGCCTGAGATAGCGTCCAGGCAAAACCTGGAAAATTTCTTAGTTTTGCCGGATATGAAGTGAAAAGGTGAGATGCATCACGCTTCGCGCAGTGCCTGGGCGTTCAAAAAGGGCAGTAACAGCAGTGCGGAAATCCCGGCGGCGATAGAGATAACCACAAAAAATCCGCTCCAGTGCCAGGTATCGAGTACTTTCGCCAGCGGCCAACCAGCAAGCGACGCCCCCAGATAAGCAAACAAGCCGACAAACCCCGTCGCCGCCCCTGCCGCCTCTTTGTGGGAACACTCTGCCGCCGCCATGCCGATTAACATCTGCGGGCCAAAGACAAAAAAACCAATGGTGAAGAAGCAGGTTGCCTGCATCACGTAGCTGGCAAATGGCATCAGCCACAGCGAGCCGACTGAAAGCAAAATTCCGGCGGCGAAAATCAAATTCATCGGCCCACGGTTGCCGTTAAACAATTTGTCCGAGCCCCAACCGGCTACCAGCGCACCGATAAATCCGCCCAGTTCAAACATCGTCACTGCCGTATTCGCCGTGACCAGATCGACGCCCAGTGTCTCGGACATATACAAATTGCCCCAGTCGTTGATCGCCGCCCGGACCACATAGACCAGCACATAGCAAAACGAAAGCAGCCAGATATACGGATTCAGCAACACATATTTGGTGAGGATCTCTTTACGCGTCAACCCTGCCCCTTCTTGTTGTTGAGCAATTTCCAGCGCGTCGTGTCGCCATTCACCGACCGCCGGTAAACCTAACGCCTGCGGGCGATCGCGTAGCCGCCAGCAGAGAAAAATCCCCACGACTATCGCCATACAACCAGCAATCATCATCCCGGCACGCCAGCCGTAATGCAGCGCAGCCGCTGCCATCACAATGGGAATGAGTGCGCCGCCGACGTTATGCGCCGTGTTCCATAATGCCCACCAACCGCCGCGCTCGGTACGTGAATACCAGGCCGTTAACAGACGCGCACACACCGGTGAACCCCAGCCCTGGAAAAAGGCGTTCAGCACCCAGAGCACGGCAAACGCCCATAGCGACGTCGAGAAGCCAAACAGAATGTTGATGATGCCCGTGGCGATAAGCCCTATCCCCATAAAATAACGGGCATTTGAGCGATCGCTGACAATGCCGGAGACAAACTTCGACACGCCGTAGGTAATGTAAAACAGGGTCGCTAACAGGCCGATATCGCTACGGCTGAGCACGCCGTTAGCAAGGATTTCTGGTACGGCGGCGTTAAAACTTTTACGCGTGAAGTAAAACAGCGCGTAACCCAGCCAGATGGTCAGCAGAATATGCCGACGCCAGTAGCGATAGCGGGCATCAATTTCATGTTTGTCAGTCATTAATGGCGCATCGGCAGGCGCTTTCAGAAACGGCAACATCATCGAACCTTAGACATAGCGTTGAGGTAGAGAAACGCTGACACGCGTGCCGTGCAGACAGGAAATGTGTAATGTGCCGCCCAGCGCCGTTACGCGCTCGCGCATTCCGGTGAGGCCAAAACCTTGTTGCCCGGAACCCGGCGGCAAACCGCTGCCATCGTCTTCAATCACCAGCATCAACCGTTCATCCTGCTGCCAGCCTTGCAGCGTGACCGCGCTGGCATCAGCATGTTTCACAATGTTGTTCAGCCCTTCCTGGCAGACACGAAACAGCGTCACGCGCTGGTTTTCACTTAATGCTGATTCATCGATTCGCCATTCGAGATGGCTGACAATGCCGCGCCCTTCCAGCTCCATTTCCCGCATCAGTGAGCGGATGGCCTGCTCCAGGGAGAGATCATCCAACTGGCGCGGACGTAACCGTCCTAATAAACGGCGCACCGCGTCGTACACGCCCAGCGACAGTTGTTCGATGAGCTGCCCGCTCTGCTTCACGCTGGCGTTATCTGCCGCCAGCCGCTGAACAATGCCCGCCTGAGTACGAATGGCTGTGATGGTCTGACCGATATCATCATGCAGCTCACGCGCCACATCACGGCGCACGCTCTCTTCGGTTTCCAGCAACCGTTCAGCCAGATGCTGATTGCGCGCCAGTTCCTTTTGCAGCGACTGGTTAAGTTCACGCAACCGCTGGATGCCAGCGCCAAGCAACAACCCTGTCAGACTTTGCACCAGCAGCGAGAGCAATAAATCCACCGGATGATCGCGCCAGGTTTGACTGGCGATCAGCGCGATGGCGTTCATCAACGTCGCAATCAGCGCCCCTTGCCAACCATAGTGCCAGGCCAGCGCGATAATCGGCAGCGCCAGACAAAATGGCGTAAAGCGCGACAGTTCGTCCGGCAATCCCAACTGGAGCCAGAGACTGATAACAAACAGCAGCAAGTACCAGACCAGATGTCGCCCGCGCCAGTTGATCGGCTGAGAAACCAGTGACGGGCCGAGCGGCAGCCAGGTGTTATTGGCGAGATAGTGCCAGAACACCAGACATATCGGGGCCAGCGTCAGGCCGCCAGTTAAAGTCAGCAACAGCGCATTCCACGACTCTTTGCCGTGCCAAAGCCAGGGCAGCGACTGCAACAACGCCGCCGCCGTTAACGCCGCACCCTGTAACAGCAAGGTGCGCCAGTCACGCTGATGGCGATAGCGCGAGATCAGCGCCACGGGCAGTAACGTCAGTAAACTACCGATCATCAATAACGGAAAATGGGTTAAACCGACCGCCTGCGTTAGCCAGTAAATCAGCAGCCACTCCGCGCCCAGCAGCACCGGCCAGTATCCGCGCGGGCATTGCAGCATTAGCCCCAGACGCAGACCAAACGGAAATAACAGCACCGCCATATCAGGGCGCTCAACCAGGTGCAGGCTGATACTCCACAGGCAAAACCATGCGGCAGAGAAGATAAAAAAGCAGGCAATAACGGTAATTAAGCGGGAGAACAACGTCTTCATCACCAGCCATCAAACATGCGGCGCGCCAGCTCTACGTCGTTACTGACACCCAGTTTTTCCATCAGGTTGGCGCGATGGACGTGCACCGTTTTCGGCGACAAGCCCAGTTCGGCAGCAATCTCTTTCACCGCCATTCCTTGCGCCAGTTTTTCCGCCACCTGCCGTTCGCGTTTGGTTAGCGGGTCCTGACGACCGGATGCCAGTTTAATGGCAATATCCGGCGTCAGATAACAGCCGCCCGTGGCAACCGTATGCACCGCCGCAATCAGTTCGTCAGGGCTACAGCGTTTGGAGAGAAAGCCGCGTGCCCCCGCGTTAAGCGCCTGCTCAACCAGCGCCGGACTGTCATGAACAGAGAGCATTATTGTCGCCATACCTTTCGGCAGCTGGCTTAGCAGTTCCAGACCGGAGATATCGGGCATGGAGATATCGCAAATACACACCTGCACACCGCGCCCCGGCAGCCCCGCCAGCGCCTCGCGCCCCGAACCAAACTCGGCAACTACTTGCAAATCAGGTTCCAGCCCCAGCAACTGCGCAAAGCCGGAGCGGACGATAAGGTGATCGTCTATAAGGGCAACGGTGATCATGATCTTGTCCTGGCGGGTAATAAAACGCGCTTACCTTAACGATAAGCGCGATGTTGTTCAAGCCTTGAGCGGTTACTGAAAAAACACCGCAATCTTGTTAAACATAGTCGGATCGGACTGATTACGCTGCACTTTCACCACATCTTCCAGCTTATCGATTTGGCTTATCATCTGCTCCAGACGCTGGTCGTCATTGACCAGTAGCCAGATATGGCTTTTGTCGCTGTCCTGAATCGGCAGACAAAGAATGCCTTCAACGTTAAAAGCGCGGCGGGCAAAAAGGCCACAAACGTGGGTCATTACGCCCGGATGGTTGCGAACGGTGAGCTCCAGAATCACGTTGTCATGAGTTGTGTTTTGCATGGCTTATTCCCCCACCATTTCAGTATTCGCCGCACCTGGCGGCACCATCGGGTAAACTTTTTCTTCGGCATCAATGCGCACATGGATCAGCGCCGGGCCAGGGCGATTGATGATTTCCTGCAATGCAGCCTGCGGATCGGCTTCGTTATTCAAATCACAGGTTTCGAGGCCGAATCCGGCGGCAATCTGCATAAAGTTGATTTTTCCCGGATAGGTGGCGGCAAAAACGCCTTGCTCGTAGAACAGACTCTGTTGCTGATGCACCAGCCCCAGCGCTTCGTTGTTCATCAGAATGATTTTGACATCCAGCTGATTTTCACTGGCGGTCGCCATCTCCTGAATATTCATCATCAGGCTGCCGTCGCCGGAGAAACACAACACTTTGCGATCCGGGTTCGCCAGCGCCGCGCCAATCGCCGCAGGCAGGCCAAAACCCATCGTGCCCAGCCCACCGGAGGTCAGCCACTGGCGTGGGCGATTGAGCGGATAAGCTTGCGCGGTCCACATCTGATGCTGACCCACATCGGTGGTGATAATCGCATTGTCATCGACACAGGCGGCAACGGCGTTGATCAGGCCGTAATGGCTTAATGGATCGCACGCTTTCGGGATTGGACACGGGAATTCGCGCTGCAAATCCGCTACCAACTGGTGCCACTCTGCACGCGGTTGCGCTTCCACCTGCGGGATCAATTGCGCCAGCACGTCATCAACATCCGCCTGAATCGCCACATGCGGCTGCTTGATTTTACCCAGCTCTGCGCGATCGATATCGACATGAATAATTTTGGCATTCGGACAGAACTGCTCGGTTTTGCCAATCGCCCGGTCATCAAAACGCGCACCGAGCACTATCAACAAATCCGCCTCCTGCAAAATATAGTTGGTGCTGCGCACGCCGTGCATCCCCAGCATACCCAGCGACAACGGATGCGCTTTTGGCAACATGCCCAGCGCCATTAAAGTCATGGTGGTAGGCAGTTGCGCTTTCTCCGCCAGTTCACGCACCCGTGCGGGCGCATTGATCACACCGCCGCCCAGATAAAGCACCGGGCGTTTGGCAGCGTTAATCATCGCCGCTGCGTCACGAATGCTTTCTTCGCTAAAGGCGGGGGCGGCGGCTTTTTCTGCCATAGCGGGCTGTGTTTCAATCTCAAAAACTGCCGTTTGCACATCCTTAGGAATGTCTATCCACACCGGGCCTGGGCGGCCTGATTGCGCAATGCGGAAGGCATCGCTCATGACCTGCGGGAGTTCTTCGATATGTCTGACCAGATAGTTGTGTTTGGTGATGGGGATAGAGATGCCGTAGGTGTCGACTTCCTGGAAGGCGTCGGTGCCGATCATCGAGGCGGGAACCTGACCGGTGATGCAAATCAGCGGGATGGAGTCCAGCCGCGCATCGGCAATGGCGGTCACCAGGTTAGTCGCACCCGGTCCGCTACAGGCCATACAGACCGCCGGTTTACCGTCGGTGCGCGCCATCCCCTGAGCGATAAATCCCGCGCCCTGTTCATGACGGGCCAGAATATGGCGGATTTGCGTGCTTTGGCTTAAGGCATCGTAAACAGGCAGGATAGAACCGCCCGGAATGCCTGTCACAATCTTAATGCCCTGCTGTTCCAGGAAATGAACGATAAATTCTGCGCCGGTAAAGCGCTTACGCGTCAATGTTGTGCCCGAACTTGCCATGCTCCAGTCCTTTTCTTCTGGGCCGACTTTCCGGGAGGTGCTTAAATGAAAAACCCCGCCCGGTTTGCGCCGGCGGGGTTTTGGAATCGTGTGTTGTTCCAGTCCCTACGGCGCATTGCCGACGACCACCACCACACGCACGACGACCACTGCGGCGGATAGCGCAGTTGGTAGTAGTTTTGCGTTGAACATGGAAGTAGTCATTGGGGACCTTGTTGGTTTTGTGTTTAACAATATTTATACAAGCACAGCTTTACAGGGGAGACAATGGAAAATTTTTCAGCAAGGGAAAATTGAGGGGTTGATCACGTTTTGTACTGAATTGCAGATAACAAAAAACCCCGCGGAGCGAGGTTTCATCAGCCGCCTGCGGCTGGTAACCGCAAAGCACACTGTATTATGTCAACACTGAAAGTATACGTGTTCCGCGCAGAACGCGCAATTTCGGCACGAATTTTGACGTATTTAGGGCATAGTTGAGTATCGATCACAGTTTGCGTTTTGTCCAAATATTACTGTTTATTTATACAGTAAACTTCTATAATATCACTGTACGCAATGTGTTATGCGGGGGCCGCATCGTTACCCGGCGCACTAAGTCCTGGCTGAAACGGGTGGTGCCGTCAGCGCCTTAACCCCGCGTGAGCACACTGTGTTATGTCAACAAGCACAACGTTTCTCCTTAAGATACCGCGTGCACAACAGCTGGCAACAGGCAGCGGAAAGGTACGTCAGCTGGCAGTGCTCCTGAACCACAGGAGACGCGTATGAGCCTGGTGGATATCGCCATTCTTATCCTCAAACTCATTGTTGCAGCACTGCAACTGCTTGATGCTGTTCTGAAATACCTGAAGTAATTCAGATTCAAGTCGCACCAAAGGGGAGCGGGTAACCGCTCCCCTTTTATATTTAGCGTGCGGGTTGGAGTTGGGGGCTTCTTCTACCAGCAGAATGTTTGCACCTGCGCTGCCTGTGCCCCTCACCCTAGCCCTCTCCCCAAAGGGGCGAGGGGACCGTCCCGTGCAATGTTTAGCTCATTTTCTGAAAGGGAACGGTGGTTTCCCCCTCGCCCCTTTGGGGAGAGGGTTACAGTTCGCACGTAATCCCTCCCGGCAACATTTATTGCCGCTTTTGTTTACATATTCTGCCGCTAAACAATTCCCCATTCCTGGCGTATATCTGGCTAACATTCATCAATGTGATAGATTCCTCTCCCGCATTTATGGGAATGCGTAGTGACTTATTCTAATTATTTTTATAAAAGCATCCGTGATAATGAAAAGGCAAAGAAACGTCAATTTGTTATTGATGTTGGTATTACTCGTGGCCGTCGGTCAGATGGCGCAAACCATTTATATTCCAGCTATTGCCGATATGGCGCGCGATCTCAACGTCCGTGAAGGGGCGGTGCAGAGCGTAATGGGCGCTTATCTGCTGACTTACGGTGTCTCACAGCTGTTTTATGGCCCGATTTCCGACCGCGTGGGCCGCCGACCGGTGATCCTCGTCGGAATGTCCATTTTTATGCTGGCAACGCTGGTCGCGGTCACGACCTCCAGTTTGACGGTGTTGATTGCCGCCAGCGCGATGCAGGGGATGGGCACCGGCGTTGGCGGCGTAATGGCGCGTACTTTGCCGCGAGATTTATATGAACGGACACAGTTGCGCCATGCTAACAGCCTGTTAAACATGGGGATTCTCGTCAGTCCGTTGCTCGCACCGCTAATCGGCGGTCTGCTGGATACGATGTGGAACTGGCGCGCCTGTTATCTCTTTTTGTTGGTTCTTTGTGCTGGTGTGACCTTCAGTATGGCCCGCTGGATGCCGGAAACGCGTCCGGTCGATGCACCGCGCACGCGCCTGCTTACCAGTTATAAAACGCTTTTCGGTAACAGCGGTTTTAACTGTTATTTGCTGATGCTGATTGGCGGTCTGGCCGGGATTGCCGCCTTTGAAGCCTGCTCCGGCGTGCTGATGGGCGCGGTGTTAGGGCTGAGCAGTATGACGGTCAGTATTTTGTTTATTCTGCCGATTCCGGCAGCGTTTTTTGGCGCATGGTTTGCCGGACGTCCCAATAAACGCTTCTCCACGTTAATGTGGCAGTCGGTTATCTGCTGCCTGCTGGCTGGCTTGCTGATGTGGATCCCCGACTGGTTTGGCGTGATGAATGTCTGGACGCTGCTCGTTCCCGCCGCGCTGTTCTTTTTCGGTGCCGGGATGCTGTTTCCGCTGGCGACCAGCGGCGCGATGGAGCCGTTCCCCTTCCTGGCGGGCACGGCTGGCGCGCTGGTCGGCGGTCTGCAAAACATTGGTTCCGGCGTGCTGGCGTCGCTCTCTGCGATGTTGCCGCAAACCGGTCAGGGCAGCCTGGGGTTGTTGATGACCTTAATGGGATTGTTGATCGTGCTGTGCTGGCTGCCGCTGGCGACGCGGATGTCGCATCAGGGGCAGCCCGTTTAAGCGCACGTCACCGCAGCATCGTCATCAGCTCCATGGGAGAACGATGCTGCTTTATCAGATCACGCATCACCCGCATATGCGGTGCGGAGTAAGAATAAAACGCCTGATAGCCCGCACAAAGCACGCTGTCTGGCGTCTCCTGGCGAGCGTGCGGGCACAGGCGATGCCAGTCGCACGCCTGGCAGTCACGGCGCGGTTGCGGGTTTTCGCTGCCACACCATTTTTGTAAGGTGGCGTCAAAAAGCTCAATCGAGATACGACTGATATCTGCCCGCACCCAACACTCGAACAGGGCAATTAAAAATTTCCCCCACAGCTCTGCTGTCACCGAAGCGGCCGTCAGATCGCCCCGGTCATCAAATTCAAGATAGGGAATGAGCTGTACGGAGCGGATGCCCCGCTGTTTGAAATTGTGATAAAAATCGGCAGGTTGCAGAGCATCCTTGTACTCTACAACCAGTTTATGCCTGTCCTCTTCAGCATCAATGACCTGACTTCCTGTCATGCGACTCTCTCAATAAATACGATAAGTTGATGTATATGCGTTACAGCAAACAGTATTGCGAGAGATAACACCGCGAGGGAGATCAAAAATTTGTCACGGACTACGTGAAATTGGGAAAAATCGCTATTCGTGACATCCATTAAATTGCGATTACGGGTGTAGTGCCAGAGGATCAGCGCCACGATGGCGAGAATGCCAATCGAAATCCAGAATAACATGCCCGCCTGGTGCCAGTTGTGTTTGATAGCCAACGCCATCAACGCGCCGTAGCCCAGCATGGTACGAAACCACGCCAGTGATGTGCGCTCCGGCTGCAGTCCTGGGTCGGCAATGCGTCTGGCTTTGCGGCTATCCGGCATACAACACCAGTCCCATAACGATCACCGCCACGACCATCAATATTAAGCTAATGATTAATAAGCTGTTGGTGTAGGGCAGGTCCTCTTTCAGACGCATCGCTTTTTCATTGCGTAACCAGCGCAGGTAGCCATACATCGCTAACCCGCCGGAAAACAGACACAACAACAACGCCAGCAGTTCACGAATGACGGGCGTGGCGAAATCTGGCGCAAGTTGATCAAGCCCAACCCCCGCCGCCAGAAATCCTAGTGCGGTACGGATCCACGCCAGAAAAGTACGCTCATTAGCCAGCGAGAAGCGGTAATCGGGCGCTTCTCCAAGGCGGGAAATTTTCATTGTTGCTCCTTTGCAATTTCACTAACGCTCTACCTTTAGCGTTTTTTTTTTAAGAATTTCGTCCGCCCGTTTCCTGATATGCTTTCGCCATCCGCTACAAGGAGGTCAGATGGGTATCATAGCTCAAAATAAAATCAGTTCATTGGGCATGCTGTTCGGTGCCATCGCTTTAATGATGGGGATTATCCACTTTTCATTCGGCCCTTTTTCCGCACCACCGCCAACGTTTGAAAGCATCGTGGCGGACAAAACGGCTGAAATTAAAAGAGGTCTTCTCGCCGGAATAAAAGGCGAAAAAATTACCACCGTGGAGAAAAAAGAGGACGTAGATGTCGATAAAATCCTCGATCAAAGCGGTATCGCACTGGCCATTGCTGCGCTACTTTGCGCATTTATTGGCGGTATGCGTAAGGAAAATCGCTGGGGCATTCGCGGCGCGCTGGTTTTTGGCGGCGGGACGCTGGCTTTCCATACCTTGCTTTTTGGTATCGGCATCGTGTGCAGCATTTTGCTGATATTCCTGATTTTTTCCTTCCTGACCGGCGGTTCACTGGTTTAAGCAGCCTGAATAATGCCCGCCGGGTGTTCATCAGCGGGCATTATCGTCAGAACTTCTGTTTTTTCTCTTCCACTTTCACTCCTTGCGTCGGTAGGCCGGTGTCATAGTCACGTACCACCGGCGAATAGCCATCTTGTGGGCGTGGACGAAATGCCCCCATCCAGCGCGGCAGTGCATCTTTACGCCACGGACGCAGGCTCCATTGGTAACTGCGGAACGGATCGCGAATTTTGTCCATGTAATCCAATAAGGCGTCATGCATTTTGCTGCGAACGTCTGCAAAACGGATATCATCGATCAGGTTATGCATTTCATTTGGGTCATTACGGCGATCGTAAAGTTCATCACTGGTGAAGAGGTTGAGTACCAGTTTAAAGTCATCCGTCACCCAGCAACGCACCGGAATAAAACCGCCAAAGCTGTCATGCTCAATCTCGTAGCGGTTAAATTCCACCATTACACCGCGTGGCTCTTTCACGGCAAGGATATTTTCCCCCGGCAGAATCTCTGGTTTTTCAATATCTGCCAGCGCCATCATTGTCGGCAGTAAATCGATATGACTGACTGGCGTATCGACCTGTCGCCGCTCCCCTTGCGGCGAACGGATGATCAGCGGAATACGGGTGATGTCGTCATACATCGCCGCTCCTTTACTGATCAGCTTATGTGCGCCCATCATTTCGCCGTGATCGGAAGTATAAATGACCCACGTATTTTCACGTTGCTCTGGCGTTAAGGCATTGATGACCCGTCCGATTTGGTCATCAACAAAGTCATTACAGGCAAAATAGAGCGGATGGTGATAAAGCCCGTCATCACCGACTGGCGATGGCATCGCCTGCGCCCATAAGCGGTGATGTTCCGGTTTGTTCGCCAGGTCATCCTGAGCTTTCTCGCCCAGATCGTAGTAAAAATCAGCGTATTTCTCTAAATACTCCACCGGACAGGTGAACGGGTGATGCGGCTCATCATACGAAACCACCATCAGGAAGGGTTCCTCGGCGCGCGCGGGCTGTTGCAGAAAATCTACCGCCCGATTGCTGATGCGGTGCGCCCAGGTGAAGGTTTCGTCGATATGGTTCGCCTGTAAATCCTCAACGCTGTTTAGGCCATTGCGCCACAGGCTGATCTCTTTTTCCGTCAGTTCGCTAAGGTAGTTCGCCCCATCGAACCAGTAATCAGCGTCCCACTCCGGCGGACACTCGCCAGTGCCGAAATAGTCATGACCGTCGAGATGCCATTTGCCGATGTAACAGGTGTGATAGCCGGCATCCTTAAAGTAGCGCCCCATAGTGGAGATGTTTTTGCCTGGCGCGACGTTGTTGGTCCACGGGCCGGACTGGTTAGCGTAGATACCGGTAAATAGTCCGGCGCGTGCAGGCGTACAAACCGGTGAACAGGTGTAGGCGGAATTAAAGCGAATACCTTCCGCCGCCAGACTATCAATATTTTGCGTATTCAGCGGTTTACCGCTATAGCAACCGACCATATTGGTGGCCTGGGTATCGGTCATGATGAACAGAAAATTGGGGCGTTTCATAGGCTATCCTTCGCGTCGGGAGTAAAGGTTACGGCTGGGTCGTGACGATGCCGCCAGCTGTCAAAAATCAGGTAGACAATCACTACGGCGGCAATGAAATAACTGATCATCGCTAACCAGCGCGTACCGTAGCCGCCGAATTCAGCCAGCCCGGCATAGACGCCAATCATCGCGAACAGGATGCCAATTGACGCGATCTTGACGTTTCTCCACGGTTTCATGTCCACCGCAAACGCATCTTTGAAGGTGAACGGCGTGGCGCGCGGTTTGATAAAACCGATCACCAGCATCACGACCACGTTGATGCAGAACGTACAGGCCAGCACATAGAGGAAATGGAAGTCGAACTTCACCAGATAGTTGATGGTGATGTAGCTGATTATGCCAATCCCCATCGCCACTTTTGCCGCCAGCGCCGGGATGCGCGGGAAGAAAAAGCCCATAATGATGATGGTAACCAGCGGCACGTTGTAAATGCCGTTGAGCTGTTTCATCCAGCTATACAGCCCCTGCGGCGCGTTGGCGATCCACGGCGCGACCAGCACCGAAACGATAGCGATAAAGAAACCAAATTTGCGCCCGACGGTGACCAGCTGCTGCGGCTCGGCATTCTGGTTAATGATGCGACGGTAAATACCCATACTGAATAACGTACTGGCGCTATTCAGAAAGCCGTTGAAGGTACTGATCACCGCACCAAATAACACCGCGCCGAAGAAACCCACCATTGGCACTGGCAGAACGTTATTGACCAGCGTCGGGTAGGCCATGTCGGCTTTCGGTAAATCCTGATACAGATGAAACGCAATCAACCCTGGCAGCACCAGTACCAGCGGGTCGAGCATTTTCAGCACCGCCGTTAACAGCGCCCCCTTTTGCCCTTCCGCCAGGCTTTTTGACGCCAGCGTGCGTTGCACGATGCCCTGATTTGTACACCAGTAAAAGGTGTTCACCAGAATCAAACCGGTAAATGCCGCGCCAATCGGCAAGGGATCGGTCGGGCCACCGATTGAGTTTAATTTCTCGGCGTGAACGGTGGTGAGTTGCTCAATGCCCTGCATAAAGCTGCCCTTGCCCATCGCGATCAGGCCAAATACCGGCACCATCAACCCGCCGATAACCAGCCCAATACCGTTGATGGAGTCCGCCACTGCCATTGCGCGCAGTCCGCCGATCACCGCATACAAAATTCCCGCCAGACCAAGCAAAATTACCAGTAGCCAGATAGCCGCACCGTGAGAAATCTGTAGCGATTCCCCGACGTGAAACAGGCTGTTGAGCGCCAACGCGCCGGAGTAGAGAACAATCGGCAGAAAGCAGACGCCGGTGGCAATGAGGAAGCAGAAGTCGATGATAATACGCGTCGTTTTATCATAACGTTCCTCCAGAAAATCGGGGATGGTGGCAATGCCGCGCTTCAGATAGCGCGGTAAAAAGATTAGCGCGAGGAAGATCAGCGTCACCGCTGAAGTCACTTCCCAGCCCATCACCGACATGCCGCTTTTGTAGGCCTGCCCGGAAAGGCCGACCAGTTGTTCCGTGGAAAGGTTGGTTAGCATTAACGAAGCGGCAATAACCGGCGCTTTTAGTGAACGTCCGGCAAGAAAATAGCCTTGTTGCGATCCGGTATCTGTTTTGCGGACCTTCCACCAGGTGATCACCGCCACCAGCAGCGTAAAACCGACAAAACTCAAGATTTGTAACGAATTCATCTCATAGCCCTTATTTATGTCCCGGACGCATGAATATAGGGAGAGGTAAAATGCGTCGGGTCAGGCAGTCAGATTCTTAAAATACAAACGTCGTATCCCTGAACGGATTGTTTTCTGTTAAGTTCAGGTTGTGAGCATAATTCGCCGGAGGGATATTAAAATGAATGGAAAATTGCAAAGTTCAGATGTAAAAAACGAAACTCCGTACAATATTCCCTTATTGATTAACGAAAATGTGATCTCCAGCGGAATTTCTCTGATCTCGCTCTGGCATACCTACGCCGACGAGCATTACCGGGTGATCTGGCCGCGGGACAAGAAGAAACCGCTTATCGCCAACTCATGGGTTGCGGTGTATACCGTACAAGGATGTGGGAAAATTCTTTTAAAGAATGGCGAACAAATAACACTGCATGGCAACTGTATTATATTCTTAAAGCCAATGGATATTCACTCTTATCACTGTGAAGGTTTAGTCTGGGAACAGTACTGGATGGAATTTACCCCCACCAGTATGATGGATATTCCCGTTGGTCAGCAAAGCGTTATTTATAATGGCGAAATTTATAATCAGGAACTCACCGAAGTTGCTGAGTTAATAACTTCACCAGAAGCAATAAAAAATAATCTGGCAGTCGCTTTTCTGACGAAAATTATTTATCAGTGGATTTGTCTTATGTACGCAGATGGTAAAAAAGATCCACAACGGCGGCAAATTGAAAAATTAATTGCCACTTTACATGCCAGTCTGCAACAACGCTGGAGCGTAGCTGATATGGCTGCCACGATCCCCTGTAGCGAAGCCTGGTTGCGTCGTCTGTTTTTACGCTATACCGGCAAGACGCCGAAAGAATATTACCTCGATGCGCGTCTGGATCTGGCGCTATCGCTATTAAAGCAACAAGGAAACTCGGTTGGCGAAGTCGCTGATACGCTCAACTTCTTCGACTCCTTTCATTTCAGCAAAGCCTTTAAACATAAATTTGGTTATGCGCCGTCAGCCGTGCTAAAGAATACGGACCAGCACCCAACGGATGCCAGTCCACACAATTAACGTAACTCTGGCCAGTACGCTTTGTTGGCCTCCAGCAACTCATCCAGAATAGCTTTGGCGACCGAGGCGCTCGGTACCGTTTTCGACAACGTAATCGCCTGCCACAGGTGCTGATATGAACGCTGTTCCCAGGCGTCCACGACCAGTTTTTCCACCGCCACTTGCTGACTCATTAACCCTTTCTGAAACTGCGGGATATCGCCGACCACCAGTGGTTCAGGCCGTAGTAGCGCACGCGCATCTGTTTGCGATCTTGCAGCCCAACAATTTGCGCCATCCGGCTTTCAATACCGATTGGCATGTCACAGATGTTGAGGATTTTCGCATTCGGGCGCAGACGACGCGTGGCTTCTGCGACAATGGCTGCCGGGTTGGAGTAGTTGAGCATCCAGGCATTTGGTGAATATTTTTCCATATAATCCACCAGTTCCAGGACGCCGCCAATGGAACGCATGCCGTACGCTATTCCGCCGGGTCCGCAAGTTTCCTGACCAACAACACCGTGGCGCAGTGGGATTTTTTCATCCAGTTCGCGCATCGGGTACTTGCCGACGCGGATGTGCGCCATGACAAAATCAACGTCGCTGAACGCCACTTCAGGATCGGTGGTGTAACTAAACGCAATGTCCGGCGCTTTCTCTTTAAGGATGACTTTACAGGCTTCGGCAATCACTTCCTGCCGCGCGCCATCGTTATCATAAAATTTCAGTGCACGAAGCGGGAAACGCTCCTGATTCGCCAGGAGCATCAACACGATGCCTGGCGTAAAGGTGCTTCCACCGCCTGCGACAACCACTGAGAATTTGGTCATTATACTGCCTCCGTAATGGCAACATTTTCTGCTGATTGATGAGAATTAATTAAGCTATCGAGCTGTTCATGCAGCTGGGATACATGCAGACCAATGATCACCTGAATGGCATCGCCACTACGGAAGACGCCGTGCGCTCCCAGCTTTTTAAAGACTTCGTCATCCAGCGTTTGTGACATGTCATGCAGTGCAATGCGTAGACGCGTCGCACAATTGTTAATGCTGGAGATATTGCCGACCCCGCCCAGGGCTTGCAGGATACCGGCAGCCTGATCCAGCTCTTTTTTTGGCTCTGCCGCGGTGGTTTGGCCTCGCGAGGCTTTGTATTCGGCTTTTGAGTAGAGTTTCACTTCCGCATCTTCACGTCCCGGCGTGCACATGTTGAACTGCAGAATCAGTGTGCGGAAAACCACGAAGTACAGCAGGGTAAAGCACAACCCAATGGCGATTTGGGTCAGCATCATATCCGCGTGGTTGCTGAACATCGGGATCCAGTTTTGCGGTAAAACCTGGTCAATCAGACCTCCGCCCATGTTGCCCACCACACCAAAGAGATACATCACGGTCGACATTGAGGCCGCAAGCACAGCGTGTACCGCAAACAGCAACGGTGAAATGAACAGGAAGGTAAATTCCAGCGGTTCGGTAATTCCCACCAGCATGGCGGTTAAGGTTGCGGGAATCAGCAAGCCCGCCACTTTTACCCGATTTTCCGGTGCGGCAGTGAAGTACATCGCTAAAGAAATGCCCACGGCACCAAAGATTTTTGAGTTACCGTGCAGGGCAAAACCGCCTTCCGGGAACAACGATTTCAGCGGCTCGGCGCTCAGACTGAACTCTTGCAGATGCTGCGCCCAGTACATCTGAATGCCGCCTTCAACAGCTGCCAGACCAAAGATAAACGGTCCGTAGATGAAGTGGTGTAAACCGGTTGGGATCAGAATACGTTCGAGGAAGGTGTAAACCCAGACCCCAAGTGCACCCGCCGAACGCAGGAACGCTTGCAGAGATTCAATCCCCATTTGTACTTTTGGCCAGCCGAGCAATGTCAGCCAGGCACAGGGGATCATCACCAGGAAGGCGATAATCACCACATAAGACGTTCCCTGGAAAATGCCGAGAAAAACCGGCAGTTTTTTATCGAACAGACGGTTATGCAGCGCCGTCACAATGCCGGAAATGATAATTGCGCCGATAATGCTGGTATCGAGGGTTTTAATCCCGGCCATCATTGTCAGACCGCTACCTGCCACCGCGTCCTGAGTGAAATCGACGCCGAAGTAGCTTCCCCAGGTCATTCCCATCGCGTTGATGAAATAGTTCCAGGTCAGGAAACTCACCATCACCGCCAGACAAGCACGCCCCTGCGCTTGCTTAGCAAGGCCAATGGGTAAACCGACAGCAAAAATCAGCGGCATATTACGGAATACCGTCCAACCGCCCTCTTCAATAATGTGTACGATTTGCGCGAATAAACTGTTCGGATCGGTCAGTGATTCCCCGACAAACATCGGGTTTTGCAGCAAGATGGCAAGACCCACCACAATCCCGGCGAAGGGAAACAGCAGCACTGGCGTGAACATCGCGCCGCCAAAGCGTTGAATTTGACTGAGCATTTCCACATCCTCTTTTCTCAATTCTGTAAGTAGGAAGCCTGATTGGTTATGCGGCAGGCCTGGAGCGAGGATAGGAAGATGCGATCGGCAGAACATGACGACCCAATGGGATTCGTGATCGCTTTCATGCTTTTCGTTGGGCGGTAGAGATCTACGTTTTCGCGAAAAAGTAGACATCTGTGAGCACTGGTACACAGCATCGAACACATCTTTAAAAAAAAGATGTTTTTTCAATCGATTAAGCAGAACTTGTGGGCGCATTACCCGGGCTTGCAGGCAAAAAAGAGATCTAGAGATGATCTACAAAAGCATTGCGGAGCGGTTAAGAATTCGACTTAATTACGCGGATTTCACGCTAAACAGCCTTCTTCCCGGTGAAAAAAAGTTGGCGGAAGAATTTGCAGTATCCCGGATGACCATCCGTAAAGCGATTGACCTGCTGGTAGCGTGGGGGCTGGTGGTCCGCCGCCACGGCAGCGGCACTTACCTGGTGCGCAAAGATGTGCTGCATCAAACCGCCAGCCTGACCGGACTGGTGGAGGTGTTAAAACGGCAGGGAAAAACGGTCACCAGCCAGGTGCTGATTTTTGAAATCATGCCTGCGCCTCCGGCCATTGCCAGCCAGTTACGGATTCAAATCAACGAGCAGATCTACTTCTCCCGTCGCGTTCGTTTTGTGGAAGGGAAACCGCTGATGCTGGAAGACAGCTATATGCCGGTTAAACTGTTCCGTAATCTTTCGCTGCAACATCTGGAAGGGTCGAAGTTTGAATATATTGGACAAGAGTGCGGGATTTTGATTGGCGGTAATTATGAAAGCCTGACGCCGGTGCTCGCCGATAGACTGCTGGCGCGGCAAATGAAGGTAGCGGAACACACGCCACTGCTGCGGATCACCTCGTTGTCATATAGCGAGAGCGGGGAGTTTTTGAATTATTCAGTGATGTTCAGAAATGCCAGCGAATACCAGGTGGAGTACCATTTACGGCGACTCCACCCGGAAAAGAGTTAACCGATACTCCAGAAGAGCACCGCCAGTAATTGGGGGGTGATAATGCGCAGAAACATCACTAACGGATAGACAGTGGCGTAAGAGAGCGCCGCCGCACCACTGGTTGGATGAAGATTATTAGCAAACGCCAGCGCCGGAGGATCGGTCATGGAACCTGCCAGCATCCCGCACATGGTCAGGTAATTCATTTTGGCTAACATCCGCGCCAGAATGCCAACAGTAATCAGCGGAACGGCGGTGATCAGGGCACCATAACCAATCCAGCTTAGCCCTTCGCCATTGACCAGGGTATTCACAAAATCCCCACCAGATTTCAGACCAACGACCGAGAGGAACAGCACGATCCCCAGCTCCCGCAGCGCGAGGTTGGCACTTGGCGGCATAAACCAGTACAGCTTGCCGATACTGCCGATACGCCCGAGGATCAACGCCATAATCAGCGGACCGCCCGCCAGCCCCAGTTTCAACGCGGCCGGGAACCCAGGCACAAAGACGGGAATAGAACCTAACAATACGCCAAGCCCGATGCCAATAAACACTGGCAGCATCTGAACCTGTTGCAGTTTTTGCTGCGCATTCCCCAGCACATTGGCAACGGCATCAATTGCGGACGGACGCCCCACCAGATTGAGGATATCGCCGAACTGCAGGCTGATATCGCCACTGGCGACCAGTTCGACCCCGGCACGGTTCAGGCGCGAGATAACAACGTCATAGCGTTCTTTAAAGTGCAGGTCGCGAATACGTTTTCCGAGCACGTTTTCATTGGTGACCACCACACGCTCGACGCGCAAATCAGTGCCTTTCGTGGACAGCGAAGTATCGACCTCCTGACCAATCACCAGTTGCGCATTATGTAAATCCGCTGGCTGACCCACCAGATGCAGCAAATCGCCCAGTTGAATAATGGTATCTGGCGAAGGAACTTTTAGGGTTTCTTCGCGTTTCAGACGCGAGCAGATAATTTTGTCGCCGTTGAGAATCGGTACATCTTTAATGGCTAAATCATGCAGGTTAGGGTTCTCAACGCGAATATTGATAGTCTTGATCAGCGCGCCGCCATTGGTGCGTGAAGACTCGTGCTGCTGAGCTTCTGTCTCGACATTGACGCGGAAAATAACCCGCAACATCCACATGGTGAACAAAATCCCGCAAATGCCGAATGGATACGCCATCGCGTAACTCATCCCCATCTGATCGACCATTTCCATTGGTGTACCCAGGTCGCGCAAAATCTGCTGCCCTGCCCCCAGCGCTGGCGTATTGGTAACCGCACCGGAGAAAATCCCCAGCACTACCGGCAGTGGAATATCAAACAGTTTATGCAGGATGGCGGTAACCAGACCACCGATGATGACGATCAGAACAGCAAACAGGTTGAGGCGTAATCCGGAGACGCGCAATGAGGCAAAGAAGCCCGGCCCTACCTGAATCCCGATAGTATAAACGAACAGGATCAGGCCAAATTCCTGAATAACATGCAGCATATCGCTACTTAATGTCATCCCCGCCTGAGAAACAAAATGGCCGACGATGATCCCACCAAACAGCACGCCGCCAATACCTAATCCTATGCCGCGAAATTTGACATTGCCGATAAACAAACCGACGACTGCCACCAAAGCCAGAATACTGACCGTTAATGCTATATCACTCATCGTCCATTTCTCTTGAGATAACATTTTTAATTGCTACGGATTATGGCTGAATCGGTGAAGCAGATTTGCCTTATAGCGCACATTATCACGGGAAAGAACGTGCCGAAATATCTTAAACAGGCGAAATTTAACGCATTGTTGAAGAAGAAAGACAAAAAAAGCCCCACCAGAATGGCGGGGCAAAGAGAATAGCTAGTTAGCTATTTAACGCGGGACGTTCGCTGATAGCGATACGCTGCGCTGCGATGGGTTCAGGCTCATTACGAATTAAATCAATATGCAGTAAACCGTTTACGAAGGTTGCGCCAGAGACTTCCATATTTTCAGCCAGCGTAAAGCTCAGGCTAAATGGCTGATTCATAAGCCCTTGATGCAGCCATTTTTTCTCTTCTTTTGGCTGCTCCGGCGTGCCTTTTACGCTCAGGCGCGTACCTTCCAGTTGAATCTCTAAATCTTCCTGACGGAAACCTGCCAGCGCAAGGGTAATGCGGTAGTGGTTATCGTCGCTTTTCTCAATGTTGTACGGCGGGAAGCTCTGGCTTTCACCGGCGTTTTGCAGTGCGTTGGCCAGTTTGTCAAAACCGATCCATTGACGCATCAGTGGGGATAAATCGAAGTTACGCATAGTCATTTCTCCTTCTAAGAAGCGAGTAAGTACCTGCAAATCCGAAGATTCGCATATGCTCCCTGACGGCGAGCATGGAGATGTCAGGCCGCGCCAGGCGGCCTTAGGGAATTAGTTGATTTCGATACGGCGCGGTTTTTTCGCTTCCGGAATCACGCGTTCGAGATCGATATACAGCAAACCATTTACCAGGTTAGCGCCACGAACATGAATGTTCTCAGCTAACTGGAATTTGCGTTCAAAGTTGCGTTCAGCGATGCCCTGGTACAGATAGGTGCGCTCTTTTTGTTCGTCGGCGTGAGCACCTTTAACCACCAGCAGATTATCCTGGGCGGTAATTTCCAGTTCGCTCTCAGCAAAACCAGCCACAGCGATAGCAATGCGGTAATGGTTTTCGTCTACCAGTTCAACGTTATACGGAGGGTAGCCGCCATTACTCTGGCTCTGGTTGTTTTCTAAGTGGTTAAACAAACGGTCAAATCCAATAGCAGAACGGTAAAGCGGGGATAAATCAAAGTTACGCATAATCAATAGCTCCTGAAATCAGCGAGAATGTAAGACCTTCCACAATGGACAGGTCAGGTAGCCAGAACACCCATCAGGCGCGTCCTCATCGGCTACGATGTAAAAATGGGTCTGGAAATGAACTTTTCAAGCCTTATCAGCGGACTTTTTTTTGCAGTTTATGGTCTATTGCATAGACTGAGGGGGCAGCACGAAACGTTAAAGTGCGATAGCCGCCACAGTGCGACGTAATGATGATGTTATTTTCAGCAAGGGATCGCTATAACTCATCAGGCCAACACCCACGATCAACAGATGAATTTATTATGATAAGAAATGTGTTGTTAGCGTTCATGATATGCAGCGGAATGACATTACTCGGAGGATGCTCCAGCGTGATGTCCCATACCGGAGGGAAAGAAGGAACGTATCCCGGCACCCGCGCCAGCGCAACCATGATTGGCGACGATGAAACCAACTGGGGCACTAAGTCGCTGGCGATTCTCGATATGCCATTTACCGCTGTGATGGACACGCTTTTACTGCCGTGGGATGTGTTCCGCAAAGACAGTTCGGTGCGCTCACGCGTTGAAAAAAGCGAAGCCAACGCGCAAGCCACCAATGCGGTTATTCCACCGGCCAGAATGCCTGATAACTGATTTAGCGATCAGTTTCGGTGATCCACAGCTGGCCGCCTTCCATCCACGCCAGCCACTGACCATCCGGCGAGAAGACCACGGCGTCCGCAGAAGGTGGATTGGCGTGGTTTTCGGTTAAATACTCAACCTCGCCGCTTTGCGCATGGGCACAAGCAATTCGATTATCCAGCACAAAGCCCAACCATTCTCCTGACGGATGCCAGTTAAATGCAGACTGAATATCCGTTTTGTTATGGGTTAACTGGCGCGGCTCGCCGCCCTGTGGCGAGATAAGCCACAGTTGCACAATGCCGTTATCATCACGCATTAAAAACGCGATTTGCGTACCCTGCGGATTACAGCGCACCCAGTGGCGCGGGACGTTGACTAACCCCGGATAAGCCCGATGGTGGGTAAAGGTTAAACGTCGCTGCACGACGCCGCGCGGTGGCGCGGGCAGGGTGGTTTCCGTTCCACTTAACGGCGCATCACCTGCCGCTTTCCAGCCAGCTTCATCTTGCGGTAACTCAACGATAAACAGCTCCGGCACTTTCTCGCCCTTTGGCGAAAGTGTGTCGCCAATAAACGCCAGCGCGTGATTTCCTACCCATCCTTCTTCATAAGCACGATTGATTTCATCGCTGCCAGGCTGCGGCGTGGGCGTGGTTTTACTCACCAGCACGCACCAGTGGCTACCGCTGTATTCACGCGGATGCTGCTTTTGTACGTTGACCGGGCCAAACGGCGCAGCAACACCGACGTTTCGCAAATCCAGCGCCGGATCGAGTTCATGCATTACATGGTCGTTATAGGTAAAGCTCACCCTTTCACCGTTCGGGCTAAAGACATGCACATGGCTGCCGCCGCGCAGCGCTCCTGGCGTATACGGCGCGGTAATATCCATTGCATCGAGATTGCTCACCTTGCCGCCTTCAGCAATGACTCCGCGTCGATGATGGAAATCGTAATGCCATGTTTCATCAGGATTTTCCGGGCCATGGATGAAAACATATTTCTCTGACTTCGGATGAACGGTCACCACGCCGACGTGTGCGCCCTGTGACGCGCGATAGATAACCTCGACCTCGCCGGTATGGATATTCACACGCTCAATGGTCTCGCCGGTAAACGACGCCCCAGAAGGACGCACGTCAAATACCAGCCACTGGCTGTCGGGCGTCCAGGTATTGGTATTGGTGAGCAGGTGATTACGGGGAGCAAAGGTTATCTGTTTCATGGCGCGGTCCTGATACAAAACGGGTCCCACCATCATACTTCACAAGGACTTCACTTTCAGACAATAGTCTTTTGCCATCGTGATGAATGTGAGTGAAAAGATGGAACATTTCGACGTGGCGATTATTGGCCTCGGCCCGGCAGGATCGGCGTTGGCGCGAAAATTAGCAGGCAAAATGCAGGTGATCGCGCTGGATAAAAAGCACCAGTGTGGTACTGAAGGTTTCAGCAAACCTTGCGGCGGTCTGCTGGCACCGGACGCGCAGCGATCTTTTATTCGCGATGGACTGACGCTTCCTGTCGATGTGATCGCCAATCCACAGATTTTCAGCGTCAAAACTGTCGACGTCGCCGCATCGCTCACGCGTAACTACCAGCGAAGCTATATCAATATTAATCGCCATGCTTTCGACTTGTGGATGAAATCGCTGATCCCCACCAGCGTTGAGGTTTATCACGATAGCCTGTGCCGAAACATCTGGCGTGAGGATGATAAATGGCATGTCATTTTTCGTGCAGACGGCTGGGAGCAACATATTACCGCCCGCTATCTGGTCGGTGCCGATGGCGCAAACTCGATGGTGCGGCGACATCTCTACCCGGATCATCAAATCCGTAAATATGTCGCTATCCAGCAGTGGTTCGCGGAGAAACATCCGGTGCCGTTCTACTCCTGCATCTTTGATAATTCGATAACTAACTGTTATTCATGGAGTATCAGCAAAGACGGTTATTTTATCTTTGGCGGTGCTTATCCAATGAAAGACGGTCAGACGCGTTTCACGACGCTGAAAGAGAAAATGAGCGCCTTTCAGTTCCAGTTTGGCAAAGCGGTGAAAAGCGAAAAATGCACGGTGCTGTTTCCCTCACGCTGGCAGGATTTTGTCTGCGGTAAGGACAACGCCTTTCTGATTGGCGAAGCGGCAGGATTTATCAGCGCCAGTTCGCTGGAGGGGATTAGCTATGCGCTGGATAGCGCAGACATTCTGCGTGCGGTGTTACTGAAGCAGCCAGAGAAGCTCAATACCGCTTACTGGCGTGCCACCCGCAAACTGCGTTTAAAACTCTTCGGCAAGATAGTAAAAAGCCGATGCCTGACCGCACCGGCTTTAAGAAAGTGGATTATGCGCAGTGGTATGGCGCATATTCCACAGTTGAAAGATTAGCCAACGCGCTTCACATCGCCCACCAGCAGGATGTAAGAGAGCGCGCCAATCAACGCGACGGCGGAGATATAAACCAGTGCAGGTGCGAAACCGTAACCCTGCGCCAGGTACCCCACCACCAGCGGAACGGTGATGCCGCCCAGACCACCGGCGAAGTTAAACACGCCGCCGGTTAAACCAATCAGGCGCATCGGTGCCAGAGAAGAGACCAGCGACCAGGTAATCGAAGCAAAACCGTTGCCGAAGAATGCCAGCGCCATCAGGCACATAATCATCATCGGATCGTTGGTGTAGTTAGCGCCCATAATGCAGGTGGAGATCAGCAAGCCGCAGATAATCGGCGTTTTACGCGCAAAGCCCAGTGAAAAGCCCTTACGTACCAGCAGATCCGCGACCCAGCCAGAGAGCAGGACGCCGACAAACGCCGCGAGGAATGGCACCGTGGTCATAAAGCCTGCTTTCAGCGCCGTGATTCCTTTTTCCTGGGTTAAATAGTTCGGGAACCAGGTTAAGAAAAACCACAGTGTAGAAGCCACCGCAAATTGCCCAAGATAAACGCCGATCAGTTTACGATGGAACACCAGTTTCCAGTCTTTGGCTGTTAACGGCTGACGCGCCTCTTTCTTCACCGGCGCATCACCATCCACCAGACCGCCGCCATCACGAATGTAATCCAGTTCAGCTTTGCTGATACCTTTGGTCAGGCGCGGCGGCTGATAAACCTTAAACCAAATCAGCGACCAGATAATGCCGATACCACCAGTGACAATGAACACCCAGTGCCAGCTCAACATCTCCTGAATCCAGATCAGCAGCGGAGTCAAAAACGCCAGACCGACAAACTGACCAGACGTATAAAAACCAACGGCGGAAGCGCGTTCATGTTCCGGGAACCAGCTGGTCACCATCCGGTTATTGGTCGGGAAAGCGGGCGCTTCGAAAATACCGGTTATCGCACGCAGACCAATTAATGACATTAATCCCGTGGCAAAGCCCTGGAATAAAGTCGCCACTGACCAACCAAATATCGCAATAAAATAAGTCACGCGAGAACCTACGCGATCTAAAAACCAACCGCCGGGGATCTGGCATAGCGTATAAAGCCAGGCGAAGGCCGAAAATACATAGCCCATTTCCGCTTTCGTAATGCCGAACTCTTCCTGAATATGGGCGGAAGCCACGGCCAGGTTAGCGCGGTCAACATAACAAATGACCACCGTAATAAAGATCATCACCAGCGTCAGATAACGCCGACGCCCCGGCTTTGCTGCATTAACGGGAATATCCATAGCGAGCTTTCTCCAGATTTTGGGCATAGCGAAGCCGCTCACCATGCCCTGTAATTTACAGAGGGTTATATTTTTGTATTGCTGTTTTAGTGCCCGATGAGGGGCTTACGTGGCAGGAATTACCACTCTGCTACGCTGTTATCTTCATGACGCCAGAGCGGATTACGCCAGTCCGGGGCATTTTTACTGAACTCAATAACTTTAGCTTCGTCGATTTCCACACCTAAGCCCGGTTTCGTTAACGGTTTAAAGAAGCCGCCAACCATACTGAAGTCTTCTTTGTTTTTCACAAAGTCGAGTAACTCCGCGCCTTTGTTGTAATGAATGCCCATACTTTGTTCCTGAAGTACCGCGTTATAGGAAACAAAGTCGATATGCAGGCAAGCCGCCAGTGCAATCGGTCCGAGCGGACAGTGCGGCGCAAGGGTCACATCATAGGCTTCTGCCATTCCAGCAATTTTGTAGCATTCGGTAATACCGCCTGCATGGGAGAGATCCGGTTGCAGAATCGAAATACCGCCTGCCTCCAGCACGCGTTTAAAATCGAAACGTGAGAACATGCGCTCACCCGCCGCCAGTGGAATATGCGTTTGTGCCGCCAGTTTCGGGTAGTATTCGGCTTGTTCCGCCAGCACCGGCTCTTCAATAAACAGCGGGCGATACGGCTCCAGTTCTTTAATCAGCACTTTCGCCATTGGCGCGCTGACGCGACCGTGGAAATCAAGACCAAACTCAATCTGATTGCCAAAAGCTTCACGAATTTGTGCCACGGTGTTGACTGCCGCATCTACCGCGCGGGAGTTATCAATTAGCCCCAGTTCTTCACAACCGTTCAGTTTGAAGGTATCGAAGCCGATTTCGCGCAGGGTTTTAATGCCGTCGATAACATCCGCCGGACGATCGCCGCCGACCCAACTGTAGGCTTTAATTTTGTCGCGAACCAGGCCGCCCATCAGTTGCCAGACCGGCGCATTCAGCACTTTGCCTTTGATATCCCATAACGCCTGGTCGATCCCGGCAATGGCGCTCATCAGGATTGGACCGCCACGATAAAATCCGGCGCGATACATCACTTGCCATAAGTCATTGATGCGCGAAGGATCCTGACCAATCAAATAGTCACCCAGCTCGTGAACTGCCGCTTCCACCGTACGGGCGCGGCCTTCAATCACGGGCTCGCCCCAACCGACCACGCCTTCATCGGTTTCAATTTTCAGGAACATCCAGCGGGGAGGTAAACGATACGTGGTAATTTTGGTGATTTTCATTGCACTGCCTCTCGATACGCCTTAACAAATGCTGCTGCCTGCTGCGCGGTGCGTTCTACGGACTGCCCGGCGCGATAGAGATCGCTGCCTAAGCCCGCCCCAGCACAACCTGCGTCTATCCACTGCGCCAGGTTTTCTGGCGTCACGCCGCCAACGGCAAAGACTGCGATGTCCGATGGCAATACCGCTTTTAACGCTTTGATGTATTGCGGACCAAAAGCCGATGACGGAAATATTTTCAGCGCCTGCGCGCCCGCTTCGAGCGCGGTAAAGGCTTCGGTCGCCGTCGCGCAGCCGGGGCAGACGGTCATGCCGTAGCCCACCGCACGGCGGATCACTTCACTATGGATATTGGGCGTAACGATGAGCTGACAGCCCATCCTGGCGAGCGCATCGACCTGTTCAGGTTTCAGTACCGTACCTGCGCCAATCAACGCCTTGTCGCCATACGCATCAACGATGGCGGGAATGCTTTGCTCCCATTGTGGGGAATTCAGCGGGATTTCAACCGCGTCGAACCCGGCGTCAATCACCGCGCCAACATGCGCCAGCGCCTCGTCGGGCTTAATGCCGCGCAAAATGGCGATCAGCGGAAGTTTAGTTTGCCACTGCATGAGCGATGCTCCTTATACCAGCCTGAAATGCCGTGTCGCCCGCCACCGCCGTCACGTCGCAACCCATCGCCTGAAAGGCTTGCTGGTAGCGCGCGGTCAGCGATGTTCCGGCGACAAGGGTGATGGCGTGTTGATGGGTCACATAGTCGCGCATACTGGCAACCTCTGCGCCAATCAACAAACCAGAGAGAAATTCGCTGACCTGTTCGCGGGGAAGTGTTCCCAGCACATGCGAGGCGCGAACTTCAAAAAGCTGCGGCAATATGGCGGGCGCATTAAGGCCGCGCTCAAGGCCAGCCGCGAAGGCATCGGCAGAGTTTTCCTGCGGCGGCAAACCTGCGCCAATCAATGAGTGATTTAACAGTAAATGATGTAGTTCACCGGTCATCACGGTGCGAAAATCGTTGATTTGCTGGCTATCGGCCTGCACCCATTTGCAATGCGTACCGGGCATAACATAAAGAGAGGAAGGAGCCAGAGTTCGCGCGCCGATCAATTGTGTTTCTTCGCCGCGCATCACATTGTGGTTATCGTCATGAGAGACGCATAATCCGGGAATAATCCAGATATTGTCGCCAACAGACGTTAATTGTTCGCCAATAGACGAAAAACGGGCAGGAACAGATAAATACGGAGCAACTTTCCAGCCGACATTGCTGCCGACCATTCCTGCCATTACCACTGGCGTATTCTCTTCACGCCAGTCGGTCGTGACTTCTGCTAACACCGCAGCCGGAGATTTTCCGTTCAGGCGCGTGACGCCTGCTTCTGATTGCCTGCTCTCCAGGCAGTGGTCGCCCTGATAAAGCCAGGCGCGAAGATTGGTCGATCCCCAGTCAATTGCGATGTAGCGAGCTGTCATGTGATTTCCTTTAACCTTCGTGTCGAGCTGGCGATCATGGTAAGCGCCGCCTGCTCTGCCGCATCGCCGTCCTGATGCCGTATCGCATCGAACAGCGCCTTATGTTCCTGGAGCGTTTGCGGCATGTTGGCCTCATCGCCCATCCAGGTTCGTTCAAAAACCGCCCGCTGCAGCGAACTGATCGCAATGCTAAGTTGCTGTAACACCGGGTTATGCACCGACTGCAGCACCGCCTCGTGGTAGCGAATATCCGCTTCGTTAAACGCTTCGCGGTCCTGATTGTTGGCAATCATCTCGTTCAGCGCCGATTCAATCTGCGCCAGATCGCTGGAGGTCGCGCGCTCTGCTGCCCAACGGGCAATCGCCGGTTCCACCAGATTTCGCACTTCGCTCATGGCACTGATAAGCCGTGGGTCGTAGTCGTTTTCCAACACCCATTGCAGTACGTCAGTGTCGAGGTAATTCCACTGGTTACGCGGTGCCACAAACGCCCCGCGATAACGTTTCATTTCAATCAGCCGCTTCGCCATCAGCGAACGGAACACCTCACGGATGATGTTGCGCGAGGTTGCAAACTCTTCACAGAGCTCCGCCTCAGCCGGAAGTGGCGAGCCAGGTACGTATTTGCCGTGAACGATCTGTTTACCCAGCGTAATGACAATGCGATCGGTTTTATTGAGAGTCATGGAGAGTCCTTGTGCTCTGTATGTTCTTCTCTACTTTACCCCGATCGATGCATAACGCGGCAACTTTGTAGTACCAGCGTGATGACGTTCGCGTTTGCCGTGTGCGTAATGTAGTACAAACTTATATTGTTGTACTACAATTTAGATCACAAAAAGAACAATGCATAAAAAAATGACATGCGTCGGGCAGAAATCTGAAAAGGGATATCAGGCGCTAAACAGGAGGGAAAGAAGAGTATGCTTTCAACGGCTTAGCTACTCGTTTAAAGGATTAATCATGAAGTTGAATTTTAAGGGATTTTTTAAGGCTGCCGGTTTATTCCCACTGGCGCTGATGCTTTCAGGCTGTATCTCGTATGCTCTGGTTTCCCATACCGCAAAGGGTAGTTCAGGAAAGTATCAATCGCAGTCAGACACCATCACTGGGCTATCGCAGGCAAAAGATAGTAATGGAACAAAAGGCTATGTTTTTGTAGGGGAATCGCTGGATTACCTTATCACTGATGGTGCCGATGACATCGTTAAGATGCTCAATGATCCAGCACTTAACCGGCACAATATTCAGGTTGCCGATGACGCAAGATTTGTTTTAAATGCGGGGAAAAAGAAATTTACCGGCACAATATCGCTTTACTACTACTGGAATAACGAAGAAGAAAAGGCACTGGCAACGCATTATGGTTTTGCCTGTGGTGTTCAACACTGTACCAGGTCACTGGAAAACCTAAAAGGCACAATCCATGAGAAAAATAAAAACATGGATTACTCAAAGGTGATGGCGTTCTATCATCCGTTTAAAGTGCGATTTTATGAATACTATTCACCCAGAGGCATTCCGGATGGTGTTTCCGCAGCATTACTGCCAGTGACTGTTACGCTGGACATCATTACTGCACCGCTGCAATTTCTGGTTGTATATGCAGTAAACCAATAATCAGTAAGCGGGCAAACGCGTTTATGCTGTTTGCCCGTCCACTGATTAATTCAGCACATACTTCTCAATAGCAAACGCCACGCCATCTTCAAGGTTGGATTTGGTGACAAAGTTCGCCACTTCTTTCACCGAAGGAATAGCGTTATCCATCGCCACACCGACGCCTGCATATTCAATCATTGCGATATCGTTTTCCTGATCGCCAATCGCCATGATTTCTTCCGGTTTAATACCTAACACGTCGGCCAGTGATTTCACCCCCGTACCTTTGTTAACGCGTTTATCGAGGATTTCGAGGAAGTACGGCGCACTTTTCAGCACGGTATATTTCTCTTTCACTTCCTGCGGAATACGCGCGATAGCCTGGTCGAGGATGGCGGGTTCATCAATCATCATCACTTTCAGGAACTGGGTATTGGGGTCCATTTTCTCCGCTTCGCAGAACACCAGCGGAATTGTGGCAACGAAGGATTCATGCACCGTGTAGTAGCTGATATCACGGTTGGCGGTGTACAGCGTGGTGCGGTCCAGGGCGTGGAAATGAGAACCGACTTCGCGAGAGAGTTTTTCCAGGAAACGGTAGTCGTCATAGCTGAGAGCAGTTTGCGCCACGGTGCTACCATCAGCGGCCTTCTGTACCAGCGCGCCGTTATAAGTAATGCAGTAGTCGCCCGGCAGTTCCATATGCAGCTCTTTCAGGTAATTGTGAACACCTGCATAAGGGCGACCCGTCGTTAGCACGACATTCACGCCACGGGCGCGAGCTGCGGCAATCGCATTTTTAACGGCGGGTGAAATGGTGTGATCGGGTAGCAGAAGGGTGCCATCCATATCGATAGCAATGAGTTTGATAGCCATGAGTTCCCCAGGTAGATTAGTTCCTGACCCATGCTAACGCGATTCCGCTCAAAAATCAGTACAACACCCGAGGGAAAAGGGGGATGCAACGCGGGTTGCATGCTCCCCATTTGCTTAGCGGAAGAGTTTCCCTTTCAGCAGTTCCATGCCTGCGGAAAGCAGATCGTTATTGGCTTGTGGAGACACTTCACCTTGCGGTGAGAGCGCATCAATAATCTTCGGCAATTGTTCTGCCAGTAAACTGGAAGCTGTACTGGTATCCACGCCAAGTTTTTGTCCAAGATCGGACACCGCATTTGTGCCGAGCGCCGATTCCAGTTGCTCGCCACTAACCGATTGATTGCCCTGTTGATTACTCAGCCAGGTTGAGAGAATGGCCCCTAAGCCGCCACTTTGCAGTTTTTCCAGCAGCACCTGAATGCCGCCCTGCTCCTCAACCCAACTTAAAATAGCCTGATATTTCCCCGCATCGCCTTTCAGAAAGGCACCGACAACTTCATCAAAAAGCCCCATGATAATCACCTGTAAAGCGTTACGTGTTGACCCAAAAAGTATAGATTTGCGGGATGATAATTGCGGATTGCAGAAATAAAAAGGGCGGAGATGATCTCCGCCCTTTTCTTATAGCTTCTTGCCGGATGCGGCGTGAACGCCTTATCCGGCCTACAAAATCATGAAAATTCAATACATTGCAAGATTTTCGTAGATACTGTTATGGCCTGCAAGTTTTTTCCTGGTCCGGTTTCCCGGATTGCAG
>OAVP01000087.1_pt1 | contig 66927 bp, 82 predicted proteins | sample 1495311 | NCBI WGS metagenome assembly OAVP01 (sample SAMEA2580102, study PRJEB22360) | human gut metagenome | biome: human gut; feature: human-associated habitat; material: faeces | place: Denmark | collected 2008/2010
GAATTGACCGGGGAGGCAAACCGGGCGAAAAACCCCGCGCCAGCCGGTGCCAGTGGATACAGCATCACTTCCGCCACCAACAACAATAAATTAAGCGGTACTGCGGTAATTTATAAGTAATTCGTAGGACGGATAAGGCGTTTACGCCGCATCCGGCAACAGATGCCTGATGCGACGCTACCGCGTCTTATCAGGCCTACAAAATCCGAACCGTTGGACGGATCAGGCGTTTACGCTACGTCCAGCACAAGTATTTCCCTGTCTGTTTGCCGACAGACGCATATGCTCTAACCCTCATTGATCCTATGTTACCCTTGTTTGCCCGTCCGCCACTGGACGGGCTTTTTTTTAGCTGGCTAACTGCTGACAGAAAGCCTGCAACGTCTCTTCCGGCATACCAATCTGCCGCGCTGCATCACAAATGGCCTGCCAGCTTCCCGCATCCAGTGGAATCCCCTGCTTCTGCCGTTCGCGACGCGTGTTCACTTCCCACTCGCCCGGTAGCAAAATCGGCTTATCATCATCATGCGGCGAGGCTTTCACCCACTCGGCAAAGGCTTCGGTCTGCGCGTTACAATCCGGCGCGCCGAAGAGTTCCGGGTTGATGATGATAGTGGTCATGCAGTTAAGAATGGCATCGGGACTGGTTTGTAACGTTTCCTGATGCGTCGTTTTACCGCCAGAAAGCGCCCCGCCAAGAATTTCACACATCGCTGCAAGGGCGTAGCCTTTATGTTCGGCAAAGGTCAACAGCGAACCCAACGGCGACTCCTGCATTACCGCCGGATTGGTCGTCGGCACGCCGTTAACGTCAATCAGGCAACCTGGCGGCACGGGGACGCCTTTATGCCAGGCGACGCGGGTTTTGCCAAATGCAATGGCGCTGGTGGCGTAATCAAGCAACAGCGGGAAATTATCTTTACGAGGGAAAACCACACAGAACGGATTGGTGCCAAAGCGGCTGTCGCGACCGTGGAACGGTGCGACCATTGGAATACCGACCACGCTAACAAAGTGGATAGAGACAAACCCCGCCGCTGCACACTGCTCCGCCCAGTAACCGATACGGCCGATATGATGCGAGTTATGTAGCGCCACGGCAGCAATACCGTGCTGATGCGCTTTCTCAATCCCCAGCGCCATCGCTTCATGTGCCGCGACCTGACCAAATGCGCGATCGCCATCGAGCGTGACTGCCGCCCCCGACTCTTTAACGGTTTTGGCATGATGGTTAATTTGCAGGTGCCCCTGACTCCAGGAGCGTACATAGCTTGGGATCATGCCAATACCATGTGAATCATGCCCTGCCAGGTTTGCCGCGATTAAATGATCGGCCACTAATTTCGCTTCTTGTTCCTCGCTACCCATCTGACGAAATACAGCCTGAATAAAACTGTGCAGCGTCTGAGCATCAAAGCGATGACCACTTTCCATGGTTAACTCCTGTTTATGTTATGTGTTTGTTGTTTTTTTATGCTGCACGCCGGGCGTGGGAAGGTCAATAAAGATGCAGGAATTTCATATTGCGGTGGGGTAAAAGCCGGATGACATGGCTCATCCGGCTGAGAAAAGAATTAAAATGCCTGATTAACGCGCGCCAGGCCGTCGCTGATAGTTGCCGCTTCACCCGTAGCCACCAGGCAGCAAGCCATCTGGATTTTCAGCGATTCGGGAATCGGTTCGCTGCCAGCCAGGCAACGCTCAATCCACTGCGCCGTGGTTTCCGGATCTTTTGCTTGCGGCAGTAACTCGCTACCAGCAGGGTCCTGTTTTTCATACAGCACCCGCATCCCTTCACGGTCAATGAGATTGATCTGCGGGCAGCGCTGCGGATTAGCATACACTTCACCTTCAGTACCATGCATTAGTAGCGCCCGCCCGCCGATATCGCTAAAGAACTTCGCGACGCGTCCAATGTATTCCGGATGCGAAACGCTGGAAAGACGCAGCGCCTCACCTTCGGCAAATGGCGTCGCCAGTTTCGCCAGGGTATGTGCACTGTTACGCACGCCCATCCGCCAGCGCATCGCCAGTTGTTTTTCCAGCGGCGGGCAAAACGCGCCGACTGGCATAAACACCGGTTGATGTTCGTCGAGCTTCGCCTGCGCCTGCCCGCCGTGCAACGTTGGCGTAATACCCATCAATTCAAAAATGGTTTCAGTCAGCACGCGGGTTGGATCTTCGCTAACCCCGTGAACCACCACAGGAAAACCGAGTTTGTGCAGGAGAATCGCCAACAACGGCGTCAGGTTGGCCTGTTTACGCGCGCCGTTGTAACTGGGGATGACAATCGGCATCGGCTTGCCTGCAGGCGGCGTCAGCTTGATGGTGTGATTTTGCATGGCTTCGTAAAAGCCGAGCATCTCTGCTTCCCCTTCCCCTTTGATACGTAGCGCAATCAATACGCCGCCCAACTCAAGGTCAGGGACTTCACCATTGAGCATATGGGCATACAGACCGCGCGCAGTATCCCGGTCTAAATCGCGCGCGTGGTTTTTCCCGCGCCCGATCTCTTTAATGATTTTGCGATAGTCCATTTACGACTCCTTACCTGACTCACATCATTAACGCCGCCGACGGCGTGGGGATTTCGTTTTTTCTTTCTTTTTAACTATACCTTCAGGGACTTCCGGTTGCTCTATCGGAAATACCGGTAATGCATCCAGTAGTCGCTTGCCATAATTTTTGGTCAGCAAGCGTTTGTCGTAGATAACCACTTCGCCCCAGCAACCGTGGCTTCGAATCAGTCGCCCAACCTGCTGAATCAGGTTAAACGAGGCGCTCGGCAGGCTTTGCACCTCAAACGGATAGCGGTTGAGGCTTTTCAGCCATTCCCCTTCGGTGATCACCACCGGGCTGTCGATGGGCGGAAAAGCGATTTTGTGGATATGCACCTGGCTGAGCAGATCACCTTTCAAATCAAGCCCTTCGGCAAATGACTGTAAGCCCACCAGCACACTATGCTCACCGTTGGCAACGCGTTTGCGGTGCAGTTCAACTAAGCGATAACGCGGCTGATCGCCCTGCACCAGCAGCATCAGGCGTAAATCCGTCACATAGTCGAGAAAGCGCTGCATCGCCCGTCCGCTGGCAAACAGTACCAACATACCGAGATGTTTTTTGCTCTCCACCTGCTCACGGAAAAAGGCCGCCATTTCGGCAATATGCTGCTCTTCGTTGTCGATGGAAGGCTCAAAGCGCATCCGGGGAATAACAATTTTGCCCTGTTCGCAGTGGTTAAAGGGGGAATCCAGCGCCACAAAACGGTCGCCCGCTTTCTCTTTCAGACCACTCATCTCCTGCAAACGCGAAAAACTGTTCAGCGAACGCAAGGTTGCGGAGGTGACAATAATGTGCGGAATACTGCGCCACAGCAGCCTTTCCAGCTGATCGCTGACACGTATTCCCACGCAGTGAAACCAGAGATGCAGCTGCCCTTCGCGCTCTTCCCGCGTCGCCCATTTGGTCACCGGCGCACCGGAAGATTGCGCCAGAGACGCCAGCCGCCAGAGTTTGCTTTGCGCCTCGAACATCCCCAACGCGCGGTTCATCTGCAAAATCAACCGATGCAGACGCACAATATCGTGGCTGCCGGTTTTCTCACTTAAATCGTTAAGAAATAACTCCGCCAGACCACGCAGCATCTCGGTGAGTTTTGCCAGCCGCTGGCAGATCTCCAGCACTTCATCAGGCAGTTCGCCCATCGCAAAACGGTGCTCTGCCTCCTGCCCGGCAGGCATGTAGAGATTGAGAATGTTGTTTAACGAGGCGATAAGCTCATACAACTCTTCACAATGCGCATTCAAACGTTCAGGGATCGCCAGCGGTGGGATGGTCTTCGGGCGAAACTGCTCCATGCAGGTAGCGACCAGTTTCGTGAACAAGTCCAGCTGTAGTCGATACCAGGGCGCGGTGATTTCGGCACTCATCTCCAGCGCATCCCGGGCCACATCTGGCAGGTGATGACCTTCGTCCAGCACCAGCAGCAGATTTTTCGGGTCAGGTAGTACGGCTTCGCTTTCCATCGCCGCCATCACCAGCGCATGGTTTGCCACCACCACTTCCGCTTCCTGAATCTCCCGACGAGCAACAAAAAACGGGCATTCACGATAGTAGTAACAGTTGCGGTTGAGGCAGCTGGCTTTGTCGGTACTTAAACGACGCCAGAGATCGTCATCTATAGCGATATCAGTATGATCGCGCAGACCATCCCATTTATAAGTGTCGAGATCGCCCTTCAGCTTCGCACAACGTTTTTGCTCTTCCTGATTATTTGGCGTCAGTTCGTCGTCAAGAAACGCCAGCAGATCCTGTTGCGTGGGCTCAGTGCTGGCGAGCGCCGTCAGATTACGCGGGCAAACGTAGCGCCCACGCCCAAAAGCGGCAGTGAATTTAAGATCGGGAATGATCTTTTTCAGCAGCGGTAAATCTTTGCTGTAAATCTGATCCTGCAACGCCACGTTGGCGGTACTCACCACCAGCGTTTTTTGCTCTTCGCGGGCAATGGCGATGCCGGGGATCAAATAGGAGAGCGTTTTCCCAACGCCGGTGGGGGCTTCAATCGCCAGATGCCGCCCTTCTTCTCCGGCCAGCGTTTTGGCGACGTCCGCAATCATCTGCCGCTGCGGCGCACGGGGAATAAAGTCGGGGATCTGTTCCTGAAGCGCCTTATACCAGGCGGCAATTTGCGCTTTAAGCGCGGCGGTTAATGCCATGAGAAAACCTGAAATACTGTATAAACAGCCAATATTGTGGCATTTTTCGGTTTTCAGGGGTAATGGTTTTTCTGTTTCTGGAAAGCGGCTCGCAATAACCACCAACATAATGCGGTTTAATGCCCGTTCGAGCACAAAGGATCCAACACGTCATGCAAGACACCATCATAAATTTCTACAGCACCAGCGATGACTACGGTGATTTTTCTAACTTTGCCGCCTGGCCCATCAAGGTTGACGGGAAAACCTGGCCCACCTCAGAACACTATTTTCAGGCACAAAAATTCCTTGATGAAAAATACCGCGAAGAGATCCGTCGGGTTTCTTCCCCTATGGTCGCCGCACGCATGGGGCGCGATCGTTCTAAGCCTCTGCGTAAAAACTGGGAGTCGGTCAAAGAACAGGTGATGCGAAAAGCACTTCGCGCTAAATTCGAACAGCATGCAGAACTGCGTGCGCTCTTGCTGGCAACCGCGCCCGCAAAACTGGTTGAGCATACGGAAAACGATGCTTACTGGGGAGACGGTGGTAATGGTAAGGGCAAGAATCGACTGGGCTACCTTTTAATGGAGTTGCGCGAACAATTGGCTATAGAGAAGTAACGTCTCGGTGGCTTATGGGCGGTAAAACAGATAAATTTTTTCCCGTGTTCTCAAATTGCTGACAAGTGCTTGTTGTGAAATGCCGGATGCGGCGTAAACGCCTTATCCGGCCTACAAAAGTATGCAAATTCAATATATTGCAGAGTTCACGTAGGCCTGATAAGCGTAGCGCATCAGGCAGTTTTGCGTTTGTTCATCAGCCTGATGCCGGGCATAGCCCGGCATTAAAGATTACTGCGCAGCAGCAGGTTTACGCGGACGGCGGCGACGTTGTTGTTCGCCTGCCGGTTTGGCATCGCCGAGGCGGCGAGACGGTTTTTCTGCAGGTTTCGCGCTTGCAGATTTTGCGCCACCTTCCCCACGGCGTGGTTGCTGTTGACCGCGACCACCACCTTGCCCACGACCGCCGCCGCCACGTTGCTGGCGACCGTTCTGGATCGGTTCGGCTTTGATTGACGGGTCCGGCTCATAGCCCGGAATCGCAATGCGCGGGATCTCTTTTTTCAGCAGTTTTTCGATATCACGCAGCAGTTTGTGTTCATCAACACACACCAGCGACAACGCTTCACCGGTAGCAGCCGCACGACCGGTACGCCCGATACGGTGGACATAATCTTCCGGTACGTTTGGCAGTTCATAGTTGACGACGTGCGGCAACTCTTCGATATCCAGACCGCGCGCAGCGATATCGGTCGCCACCAGTACGCGAATGTCACCCGATTTAAAATCAGCCAGCGCACGGGTACGCGCACCTTGCGATTTATTCCCGTGGATCGCCGCACTACGGATGCCATCTTTATTGAGCTGCTCAGCCAGATGGTTAGCGCCGTGTTTGGTACGGGTAAACACCAGCACCTGCTGCCAGTTCCCTTTACCAATCATGTGCGACAGCAATTCGCGTTTGCGTTTCTTATCGACAAAGTGAACGTGCTGGGTCACCTGATCAGACGCGGTATTGCGGCGTGCCACTTCGATTTCCAGCGGGTTGTGCAACAGTTTTTCCGCCAGGGCTTTAATATCGTCAGAGAAGGTCGCAGAGAACAGCAGGTTCTGGCGCTTCGCTGGCAGTTTTGTTAACACGCGACGGATATCGTGGATAAAGCCCATGTCGAGCATGCGGTCAGCTTCATCGAGGACGAGGATTTCAACCTGATCCAGCTTCACTGCATTTTGATGTTCCAGGTCCAGCAAACGTCCCGGTGTTGCCACCAGAACATCAACGCCGCCGCGCAGCTTCATCATTTGCGGGTTAATGCTGACACCGCCAAACACCACCAGCGAACGAATGTTCAAATATTTGCTGTAATCACGGACGTTTTCGCCAATCTGCGCAGCCAGTTCACGGGTCGGGGTAAGAATGAGCGCACGTACCGGACGACGCCCTTTGGCGTGCGGCTGGCGAGTGATCAGGTGTTGCAACAGCGGCAGCGTAAAGCCCGCTGTTTTACCGGTACCGGTCTGGGCGCTAGCCATCAGGTCGCGGCCTTCCAGCACCGCAGGGATCGCCTGCTGCTGAATAGGGGTGGGTTCACGGTAACCCTGCTCGGCAACGGCGCGCAGGATATCAGGGCTTAAACCCAAAGAATCGAAAGACATAACTACTCCGAACCGCCCCGACCGTTACCGGTGTAGTTTTCAGGGAGATACTGAAAAGGAAAATGACAAAAACCACAATGTCATGAGGGAGCGGAGTGTAGCAGTTTTTGTGACGCAGCGCATAAATTATCCCTGTGACTGGCGTAGCTAAAATTCTTAGCCATACTGGACAACTCCCATATGGAGTCATAATCTTAATCAATCATTTGATTAAGAATGGACTGTGCGATGAATAATCCTGCCATGACAATCAAGGGTGAACAGGCGAAAAAACAGCTGATTGCTGCCGCACTGGCGCAGTTTGGTGAATATGGAATGAACGCCACTACCCGCGAGATAGCCGCCCAGGCCGGGCAGAATATCGCTGCCATCACCTACTACTTCGGTTCGAAAGAAGATTTGTACCTCGCCTGCGCCCAGTGGATTGCCGATTTTATTGGCGAGCAGTTCCGTCCGCACGCCGAAGAGGCCGAACGCTTGTTCGCACAACCACAGCCTGATCGCGCAGCCATCCGTGAACTGATCCTTCGCGCCTGCAGGAACATGATTAAGCTGCTCACCCAGGATGACACCGTCAACCTCAGCAAGTTTATCTCCCGTGAGCAGCTCTCTCCCACGGCAGCCTATCACCTGGTGCACGAACAGGTGATTAGCCCGCTACACAGCCACCTGACACGCCTGATTGCCGCCTGGACCGGCTGCGACGCCAACGATACCCGCATGATCCTCCATACTCATGCGTTGATTGGTGAGATTCTGGCGTTCCGTCTTGGCAAAGAAACAATTCTGTTACGTACCGGCTGGACCGCGTTCGATGAAGAAAAGACCGAACTGATCAACCAGACGGTGACCTGTCATATCGACCTGATTTTGCAAGGATTATCGCAAAGGAGTTTGTAGTGATGAAAAAACCTGTCGTGATCGGATTGGCGGTAGTGGCACTTGCCGCCGTGGTTGCCGGAGGCTACTGGTGGTATCAAAGCCGCCAGGATAACGGCCTGACGCTGTATGGCAACGTGGATATTCGTACGGTAAATCTTAGTTTCCGTGTTGGGGGGCGCGTTGAATCGCTGGCGGTGGACGAAGGTGATGCGATCAAAGCGGGCCAGGTGCTGGGCGAACTGGATCACAAGCCATATGAGATTGCCCTGATGCAGGCGAAAGCGGGCGTCTCGGTGGCACAGGCGCAGTATGACCTGATGCTTGCCGGGTATCGCGATGAAGAAATCGCTCAGGCCGCCGCAGCGGTGAAACAGGCGCAAGCCGCCTATGACTATGCGCAGAACTTCTATAACCGCCAGCAAGGGTTGTGGAAAAGCCGCACCATTTCGGCAAACGACCTGGAAAATGCCCGCTCCTCGCGCGACCAGGCGCAGGCAACGCTGAAATCAGCACAGGATAAATTGCGTCAGTACCGTTCCGGTAACCGTGAACAGGACATCGCCCAGGCGAAAGCCAGCCTCGAACAGGCGCAGGCGCAACTGGCGCAGGCGGAGTTGAATTTGCAGGACTCAACGTTGATAGCCCCGTCTGATGGCACGCTGTTAACGCGCGCGGTGGAGCCAGGCACGGTTCTCAATGAAGGTGGCACGGTGTTTACCGTTTCACTAACGCGTCCGGTGTGGGTACGTGCCTATGTTGATGAACGGAATCTTGACCAGGCCCAGCCGGGGCGCAAAGTGCTGCTTTATACCGATGGTCGCCCGGACAAGCCCTATCACGGGCAGATTGGTTTCGTTTCGCCGACTGCTGAATTTACCCCGAAAACCGTCGAAACACCGGATCTGCGTACCGACCTCGTCTATCGCCTGCGTATTGTGGTGACCGACGCCGATGATGCGTTACGCCAGGGAATGCCGGTGACGGTGCAATTCGGTAACGAGGCAGGACATGAATGATGCCGTTATCACGCTGAACGGCCTGGAAAAACGCTTTCCGGGCATGGACAAGCCCGCCGTCGCGCCGCTCGATTGTACCATTCACGCCGGTTATGTGACGGGGCTGGTGGGGCCGGATGGTGCAGGTAAAACCACGCTAATGCGGATGCTGGCGGGATTACTGAAACCCGACAGCGGCAATGCCACGGTGATTGGCTTTGATCCAATCAAAAACGACGGCGCGCTGCACGCCGTGCTCGGCTATATGCCGCAGAAATTTGGTCTGTATGAAGATCTCACGGTGATGGAGAACCTCAATCTGTACGCGGATTTGCGCAGCGTCACCGGCGAGGCACGTAAGCAAACTTTTGCTCGCCTGCTGGAGTTTACGTCTCTTGGGCCGTTTACCGGACGCCTGGCGGGCAAGCTCTCCGGTGGGATGAAACAAAAACTCGGTCTGGCCTGTACCCTGGTGGGCGAACCGAAAGTGTTGCTGCTCGATGAACCCGGCGTCGGCGTTGACCCTATCTCACGGCGCGAACTGTGGCAGATGGTGCATGAGCTGGCAGGCGAAGGGATGTTAATCCTCTGGAGTACCTCGTATCTCGACGAAGCCGAGCAGTGCCGTGACGTGTTACTGATGAACGAAGGCGAGTTGCTGTATCAGGGGGAACCAAAAGCCCTGACACAAACCATGGCCGGACGCAGTTTTCTGATGACCAGTCCACACGAGGGCAACCGCAAACTATTGCAACGCGCCTTGAAACTGCCACAGGTCAGCGACGGCATGATTCAGGGGAAATCGGTACGTCTGATCCTCAAAAAAGAGGCCACACCAGACGATATTCGCCATGCCGACGGGATGCCGGAAATCAACATCAACGAAACTACGCCGCGTTTTGAAGATGCATTTATTGATTTGCTGGGTGGTGCCGGAACCTCAGAATCGCCGCTGGGCGCAATATTACATACGGTAGAAGGCACACCCGGCGAGACGGTGATCGAAGCGAAAGAACTGACCAAGAAATTTGGTGATTTTGCCGCCACCGATCACGTCAACTTTGCCGTTAAACGTGGGGAGATTTTTGGTTTGCTGGGGCCAAACGGCGCGGGTAAATCGACCACCTTTAAGATGATGTGCGGTTTGCTGGTGCCGACTTCCGGCCAGGCGCTGGTGCTGGGGATGGATCTGAAAGAGAGTTCTGGTAAAGCGCGCCAGCATCTCGGCTATATGGCGCAAAAGTTTTCGCTCTACGGTAACCTGACGGTCGAACAGAATTTACGCTTTTTCTCTGGTGTGTATGGCTTACGCGGTCGGGCGCAGAACGAAAAAATCTCCCGTATGAGCGAGGCGTTCGGCCTGAAAAGTATCGCCTCCCACGCCACCGATGAACTGCCATTAGGTTTTAAACAGCGGCTGGCACTGGCCTGCTCGCTGATGCATGAACCGGACATTCTGTTTCTCGACGAACCGACGTCCGGCGTTGATCCGATTACTCGCCGCGAATTCTGGCTACATATCAACAGCATGGTAGAGAAAGGCGTCACGGTGATGGTCACCACCCACTTTATGGATGAAGCAGAATATTGCGACCGCATCGGCCTGGTGTACCGTGGGAAATTAATTGCCAGCGGCACGCCGGATGATTTGAAAGCGCAGTCGGCCAACGACGAGCAACCCGATCCCACCATGGAGCAAGCCTTTATTCAGTTGATCCACGACTGGGATAAGGAGCATAGCAATGAGTAACCCGATCCTTTCCTGGCGTCGCGTGCGGGCGCTGTGCGTCAAAGAGACGCGGCAGATCGTTCGCGATCCGAGTAGCTGGCTGATTGCGGTAGTGATCCCGCTGTTGCTGCTGTTTATTTTTGGTTACGGCATTAACCTCGACTCCAGCAAGCTGCGGGTCGGGATTTTACTGGAACAGCGTAGCGAAGCGGCGCTGGATTTCACCCACACCATGACCGGTTCGCCCTACATCGACGCCACCATCAGCGATAACCGTCAGGAACTGATCGCCAAAATGCAGGCGGGGAAAATTCGCGGTCTGGTGGTTATTCCGGTGGATTTTGCGGAACAGATGGAGCGCGCCAACGCCACCGCACCGATTCAGGTGATCACCGACGGCAGTGAGCCGAATACCGCTAACTTTGTACAGGGGTATGTCGAAGGGATCTGGCAGATCTGGCAAATGCAGCGAGCGGAGGACAACGGGCAGACTTTTGAACCGCTTATTGATGTACAAACCCGCTACTGGTTTAACCCGGCGGCGATTAGCCAGCACTTCATTATCCCCGGTGCGGTGACCATTATCATGACGGTCATCGGCGCGATTCTCACCTCGCTGGTGGTGGCGCGAGAATGGGAACGCGGCACCATGGAGGCTCTGCTCTCTACGGAGATTACCCGCACGGAACTGCTGCTGTGTAAGCTGATCCCTTATTACTTTCTCGGGATGCTGGCGATGTTGCTGTGTATGCTGGTGTCAGTGTTTATTCTCGGCGTGCCGTATCGCGGGTCGCTGCTGATTCTGTTTTTTATCTCCAGCCTGTTTTTACTCAGTACCCTGGGGATGGGGCTGCTGATTTCCACGATTACCCGCAACCAGTTCAATGCCGCTCAGGTCGCCCTGAACGCCGCTTTTCTGCCGTCGATTATGCTTTCCGGCTTTATTTTTCAGATCGACAGTATGCCCGCGGTGATCCGCGCGGTGACGTACATTATTCCCGCTCGTTATTTCGTCAGCACCCTGCAAAGCCTGTTCCTCGCCGGGAATATTCCAGTGGTGCTGGTGGTAAACGTGCTGTTTTTGATCGCTTCGGCGGTGATGTTTATCGGCCTGACGTGGCTGAAAACCAAACGTCGGCTGGATTAGGGAGAAGAGCATGTTTCATCGCTTATGGACGTTAATCCGCAAAGAGTTGCAGTCGCTGCTGCGCGAACCGCAAACCCGCGCGATTCTGATTTTACCTGTGCTTATTCAGGTGATTCTGTTCCCGTTCGCCGCCACGCTGGAAGTGACTAACGCCACCATCGCCATCTACGATGAAGATAACGGCGAGCATTCGGTGGAGCTGACCCAACGTTTTGCCCGCGCCAGCGCCTTTACTCATGTGCTGCTGCTGAAAAGCCCACAGGAGATCCGCCCAACCATCGACACACAAAAGGCGTTACTACTGGTGCGTTTCCCGGCTGACTTCTCGCGCAAACTGGATACCTTCCAGACCGCGCCGTTGCAGTTGATCCTCGACGGGCGTAACTCCAACAGTGCGCAAATTGCCGCCAACTACCTGCAACAGATCGTCAAAAATTATCAGCAGGAGCTGCTGGAAGGAAAACCGAAACCTAACAACAGCGAGCTGGTGGTACGCAACTGGTATAACCCGAATCTTGACTACAAATGGTTTGTGGTGCCGTCGCTGATCGCCATGATCACCACTATCGGCGTAATGATCGTCACTTCACTTTCCGTCGCCCGCGAACGTGAACAAGGTACGCTCGATCAGCTACTGGTTTCGCCGCTCACCACCTGGCAGATCTTCATCGGCAAAGCCGTACCGGCGTTAATTGTCGCCACCTTCCAGGCCACCATTGTGCTGGCGATTGGTATCTGGGCGTATCAAATCCCCTTCGCCGGATCGCTGGCGCTGTTCTACTTTACGATGGTGATTTACGGTTTATCGCTGGTGGGATTCGGTCTGTTGATTTCATCACTCTGCTCGACACAACAGCAGGCGTTTATCGGCGTGTTTGTTTTTATGATGCCCGCCATTCTCCTTTCCGGTTACGTTTCTCCGGTGGAAAACATGCCAGTATGGCTGCAAAACCTGACGTGGATTAACCCTATTCGCCACTTTACGGACATTACCAAGCAGATTTATTTGAAGGATGCGAGTCTGGATATTGTGTGGAATAGTTTGTGGCCGCTACTGGTGATAACGGCCACGACAGGGTCAGCGGCGTACGCGATGTTTAGACGTAAGGTGATGTAACTTCTTATCTTTCGCCAGCAAAGACACTACCGCCGGGCCGGCAAGGATTGCCAGCCCTGCAATTGCCAGCAAAAAGTTGTTTTCCAGTACACGGGACAACAGCCACAGCACAATCAGCGCTGCGCCAAAATACCAGGTCGTGGTCAGCTCTTCCAGCACGTCTGCCACCTCACGCCAGCGTTGCTCGGGGTGGCGCTGAAACACCAACATCATCACTACCGTGACACAATACAGTGCGCATAATCCCACGCCGACGTGAACCAGAGTCTTACTCATCCAGCCCACCACCAGCAGCGCCACTACCAGTAAATGCAACATAATCTGCCAGCAACTTAGACCAGTTGCGACACGAACACGTTGTTGCCACTTCATGGCTTCTCTCCTGAAGAATTTATCTCTACTTACTCAGAGTACCGAACTTTACGGAAAATTCCGTAAGACCGCACCTTTTTGTGACGCCGACTACACTATTTCAATGAGATAAGAGGCAAAGACAGGAAAATTATGCCCGATCAAACACAACAATTTTCGTTCAAGGTGCTCACCATCAACATTCACAAAGGTTTTACCGCGTTTAACCGACGCTTCATTTTGCCGGAACTTCGCGACGCGGTGCGTACCGTCAGCGCCGATATTGTTTGCCTGCAGGAAGTGATGGGCGCGCACGAAGTTCATCCGCTGCATGTGGAAAACTGGCCCGATACCTCGCACTACGAGTTTCTCGCCGACACGATGTGGAGCGATTTTGCCTACGGTCGCAATGCCGTATACCCGGAAGGGCATCACGGCAACGCCGTACTGTCGCGTTATCCCATTGAACATTATGAGAATCGCGATGTTTCGGTCGATGGTGCGGAAAAGCGCGGCGTGCTCTACTGCCGCATTGTGCCACCGATGACCGGAAAAGCGATTCATGTGATGTGCGTACATCTGGGCCTGCGTGAGGCGCACCGTCAGGCGCAGCTTGCGATGCTCGCCGAATGGGTGAATGAGCTACCGGACGGCGAACCGGTATTGGTGGCGGGTGATTTCAATGACTGGCGGCAAAAAGCTAATCATCCGTTAAAAGTGCAGGCCGGACTGGATGAGATTTTTACCCGCGCCCACGGACGCCCGGCGCGCACGTTTCCGGTGCAATTTCCTCTACTACGACTGGACAGGATCTACGTCAAAAATGCCAGCGCCAGCGCGCCAACCGCGTTGCCGCTGCGGACATGGCGACACCTTTCTGATCATGCCCCTTTAAGTGCGGAGATTCATTTATGAAATGTAGCTGGCGCGAAGGCAATAAGATCCAGTTGCTGGAAAACGGCGAGCAATATTATCCCGCGGTGTTTAAGGCGATTGGCGAGGCACAAGAACGCATCATTCTTGAAACGTTTATCTGGTTTGAGGATGACGTCGGCAAACAGCTGCATGCGGCACTACTGGCAGCAGCGCAACGCGGGGTTAAAGCGGAAGTCTTGCTGGATGGCTACGGTTCGCCGGATCTCAGCGATGAGTTTGTCAATGAACTGACGGCAGCTGGCGTGGTATTTCGCTACTACGATCCCCGCCCTCGCCTTTTTGGTATGCGCACCAATGTGTTTCGCCGGATGCATCGCAAAATTGTGGTGATCGACGCGCGTATCGCCTTTATTGGCGGGCTGAATTACTCCGCCGAGCATATGTCCAGCTACGGTCCAGAGGCTAAACAGGATTACGCGGTACGCCTTGAAGGGCCGATTGTCGAAGATATTCTCCAGTTTGAGCTGGAAAACCTGCCTGGACAGAGCGCGGCACGACGCTGGTGGCGACGTCATCACAAAGCGGAAGAGAACCGCCAGCCGGGAGAAGCGCAGGTATTGCTGGTCTGGCGCGATAACGAAGAACATCGCGATGATATTGAACGTCACTATCTGAAAATGCTCACTCAGGCGCGGCGAGAAGTCATTATCGCCAACGCCTACTTCTTCCCCGGCTATCGATTTTTACACGCCTTGCGTAAAGCGGCACGGCGCGGGGTGCGGATCAAACTGATCATTCAGGGCGAACCGGATATGCCGATTGTCAGAGTCGGTGCGCGCTTGCTGTATAACTATCTGGTTAAAGGCGGCGTTCAGGTATTTGAGTACCGCCGCCGCCCGCTCCACGGCAAAGTGGCATTGATGGACGATCACTGGGCGACAGTAGGGTCCAGTAATCTCGATCCGCTCAGTTTGTCACTGAATCTCGAAGCAAATGTCATCATCCACGATCGTCATTTTAACCAGACGCTGCGCGATAATCTGAACGGCATTATTGCCGCAGATTGTCAGCAGGTCGATGAGACCATGCTGCCGAAACGCACCTGGTGGAACCTGACCAAAAGCGTGCTGGCGTTCCACTTTTTACGCCACTTCCCGGCGCTGGTTGGCTGGCTTCCGGCACACACACCACGTCTGGCGCAGGTTGATCCGCCCGCACAACCGACAATGGAAACGCAGGATCGGGTAGAAACTGAAAACACGGGGGTAAAACCCTGATGAGTAAATCACACCCGCGCTGGCGCTTAGCAAAGAAGATCCTCACCTGGCTGTTTTTTATCGCGGTGATTGTGTTGCTGGTGGTCTACGCCAAAAAAGTGGACTGGGAAGAGGTCTGGAAGGTCATCCGCGACTACAATCGCGTTGCGCTGCTTAGTGCGGTCGGGCTGGTGGTCGTCAGCTATCTGATTTACGGCTGCTATGACCTGCTCGCCCGCTTTTACTGCGGTCACAAACTGGCGAAGCGCCAGGTGATGCTGGTGTCGTTTATCTGCTACGCCTTCAACCTGACGCTCAGTACCTGGGTCGGCGGCATTGGTATGCGCTATCGTTTGTACTCCCGACTAGGGTTACCGGGCAGCACTATTACGCGGATTTTCTCGCTCAGTATTACCACCAACTGGCTGGGCTATATTTTACTGGCAGGGATTATCTTTACCGCAGGCGTGGTGGAGTTGCCGGATCACTGGTATGTCGATCAAACTACGCTGCGTATTCTCGGCATTGGCTTACTGATGATTATCGCGGTTTATTTGTGGTTTTGCGCTTTCGCGAAGCACCGCCATATGACCATCAAAGGGCAAAAGCTGGTGCTGCCTTCATGGAAATTCGCCCTCGCTCAGATGCTGATTTCCAGCGTTAACTGGATGGTAATGGGGGCGATTATCTGGCTGTTACTTGGTCAAAGCGTGAACTATTTCTTTGTACTGGGCGTGTTACTGGTTAGTAGTATTGCTGGCGTCATCGTGCATATTCCGGCGGGGATCGGTGTGCTGGAAGCGGTGTTTATCGCACTACTGGCTGGGGAGCATACCTCGAAAGGGAGCATTATCGCCGCCCTGCTCGCTTATCGCGTCCTGTATTACTTTATCCCGCTGCTGCTGGCGCTGATCTGTTACCTGCTACTGGAAAGCCAGGCGAAGAAGCTACGGGCGAAAAATGAAGCGGCGATGTGAAGTTTAGTTAAGTTCTTTAGTATCTGCATTTACGACTAATGAAAAAAACGCGTATGCCTTTGCCAGACAAGCGTTATAGCTATCGCGGCAAGTATCCCAAAGAAGCCGATAAAATAGTAATAGAGTGTTAATGCACCTGTAACAGCGCAACGAACCGGACTCCACAACTCTTCACTATGGCATTTCCCCGCCAATTCAAGGAGCTTATTTCGTCCATGCGAGATAATGCCTGACCATAACACAATCATTAAGCAACTTATTACCCAAACGGGTCGTTCACTCATTAATGCGGCATTCATGATGATCACCAGGGCCAACCCTGTCAACGTCATCATAATGATAAAACGGTGAGAACCAGGATCAACATTAAATAATAAACCGGCCAGCATACTGATTAAAAACATCGCGCCCGCAGTGCTGAACACGACGATAATGGCAGGTACAGGAGCTAAACTAGCAACGACAATCGCCACCAAAGAGAGTAAAAATAGATATATTACGCCTGCGATGACGGCATTTATCTTGTTGATATCCTTACTTAAGCCATACATACAAAGTAATAATAATCCTATGGCGACATACATTTGCGGTGAATCATATTTTGTTGCCGTAATTTCGAGATACTTCGCTACCCAGGCCAGTCCTGCGGTTGTCACCAAACCTAAAGCGGTAATGAGCCATATGCTGTTTAATATCCTGGCTTCGTGCTGAAAATCATTAGTTATGTTATTTGCTGAGCGCGAATTCATTATTTTTATATCCTTAAGTTAAATATCATTATCTATTCCAATTAACGCAATAAAACTCGTCAATTCGCACTACCACACTAAACCATTAATAAATTCAAGAACTGTTACAGTAATTCTAAAGAGGACGCTTAAAATACTAAAATAGAGTGTTATTGCCCCAGGAACGATACAGCGAAGAGAACCTGAAATTTCAGAGGTGTCGGCAACACGGATCAAATCTTCCAGTGTTGTTGCTTCACAGGCAGCCGTAATGCCCCAGATAAAGACAGTCAAAATACTCGCTAACCACACGGAAAAACTGCTGGTAAGGATCAGGTTAACAACAAAAGCAATACTCAAACCACAGAAAATATATGAATATAACTGTCTGACTGGTGGGATAACCCTATTACTACAAGAGCAAATCAGCGCCATTGCGGCAAACATCCCTCCCGTAATTCCCATTACCGTCGCTATGCTCGAAAAGGTATAAAGGCTGGCGAAGAGAAAGCCAACAAGAAGGATTATTAGCAGATAGACCAGACATGCGCCTGATACATTCAGTCTTTTCAGGGCGTTGTTTAACCAGAGACCACCTATTATCAGCGCAGCCAAAGCGAAGACAAACGCACCTGGAGACTTTTGTGACGTAACCCAATGCAAATGCTGAAATATCCAGGCACAGCCTGCCGTAGCCCATACTCCAGCTGCTGTTAACCACCAAATGAGAAGCAGCATTTTGCTGAGCGAAGCACTTTTTTGCTGTAATTGAGTAGCAGTGGATTGTCTGTTCAAATGCGTTATCTGTCCCTGAAATTACGTAGTGGACATAGTCTGGCATTTGCCGCGATTCAGTTCTCATGTAAATGAGCGGAATAGTCTTTATAAAATCCGAAAAAAATCCCGGCTCCAGGCCGGGATCAGCAGGAAGAAGAGAATTTAACGGCGGTTGCCGAAGATCCGCAACAACATCAGGAACAGGTTGATGAAGTCCAGATACAAGGTTAACGCGCCAAGAATGGAATATTTGCGCAGGTTCGACGTGTCGCGGGTATCAATCTGCTCACCCATATTTTTCAGTTTCTGCGTGTCATACGCCGTCAATCCGACAAAGACAATCACGCCGATGTAGGTAACTGCCCACATCAATGCTTCGCTTTTCAACCAGAAGTTGACCAGCGATGCCAGCACAATGCCGATTAACGCCATAAACAGCATATTGCCAAAGCCACTTAAATCGCGCTTCGTGGTGTAACCGTACAGGCTCATTGCGCCGAACATCCCGGCAGTAACGACGAAAGTACTGGCGATAGAAGCAGCGGTATAGACAATGAATATACTGGAAAGCGTAAGACCCGTCAGCGCCGAATAAAGCATAAAGAGCATCGTCGTTACACCTGCGCTCAGCTTTTGAATCATCGCTGATAACACAATAACCAATGCTAATTGCGCGATGATCAGACCGATTAAAAAGACACGGTTAGTGAACAACAGCTCCATCACGGCCGCGGAATTAGCCGCATACCAGGCAACAAATGCGGTCAGCAACAAGCCAACGGTCATCCAGCCATAGACTTGCGCCATATAAGTTTGCAAGCCAGCCCGGGGTTGTACGATTGAATCAGAACGTGGGAATCTGTCCATGACGATCTCCTGAAGATATAAGGAATATCTTAAGGATACTGCAAAATGATGAGGCTGTGCATCGACGCAGCGTAAACGTATGTACTGAGCGGTGAAATTGCCGGACGCAGCGGTGCCTTATCCGGCTAACAAAAAACTACCAGCGTTTTGCCGCCTGCTGATCGCTCTCCCGGGCTTCAACCCAGCGGTCGCCTTCCGGCGTGGCTTCGCGCTTCCAGAACGGTGCGCGGGTTTTGAGATAATCCATAATAAACTGCCCGGCTTCAAACGCACTGCTGCGATGCGCACTGGTGACACCGACAAAAACGATTTCATCGCCCGGCCATAATTCCCCGATGCGGTGAATCACAGTGACGCGCCCCAGCGGCCAGCGGTTACGCGCTTCATCAACAATTTCTGCCAGTGCTTTTTCAGTCATCCCCGGATAGTGTTCGAGGGTTAATGCTTTGACGCTGTCGCCCAGGTTATGGTTGCGCACCTTACCAGTAAAGGTGACTACCGCACCGTCTTCGTCACGCTCCGCCAGCCACGGGTACTCTTCTCCTACGCTGAACGGCTGCGGACCAACAACAATTTTGGTTTCTGCCATCTTAACCTCCGGTTACCGGCGGGAAGAAAGCTACTTCGTCGCCGTCAGTCAGCGGATGGTCAAAACTCACCAGCGTCTGGTTGACGGCAGCCAGCAATTTGCCATCTTCCAGCGCCAGCGCCCAGCGATCGCTCTGCGCAGCCAGATGTTGGCGTAACGCTTCAACGGTTGGGAAATCCGCAGCCACTTCGGTTGCATCTGTTCCCACCAACTCGCGCACCTGGGCGAAAAAAAGAACTTTAATCATCCGCTTCCACCTTAAAGTCACCCGACTTGCCGCCGCTCTTCGCCAGCAAACGTACCGGACCAATCACCATATCTTTTTGCACCGCTTTGCACATGTCATAAATGGTCAGCGCCGCCACGGAGGCCGCGGTTAATGCTTCCATTTCGACACCGGTTTTCCCGGTCAGGCGGCATAAGGTTTCTATACGCACCCGATTGTGCTCCGGCTCGGCCTGTAAATTGACTTCAACTTTGCTGAGCATCAGCGGATGACAGAGCGGGATCAGATCCCAGGTGCGTTTTGCCGCCTGAATACCGGCAATACGCGCAGTGGCAAATACGTCGCCTTTGTGGTGGCGACCATCAATAATCATCGCCAGCGTCTCGCTGCGCATGGTGACAAAGGCTTCCGCCCGCGCTTCACGCACGGTTTCCGCTTTGGCGGAGACATCCACCATGTGCGCTTCGCCAGCGGCGTTGATATGGGTCAGTTGCGACATACTTATTTCTTCAAATGTGGATGGAAATTACACGGACGCGTACGGGCATCCAGCTGCGGCGCGATGATATTTTCCCATGCGGTACGGCACGCTTTGGTCGAACCCGGCATGGCGAAAATCAGCGTTTTGTTGGCGACGCCCGCTACCGCACGAGATTGCAACGTGGAAGTGCCAATCTCTTCAAAAGACAACATCCGGAACACTTCACCAAAACCTTCAACTTCACGGTCGAACAACGGCAGCAATGCTTCGGGAGCCTGATCACCTTCCGTCAGGCCAGTACCACCCGTAATCAATACCACTTGTACATCGTCGCTGGCGATCCACGCAGATACCTGAGCGCGAATAGCGTAGCGGTTTTCTTTCACAATGGCTTTATCGACAACGTGATGGCCCGCTTCTTGCGCCGAATCGCGCAGATAGTGACCGGAGGTATCGTCTTCTTCACCGCGACGATTAGAAACCGTAAGAATAGCAATACGGGTCGGGATAAATTCAGTGCTTACCTGACTCATCTGATCTCTCCTTTTGACGTTTTAGCCGCCAATGTACGATAAGTTTTGCGTAATACCGGTGTTGTTTTGATGCAGGAAATGGGTCTGTTTCTTCTCCCGCAGCGCCGCTGAAATACGCGCTTCCAGCGCCTGTTGCTGGGTATCGTCTTCCAGCAGATCGCGCAGGTTAACGCCGCCTTCACCAAACAGGCAGAGATGGAGTTTACCAATGGAGGAAACGCGCAGGCGGTTGCAAGTGGCGCAGAAGTCTTTTTCATACGGCATGATAAGGCCAATCTCTCCGGCGTAATCTGGATGGCAAAAGACTTGCGCGGGACCGTCGCTGCGTTGACGTAATTGGTGGATCCAGCCGCGACGCAGTAGCTCGTCACGCAGAACCTGACCAGAGATGTGATGCTTACGGAAGAGCTCGCTGCCCTCGCCCGTTTCCATCAGTTCGATGAAACGCAGCTGGATAGGGCGATGCTGGATCCAGTTCAGAAAGGTGTCGAGCTGGTGATGATTAACATCACGCATCAGCACGGTATTGACTTTGACCTTCTCAAAACCGGCCTCAAATGCAGCATCAATCCCCGCCATGACCTGGTTGAATTTATCCTGCCCGGTAATAGCGTGAAACTGGCGGGCGTCCAGACTGTCGACACTGACGTTAATGCCAGTAAGTCCCGCATCGCGCCAGTTCGCCACATCGCGTTCCAGACGGTAACCATTGGTGGTGACCGCAATCTGGCGGATAGCGTCGTTTTCCCGCACAGCGGCGATGATATCGGTAAAGTCGCGGCGTAAAGACGGCTCACCGCCTGTCAGGCGCACTTTTTCGGTGCCCAGACTGGCGAAGGCGCGCGTAACCCGGCGAATTTCATCGACGGTAAGAAAGCCTTTATTGGTGACGCCGCTCGGTTTGTAGCCATCCGGCAGGCAGTAGGTGCAACGAAAGTTACACACATCGGTAATCGACAGGCGCAAGTAGTAAAACTTACGCGCAAATGCATCAGTCAGTTGTGAAGCCATGTACACCTTTCCAGATACGGGAGGCGAAGTCATTTCTTCCTTCGCCCTGGTGGCAATCTTTACGAGCATTGTCACGGCCAAAGCACCGTATCAGTTGACCCAGGTGCAGAGGCTAGAGTGTTTAGTGGTTATGCCGATACTAGCGTGTAAATGAGATTTTTACCATCCACACTTTCGCTATGTAATCATGTATATAGCGTCATGATCGTGCTATTTCGCTACAGAATAAGGGAAAATGGCGGTTTTACTTTGATATACATCATCAGGGAGGCATAGCGTGCATCGTCCTTTAGAGGTAGAAGAAAATAGTTTGTATCCTCAATATTGGCAGGTTAATTGCTGTTTCCCCGCAATTTGCGCTACTGTAGCGCGGATAATCTGACTCCAGGAAACTATATGCGCAATCGTACGCTGGCTGATCTTGATCGTGTCGTTGCTCTCGGCGGAGGGCATGGACTGGGACGCGTTCTCTCATCACTTTCGTCTTTGGGTTCTCGTTTAACGGGTATCGTCACCACCACCGATAATGGTGGCTCGACGGGGCGTATTCGCCGTTCAGAAGGCGGCATTGCCTGGGGCGATATGCGCAACTGCCTCAACCAGCTGATAACGGAACCGAGCGTCGCCTCCGCGATGTTTGAATACCGTTTTGGTGGCAATGGCGAACTTTCCGGTCATAATCTCGGAAACTTGATGTTAAAGGCGCTGGATCACCTTAGCGTGCGGCCTCTGGAAGCCATCAATTTAATTCGTAATCTGCTGAAAGTGGATACGCATTTGATTCCAATGTCAGAGCATCCCGTCGATCTGATGGCGATTGACGATCAGGGGCATGAAGTTTACGGCGAGGTCAATATCGACCAGTTAACTACGCCGATTCAAGAGTTATTGTTAACGCCTAATGTACCCGCAACGCGTGAGGCGGTTCACGCTATCAATGAAGCGGATCTCATCATTATTGGGCCTGGCAGTTTTTATACCAGCCTGATGCCAATTCTGCTGCTGAAGGAAATCGCCCAGGCATTACGCCGCACGCCAGCGCCGATGGTTTATATCGGCAATCTGGGGCGTGAGTTGAGTTTACCTGCGGCTAATTTAAAGCTGGAAAGCAAGCTGGCAATTATGGAGCAGTATGTTGGTAAAAAGGTCATTGATGCGGTCATCGTCGGGCCAAAAGTGGATGTCTCGGCGGTGAAAGAGCGGATTGTGATTCAGGAGGTACTGGAGGCCAGCGATATTCCGTATCGTCATGACCGCCAGTTGTTACATAACGCGCTGGAAAAGGCGTTACAGGCTTTAGGTTAACGGAAATCCGAAGAAAAATTCCGGCTTCCTATTGAAGACAAAGTGCGCGTTGTTTATGCCGGATGCGGCGTGAACGCCTTATCCGGCCTACAAACCGCGCTAATTCAATGTATTGCAGAGATCATGTAGGCCTGATAAGCGTAGCACATCAGGCTGTTTTCCGTTTGTCATCAGTCTTCTTCGCTATCCTGTTACGATGCGGCAATAAACAACTCACGCAACTGATGCAACTGGTCACGAATTTGTGCCGCTTCTTCGAACTCCAGATTCTGCGCGTGTTGCATCATCAGCCCTTCCAGTTCATGGATTTTCTGCTGCAACGCTTTCGGCGACATATCCATCGGCACATTATCCGGCTCAACAATCGGGCGCGATTTTCCTCTGCCCTTCGCTTTGGTTTTGGCAATGTTCTGCCCCAGCGCCAGGATATCGACCACTTTCTTGTTCAAGCCTTGCGGCGTAATGCCGTGTTCCTCGTTGTACTTCTGCTGTTTCTCACGGCGACGTTCGGTTTCGCCAATCGCTTTCGCCATTGATGGGGTGATCTTATCGCCGTAGAGAATCGCTTTACCGTTAACGTTACGTGCCGCACGACCAATGGTCTGGATCAACGAACGTTCGGAACGCAGGAAGCCTTCTTTGTCAGCGTCGAGGATCGCCACCAGCGACACTTCCGGCATATCCAGACCTTCGCGCAGTAAGTTGATCCCTACCAGCACGTCGAACTCACCCAGACGCAAGTCGCGGATAATCTCCATACGTTCGACGGTGTCGATATCTGAGTGAAGATAACGCACGCGCTCGCCATGTTCTTCGAGATATTCGGTAAGATCTTCCGCCATCCGCTTGGTCAGTGTGGTGACCAGTACGCGTTCGTTAATTGCCGCTCGCTGACGAATCTCCGAAAGAAGATCATCAACCTGTGTCGCCACCGGCCGCACTTCGATAATCGGGTCAAGCAATCCGGTTGGACGCACCACCTGATCCACCACATCGCCGCCGGATTTTTCCAGCTCGTAATTACCCGGCGTCGCCGAAACATAGATGGTTTGCGGCGCTAATGCTTCGAACTCTTCAAACTTAAGCGGACGGTTATCCAGCGCTGATGGCAGGCGGAAGCCGTACTCCACCAGTGTCTCTTTACGCGCCCGGTCACCGCGATACATGCCGCCAATTTGTGGAATGGTGACATGAGATTCATCGACCACCAGCAGCCCATCGGCAGGGAGGTAATCAAACAGCGTCGGCGGTGGCTCACCCGGTCCACGACCGGAGAGGAAGCGCGAGTAGTTTTCAATCCCCGAACAGTAGCCCAGCTCGTTCATCATCTCCAGATCAAACTGGGTACGCTGGGTCAGCCGCTGCTCTTCCAGCAGTTTGTTGTTTTCCAACAGCACTTTGCGTCTGGCGGCCAGCTCTTCTTTGATCTCCTCCATCGCCTGTACGATGCGCTCGCGCGGTGTGACGTAGTGCGTTTTCGGGTAGATGGTAAAACGTGGAATAGTGGAAACAATCTGCCCGGTCAGCGGGTCAAATAACGACAATCGTTCCACTTCCTCGTCAAACAGTTCCACGCGAAGTGCAATGTCATCCGATTCTGCCGGGAAGATATCTATCACCTCGCCACGAACGCGGAAAGTACCACGCTGGAATGCTTGATCATTACGAGCGTATTGCAGCTCCGCCAGTCGGCGCAGAATCGCGCGCTGATCGATAATCATACCGACCGTGAGATGGAGCATCATCTTGAGATATAAATCAGGATCGCCCAGACCATAAATCGCGGAAACAGACGCCACCACAACCACATCACGCCGCTCCAGCATCGCTTTGGTGGCGGACAAACGCATCTGCTCAATATGTTCGTTAACCGAGGCATCTTTCTCAATGAAAGTGTCGGAACTCGGTACATAGGCTTCCGGCTGATAGTAGTCGTAGTAGGAAACGAAATATTCCACCGCGTTTTCCGGGAAGAACTCTTTCATTTCGCCATACAGCTGGGCCGCCAGCGTTTTGTTGGGCGCAAGTACCATGGTTGGGCGCTGAAGGTCAGCAATGACATTGGCAATGGTGAATGTTTTCCCGGAGCCAGTCACGCCAAGTAACGTCTGGTGCGCCAGGCCATCTTCCAGCCCCTCTTCGAGACGTCGAATCGCCTCTGGCTGATCGCCAGAAGGTTTAAAAGCGGAATTCAGTTTGAACGGTTTACTCATGAGTCGCTACCTGAAGGAGTTGGGCGGGCAGGTATGTAATTTTACTCGTCGTACTTAATTATGCCAACAAATTATACTGGATAAAAAAACAGTTCATCACCATAATATTTCTGTTACAGCGTAAACTCCGCTGTCAATCATGAGCAAAATTTACTCTGTGGCGAGATAAAACTCCGGCCTTACCGGGTTATCCCCAAAGCAACGGCTTTTTTAACATTTGTCAAGATGAGTGATGACAGTTTTATGGCAAGAGATGCCTGTTCAGTGACTGCCATTGCATTTATCTAACCAGTTAAAAAATAAAAGATATTTCTTTGAGCCGTCTTTAACGCCAATTCGCGTGCAAGCCGCGTATTCTCTCGCTTGCCTCGTGTTTTCTAACTCTAATACACATGGTTATCCACAGGAATAGTGGATAACTGTCTCCAGCCCCTATCCCCCGCCGCCTGGGCAATTCCCACATTCGCCGCATGAGGCGGAAGTAAAATTTTTTTCGTGATTATTTTAGAATTTAATTGGTTAAATTGCAGTCAATCGAAGACGCGATCTCGCTCGCAATTTAACCAAATACAGGATAGCTACAACAAGGCAAGGTTTATGTACTTTCCGGTTGCCGCATTTTCTGGATTTTCTGCAAGCCAGGGGATCTCTCCCAGCAGCGGCGCGGGAATCATGCGGGTGAGCGTGGTCATATATTCAGCGTGACGTTTTCCCGGAGGCGTAACATCGTTCGCCACCCAACCCGCCAGAGTCAGTCCGGCGTGTTGTATTGCCTGCGCAGTCAACATCGCGTGATTAATACAGCCGAGTTTCACACCAACTACCAGTATCACCGGCAGTTGTTCCTGTGTTACCCAATCTGCAAAAGTGAAAGTGTCAGAAAGCGGCGTAAACCAGCCGCCAGCACCTTCCACTAACACCCAGTCAGCCTGTTGTTCAAGCGCGCGTAATCCGGCGCTCATTACCAATGATTCTATCGGCCTGCCCTCTTGCGCGCTGATGATGTGCGGCGAGGTGGGTTCTGCGAAGGTGTAAGGATTTACCGTTGCGTAATCCAGCTGCAGGCTGCTGTTGTGCTGTAACGCCAGCGCGTCACTATTACGTAAGCCTTCCGGGGTCTTTTCGCTGCCAGAGGCGACCGGTTTATAACCTGCCGTCCGATAACCTACTGCCTTCGCGGCTTGTAAAAGTGCACAACTGGCGACGGTTTTCCCCACTTCGGTATCCGTTCCGGTGACAAAATAACGTTTACTCACGAGCAATCACTCCCAAAAAAAGATGATACGTCAGAGGATATCGCCCCTGTTGTTGCGGCCAGGCCAGTTGCAATCGCTGCAATTGCGAACGCGTTAATATTCGCGGGTCGCGCCCTTCATGAAGATGCGTAGCACCGATGCCTTTCAGCGAACGCATGGCACTGAGCGCATCATCAAACCATAGTGTGATGGGCTGAATATGATGTTGATAATGCACGCCGTTCAGCGACTGTTCGATTTCATCTGGCGGTAAAAAGCGATTAGCATGCGGACGCTCGTCCACTGCCTGCCACGCCTGATGCAGTTCGGGTAACGATCCCTGCACCAGCGTGGTAAACGCGACCACGCCTCCGGGGCGCACCACCCGATACAGCTCGCGGAGTGCCGTGGATAAATTACCGCACCACTGCACCGCGAGATTGCTCCATGCAAGATCGAACGTCGCAGTCGCTAACGGCAGGGATTCGATATCTCCCGCCAGATAATGGTCTGCGGCATCCTTCTGGCGTGCCTGAACAAGCATTGGCGGCGAGAGATCTAACGCCGTCACCTGCGCGTGACGCTCTCGCCAGTGGCGGCTCATCCAGCCTGGCCCACACCCCGCGTCCAGTACGTGGGTGTATTTACGCTGTGGGAGCATTGCCAGTAAGACGTCAGCACTCTGGCGCTGTAGATCTGCGTGTTGCTCATAGTGCGCGGCTGCCCGACCAAATGCCGCTGCAATGGCTTGTTTATTAACCGTTGCCATGCAGCATCTCCAGCAAACGGTCAATATCCTGCATTTCATGGGCGGCGGTTAAGGTCAGGCGTAGCCGCGCGGTGCCAGCGGGTACGGTTGGCGGGCGAATCGCCGTCACCCAGCAACCTTGCTGGCGCAGTTTTTCTGCCAGCTGTAACGCACGGCTGTTATCACCGACGATCAATGGCTGGATGGCGCTACGTGAATCCGCAAGCGTAAACGGCGAACCCTGCACTCCGGCACGAAAACGCGTAATGAGTGCCGCCAGTTTTTCGCGCCGAGCATCCCCCTCTTCACTGCGAATGACCGCCAGCGACGCACGTAATGCCTGCGCCTGAGCGGGCGGCATACTGGTGCTGTAGATAAGATGGCGGGCGAATTGCAGCAGATAATCCGCCACCGTACTGGAGCAAAGCACCGCTGCCCCGCTGACGCCAAATCCTTTGCCAAAAGTCACTACCAGCAATTCTGGTTTTACCTTTTGCAGCCAGCAGCTGCCGCGCCCCTGCTCCCCGATAACGCCCGTGTCGTGGGCATCATCGACCATCAACCAGCCATTGTGCTGTTGCGTTACCTGCTGGATTTCCGCCAGTGGCGCACTATCGCCGTCCATGCTGAACACGCCTTCTGTCACCACCAGTTGCTGCCCCGGACAGGAGGCAGCAAGCAGGCGCGCCAGATGAGTAACATCGTTATGAGCAAAACGGCGAAGCTGCGCCGGGCTTAAACTGGCAGCCTCCAGCAAGGAGGCGTGGCTAAGCCGGTCGGCAACAATACGGTCCTCTTTTGCCATCATCGCGGTGATGACCGCCTGATTAGCGGCAAAACCGGAGATAAACAGCAATGCCCGCGAATAGCCCAGCCACTCGGCCAGTTCTTCTTCCAGCGCCTGATGCGCCACGCTATAACCGCTGACATGCCCGGAGCCGCCGCTACCGACGCCAAATTGTTCCGCCCCCTGCTGCCAGGCGCGGATGATGTGCGGATGATGGCTTAAGCCTAAGTAATCGTTACTGGAAAAGTTCAGATACTGGCGATCGTCCGCCACCAGCCAGCGTCCGGCTCCTTGTGTTACCGGATAACGGCGACGCAGGGCATCGGTAGTACGCCGCGCAGCGAGCGCCGCGTTGATTTTCTCCTGCCAGCTCATAGTGCTGCCGCGTTGTAATATTCGTCAGTGTCCGGGGTCATCAGCGCCTGCTCCAGACGCTGCTGTTGTTCGTTATCCCCTGCCAGCACGGCAGTTTGCTGCGGATTTAGCCCCAGTTTGCGGAACAGTTGCAGGTCTTTATCTTCTTCCGGATTCGGCGTGGTCAGCAGTTTGCAACCGTAGAAAATCGAGTTTGCGCCTGCCATAAAGCACATCGCCTGAGTCTGTTCGTTCATCTGCTCGCGTCCGGCAGAAAGGCGCACGTAAGAGGTCGGCATCATGATCCGCGCTACGGCAATGGTACGGATAAAATCAAAGGCATCGACATCGTCGTTATCCGCCAGCGGCGTGCCTTTCACCTTCACCAGCATGTTGATTGGCACGCTTTCCGGCGGCGTCGGCAGGTTTGCCAGTTGCAGCAATAATCCGGCGCGATCTTTTACCGTTTCGCCTAAGCCCACAATGCCGCCAGAACAGACTTTGATCCCGGCATCGCGCACTTTTTCCAGCGTATCGAGGCGTTCCTGATAAGTGCGGGTGGTGATGATATTGCCGTAAAACTCCGGCGAGGTGTCCAGGTTGTGGTTGTAGTAATCCAGCCCGGCGTTCGCGAGGCGCTGCGCCTGAGATTCACTCAACGTGCCCAGCGTCATACACGCCTCCAGCCCCATCGCTTTTACCCCCTGCACCATTTGTTCCAGGTACGGCATATCGCGTTCGTGGGGATTCTTCCACGCCGCGCCCATACAGAAGCGCGTCGATCCTGCCGCTTTCGCTTTGCGCGCCGACTCCAGCACCTGTTCAACTTCCATCAACCGCTCGGCTTCCAGCCCGGTTTTGTAGCGCGAGCTTTGCGGGCAGTATTTGCAATCTTCCGGACAAGCTCCGGTCTTAATCGACAGCAACGTGCTGACCTGCACCTGACGAGGATCGAAATGCTGGCGATGCACCTGCTGCGCTTCAAACAGCAGATCCAGCAACGGTTTTTCAAATAATTCTGTGACTTGCGACAATGTCCAGCGTGGGCGGTGAGCCATGGGGCTTCTCCAAAACGTGTTTTTTGTTGTTAATTCGGTGTAGACTTGTAAACCTAAATCTTTTCAATTTGGTTTACAAGTCGATTATGACAACGGACGATCTTGCCTTTGACCAACGCCATATCTGGCACCCATACACATCCATGACCTCCCCTCTACCGGTTTATCCGGTGGCGAGCGCCGAAGGTTGCGAGCTAATTTTGTCTGACGGCAGACGCCTGGTTGACGGTATGTCGTCCTGGTGGGCGGCGATCCACGGCTACAATCACCCACAGCTTAATGCGGCGATGAAGTCGCAAATTGATGCCATGTCGCATGTGATGTTTGGCGGTATCACCCATACGCCAGCCATTGAGCTGTGCCGCAAACTGGTGGCGATGACGCCGCAACCGCTGGAGTGCGTTTTTCTTGCGGACTCCGGTTCCGTAGCGGTGGAAGTGGCGATGAAAATGGCGTTGCAGTACTGGCAAGCCAAAGGCGAAGCGCGCCAGCGTTTTCTGACCTTCCGCAATGGTTATCATGGCGATACCTTTGGCGCGATGTCGGTGTGCGATCCGGATAACTCAATGCACAGTCTGTGGAAAGGCTACCTGCCAGAAAACCTGTTTGCTCCCGCCCCGCAAAGCCGCATGGATGGCGAATGGGATGAGCGCGATATGGTGGGCTTTGCCCGCCTGATGGCGGCGCATCGTCATGAAATCGCGGCGGTGATCATTGAGCCGATTGTCCAGGGCGCAGGCGGGATGCGCATGTACCATCCGGAATGGTTAAAACGAATCCGCAAAATGTGCGATCGCGAAGGTATCTTGCTGATTGCCGACGAGATCGCCACCGGATTTGGTCGTACCGGCAAACTGTTTGCCTGTGAATATGCAGAAATCGCGCCGGACATTTTGTGCCTCGGTAAAGCCTTAACCGGCGGCACAATGACCCTTTCCGCCACACTCACCACGCGCGAGGTTGCAGAAACCATCAGTAACGGCGAAGCCGGCTGCTTTATGCACGGGCCAACTTTTATGGGCAATCCGCTGGCCTGCGCGGCTGCAAACGCCAGCCTGGCGATTCTCGAATCTGGCGACTGGCAGCAACAGGTGGCGGATATTGAAGTACAGCTGCGCGAGCAACTTGCCCCCGCCCGTAATGCCGAAATGGTTGCCGATGTGCGCGTGCTGGGGGCAATCGGCGTAGTCGAAACAACTCGTCCGGTGAATATGGCGGCGCTGCAAAAATTCTTTGTCGAACAGGGTGTCTGGATCCGGCCTTTTGGCAAACTGATTTACCTGATGCCGCCCTATATTATTCTCCCGCAACAGTTGCAGCGTCTGACCGCAGCGGTTAACCGTGCGGTGCAGGATGAAACATTTTTTTGCCAATAACGGGAAGTCAGCGTGTGGGTTTCTGGCTACACTTTCTGCAAACTAGAAAGGAGGGTTCATGAAACTCATCAGTAATGATCTGCGCGATGGCGATAAGTTGCCGCATCGTCATGTCTTTAACGGCATGGGTTACGATGGCGATAATATTTCACCGCATCTGGCGTGGGATGATGTTCCTGCGGGAACGAAAAGTTTTGTCGTCACCTGCTATGACCCGGATGCGCCAACCGGCTCCGGCTGGTGGCACTGGGTAGTTGTTAACTTACCCGCTGATACCCGCGTATTACCGCAAGGGTTTGGCTCTGGTCTGGTAGCAATGCCAGACGGCGTTTTGCAGACGCGTACCGACTTTGGTAAAACCGGGTACGATGGCGCAGCACCGCCGAAAGGCGAAACTCATCGCTACATTTTTACCGTTCACGCGCTGGATATAGAACGTATTGATGTCGATGAAGGTGCCAGCGGCGCGATGGTCGGGTTTAACGTTCATTTCCACTCTCTGGCAAGCGCCTCGATTACTGCGATGTTTAGTTAATCACTCTGCCAGATGGCGCAATGCCATCTGGTATCACTTAAAGGTATTAAAAACAACTTTTTGTCTTTTTACCTTCCCGTTTCGCTCAAGTTAGTATAAAAAAGCTGAACGCGAAACAGCAAAAGCCAATAATATCAATGTGTTAAAATACATTTAGTCTAAAAAATAGACTGCATGATACTACAAAAAACAACATATCCAGTCACTATGAATCAACTACTTAGATGGTATTAGTGACCTGAGACAGAGCATTAGCGCAAGGTGATTTTTTGTCCTCTTGCGCTAATTTTTTGTCATCAAACATATCGCACTCCAGAGAAGCACAACACCTTGCAGTCCAGTGCAAAGCTTTGTGTACCAGAGTTTTCCTCATCAACTACCGCAAGTATCGATCGATTGAGACTTGGATGATAGACTTCATACCTTTCAGAACTCATTGATTAAATAAATGTTAAATATATTTGCAAGGTACACCTCGATTGGTGTGCTGAACACACTTATACACTGGGTGGTTTTTGGTGTATGTATCTATGCCGCGCATACCAATCAGGCTCTGGCAAACTTCGCAGGTTTCGTTGTGGCTGTGAGTTTTAGCTTCTTCGCGAATGCAAAATTCACATTCAAAGCATCAACTACAACGATGCGCTACATGTTATATGTCGGGTTCATGGGAACACTCAGTGCTACTGTTGGATGGGCTGCTGATAGATGCGCACTTCCCCCGATGATAACTCTTGTCACCTTCTCCGCCATCAGCCTGGTGTGCGGTTTCGTCTATTCAAAGTTCATTGTCTTTAGGGATGCGAAATGAAAATTTCTTTAGTCGTTCCGGTCTTTAACGAAGAGGCCACGATACCTATTTTTTATAAAACTGTGCGCGAATTTGAAGGGCTTCAGCAGCATGAAGTCGAGATAGTCTTCATAAACGATGGCAGCAAAGACGCTACAGAATCAATTATCAACGAGCTTGCTGTTGCCGACCCGCTTGTTGTTTCGCTGTCGTTCACACGTAACTTCGGCAAAGAACCCGCCCTGTTCGCAGGTCTGGACCATGCTACCGGGGAGGCAATTATCCCGATTGACGTTGATCTGCAAGACCCTATCGAAGTTATTCCTCACTTGATAGAGAAATGGCAGGCCGGTGCAGATATGGTTCTGGCTAAACGCTCTGACCGCTCCACTGACAGCAGGCTGAAGCGTAAATCTGCTGAGTGGTTCTATAAGCTTCATAACAAAATCAGCAACCCTAAGATAGAAGAAAATGTTGGCGACTTCCGGCTCATGTCTCGCGAAGTAGTAGAAAACATTAAGCTCATGCCAGAACGAAACCTGTTTATGAAGGGTGTGCTGAGCTGGGTTGGTGGTCGAACCGATGTCGTAGAATATGCGCGAGCAGAACGAGTTGCAGGAAGCACAAAGTTCAATGGATGGAAGCTATGGAACTTGGCGCTGGAAGGGATCACTAGCTTTTCTACTTTCCCTTTGCGCATGTGGACTTATATAGGCCTGTTTGTGGCAACCTTATCATTCCTTTATGGAGCATGGATGATTGCTGATAAATTGATGTTTGGAAATAGTGTTCCAGGTTACCCTTCTATCATTGTATCAATATTGTTTCTTGGTGGAGTTCAGTTAATAGGCATAGGAGTTCTTGGAGAGTATATAGGAAGGATTTATGTTGAAGTTAAGCAGCGACCAAGATACATTCTAAAGGATAAGTAAAATGACTTTAAATATAAAAAAAACAGCCATATACATCATTGGATTTATATTCTTGACTTTCTTCTACGCCTCGATTTCAAAACAGATTTTGCCAAGTTCGGATGCTGTTTCTGGACTTCTTGAGGGTAAGGACATTGCGGACGGAAATTGGACGCTTAGTGGATGGTATCTCTCTACAGTATCATTCTATTTTACAGACATAATATGGTACGGGCTTGCTTCAAAGGTATTCTGGTACGGACAGTACCAAGCATACTGCATACCGGCAATTATGTATTCAATGGTTACATTGATGACATTTTATCTTTCAAAAGAAAGGCTTTCATCGTTATGGGCCATTTCATTTTGCGTTGCGCTGCCTTCTGGGTTTGCAGTATTAAACGTATTAATACCTGTGATACATGTCGGCACATATGTATCCATGTTGTTTTGCTTCATAATGTTAGACAATTTTTCCAAAACAAGATCGTTAATTTCTCTATCTCTTTATATTTTAGTGTTAGCTCTAGCTTGTTTCAGTGATGACATCATAAAGCTACTCATTATTGCACCAGTAGCAATATCATCAGTGATTTTTATAGTAAAAACCAAAAGCCAAAAAAATCTGATCATACTAGTTGCAACTATATTTGCATATGTTGCATCAAAAATTATGACCATGTACGCAAGAGCTCATAACTGGTACATTTTGCCAGGCGTTCCAGATCCAACATTTGTTGCATTTGATGATATCCTGAATAATTTATACTTATTCGTAAAAGGATTCCTCCTATACAGTGGAGCTTTCTTCTTTGGCAAGCCACCTTCTGATATTACAGCGCTTATTTCTGTTTTTTGTTTTGTTGTAATGATTTTACTTCTTATATTAGTTGCAATGTCAGTAAAGGAAATATTCAAAACCTCCATGATCAATATGGCTATATGTATAGCTTGTATTATAATGATACCAGCATACCTTGCAAGTAACCGTCCAATAGATGAATGGACTATAAGATATATCGTTCCATTTTTTATACTAGCACCTGTTGTTATTGGCAGATCTAACAACTCCAGAGGGTGGAAATTCATCGCATTAGGGGTTGTTACAACATTTATTCTCTTTTGTTCTATTTATATGCATGAAAAAAAAGACAATTCTAATGATATTATAAATCAGATAAAACACACTGTAAGGCAGAATAACCTCACAAACGGGTATGCATCTTTCTGGTTTGCTTCATCAGCAAGTATAGATGGAGACATATCAATTGCTCCGATTGATGTAAACCGAGGTTTGAATATACTTGCATGCAATAAATGGTTGTCAAAAAACTATTGGTATGAGCGCGGAGGAAATTTCATAATTACCGATGACGAGGTTATGAGAAATATAACAATTAAAGAGATTGGTAATCCATCAAAGGTTATTGACGTCGGAGATAAGAAGATTTTTGTTTACGATAAAAACATTACATTCAACTGCAATTAATTAAATAAGCGGGTGCTAAGCACCCGCATTATCATACACTTGTACCATACGCCCTCTTCCATTCAGATGATACTGTGTCCATATTGGAAGACCTAGCGTTGTATCGTAGTATTCAACTGGCACAATTGAAGAGACAGGCCTCTGCGCAGTTGTACCATATAACAAAGATGTCAACGGAGAAGTGCAGGCCGCAAACTGACTGATGATGAAAAAACGCGGCTGAATGCGGTACTCGACTACATCGACGCAGTGACAGCAGTTGATGCTGACGCTGCGCCTGATATCAACTGGCCCGCTCCCCCGGTTGCGTAGGCCACTCTATTTCGGGTGCCGCTGAGGTATCAACACGGTTCAGCAGTACCCTGTATTTTTTCCACGCCAGCAGTAACGCCTGTTCATCGTCTGTCACCATTTCCAAATCAACGGCATCCTGCAGCGGTGCTATTGCGTTATTTGCTACGGTCAGTAGTGCTGATTTCTGCAGCTCAGCCTCCGCAACTAACGCGTTGTGAGAGCGTTCTGGGGGAGGTGGCGCGCTAAATACTCCGTCTGAATATGACCAACCGATGCCAGCATCGCCGTTTAACGGAACTAAATTACCAGCCTCTGGTTTCCATTCAGAAATTCCGTCCCAGATAATGACATTAATAACAACGTTATTATCAACAACTGCATAGATATCATTCATTTACATGTACTCCCGAATTACCAGCACGCCATTAGCTCCGTGCCCGCCACATCCTGACGTGTGTGAATAGCTATTATCGTATGCACCCCCGCCGCCGGAGCCAGAGCAAACTCCAGGATTACCGCTCAGTTGCCCAGCGCGGCCGCCGCCACCCCAATAGCTCGATGCCCCATTGCCTACTAATAGCGCCTGGCCCGCCTGTCCGTCTGAACCGTCTCCGCCTTGTTCAGTTTTATAACCGCCAGAGCCTGAGCCACCGCGCCCGCCAGCGGTATTTGTAGCGCCGCCCCATTGCCCACCCTGGCCGCCGAGCGCAGTTAATGTCATGAACGAACTATGACCGCCATTATTTCCAGACCCTGGCCCATTGGCACCACTACCACCGCTACCAATTGTCACTGTATAGGTCCCTGGCCCGGCATCGTTGTCTGTCGCATAAATAGTGGCAAAAACAGTACCTCCGGCTCCTCCGCCAGCCCCTGAAAATGTCTGATTTGCGTTCTCCGCGTTACATCCACCGCCACCGCCGCCCCCCGCAGTCAGAATAACGTCAATTCGTTTTACGTCAGCTGGCCACGTATATGAACCCGACGATGAAAAAACGACAGTTTTGCTGTAACGCCCCGAGCCATCTCCCAAACCAAGGTTTTCGAGAGCCGTTTTCACCGTGCCATCCGATTTGATATCACCAAACGGATTCTTGCGGCTCAGGTATTCAACAGCAAACCCCGATCCCAGCAATTCAACAAAACCGGGCAGATCACCATTATCAAGCACATCCCGTTGCGTTTTATCACTTACAAACTGGGCCAGAGCTGCAGCAATAAAGCTGGCCTGCCGAATAACCTTATTGACTTGCGCACTGGATGCTTTCCCTGCTGTAAATCCGGATATAAGCGCAGGCAACGCTTCCCATTCCTCCTGCGACATAACATTGGCATTTCGATCAGTTGCAAACGCTTTAAAGTCATTTTTCGCCATCAGAGTAATACTCCCCATGCCCCTACATCAAAACCACTGATGAATTCGTTATCCATATCAAAACCAAAAAATTTAGAGCCTTCCGATGGAGTTTCCACCGAAGGTGTTTCAATGCCCCCCGCCCATACCCCGGCGGCTTTTACTGTTAGATACCCCTGTTTAATTGCCGCAATTAACTCACGCGATACATCTGAAATATCAGTATCAGGAAAGACCCAGACCGATATCGTCATGTCCTGGTTATCGACTATCTGCATTCGCAGCCCGGATCCTGCTGTTGCCGCGTCAAGAATTGCCGGAAGCGAATCATTCCGTCCGTCCCAGTTATTAATCGCAATCTTCGCTTTAAGAATGACACGATAAGTTTCATCGCTGAGATACATGTATCCTGAATCAGGATCGTATGGTCCCTGCCATACCCCCTGATCATATCCAAGCCCGTCGGTATCCCAGCTGAAATAGACACCTGAGATAGGCTGGCTGACAACACGGCTACGTCCGATCCACAATCCAAGAATGTCAAGTTGCACACCAACCGCAGAGTCAATATCAAATGCAGTAATCAGCCCTCTGGTGGCAGCCGCAACATCAATAAGTGGCCGGGTCATCAGATCAACATGCGCAAGAAATTTAGGTTTGGTGGCGTGGTAGTTCGTGATTAGTTCGGTGTATTTGCTCATGACTCCACCGTTATAACGATATTTTCCGGGGTACAGGACGTAGATTCGTTGTATCTGATATCAATGTTTGATGACGACAAAGCCCCCGGGGATTTCCCAATCGTCAGTTCCTGAATATCGTAATAGCGTGCATTCCCGCCACTCACCACGCCAAGATTCGCCGGTGAGTAAATGCGACTTAAAAGGACCGAATCACCAATCATCAGACTATTGATATAGTCGGAAATAGCCTGCTGGATCTGCTGCCCTATCTGTGAGGTATAACCCGTAAAAACTTTTAATTTAATCCGGGCGTAAACAGGCACATCACTGGAACGCGAGAATTTGATTACATGGGGATTGCCGTATTTATCCGGAACCGTAACGGATGTTGTACCGTGAGTGGCTGTCCCCTGGCCTTTATTTCCTCTGATAGCCTGAGCAATATCCGTCACATCACCGCCATCCACAATTACAGCAACAGAGTGTGGCGGTAACCCGTTACCGTCCTCCGAACCAGTATCGTTTTCATAGAGTTTGTGGCGGGTTACACCGGTAACATTAGAAACAGCACCATCCAGTGCTTCAAATGGGGTTATTGATGGCAACGCAACACTTTGCGACTGGCGGATACGTAACTCCGCATCAGTTTCTGCTGGAGTGCCTACAGTAGCTGCAGCAGGATTGGTTACCGAAACCCAGCCACGGGTTGGCGTATTAATTTCAGTGATAGTTCCAGCCAGCGCCGCCACTGCACCACTGACAGAACATTTTGCGGTCACCATCACTGTACCATCCACGCCGACCACCACTGAAGCAGGCAAACGCCATATCACATTATTACTGTCTTTCACGCTGCCATTAATGATGGTTGTTCCGGCAGTTCCTGTAAGAAGCAAATCAACCGTAGAATTCGTCGCGCCTTTACGTGAAATACCATTTATTTTCACGTTACTGGTCAGTGCAGCCCCATAGCCGGTTGCCGGTGAAAAACAGTTGTAGACAGTTATCGCCATATTATTGGCATCATGAATCGCCAGCGCCATCAGAGCCACCATCTGGCCGTCTTTGCTGTCCGGTTCGAGGTAGGCATCACTGCCATAAATCTGCTGAAAATAGCTAATCAGGGTGCTGAGTATCGTCTGATAATCAGGCGCACTGATCCCCTCCGCGGTTACCTTTGCAGATAAACCGAGAGAATCAAGGTTCAGAGCCATTACGCCTCCGATGTAACAGTCGTTATTCCATAGAGAGTGTCGATTTCAGCGGAAAACATGACACGTCGGGTCGTGGTATCCACCGTCGTATTGAAAGAGAGGATTGATTTAACGCCCTGCGTTTCCAGAATGCGTTTTCTGATCGCTAGGTTGTAAGTTTCCGGTTTTTGCCTGCCCAGCACAGACTGGATCCACGGAGTCCCTTCGGTAGTGTCGAGAAACCATTGCCCATACCACAATTCGAATCGCGTTTTCACAGCCTGCGCCACGGCCTCAGGCGAGTTAATCAGCCAGGTGTCATCACCGCTGCCAAAGGTGTAATCGCCATCGGCGTCTTCACGTCTGTATCGCATCAGTTTACCCCGTCGGTACTGCTTCCACCGCGCTGAACACCGCCATGAGTGTGCGTATCATCGATTGGCTTGCCGTTAGCCTTAACGCTCCCCAAGAACTCAACAGCACCAGTGATTTTTGAAGCCACGCCAGAAACAACAGACCCCACCATGCCCCCCATCCAGGTTAACAGGCCATGAATGGTTACTTTCTCAGAAAAATCAGCCAGAGGGGCGACCACATCAAGCCCCCCGGGAGCGACAATTTTAATTTTCCTGGTATCAGGATTAAGCTCAAAATAGGTGCTGCCGTCGTCACTACGCAACTGTGTGGCACTGGTATTAATACCGCTAATCTTCCTTGCCTGCGACTGGGGACCGACAATACAAAACGAATCCGATAAATCATGCATTCTGTCATCAACAGGCTCCTGTATCCCGCCGTTCTGCCACCAGAAATCAATACAACGATCGGCAAAAACGACAAGACACTCATCCCCGGCTTTTATCGGAAAAGTCAACGTACAGCCTCCGCCGCGCGGGAATACCACTGGCACATCCACCAGCAATGGGTAATTTTTGGTAATGCGGCTGCCGTCATTATCCTTTTCAACCGAACGGATAGCAGGCTGCACAACCGCCGTCACCGCATCAGGATCGAATGACTGAATAATGCCAGGCAAGGCGACACGGATCTGGTTTTTAATGGTTTCCCGCTCGGATTTGAATGTTTCAGCAAGGTAGCCGCTGTGGGTCTGGTCGGATACTGCCATTTGATAGGCTCCAATAATTTAAAACACTTGCTTTGATATTTTTGTTAAGAGCAATCAAACTATATGTTCGGATAGTGGTTGGTTTTATTAACCGTTTTCCGCTTATCAATCACAGCAATTAAATCTTTACAAGGATTAGATATGAGCACTGACTCGCAAACAACCGATATTCAGGTCAAATGCCTGCATTGTGGAGCATGGTTTCCTTCAGCTATATGGATTGGGGATCGTGAGTCCCTTCAGTCTGGAGTTTTGTTTGGGAACAAGCAACAATGCCCGAAATGTCATAAAATGACTGATTGTAATAAAGAAAATTTCAAAGCTAGATTTAAGGATGGCGGATTTATAGGTACGAAAGTCTAAATAACATCCCCCAAAAAAGCCTCACGGCGATATGAGGCTTTTTCAATGAATACTAAAAATGTTCAATCAGCAATTTTCTTACAAGGGTAAGATCCAATGATTTTCGGAGCATCCATGCTGTTTTGCAGCAGTTGGACGTTCAGGAAGGCTTTTCCGTTACGCTTCACAAACTCAAAGCCGTAATTGTTGCCATCGCGGGAAGGCATCAGGCCCATGTCGGTTTTAACGTTGTCCCAGTCATCTTTCTGACCAAGAAACTTAATTTTCTGAGATGTTACCTGTTCGCCGTTGATTTTCGTCCACCCGTTATCAGATGCATGAAGTCGGTATCCCCCGCATTGCAAATCAGCGAAAGCCGATGAGCAGGAAAACAGTAACGAAATTGTCAGAACTAACTTCATACGTTTCATGAATAAATCCTTTGCTGCGCTGAGGACGAAAGTAAATCCGCCGCGCCACGCGCTTCGCACATCATGTCCATGTACCACGCCTGGCCCCTTGTGTCACCAGTGTACATAATCCCGCGCACAATATAAACGCCATCCGTTGCGATGCTGGCAGGCTGCGATGTGGTGCCGCTGAGCGTGATATTTCCGTCCGTGTTCTGGTCGGTGATCTGACCACCAGCCATCGCAATATCGTTGTTCGACAACGCGGTACGATAGACGGAAGCCTGATCCAGCTGAATGAGCCCGTTAACCCGGATGTTCGGATTAATAAGCGCGCGGACGTTTACGCCGTTACCGATAGTCTGCTGCGGCATTCCAATAAGCCCGGTAGCGCTGTTGAGCACAATCGCTTCGTGAACATATTCGTTATTCGCCACCATCTGGCGCTGACCGTCCACGAATTGCCATGTTGCGCCACATTGTCCGGCTACGTTATCCATTAGATGCCGCGTCATGCCAAAGAGTACCCGCCCCCGGGGGAATACAGTAGCAGGCATTTCAGGCGTCAGGCCTTCGGTCGCGCCTTTGGCTTCGAAGTCTTTCATCAGCGCACGGTTCACATCAGCGACCGTGTAACCGGCAGCCAGCGTCTGTGAGGTTATACTGGTAGCAAAAGCCAGATCAGTATCTGCTGCCTGAATCAGGACGTAGGTATCAACCGGACTGTCTTTTCCTGTGACCGAGTAGCGAATTTCACCGCTGAAAATCAGTCCGTAGTTGCGGCCATCACTCTGGCCCACGTCCGCCGCGTCAACTTCCCGCACTGTCCCGACCTCGCTTGCCGACACCTCCGGCGCGATACCGTCGTAACCCGCAATCAGACGCACTTTCGAAAACTCCTGTCCGGTGATTCGGTTCACAGTATCTGCCGAGAGGTTATAAATTTTGATAGTCCCTACCCGGGATGCACTGCTGATGTTGAACCAGTCGATCGTAAAGGTAACTTTAAAATCACTTAGCTCAATTCCCTGACCGTTCTCGTCCACAAGCTGCAGCTCGAAATGTCTCATCCAGTTCTGTGACATGCTTACTCCGTTGATACCAGTAAATGGCTGCGACCGCCCAGGTCAGTTTTTGTGGGGTAATCCTGTGTGTTGTCATCACAGACCACCACCAGCTTAAAACCAAGCCCCATACAGGCGTACTGCGCCAGCAGGTCGGCACCAGTGACGAGAGGAATACCGGAGATTACCGGCTCCCCTCTGTCGTTCTGCAGGTCCATAATCCAGTACAGATCGCGCCATATGATGCTAATCCGCCAGGTAACACCACCTAAGACGATGCTGAACTGCTGGTTGTCCGCTGTCAGCGGAATTTCCTGAATTGTCATTAGCCGCCCCCCAGTAATGACGCCACGTTACCCGTGATGCTTTTCAGCAGTGAAGTATCTGGAGGCTTTGTGGTTTTGTTGCCGCTATTCTGTACCGCCGACGTGCTGGCCCCTTCCTTCATGTTGGTTTTATCCGCGACGGTAATCTGCTGTGTCCGGGAGATAAGGACCTCCCTCAGGGTGAGGACGGCGGACAGGACGTTTTCGGTTGTCTTGTCCGTCGTCACTTCCAGCGCCCGGATCAACATGTTGCTGTACAGTCGTTTACCGGTTACCACATCGAAGGGGATACGGCTTTCCTGCAGATCCAGTAGCTCCTGATACGTCTGCTGAGGACTCAGGCCGAGCAGGCTGGTAGCCGTCAGATTACTGGCAAAATCCAGCAATGCGCCGCCACCGGCGAAACCAACCTCCATCACCACTTCTGACGGTTTTTTATAGGCATGATCAGCGACAGCGGCCCCAACCTCTACCGGATGCTCTGTTATTTCAAGCATATCTGTATGCTTCTCTGAAATAACAACACTGGGAACAATCATTCCTATTTTTCTGCTCTGCTGATGAAAAAGTGTAGAGAGAATATCCACTAACCCACCCTCACCTGATTACTTCGCATGACCTGAGCATTTGCAGACTGTTGCCGACGTGCAACCTCATTACCGACAGCGTGCGGATCTCCGCCACCGTAAATGTGGTAGGTATTTTGCTGGTTAACCTCTGTCACTTTGCCACTAATTCCCGCCACGGCAGCCTTATTAATCAGCTCTCGAGAATAGATATTTCTTCCATTCTCATGCTGGATAATGCTGCTCATCAATGCTGACATGGTTTGCGGATCGCTCATATTCAGGGCAGCCCGGGGATCCACTCCCAGTCGTTGCGATACAGCCCTGATATACGCAGTTGTGTTGTTATTATCAGACGCAGGTGCCCAGGTAGAGATAATTTTCTCCACACTGTTTATTCCCCGTCCGGCGTACAGCATTAACTGACGAGCAAGAGCCCGTAATCCATCAAAGGCAGTTTCAAATCTGGCAAATCGCCCGCCCGGGCGTTCAAGAGAAGCCCCTGCCTGACCAGCAAAATTAAGGTTTCCCGGATTGTTATTCCGTTCTCCTCGTTTCGTAGCCTGTGCATGTTGTTCCGGCTCATCATCACCAAACCAGCCGCGTACCGTCCGGCCCACACTGCGGGGATCAAATCCCCAGTGCTCTTTAATCCAGTCGGCAGTACTGTTAGCGCTGTCTGTAACCATCGGCATCGCTGACGGATTTTCGCTGCCCTGATTAAGTATCTGTTTGCCGATGCTGACGGCATCAGCCCAGCGGCCATCTTTGATAGCGTTGAGCAGGTCGGCGATCATGTTCAGCATTTTGCTGAATTCGCCCATCTGGTCGATGAAGTTGCTGAAATCCCACTTCAGGGACCATGATTTGGGGTCAATATTGAGCAGTTTCGCCAGCGCTTTCACCAGGTCGTTAACGGTCGTTTTAAGGTCACGAACCATCTTCAGCGCGGCATCAACCTCCGGTTTCCACTTGCCCCAGTCAATCAGGCTGTCGCCGCCTTCCTTCCAGGTCTGATAGTCCTCCCACAGGAGGGCAATCCCCGCCGCCAGCGCGGTAATGAGGCCAATCGGCGACATCCAGAACGTACTGTTCAGAATGCGCAGCGCAATCGTCAGTGCGCCAAACAGCGAGATCAACTCCCGCGTTTGCTTATCCAGCGATTGCCACCAGGTGATGAGGCCTGATGTCCCCTCAATCAGTCTGAAGAACAGCCGCCCGATAATATCCCCGAGCGCCAGAATGCCTTTTATGGCTTTCGTCAGGGTCTGCTCGATACGCGGGAAGTTGTCCAGGATATGGCGGCGCAGTGTGTCCAGCGAACCCGCAAGCCCACCCGCAAGATTAGAGCCGATTTTGTCACGGGCCATGCCTGCCATCGCGCCAAACTCACGCAGGGAGGTCATAAATTTGTTGGAGCTTCTGGCCGCCTCGTCAGCATTGAAGCCGATAGCTTTCGCCATTGCGCTGTACTGCCCGGAGAAGCCACCCACACCGCGACGCATAGCCAACAGGGTATTTTCGTCAATGCCCAGCATCTGCGCATACTGGTTAGCACGGTAATACGGCATGTCGCTGAGCTTCTGGCCTACCCCTGTAAAAATAGCGGCCATGTCACGCATGTTACCGCTGGCATCCCGTGTCTGTACCCCCAGACGATTCAGAAATCCCTCCGCCCCGGGATTATTACGAATAAACCGGGAGAGGTTTTCCAGAGAAGATCGCGCAGCGTCCACGCTGCCGCCAACCTGCGAAACCGCATAGCCAATAGACTGAATTCCCTGGACTGTCGCGCCGGTGCGCTGTGACGCCCAGTAAAGATTATCCAGGCCGGAGGCGATCTTAGCCGTGAAGGCCACCACGGACAGCGCCGCTCCTTCGACGGCCAGCCCCATTTTGATGACATTTGCAGTTGTACCGGCGAGGACAGAACCGAATTTTTTCGCTCCTGCATCATCCACACTGAAGCCAAGCGAGACAAGGAAATCTTTAATAGTCTCGGCGTTCATTATCCTCTCTCCATTTCTCAATGCGCCGCTGGTTAACCGCTTTTACCGCCAGATGGTCATTCAAGAGAGCAATGTCGTACAAATCGACAGAGCCATCTTTAAGTGCTGTATAAGGAATTAACCCGGCGTCAACCGGATTGAGAAGGTAGGACAGCCCGTCCGGCAGGCTGTTAAACGTCAGCCCTGTTGCAGGCTCTGCGTCGTGCTGGTAAGGGGTGTAGGCAAAAAATTTCCCAGCGAATCGGCGACCACCCGCGCCACCAGCTGCAGCATGACCAGCAGGTCAATATCATCAAACATCAGTTCGCCCTGGGTAAATACCGGCACCCATCCGTCCATATGACGCCGCGATACCACCGCAAGACAGGGATGAATAATCGCATCGGTGTCATCTTCGGTCAGGGAAGACAGTTCCTCAGCGATACGCGGGAGCATGGTTTCAAACACCGGTTTTAACTGCTCGAATTTCACGGTGTCGATTTTGCCGTCAGCAGGCAAACGGGAGCGAATGCTCCCGAAATCTGACATCATTCCCGCCAGTACCGGCAGAAGTTTGCGGGTCACTTTCAGCTGGTCAAAAACGCTGAGTTTTGCCACGCGATATTTCACGCCTTTGATTTCGAATTCCATGTATTAAAACTCCCCGAGAACCTGGTCAATCTTGCCACAGTCAAACACCCACGGCATCGTATTACCGGTTTTAGCGTTGGCATTATCCGGTTGTTTCTGGAACGCAACACTGCGTGCCGTGATGATGTCGCCGCTGACCTTGTTGCGGATCACGATAACGTTATTCCCCCATGTGGCAGAAGACTGGCTCTGTGCGTTATACGCCAGCGACAATTTTTTATTTGTCGGTGATGTCTTCAGAAGGTTAACGGTAATCGTCCCGCTTTTATCTGCATGGAGGCTGTGCATCACTTCACCATCAGCACCGATGGTCATGGTGTTTTTAGGACCGCCCATCGCAACCACAATCCCCTCTTCAGAACTTGCAGAACCGTACCCGAGGTCAATCGAACCGGTCGGGCCGGTCAGCGTCGCAGTGACATCCATAAAAGAATAGGTAGACATTCACTTCCCCTTAGCGAACAACGTTAATCTGTACGTCAGCGTAATGAACCGCGCCTGCAAGTTTTATTGCAGCCTGAATCACCGGAGCCTTACGGGCTTCACGTTCTGATTGTGCCTGTTCATCCAGCGGCTGGGCGTATACGTAATAACCTTTGGGCAGTGTGTCACCTGATGACAACTGACCAAGGTCGCCCCCGTTCCATACGCCCGGAGCAATCAGTCCATTCTGAACGGCCTGATCCAGTGATTTTTCAACATTTGATAACAGTCGGGTAATACCGGCTTCAGTCTGGGGAACTTTCGTGGTGCTGGTATAAAGCAGGTTATAGAGGTTGGTCTGCACATAATTCTGTAACCAGTCCAGGCCGTGGCGTTCATCAAAGAAATCGCCGTTAGCCATCACTCCCTGCTGGAGGATAGCCGTATCATTCTGGTAGTACACGAATACATTGCAGTTTTTTGCATCAAGTGCCGATGCCTGGCTGACTGTCAGTGTTTCATACCCGACACCCGGCTCCTGCTTAAACTTGAGCGTAATCGCGGTATTACTGCCATTGAAATTAACCGTGAATACCCGGCCAAATGCAGATAACGCAGCGTATTTATTACCCGATGAATACTGAATAAAACTGCGTGAATATCCGGCGGTTTTCAGTTTTGATGCCAAATCATCGCTGGATGCAGTCTGCAGGCATTTATCATCGCTTGTCGTAATCGCCAGAATACGGCTTACAGAAGAGGATTCGATCGCCGCAGCCACTTTCAGCCAGTCTGCATCCGGAATATCTTCATCGTCTGCAATCCCCAGCCCATACCATGAAGTATAATCGAGCATGGCATTCACAGCCTGCTCCAGCGTCTCAGGCGTGGCCTGTTCGCTGTCACCCTTCGTTTTCACCCAACGACCAACAAAAACCTCCTGAGGTTTCGGTGATTGTGAGAAAAACACCTGCGCAGCCTTATATTCTGGTGATTCCACGCCAAAATCTTTTCCAATATCTTCCGCGGCAGAATAACGGCGAATGCGCTCACTTACCGGAATGATTGTGGACGGGCCGAGAATGAGTAATGCACCAAAATTTCGCCCTGATGCTGCACGCGGCGACATGATCACATCAACATTAACAACGTTTGATACAGGCAAGCCCTGTGCCATAGCTTAATCTCCGAAAAAGATGACTGGTGCTTCCACCAGCGATTTAATACCGTACTCGCGCACAACCTTCCGGCGCAGGCGCACCGTCATATCGTAGCGGCGGGCCCATTGCTGATTAATAAGTTCAGGGAAGGGGGTCAGACCTGTGTAATCGCCAAGAGACAGCCCCAGCGCATTCAGTGCTGCATTGTTCTGCGGTACAGATATACCGTCACGAAACCGGGACGCATACACCATCCCCGCCGGACCATAAAACGAAGCCATACACTCAATCGTTTCATGCCGCCAGAGCTTAGAGCCATCATCGGTCTGTCTGGTGAATGCCGGACTGTCATCACCTGACCATCCGATAACCCCAAACGCACACCAGTTCGTTTCAGCCGGTAGCAGTGGCGGCTGCTCTTTCTGCCAGCGCGGGCGAACCATCCCGGCAGACAGACCGGAAACGTTACGCATCCACTGGCTTAACAGCCTGTCGAGCGCTTCGTCATAATCCGGATCGCCACTGGTTGGTATCAGCCATCCGCGCTCTGTACTGGTGTTATTGCTCAACCGGAATTCCCCCATCAAACGGCAGCAACTCACAATGCGCCTGAACGAATCCGGCACCATAAGCTGTATACGGGTCGACGAAGGTCACACGATAATCACGGCCCTGATACGTCACGATATCGGCATCACGGCCAGTCTGTCCCTGCGTCAGTCGCTCAGTCGTCACAATCAGAATTGCACCGCTGATTACCTGCCCTGCCTGCATACGGCGGTTTTCCAGAGAGCGATCAACAGTTACGACTCCGGCAAACTGCTTTTTAACTTCGCTGTCGCTGCCGATCCCGTCCTCATCCACCGTTTGCACTCGGCGTGTTACCCACAAATTGAAGTCGCAAAAATCGGGGTCAAAAAGCACATCTGTTACATCAAGAGTCGGCATCTTTATCCCTCACTACATGGGTAATAGCTCTGCGATATTGCCCGGTGTCAATTAATGGTTTCGCCAGATCGGTTCCGGGAGATTCGCCAGCAGCACGCCGGGCAAGTTCCAGTGTTGCCCCCTTGCGCCCCCGACGAGCCCGGGCTTCAACAGTACTGTCAGCAAGCGGCGTAAAGCCGGTAATGGTCATGTAACGCCTGACACCATTAACGGCCAGCGTTCCGGCACGGTTGAGTGCGCCTTCTGCTCCCGCAGCATTACCATCCAGTGCAGCCTGCGCCGCGGCTTTGAGCTGCGGCACCGTCTGCTCTTCTGCCGATTTAACGCCGGGGGCCAGGTGAGGTCGTGGCGGGATGTTCTGCTCTGGTGAGCCGTATTCGTTGAGGTAACCGATGCCCGCATTACCAAACGGAACATCATCCCGCTCGCTGTCTTCCGAAGGGATGCCGACCAGCACATCTTTTTTGGTTAACGACCTGAGCGCATCCAGAATGGCCTTAGCGTTATCCACCCTCGTTGTTACACCGCTTTTGAAACTCATAGCTGGCGACCGCCTGCACCGAACATCGTGATCAACTGATAAAATTCAGCGCCATATCGGGTGTTATTCCAGAAACCTGCATCAGGATTCAGCGTCGCGCTGGTGTCATAACTGACGCTTACCTTATCCACGGACTTTGAGGACTGAACACCATTGGTTGAACCGCCCGAACCACCAGCCAGCATCGCCCGGCTGTCTGCCGCCCAGAGCGTCATGTAGTGCGCAACGAACAACCCGGCAAAGTACGGAAACAACTTTTTGCCGGTGACGTTTTCGCTCAGCAGTTCATCGGCCAGATTCAGACGAAACTGGATTTGCGCTTCGGGATATTTGGCAGGGTCAGCAAACTGCGGGAAGTCGCGGCGAAAATCACTTACCGCTGGCAGACTTTGATTCTTTGGCATTTTTTACCTCGTTACGCGCGTCTGTAGCTTTGCCAACGGATACTTCCGCGTGCGCACGAGTGAACCAGTGCGTGGCAACGTCTTCCTCCACAGCATGACGGCCTTTAACAAACTCGCGCCGTGAACCGTCGGGAAGCGTGAGCACAAACGGGGTATGTACGTGTATTACTGCATTATTTTTTGCCATCGGGTCATCCTTAATGGCCCCGCCAGGGGGCCATGTGGCTGTTAAATGCCATCAACGTACGAAATGGTTTCTTTGTACACTGGCTCGACTGCACCCAGCTTGCCGTAGTAAGTGACGATCTGATACAGACCGCGATACTGCACCGGCACGCTCTGAAGCGGAACCAGCGGGTAGCGGACGTATTTTTTATCGTTGGTGTACGCAACCATGCGATCCTTATTCCCCACACCACGGCCTTTCAGCCATTTAACCGCGCGGATATTCAGCGGAATACCGTTCTGGTGATAGCTGATAGTGTTGGTCTGAAGGTACGTCAACAGGGACTGGTTACCCGCAGATGAAACGATGATGCTGGACAACAGAGCAAACTGCTCAGGCGGGATCAGCAAATCACGCGGAACCACAGAGTAACCGGAAGCGGCCCACGCATCAGACAGCACCTGGTTAATGCTTGCGCGGATTTCGTCCGGTGTTGAGGTTGCCCACGTTTTGGCAGCGTTGTTGACAGGCACACCGTCCAGGGTAACAAGACCTTTCAGGTTTAATGCGGAATCGCCAACATACACCTGTTCATCGTTATCCATCTGCCATTTCAGTTGCATCCCGTCATACTTCTGCGTATCGATCGGGCGTCCGACCTGCTGAGCAGCCTGCAATTCTATGACCGTCCAGCCAAGTTCCATCCCCCACAGGTTCAGCGGGTTACCGGATTTGCCGATATCCACGTTTACGCCAGCAATAGCGGTTGAGTCTTTGCCTACCCAGTTTTTGCCATTCGGATTTGCACCAGTACCCGCAGCGGCGAAGCTGGTATTCGTCCAGCTGGAAATGTCATCTGCGATGGAGACATCTTCACGCAGTTGGATATCGCGGGTCCAGGTGTACCCCACCAGTGGCAGGTTCAGCGTCTGGTCGAGTCGCTCCAGCTCCCCGATGAGAAAGGCACCAGAGCTGTCAACGGTTGCCTGATCAAAAGTAATCATTCGTCTGTTCCTTAAATCTTCCAGGAAATTTCTGCATTGCCGTCAGCATCACCGGCACCTGTGAATTCAGCGTTGGTCAGCACCACGTTTTTGCCACTGACTGACGTGGCCATGAATCCACCCAGCGGCACTTTGATGGATTCATCAGTGGAGACGACAACGTATACCGGGTCGCCTTTTTTGATGGTGCTGGCATCAAAATCAGAACCGAGATTAACGGTCACGTAGCCACGCTTCATTGCGTCGCCCGGGAAGTTCTTGCCACTCCCCACCTGGCGAACCATGTCCGGCTGCGAAGTGGTCGGATAAGGGCGCACATAGATCCCCTTCACCTTGTCTGCGGTATCACCATCTGCCAGCGGCACGAAAAAACCGTCATCATCGTATTTACCAGCCAGCCCATAGGCAGCAAAGGCGTTATCGGATTTAAGGACCACCGGTTCGACGGTTAAGTCCTGCGGGCGAGAGACAGCCCCGGCAATGCCAACAGGCATCCGGTACAGAAATACATTATTCATTTTTTACCCTTTACGGTTTGCCCAGAATTCAGCGTTTTGTTTGTTCAGGGAAGCGATACTGGTCATGCCCATATTTGGGCGCTGTGCATCGCCGGTGGTGGCGCGGGTGTTTCGCCCTTTGGCAATCTCAGACACGGCATTAAACGCCATGTCGACTGATTGTTTCGGCAATTTGCGGATATCCGCATCACCGACTATCTGGCGAACCAGCGTTTTGTCAGCAGAAGCCAGAACCTCACGTTTGAACGCGGTCGGTTTCATCTTACGGCTCAGATCAATACCCGGAACGATAACTTCGGCACGCCAGGCTGAGTCACCAGTAATCGTGGTTTCCTCTTCATCGTCCTCGCCGTCACCGGTCGGATTATCGTCAGGCTTATTGTCGTTATCGCCCGTCGCATTTCCTTCCAGCTTAGCCAGCAGGGCTTTCAGTAATGTTTTGAGGTCATCATCACTGTCGCCCGTTGGACCTCCGCCCATCTCTGGTGCTTTGTCCGGTAGCGGTTGCTGCGGGGACAGGTTGATGTTGAGATTAACGCCCTGCGGCAAATCCCCCTCATCTCCTGTAACCGATGCGGGAGCCGACTCCACCAGTTCGTTCATGGTGTCAGCGTCACCCGTTTTGATGGCCGTGCGCATGCGGGTCCACCAGCTTTTCTTTTGATTTGCCATTGTGTCTCTGTCTCCAATTGCACAACGATTTCCGGCTCTGCCTTTAGGGACAAGAGCCACATGGTTTCCGGTAATATCAACCTGCTCAGCCTTACCCGGCTCAGTCTGCTTATATTCCGCGTCATAGCCACACGACACTTCGCGCAGGCCATCTTCGATCAGCTGAATGGCGTTTTCGTCTTTGACGATAAGGTCAGCCAGCATCAAATCAGACTGCACACCCGTCCCGCGCCGGACATTCTGAAGATGCCCGACCGCGAGCTCTTTCCAGTTCTCTGGATTCACCAGCCGCACATCCCCGTTTTCATCCTCGGGATGCAACACCGTGATACTCATTCCTTCGAATGAGGCAAGCGTGGCGGGATGGAATACCTGCTCAGGAGAACGCGTGACGACTATTTCACCGAACTTATCGGGTTTCAGTTTTGGCAGGTCATCAGCACCATAGAGCTGCTTACCTGTTCGTCCTATCGGCACGTCTTTGCACAGCAACGAGCCGTCAGCCAGCTGATAGCGGGTTTCCCCCAGCCGGGTATTGAAAAAATATTTCATGTGTTACCTGCGATTCAGGCGGGATAAGAATGGGAGGTGGGAAAAACGATTTCTTTATAACAGCGACAATTCGGGAGCTCGCCAGCGTGACCGGTCATGCCATCAAGCGTTGGAGGTTTGCCCCATTCGACAAATTTACCTTCCATTTCCCGATGAGAATGCCTGACGTCACCATCTTCGGCTGTACGCCAGATATAACCATTCGAACCAATTGCCAGCGCACGCGCCTGATCCAGCGCGCCGGTTGCACGTCCAAGTTCAGTACTGGCAATCAGGTCAGCTCTGGACTTTGCTATATCACCCGATGCGGCTATTTCTTTAGCAAAATGTTCCGCTCTCCCACCGGTCACAACAGCTTCAATCGCCCGATTCTGGATGTCGTACACCCTGTCAGCCGCCTCGAGGGGTAGCGATTTAATGTACTTAACCTGTTCAGCAACGATGGATTTCATCACCTGCCCTGGCGGGGCACTGTTTACCAGATTGCGTAGCTCACGGCTGATGGTTTTGCTGTGTTTACGCCACTGCTCATCATTCTTGCGCACAATATCGGCGGTAAAGTTTTCCGCGACCTTTGTCGCCCAGGGGGTGATGATTTCACTGTAGCGTTCCAGCGCCTCAATAATTTCCGTGATACTGTCATTTGAACCATCGTAGTGACCATTTACGATGTCCCCTACCGCCCGCGCTATCCTGCGTAGGCTGGTTCGATACCGGATTTCCGCCTGACGGTTCCTGCGGTTCGTCATCAGGTTCGCCGATGCCGGGCGGCGCTTCATCTTCGGCATTCTCGATGTCCTCGTCGGTAATGGATGCCCCGATGCCGGTTACGTCAGAATTTTCTCGCAAATCAGTCATAGCGGCTTTCAGTGTCATCAGACCATCACCCAGCGCTGTACTGATTGCGTTGGTGGTGTTTAACGCCACCGTTGAGCGATCGACATCAGACATTTGCCAGAGCGGGTTAAACTCAAACGTGAAATCGTCCGGCAGCGGTTTGCCAAGTTCCGAACGATGCATGATATCCAGTATCCGCCGCACCGGAAGACGTAAACGTCTCTCCTGCAGCGAGCTTACCCGGTCGTAATAGTTGGCAAGGTCTGCATCACCGGTAGAAAATCCCTTCGGGGACTGTCCGAACAACCGCACCAGTGGGATACCAACAGCGCCACTAATCTGTTCTGCAAACTGTGAAAGGATGTCATCCAGACCACTGAAGCTGTACTGATGGGTTTCAAACTTATCCCGCGAGTCCATGAGAGTCATGCCTTCATTGCTCTGGAACTGTCGAATCAGGTCAATATTCTTCAGCAACGCTTCATACGCAGGACCACCAAGTGCGATAAGCTCGCGTAGCTTCTCCACGCTGTAGGTACGCAAATGCGCCTTGTAGACCAGCTGCGCCGCACCGACAGTAGCGCTGTCGAACGCGGTAAGACGATCCCAGATACGCTCTACAACCGACATTCCCCATTCGTTCTCGGTCATCTTCTGCTGAAATGGCAGCGTGACGCCATCAAAGCGAATCAGGCGACTGTGATGAATGCGCCAGGCAGGAATTCCCGTTGCTGTGGTCACCACATCATAAAACTCAGGTTTACCCAGGTCCGGCCCCATATCTTTAATGCGGCGGGTCAGTACCGGGTCAATCATCCAGCGGTCGAGCGGGAGAATCCCCTTAAACTTGCCCTTACCGATGGTTTCGGGTCGCAGCGGGGTCATTGGTGCCTGCCCCTCAATCATGATGAAACCCACCGCGCCGCCGTAGAGGCGCGACCATTTCAGCACGTCATTCAGCGCATCCCAGATTTGCAACTCATCCAGTTGTGATTCGAGAATGCCACGATCTTTTGCATCAATTTCCGAAGTGATGCGAATGCCTTTGCGGGTCATATCATCCGGGATAGCATCGACTGCTTCGCCGATGATCCAGGATGAACGATAGGACCATTCCACCAGCATGCGGTTACGACTGGTGAAATTAGCCCGGTAGGTAGATGCTGAGTGCAGGTTAGGTGTCTGCATCCCTACGCGGGCAATAAAATTCTCATAACCATCAACTGTGGCCTGCGCAGTTCGCCGCAGGGCTTGTTTGTTTCGTGCCATCAGGCCTGTCTCCCTAGCAGCTCCCAGATGTTCAGGGCTGAATTCATTGGGGCATAGTTGATCATCACCGAGTCGGCAAGGTTTGGCGACCGAGTCCCATCAGGCTGTTTATCAATAACGATTTTTCCCACACCATTAATGGAATAGGTCGGCTGCGAAAGCTCGATGATGAGTTTATCTTTGAGTGCCATGCTACTGCTGATTGAGATGATTTCGTCCGGGTTATAAGCCATACCTTCAACCACGGCGCGCCAGGTATTCTGAAAAAGTTTACGTAACCGCCACCAGCTCTGGGCTTTGGCGTTAGCGAAGAAGTCCTTGTTCAGACGTGCGGCTTGCCCGTTGTCCCCGCGAACAGCTTCATCATCCGGATCAAATACCGCGCCACTACCTCGAAACGGTGTGGCAAGTATTGACGGTCGACGCGCAGCGTTACGCAGTTCGTTGATAGCGCGTGCATCGCCGCGAACGCCAGCGCCCAGCCCGTCCTCGTCAAAGCGAAACTCTTCGAGGTTATCCTGTTCGCAAAAGCCGAAAACCTTCTCGACGGACTGATAAATGTCGCTGCCCACACCGGACCATTCCCGCACATTTTCCAGGAGGAAGCCATGACGGATGGAAAAGGCATTTTTGTCCCTGCCTTCGTCGGCGACATCCATCGCGCCAAGTCGTTTGCCTGTTGGCTGGATACCCAGTTTGATATGCGCATCAACGGCAGCCTGTACCCATTCGGATGGAATCAGGACGCCTTCCGCTGATGCGCTGTAGTTCAGATCAAGTTCCTGTGCCACCACCACCGGATTATCGATTTTCTCGCATTCCCTGCGATACCACTCTTCATCCTTGCGAGGATCATCCCGCCAGTGGAATGTGAATACCGGTATCTTCCCGCCATGACGCTTCTGAGCGAACGGGTTCGCCATGCCGTTAACTGAACTCAGGTCGATACGGCAACGCGTCGTTTGTGACAACGCCGCATCAATCAGCAGAGGACGCTGAAGGAATGCAGCCTCATCAACCAGATAAAGCGTGGTACGGTCACCACGACCAATATTATCGCCAGCCTCGCCTTTGATAACGGCACCAGTTTCAGGAAACTCAACACGCATATATGGCGCGTGCTTCTTCTCGCTCCACGAACCGCGAAACTCTACAGGCAGTGTTTCCACGAACTTGCGCGCCTTCCAGAACAATGCTTTCGGGTCACCGGTGCTGTCGACGTATTCCTCTTTACGGGAGCCGAAACCGATAACCATTTCTTTGTTGAAGAGACAAAGCGAACATGCCAGTCCGATCGCGGTCCAACTGAGCCCCATTTCACGGGATTTTTCGGTAATACCATTCTCCCGATTGCCCCAGCGTTCCATAATCCAGTGGATCCACTCCTCCTGCTTAGGGAAGAGTAAAAACGGAATGGTCACCGGCAGGCCATAATCAATATTACGCGGGTCCGTTGTCATGCCCCAGTCGATGATGAACTGAGCCGGATTAGTTCGGTAAAACTGTTTTAGTGCAGGCAATATTTCAGGATTCTGGCGAATGCGCTGTAGGCGTTCCATCCGCCATTCAAAAACCATCTGGTAATCAGGATGTTTAAAATCGAAGGGGAATGGTAACGGCATACTTAGCCCATCATTTTTCTATACGCCTCTGCAGCCTGCTCCGGCGTTAAGTTGGTAATTTCTGTTCTGACGGGTCCTCCATCAGCGCCAGTCACTTCATTTTTGACGTTGTCTTTAAACGCCTGAACAGAAACATGACGCCCAAGCAACTCAAGGTTTTTAACCTTATCAGGCCATTTGATTTTCTTCAGAAGTGCGGCGCTATCTGCGGATACCATCTCCATGACATCCATTCCTGATAGCGTTGTGCGCCATACCTTAGGCCAGTCTTTAATGGGTTTTAGCTCACCGTTTTGCAGGAGAATGTCAAGCACATCCATCTGGTCGATTTCAATAAGGCGATTAAGCACATATTCTGCATTAATACCAACAAGATCATTGCGTTGCGCTTTCAGTTCGGCGATTCTTAACTTGATGTCAGGTTTTGACAGGTTTTCGGATGCGGTACGGTTAGCTGTCTTAGCGCTGTACCCCGCCCGAATAGCCGCTTGCGTGGCGTTTAAATCGATGAGGTACTCGCGACAGAACATTTCTTGTTTGTCGGTGAGTGCCATGTATCTCTCTCTTAAAAAGGAAGCTTTATGTCAAAAAATCCACGTACCCCTAAATTTAAAATCGGCGACATTGTTTATTTGGTTTCAGGCGGCCCGGCGATGGCTATTCAGGAGCCAATCATAAACAGCTTTGATGTTTTTGTTGGTGATTACTGGTGTCAGTGGTTTTCAGGAAGAAAGCAAGAAAGAGCCAGATTTCCAGAAGAATCACTGACTGCTACCAACCCAAAGCCGTAAACCCAAACGCACTCAAGTTGTCTCTTACAGACGTGATGAAGTGGATGATGGCTCAGTTAGAATATGACGGTTGCCTGTATCAGGAAGACGTAGTTGATTATTTAGTCAAACTCGATAATGAGCAGTTTCTGAAAGAAAATGCTGATGGTAATCTTGTTTTATCTACACCTGTCATTACCCAATTCCGCAAAGTAAGCGGTGATAAAGTGGTTTGGGTTAAGCCTGAGCGATATTGGCGTTATCGCGTTAATGAAGATGAGCCTGGTCGCGAAGCGCGCGGATAAATAATCTGTGGTGACTCTGTGTTATGGTCACCATTCTTATTCAACGGAATCCAAGTCCGGTTTTACCATAATTCTGCACCTAAAGTTAAAGCCATTACAATGATGCTACCCATTTGACGGCAATAGAAAAGCCACTCGCACTTGCCAGTGGCCCTATGTCTTTTACTAAATCGCAGCTTGATCAATGTTGAGGAAGTGAATTAACTGCATTTACGATTGGTTCTAACGAGAAACCAGTCCCAATGCCAGGATTGGCATTAAGATTCAACATTTCATTAACCATTTGCAGTGAGCGACTGAACATATCTGCCATTCGTCCAAAGTTAACCCCCATGACTTCCACTGACATTTGCTGTGCTGCCTGCGCCAAATAGCCGCGAAGCTGAGCAACTTCATTAGAGAGCTGCTGCGCATCAGGCGGCAGAATGTATCGACGTTGAGTAACAATGCCTACAGCTTCTCCCGTTTCCCGGTCAATAATTGGACCGCCTGAATTTCCACCATTAACCATTCCATCAAGAGCAAAACGCCCACTTTCCAGAGGGGCGGAAATAATCCCTTCATTCGTAAGCAATTGAGGCAGCCCATGCGGATACCCGGCAAAGATTAACTTTTTGCCTCGAGTTGGAGTAAATCCTACGGATGGTTGAAGTACTGTTCTCCCGGCAGGAAGCGGTGATTGCAACCGCATAATCGCAAAGTCGTTGTCACCATCAATGTACAATATTTGAGCTTCTATATGCTCATTAGATTCAGTCTGAAGGTTAACATGATTAATTTGACGCAGATTCTGCAAGTTACAGCAGGCGGCGACAACATGAAAATTGGTTACGACCAGATCTTCTCGCATAAAGCTGAACCCACTACCACGAGAATCCCCTGCAATGACCTGAAAAGTTGCGTTGGCTAGAGTTTGATGCATCGATTTGCTCCGATACCGGTGTGTGAAAAAATCATAATGAATTCATCCACCAGAATAATTGATGTGTCACATCAATTTACGCTCGAAATATTCAATACATCAATTAGCCCGTATCATTTTTGAGCTGTCTGTAACTTGAGATCAAGCGTGCATGATTCACCTTCAGTGCTGCTTTTAACAACTACCAGCTCTAGCACATCGCCTTCCTTATGTATTTCATTTTCCACAAACCAGTTCTTAGCTTCTGAGATGGAGTTAACAACCGAGATAAACCCATGGCCTTCTTTTTTCATGATGAAAAAACCTCGCTTTATTGTTTATGCTTCACTCAGGCCGCGACTTCAAAGCCCGGTATTCATTCTGCTGGCAGTGCGCCTGCACCGATTTGTTATGCGACAGTACGTCTTTCTTCGTATCAACGACGGATGAAAAGTGGTCCACTTAATCTCCACCAACGGCCCAATATTGATCCACCATTTTACTCAGGATTAGCCTCTGCAATAACCGATGTCTTTCCATCAGTCCGCCACCACAAAGAATCTTTTTTGCCATAAGGCTGGAGGTTCATCTTTCAGTGGCTGCCAGTGTTATTTCCCCACTTACTGGCTTGGGTTGTTTCGCTGTACTGCCGTAACTGGTTGCCCAGAATAAATTCCGGTTTCATTATCAAGCCCACCCGTAGATAGGCTTTGTAATGAACTGGCTCTTATCTCAACGCAGCCCCTTACCGCGCGCCAGATGCTCAACTTCAAGCATCAGCAATGAGATGTTTAATCTGGATTCACTCCAGAAGTGATCACCACCCTGTCTACAGAGCCAGATGTGAAGGATGATGAGTAAAATTATCGCTATCATCGAAGGCATTGCGTCCTGATGTATTCCTGCAAGTAGTTAACCTGCGCGGTTATCCTGTCGATTCCACTTCGGAGACGGTAATAATTGAGTTCAGCATCTGCTGTAAGTCTTGGGCTTTCTCCATCGCCCATGCTGCTGGCTCCGGTCGTTGACTTTGCACAGGTGGCGGCGACTTGCAGGCGCTTACGCCCAGCAGAAACATCAGCACGGAGACTTTCGATAGTCGCGTTAGCATCAGCAAGTTCCTTTGTATATCTTGCGTCGAGTTCTGCTACATCACGTTGACGCTTCTGCATATCAGCGATGATGGATGTGGCTTTATCGCGCTGTTCTTTGTAGGTCATGGCGTTATCACGGTAATGATTAACAGCCCATGACAGGCAGACGATGATGCAGATAACCAGAGCGGAGATAATCGCGGTTACTCTGTTCATTGCTGACCCCACAAACAGATTTCACGCTCAATCTCACGACGAGTCATGAGACCTTTCCATTGCTTACCGCCAGCATATGTCCAGCGACGTAGCTGATCACATGCGCCTTTGATATCGCCCTGGTTTATTTTGCGAAGAAGCGTCGATGTTCTGAAATTGCCAGCACCCACGTTGTAAACGAATGAGTAAAGAGCGCCGCGCGTTGTTTCCGGTATATCGACTTTGATGTACGGGTTAATTTGTCTGGCGACAGTGGCAAGGTCTTTATTCAGGAGGGCTTTGCATTCTGCTTCGGTATACGTTTTACCGAGCATAATGTCTTTTCCGGTATGCCCGTAACATACAGTCCATACACCAACGATATCTTTATATGGTATGTAGCTGACGCCTTCCAGACCATCGTTACCACTTGGGCCAGTGATTAACACAGATGCTATAGCAATAGCCCCGCCACCAATAGCCGCAGCAACGGCTTTTCGTAATGATGGAGGCATTATTCACCTCTCGCAGCCTTTCTTCTGTCTTCTCTGATTTTGAAGTACAGATTTGTCAGATAGGTGAGAAAGCCCAACACAAGGCTTCCAAGCACCCCAATCGCAGCCCACTGTGATGGACTGACCTGATCCAACCACTGCAAAAACCAGTATCCCGCACTACCAGCGGATGTTCCGTAGGCAATGCCAGTTGAGATTTTGTCCATTGATTTCATAGCAACGCCTCCGCCAGTAACGGATTGCGTAGTTCTTATATTGGGAAGGGAGAAAAAGAAGACCGCAGCATAACTATCACTGATGAATTCAGGACATCCAGTGGCTACGGCTCAGTTATGGTGCTGGTTAACGGACTTGAACCGCTACCCATTCGCTTACAAGGCGACCGCTCTACCATTGGAGCTAAACCAGCATATTTGGCGGGACAGCGTGGACTCGAACCACGATAAGAAGGTTAACAGCCTTCCGTAATGACCTTTATACGACTGACCCAAATAAAAAAAGCCACCGTTGCAACTTAAGAGTCACTAACGGCAGCTTATGCGAATAGTGTTGCTCATTTGCTCAATGATGTCAACACGTTCTATGCTACATGTTTAATTTTCTCTACACGTTTCCGGTTTTTAAACGCACTATCCAGAACCGGGTAAATCATAAACAACGAGGCATTGAGGATTTCGTCAACTTCCCGTCGACAGGTTGCGAGCGATGGTTTTTGAATGCGCCCGCCGCCCCGGCATAACATCTTGCGAGGTCTTGCGACGCGATGATAGTAAGATGCAATGGCGTGCTTGGAAGAGCCGTGGGCGTAGTAGCTGAGGAGGATGCCAAAGGCTTTCTTGTCAATGTACATGACGGAATCGACGACCTGAGAAATCAACATTCCATCATCATCATTACACATTGGCCTTGTCATAACTCTTCCCGGCTCTACGCTCTCCATGAACTTAGCTATTACGCTGCTCATGCGCTTTTCCAGACGACCTGAATAAACCCATGCGCCCCACAGTTCAAGCCAGCCATTCAGCCACTCGTGCTGTTCTTTGGTGAGGTTTAGTTCTCTTATGCCCATGCGCCTTCTCCCTTGTGATCTGGAATGATTTTTACTGAGAACGTCATGCGGCCTCACTTCTGCTGTTTCGCAGGTCTTTGAGTTTCTGCTGATACTCCGCCTTGATGGCCCTGCACTCTTCGACAGTCCAGCGATGGCGGTTATGGTTTGATTCGATTTCGTCTACTGCTTCCTGCCCGATGCGGCTAATCAGTTCGACGCGATACGGAACGAGATTTCCGCTTTTGTGCTGGTTGCACACCACGCATTGCTTGTGAATATTGCGTTCATCAAATCGGAGTTGAGGTGCCGCAGCAGTTGTCCGGTAATGTCCGGCATCCCACTGAGCAGACGTGAGCGTTCCGCAAGAGATACATGGTAAGTCGCGGTCTCTTTCTCTGATGAAGGCGTTTACGGCTTGTTGGGCTTGTTTAATCCAGTAACTGCGGGGCTTTAAGGCGAGTTTTCTAATCTTAAGTTTATCTTTCTGTTTCTGCTCCTCTCGTCGTCGTTTCTTCTCTGCTGCTTTTTCCGCTTTTTCGCGTTCTTTACTTCGTCGTTCGAGTGCTATCTTGGTTCCACACTCTGGAGAGCACCACCACTGATTAGCGAAGGCAGGGTGAAACCATTCCCGACATTCATCGTTTTTACATCGTCTTCGCGCTGGTTTAGCCATCATCTTCTTCCTCGTGCATCGAGCTATTCGAATCGCTCATCAGCTCTGCACAGCAGTACTCACACACGTGAACTTCCAGCACATGCAGCTTCTGACCGCAATTAGCGCACGTTAAAGCCCGCTCGACGCTTTCTTGTTCGTAACTTCGATTTGGGTCAATCACCTTGTATTCCTCGCACGATGTCTTAGCCACCGGATATCCCACAGGTGAGCCGTGTAGTTGAAGGTTTTTACGTCAGATTCTTTTGGGATTGGCTTGCGTTTATTTCTGGAGCGTTTCGTTGGAAGGTATTTGCAGTTTTCGCAGATGATGTCGGTGATACTTCGTCGCTGTCGTCTCATGCCGCCCTGTCTCCCCATCGCGCTTTCCATTCGAGAGCCAGTCGCGCTTCGTCCGACCACTTAACGCCACGCTCTGTACCGAATGCCTGTATAAGCTCTAATAGCTCCGCAAATTCGCCTACACGCATCCTGCTGGTTGACTGGCCTATTACCACAAAGCCATTCCCGGCAAGGTTAGGAACAACATCCTGCTGCTTTAATGCTGCGGTAAACACACACTTCCAGCTTTCTGCATCCAGCCAGCGACCATGCCATTCAACCTGACGAGAGACGTCACCAAGGCAAGCCCAAAACTTTCGATTCTGGTCTAAGCTGCGGTTGCGTTCCTGAATGGTTACTACGATTGGTTTGGTTGGGTCTGGAAGAATTTGCTGTACCGCGTGAATAGCGTTTTGCTGATGTGCTGGAGATCGAATTTCAAAGGTTAGTTTTTTCATGACTTCCCTCTCCCCCAAATAAAAAGGCCTGCGATTACCAGCAGGCCTGTTATTAGCTCAGTGATGTAGATGGTCATCTTTTAACTCCATATACCGCCAATACCCGTTTCATCGCGGCACTCTGGCGACACTCCTTAAAAATCAGGTTCGTGCTCATCTTTCCTTCCCGTTCTTCCCTGGTAGCAAACCGGTAATACACCGTTCGCCAGACCTTACCTTCGATAACCAGAAGACCTGCCCGTGCCATTTTAGCCGCGGCCTGATTTATGCTGGTTACTGTTGCGCCTGTTAGCGCGGCAACGTCCGGCGCACAGAAGCTATTATGCGTCCCCAGGTAATGAATAATTGCCTCTTTGCCCGTCATACACTTGCTCCTTTCAGTCCGAACTTAGCTTTGATTTCTGCGATCTTCGCCAGAGCCTGTGCACGATTTAGAGGTCTACCGCCCATGACAGGAAGTTGTTTTACTGGTTCAGGGATCGCCTCACCACGGTTAATTCTCGCAGTCATATGGACAAGCTCATCTGCGGCCTTACGGCGTAATTCCGCATCAGTAAGCGCATTGGCCCGCATGTTCTGATACAGGTTGGTAACCAGCCAGTAGTGCGCGTTTGATTTCCACGGATAAGACTCCGCATCCGGATACAGGCCTCGCTTCCGGCAATACTCGTAAACCATATCAACCAGCTCGCTGACGTTTGGCAGTCCGGCGATAACGGATGCTTCTTCCCGGCACCATGCAACAAACTGCCCGGGTGATGGCAGAAATGGTCGATTCTGCCGACGGGCTACGCGCATTCCTGCGTTAACCTGTTCCATTGTGGTGATCCCGTTTTCCCGGAAAGCCAGAACCCACTGGCGGCGGATTTCGTTCAGTTCGTTCTGGTCACGGTTAGCCAGGCTCGCCGGGAAAGTTGCCAGTAACTGGCTGAACACACCGTTGATGATCTGCGCTACCTGCTGTACCTGCGGCTTTTCGTCGTACTGTTCCGGCATGTTGTTGGCGATCCGACGCATCTGCTCACGGTCAAAGTTAACCATCTGTGCGGCGATGTTTTTCATAGATCCACCCCGTAAATCCAGTCTGTGTTTGTCAGGTCGAGTTTTGGTTTGCTGGCTGTCACGACTGCCTGTTGCTTGTTACGGTTGATTTCGAGCTGAGTCCACTTGTCGCGGAGTTTGGCCGGACTCAGCACGTTACCGGACCAGAAGTTGTCCTGGCAGGCCCAGCGGAAAAGCACACACATATCGCGGTGGTTACGTCCGTCACGTTCACGCATCAGGCGGATATCGTTAGCCCACCCAGCAAAATTCGGTTTTCTGGCTGATGGCGCGATGGTCTTCACCATGTCAAACATCCACTCTGCGGCGGTCAGGTCTTCTGCTGTTCCCCACTTGCTGCCGCTCTGAATTGCAGCATCCGGTTTAACCACAGAAAGATCGTTTTCTGGCTGGTCAGAGGATTCGCCAGAATTCTCTGACGAATAATCTTTTCTTTTTTCTTTTGTATTAGTGTCTTTTGTGCCCCCCTGTTTTGAGGGATAGCAATCCCCCAATTTGAGGGATGTTTTATCCCTCGTTTTAGGGGATTTTCCCTCGTTTTGAGGGATACACCATTCTGAGATGTTTTTATTTGGTCCAAACATGCCGCCTTGCTGCTTGATAATATTCATTCTGACGAGTTCTAACTTGGCTTCATTGCACCGTTTGACAGGTAACTTTGTAATCTCGCTAAGTTGAGAATCGGTGATTCTGTCCATTGGTTTATTCCACCCATAGGTTTTACGCAGAATGGCAAGCAGCACTTTAAACTGTCGCTTGGTCAGATCTGCGCCCGAATAAGCCTCAAGCAGCATATTTGATAGTCTGGCGTAACCATCATCGAGATCTGCCACATTACGCTCCTGTTTGGCAAAGTTACCTCTGCAGAAGTTGAGTATTTTTGCTGTATTTGTCATAATGACTCCTGTGGATTGATCCAGTAATGACCTCAGAACTCCATCTGGATTTGTTCAGAACGCTCGGTTGCCGCCGGGCGTTTTTTATTGGTGAGAATCGAAGCAACTTGTCGTGCCAATCGAGCCATGTCGTCGTCAACGACACCCCATTCAAGAACAGCAAGCAGCATTGAGAACTTTGGAATCCAGTCCCTCTTCCACCTGCTGATCTGCGACTTATCAACGCCCACAGCTTCCGCTGTCTTCTCAGTTCCAAGCATTGCGATTTTGTTAAGCAACGCGCTCTCGATTCGTAGAGCCTCGTTGCGTTTGTTTGCACGAACCATATGTAAGTATTTCCTTAGATAACAATTGATTGAATGTATGCAAATAAATGCATACACCATAGGTGTGGTTTAATTTGATGCCCTTTTTCAGGGCTGGGATGTGTAAGAGCGGGAATGTCTTAAGCGGCTTTACCGCGTTTAGTTCCGTACTGTAACCAAACCGGATCACAGTTAAGCGCCATAGCAATCTCAAACAAGAAGCGCGGTCGCTTGGTTACTCCAGCTTCAATCAGTTGAATTGATTGCTGTTTAACACCGGCTTTGGTTGCCAGTTCGGTTTGCGTCATTTTTAACGCAATTCGCCTCTTCTTGAGGCGTTCAGAAAGAGTTTGCATATCGCCTCCATCAACAAACTTTCTTGTATTTTCATACAATGTATCTTGTTTGTCAAATACAGTTTTTCTTGTGAAGATTGGGGGGGTAAATAACAGAGGTGGCTTATGAGTATTTCTTCCAGGGTAAAAAGCAAAAGAATTCAGCTTGGACTTAACCAAGCTGAACTTGCTCAAAAGGTGGGGACTACCCAGCAGTCTATAGAGCAGCTCGAAAACGGTAAAACTAAGCGACCACGCTTTTTACCAGAACTTGCGTCAGCTCTTGGCGTAAGTGTTGACTGGCTGCTCAATGGCACCTCTGATTCGAATGTTAGATTTGTTGGGCACGTTGAGCCCAAAGGGAAATATCCATTGATTAGCATGGTTAGAGCTGGTTCGTGGTGTGAAGCTTGTGAACCCTACGATATCAAGGACATTGATGAATGGTATGACAGTGACGTTAACTTATTAGGCGATGGATTCTGGCTGAAGGTTGAAGGTGATTCCATGACCTCACCTGTAGGTCAAAGCATCCCTGAAGGTCATATGGTGTTAGTAGATACTGGACGCGAGCCAGTGAATGGAAGCCTTGTTGTAGCCAAACTGACTGACGCGAACGAAGCAACATTCAAGAAACTGGTTATAGATGGCGGGCAGAAGTACCTGAAAGGCCTGAATCCTTCATGGCCTATGACTCCTATCAACGGGAACTGCAAGATTATCGGTGTTGTCGTGGAAGCGAGGGTAAAATTCGTATGATCAGGATTGCGGCGCTACTCTCAATACTCTTAACTACCAGCGCCAATTCTGAATGCTGGATTGTCACAAACCTGCACGGGTACGGGGCAATGAATGGCGATCGTTACGAGTTTACAAAAGACAGCACGGAAGATTCCGTTTTCCACGTAACAATAAATGGCGATAAATCATCAGTTTATGAATCAGTTTCTGGCGTCTATCCAGAGATGAAATACACTGCTTTGTCATCGAACACTATGGTAGGAGAATACCAGTCTGGAGGAGGAATAACCGTTGAAACCTGGTCAATCACTACAAACAAAAAAGCTCTTTACTCCAAAGTAATGAACATCCCAGGTATGCAACAACTTACATCAACCAAATCCTTTGTTGGTGATGTAGTCGGAACCTGCAACCAGTAATCCCCACCTCAATCTCGATAACCAAAAAACAAACTATTTTCCGTTTAAAAACAATGGAGTTTGTTTTTCATGCCCCTTTTTTACAATATTTATTGTTTACAACATACAATCTTTCTTGTAATTTTAAGCCATCAGCAGGACGCACTGACCACCATTGAAGGTGATGCTCTTAAAAATTAAGCCCTGAAGAAGGGCAGCATTCAAAGCAGAAGGCTTTGGGGTGTGTGATACGAAACGAAGCATTGGCCGGAAATGCGAATCCGGATTAGCTGCAAATGAGCCAATCGTGGGGTGTTTTCGTTCAGGACTACGACTCACACACACCACCAAAGCTAACTGACAAGAGAATCCAGATGGATGCACAAACACGCCGCCGCGAACGTCGCGCAGAGAAACAGGCTCAATGGAAAGCAGCAAATCCCCTGTTGGTTGGGGTAAGCGCAAAACCAGTTAACCGCCCTATTCTCTCGCTGAATCGCAAACCGAAATCACGAGTAGAAAGCGCACTGAATCCGATAGACCTTACGGTGCTGGCTGAATACCACGAACAGATTGAAAGCAACCTGCAACGTATTGAGCGCAAGAATCATCGAGTTTGGTATAGCAAGCCAAGTGAGTTCGGTATAACTTGTCAAGGAAGACAAAAGGTTAAAGGGAAATCCATTCCATTGGCATGAGGTACGTAATGAAGAAAATTGATTACAAGTCCATACCAAAACCAATAGACTCAGCATCAGAGCGAAAAAAACACAAAAAAGAGGCTGAAAAATTAGCAAATTATATCAGTTTTATTAGAAACAATGCTCACGGCGATGGCGACAGGAAGTTGCTTTCAGATGCCCGGACCCAAGCGTTCAGTATACTTCGTAAGCAGATGCAATATCGTCTTCATCCAGGCTACATAATTGAAATTCGCCCGACTGAAAGACAATTGTTCTTATTAAACTCTGTCTTTGACTTTGTAAACGTAGTTGGAGATCTTATCGACAGGTCTGTAGATAAGGCTCCTGATACAAATAGTTTTCTTCTAACAAATAAAGAATACTTATATGGTAAATTTGGTATAAACGGATGGCAAAAATATGTACGATTCTTACGTGCATTCGTTGATGCGTATAAAAATTCCGACATGATTTATACATATTTGCCTGGTGGTGATAATTGTACGCTTTCGGCAGACAATAGAATATTCATACCTATACTTGGTCTTGGGCTGATTAATGCAGTAAATGAAAGAGATGTTATAATTGTTAAGCAGTGGCGAAAGCATGAGGGATATAGATATCTGCCATGCTTTGATATATTAAAAATACAGAATAAATTCTATGTAAAAATTAAATATAAAGAAGATGTTTTCTTCCTCAGAAAAAACAAAGATCTTTTACAAGAACTTTCTGGGACAATAGATGTCATCGTAGGTTCTAGGTTTATAAAAGAACTGAAAGAAAGCAGGTCTTTCTCTCGTGTAGAGATAAGCGAGTCAGAGTTATGGGGTATATCAAATAATCCTGTAAACCACGCTCACCAACGAAATCCAAACAAAAAGTGGTCATAACCCGCTCAGGCGGGTTTCATTTTCACGCAAACAACAGAATAAACACTGCACTATGTATTCATTCCAACGAGTGAATACACGGAGCAATGTCACTCGTAACTAAACAGGAGTCGACTTGTTCTGATTATTGGAAATCTTCTTTGCCCTCCAGTGTGAGGGCGATTTTTTATCTGTGAGGATATGAACAGATGTCAAACATCAAAAAATACATCATTGATTACGACTGGAAAGCATCAATAGAAATTGAAATCGACCATGACGTAATGACAGAGGAAAAACTTCACCAGATTAATAATTTCTGGTCAGACTCTGAATACCGACTCAATAAACACGGCTCTTTATTAAATGCTGTATTAATCATGCTGGCGCAACATGCTCTGCTTATAGCAATTTCGAAAGACTTAAATGCATATGGTGTTGTTTGTGAGTTCGACTGGGATGATGGAAATGGTCAGAAAGGATGGCCTCCAATGGATGGTAGTGAAGGAATAAGAATTACCGATATCGATACATCAGGAATATTTGATTCAGATGATATGACTATCAAGGCCGCCTGAGTGCGGTTTTACCGCATACCAATAACGCTTCACTCGAGGCGTTTTTCGTTATGTATAAATAAGGAGCACACCATGCAATATGCCATTGCAGGGTGGCCTGTTGCTGGCTGCCCTTCCGAATCTTTACTTGAACGAATCACCCGTAAATTACGTGACGGATGGAAACGCTTTATCGACATACTTAATCAGCCAGGAGTCCCAAAGAATGGATCAAACACTTATGGCTATCCAGACTAAATTCACTATCGCCACTTTTATTGGCGATGAAAAGATGTTTCGTGAAGCCGTCGACGCTTATAAAAAATGGATATTAATGCTGAAACTGAGATCAAGCAAAAGCATTCACTAACCCCCTTTCCTGTTTTCCTAATCAGCCTGGCATTTCGCGGGCGATATTTTCACAGC
>OAVP01000110.1_pt1 | contig 60412 bp, 55 predicted proteins | sample 1495311 | NCBI WGS metagenome assembly OAVP01 (sample SAMEA2580102, study PRJEB22360) | human gut metagenome | biome: human gut; feature: human-associated habitat; material: faeces | place: Denmark | collected 2008/2010
CGATTCATCACCAGCGCCGGAGCCTCTCGCATCACTCTCAGCGGCTGCCGTATTCGAACCGGCCGCCGGCTTCGCCGCATTGTTCGCGCTACCGGCACCGCCACCGGCTGTCTCCCCCGCGCTTCCGCGTCCGGCAGCCACGACATTGAAGCGCCGCCCGACCATATCCATGGCCGCGCCTACCGCCGATGCCACCTGCACCAGCGGCGAGCTCGGCTCCTCAGGCGGCACGGTGCCGACGGGCAATAGCTTGCACAGTCGTTCAAAATGACGATCGTTGATAATACGACCAAAATCAGGCGAGGCTTTCGGATCTTCACCATAGAATTCGGTGATGGCTACGGCGATACGTTCGGCCAGAGCCTCGGCCACATCCGGCGTGGCAAGCACATAGTCGGGTGCCACACATGTCTGTCCGGCATTGGTGAACTTGCCCCATGCGATACGTCGTGCAGCTACATTGATATCCGCCGTACGGTCTACGAAACACGGTGATTTGCCGCCAAGTTCCAGCGTGACCGGCGTCAGGTGCTTGGCCGCCGCCCGCATGACGATTTTGCCGACGTGACCGCCGCCAGTGTAGAAGATATGGTTGAACGGACATTTCAGCAGTTCGCCGGTTTCCTTGGGCCCGCCTTCGACCACGCGCACGGCCTCGGGGTCAAGGTACTGCGGCACGAGTTCGGCGATAAGACGCGAGGTATTCGGCGAAAGCTCGGAGGGTTTCAGACAGATGGCATTGCCTGCGGCTAGCGCGTCGGCCATGGGCTCCAGAGCCAACAGCACCGAGTAGTTCCATGGCGAGATGATGAGTACCACGCCTTTGGGTTCGGCAATCGTCCAGCCGGCGGCGGGCTGCAGCATCCAATGCATTGCCTTGGGATGGCGAGCGGCCCATAAACCGAGCCGATTACGGACGAACTTCGCCTCGCTGGCCACCAGATTGAGCTCCATCAGTATGGTTTCCGCCGCGGGTTTGCCCAAATCGGCCATGGCCGCGGATGCGAAGGCGTCACGGTTGTCGGTCACCAGCCGGCATAATGCGTCCAGCTGCGCCCGCCGCCAGGCCAACGGTCTCGTGCGGCCTGATTCATAGGCGTGACGTAGCCGGGTGAATTCCACATTGACCATGACGCTTCCTTCCCACACCCCCCGGAATGGTCTTCCCGGGTGCCGACCTACCCATCGTACGTCATCGCGCCCGCGTCCCGCCGTCGCGCCGGCGCGCGCCGCCCGGGTTTACGGCAACGTCATGAAATCAGTGTCTTTGAGGTAGTTTTTGCCGGCAGTGATGTCGTATTGGATGAGCTTGTAGTCGGCAAGCAGCTGCTTGGTTTCCTTGTCGAAGTCATCAGTGGACATCGGATTGCCGTTCTGATCAAGGTAGATGCTCTGGCCTTCGGGGATACGGTCCCAGCCTTGGATCTTGTTGACCACGGGCGGTTCCATGGCGGCGATCTTGGAATGCATCTCGGTTAGGAACGCCAGATACGGGCTGACCTTAGCGTTCATGTGATCGGCGGCCTGCGCCACGAAGAAGTTCGGCGAGGAGTAGGCTGCATCACTTGCTTTATCGCCTTGGGAACCAGAGACCTTGTTCGACCAGATGAAGTAATCGGTCAGGTGCAGGGCCAGGGAGTTATTGTCATCCTCACTGGCGGACGAGTAGATGCCCGGCAAGTGGTCGCCATAGAACACCACGGTGACGGGCTTATCCAGCGCATCCAGTTCATTCAGGAACTCCTGAGTGGCCTGATCGGTAATCTCCACACCCTTTTGATAGGTCTCAATCGACTGCTGTTCATCATCACCCAGCGGCGTACCCGTGGTGGATTCGGCGGTGTAGTCGTTATTCTCATACCACTCGTGGTAGGGCATGTGATTCTGCATGGTGATGATCTGGATGAATTTGTTCGTCTTGCCGGACTTGATGCCTTCCAGCGCAGAATCATAGGAAGACTTATCAGAAACGTACGGCGACTCGTCGATCTTGTCCTGATACTTGATCACGTCCGGACCGGTCAACGTGTAGAAGTGCGAGAAGCCGAACTTCTTGTAGTTCGTGGCACGCGAGTACATGCTGGATTCGTACGGATGATAGCCGAGCGAGTTGGCGGGCGCGCCCCACATCTGGTTGATGGTGGGGGTCCAATGCTGGCTCGGGACCAGCTGCTGGTACGGGCTGGACAGGGAGGAATCGAAATTGGCCATGCTCAGGCCGGAAAGTCCCATGTATTCGAGGTTGGCCGTACCGCCGCCGTAGCCGGAGGAGAGCATCAGGCCGGAGGTGGTGCCCGCCTTGATCTTGCGGATGCTGGGCATCGAATCCTTGCTGGTCTTCAGTCCCGGCACGCGGCTCGGGTCGGAGAAGGATTCGGACAGCACGTACACCACTGTCGAATCAGTAAGATTATTGGTGCGGGAGGCGTTGATCATCTCCGCTTTCTTCTGGTAGCGAGCGGCGACCTTCTTCATGGTCTCCTCGGAGTAGTTGCTCGGCTTGTCCATGATCTTCGGGTTGAGCTGGCGGGTAAAGGCTACGAGCGGACCGTTGCGCTGCGCGTCATACACGGAATCCCACATGGATGGCGTGTCTCCCAAGGCGCGGGAGAACTTGTTGGCCAGCGAATTGGTGGTGCTCACATGCATGCAGTACAACGCGAACACCAGAATCGGCAGCAGCAACAGGATCAGACGGGACGTGAGGTTCAGGCGGCGATCATCCGTTTGAATCATGCGGCCTTTGCGTCCGTCGGCGTACCGCAGCGCCAATACCGGGACGAGCAGCACGGCGAACACGGCGAGCGCGATGAGGATGGTCACGTGCGCGCCGGCCGGGGCGAAGGTGAGCATGTTGCCGGTATTGGAGCCGAGGAACCCGAGATCGGCGGGCAGGATGGCCTCGTAGCGGATCTCGATTTTGAAATGCTCGATGACGGCCACGATGATCCCGGCCGCGAGCATCACGATGCTCGACGCCCAGAACCGGTTGAGCAGCATCAGGAGCATAAGGTACAGCAGCGCGACAAGTATCACGTTGAGCACGAACACGAAATTGCCGTCGGTCCACATCTTGCTCACGAAGCCGAATCCGACGGTCGGGCTGGACAGCTGCACGCGGGTGGAGCTGGACGAAACGCCCACTTCGAGCGCCGTCACGACGATGATGTCGAAGATAACGAAGAGCACGCCGTACACCCAGCCGGGGAAGGGCTTGTGGGGGTGCTGGGGCGTGACTTCATTGGCTTCGGCCTTTTTGGCCCAAAGCTTGAAATGGGGTTTCACTGTGGTGGTGGTACTACTAGTGTTCTCGCTCATTCGCCTGTTTCCGTATGTGACTTTTCAAGGGCATATTGTTGCCACTGAACTTTGGAAAATCCATAGTTCCACTATTTTCTTACCGTTTCCTAACTATTCACCCTAACGCAAAGGGTGCCTCGGGACATCCCCGAAGCACCCTGATATATAAGGAGCCTTCCCTGATAGCGAAGTGTTCTGTTCTCCCCTAGACAACGCCTCGCTATCTGACTTGGCTATTTCCCTTATCGCTGTTGCGGATTGCCGGCTACTGCCGCATTACTTCACGGCGGCGGCGAACTGGTCGACCAGCGCGCTCATCCAGTCGAGCAGGTTGGTGTACTGCTTCGGCATCTGCTCGGTGAGCTCCACGATCGGCACGCTGGCGTCCTTGGCGGCACCGGTGATCTGGTCAGTGGTGGAGGTGGCTTCCTGACTGTTGAAGACGAGCATCTTGATGGAGCCAGCCTTCAGGGTGTCCTGGAAGTCCTTGATGTCGGCCGGGGTCGGCTCGCTCTCGTTGGCGGAGGCCTGGGCGTAGCCCTTCGGGGTGGCGTCGGTCATCTTGAGGTCGTCGGCCAGGTACCAGGCCACGGATTCGGTGGCGGCGTACGGCAGACCCTCGGTCTTGGCGGAAATCTCCTTGATCTTGGACTCAAGCTGGTCTTCCTTGGCGTGCCAATCCTTGTTGAGCTTGGCGTAGTCGTCCTTGTGGCTCGGGTCGGCCTTCTGATAGGCGGCGGTGATGGCGTCGGCGGTGCTGGAGCGCACCTTGGCGGAGAACCAGACGTGCGGGTTGTCGCCTTCCTTGATGCCGGTGGTCTCGGCGGCGGTGACCAGCGTGGCCTTGGTCGACTTGGCGGCCTTGGTGGCCCACGGGTCGTAGTCGGCGCCATTGACTACGGCTACCTTGGCAGTGCCGAACTTGGCGACATCCTGGCTGGTGGGCTCGTAATCGTGCGCCTCGACGTTGGTCTTGGCCATGATGTTGGTGACTTCGACGTTGCTGCCGCCGAGGTCTTCGGCCACGGAACCCCACTGGTTGATGGAGGCGACGACCTCGATCTTGCCGGAAGACGCGGCGCTGCTGGAATCGGACTTGTTGCCGGCGGCATTGCTGGAACCGCAGGCGGCCATCGAGAACAGGGTCGCCGAGGCGGCCGCGATGGCGAGCGCGCGCTTGGCGTTGGACATGATGGACATGATTGGATTTTCCTCTCTAATTCAGCTGTTTGGCTGGGCGATGTTGCTGTTGCTGCATCATCGCCCGGCCCCCAACACGACAGAATAACATGTATTGAGAATTATTATCATTTGCATTTACGTCGGCGTGTTGCACGCGCACACCCGCGCTGCCGGCGGAAATCCCGCGCCCCGACGACGACAACGCGGGATCCCGCCGTTTTCGGCAGACGAAACGGCAGTATCCCCGCGTCCGAACGATACCCGCGCGGGGGTTCTGCCATTTAAGGCCTCGGAAACGACAGAAATCCCGCGCCACCTTCGTTCGGACGCGGGGGTTCTGCCGTTTGCCGCACATGTCACAACGGCATCGCGGCACAGACCGACGCCTGCACCAGGTCGACGAGCCCCACGGTGTGGGCATCCTCACAGACCAGCGCATCACGCAAGGCGATTGCACGGATGATGTCGCGGCAGGCGCACTCCCCGTCTGTATCCAAATGGCGCGCCAGGCAACCGGCACCAATGACCGGCAATTCGAGCACGCACGAGGCCTCACGGATCAGGCGGGAGACCACTACGCCGGTCGAACGCTCGTCATAGACGCCGTTCTCCTCGCCCATGCCGTACAGGCACAAACGGTCGTCGTCAAAGAATCGCTCTTCGAATTCGTCAAGGCCTACGGCATTGGCCACCGCACCCACGAACATCGACTCACCCCACTCGTTGAGACGGAAGGAATCGGCCAGATACTGCGCGACCGGCGTGGCCTCAAGGCCCACAGGCAGCGAGACCAGAAACGCGCCGGCCCGCCCTTGCAGCGATCCGAGCGTCCGTTCAAGGTCATGTTTGACCGTGCAGCTCATGCAGCACCCCTCGAGCCCGAACGAATCGGACTCGCCGAACACCACCCCGCTTGCCTGGGGCTTCGCGACGTTGCGCACGATATCGAGACCGGATTCCACGGCTTCGTTCGGGCGCACGTCATAAGCAATCGAGCATACGGACGGGAAGGAATCGACCAACGAGAACGCCACGGAGTCCAGGCTCAGGCGGTCGGCACCGGTGAGCAGCACCACGGGCGTGCGCCCCTCCGCGTTTCCCTGTGATTGCAATGCCGGATGAATCATGACAGCCTTTCTGATTTGATAATGGTTATCATTATGATATAGTTGCAGGCATGTCCAAAACATGTCAAATTCTGGGAACACGCGCCGGGGTCGGCAACCGCGTCTCCCACTCGCACAGGAAAACACGCCGAACCTTCGCCCCGAACCTGCAGTCCAAGCGGTACTGGGTGCCGTCCTTGCAGCGGCACGTCACGCTTACCGTGAGCGCCAAGGGCATCAAGACCATCGACCGCATCGGCATCGAGGCGGCGATCGCCCGCATCCGCCGCGATCAGAATGTCAACTGCCCGGCCACGGCATCACCCCCATGCTCGGGCAGTCAGTAGGCCCGCCACTGTGCCGGCGCGTAACCGCGCAACAAACCGCGCTAACGAGCTGCATCACCCACATGGCACCGCGACGTACGCGACATACGTGACATAACAGCGTGACACCCACACATAGAAAGCACCACTCATGGCAAGCAAATCCTCCGCAATCCGCCCGGTCATCACCCTGAAGTCCACGGCCGGCACCGGATTCACCTACACCACCACCAAGAATCGTCGTAATACGCCGGACCGTCTTGAGCTCACCAAGTTCGATCCGGTAGTCCGCAAACGGGTGCTCTTCCGAGAGACCCGCTAATCCATCTGTTCGTTCATTGGACACCAGTCGCGAGGCGAGGAAGAGGCTTAAGCACCCGCCGAAATCGTTTCCTTGTTGGCATTCCGGCGGTTTCCTCTATCACCATTTCATGAACTCATCTTCCGAACCTTGCGGCATGCGCCCAATGAACGAATGCACTCGTCCCAGCTCCGGCCGGCGCGATTCCCGCGCCCCGGAGCCTTATCAAGGAGCCGGACATGGCCAAAACCAGTAAGATCAACCGACAATTGCAGCGCGAACGCATGGTCGCCAAGTATGCCGAACGCCGCGCCGAATACAAGCGCGACAGCGTCAACCCTCATCTGACCGCCGAAGAACGCGCCGAGGCGATGCGCAAGCTGCAGGCCCTCCCCCGCGACGCCAGCCCCACCCGTCTGCGCAACCGCGATTCCATCGACGGCCGCCCGCGCGCCTACAACCGCAAGTTCGGCCTGTCACGTATCAATCTGCGTGAGAAGGCACACAAGGGCAAACTGCCCGGCGTGGTGAAATCCAGCTGGTGATCGGGCCGGCACAACCGGCCGTCAGGCCGTCTCAGGCCATCTCAATTCACCGGATTCCACCCGCGCGTCCGACGCCATTCTCATCCATATCACCACACAACACCACACAACCAAAGGTCCATAACCATGCAAGAGGGCATCCACCCCGAATACGGCCCCGTGGTCTTCTATGACCGCTCCGCCGACAAGTACTTCCTCACCAAGTCCACACTGGTGGCCAAGGCCGTAAACCTGCCGACCATCGACTGGGAGGACGGCAACACCTACCCGCTCGTCAATGTGGAGGTGTCCAGCTACAGCCACCCGTTCTACACCGGCAAGAATGTGGTGATCGACGCCGCCGGTCAGGTGCAGAAGTTCAACGCTCGTTACGGGCGCAAGTGATTCGCCGCACATTCCGCAAAGACCGTAAGACAAGAAGAAAGGAACGAACATGAAGGTCAAGGCATCGGTCCGCTCATTGGCCCGCAAGGATGGCTCCTATGTCGTCCGCCGGCGCGGCCATCTGTACGTAATCAACAAGAAGAACCCCCACTGGAAGGCGAGGCAAGGCTGATGGCACTGCCCAAGTACAAGGCGTCCCGAGCAAACACGCATTCGCGCCGAGCCAACTGGAAGGCCAAGGTGCCTCAGCTGGCCACGGTCAGAACGCCTGAAGGCGAAGTGGTTCAGGTTCCGCAGAATCTGGCCGCAGCCGTACGAAAGGGGTATATGAAGCCATAACCAACATCGTGGATTCCGCAATCCATCAAGTCTCGTAACAACAACTCGACGGTCCGCTCCACAGGCCGGCGGCGTACGTTCTTTCTCCCATTTCCTTCCGTATGCCGTCACCTGCCGGGGCGAACCGCCGTTTTATGGAGTCCACCGCATCCGATCTGGCCAAGCTCGCCAAGGCAGACATCGTGGCTCAACGGCGCCGGCTACGACGGCTGGGCGGAAAAGGCGCAGCTTGACAAGAAACACCAGACCATCGTGAACGCGGGCGACCTCATGGGCGTCACCGCCACCGACGAGTACGAGCATTCCCACGACCACGCCGAGGGCGAAGAAGGCCACCATCACCACCATGGTGCTACGAACCCGCACCTGTGGTTCAGCCCGGAAGCCGTGCTAAAGGCCGCCGAAGCCATCAACGCCGCCTACGCGGACAAGGCCGGGGCCGGTTCTGCCACCGCCGCCACCGTGCAACGTCACTTCAACGACAGGAAGAAACCCTCAAGGAAATGGACAACTGGCCCACGTATTACCCGGCATCCATGAGCAAGGAGGAAGTGGCCACCGAGATGCTGGCCCACCGATTCGCCATCGGCCCAGGCAACCATGTGCAAAGTTCCCCGCATATTATCTCGACCACTATCATGCGTACGGTGCTAATATGACGGCGATATGGCAGGTGATATTCGCATGAAAGAACCTCGCACGCAGCGCACGGAACAGGTGAACACCGCGCAACAGGACCATTCGGCGAACTATCTGTTTCTGATTATCGGCACGCCGCTGGTGGCGTTCCTGATTGCGGCTTCCGCGATGCTCGAGTCACGTGGGTTTCCGGTTCCGCTGGTGCGTATCGGCACCGGTGCCGCGGGGCTTATCCTGCAGGCGATTCCGTTCATGCTGCTGGGCGCGATGATGTCGGCCGCGGTCAGCACGTTCGTCAGCGCCGATTTTCTGGCCCGCCACATACCGAAATCGTTGGCCGGCGGACTGGCCGCGGCATTGGTGGCCGGTCTGTGCCTACCAGTGTGCGATTGCATGGTGGTGCCTACGTTCGCGAATCTGATGCGCAAACGCCTGCCGCTGCCGTGTGCGGTGACGTTTCTGTGCGCAGTGCCGGTGATGAATCCGATGGCGATATGGTCCACATGGTTCGCATTCACCGACAAACCATGGATGGTGGCGGCCCGCATGGGGTTGGGCATGGTAGTGGCGATAGTCGCGGGGGTGTCGTTCGCGGTGTGGCCGCCCCGCTCCCCTGCGGTGCGTGAGAGACCGCTGACGATTGGGCGGTCGTTGGTTTGCGAGGATTGTGCAGGGGCGACGGGTGATTCGCCTGAGAGCCACCCCCCAGTCGGGCTTTGTCGACAGCCCCGCCGGCGGGGCACGGGGCGTGGATTGGAGCGGTTCACGCATTTCATTCGGCATACGCATGACGACTTTATGCGGATGATGCCGATTCTGCTGTTCGGCACGATCATTGCCTCCATCATGCGCACCGCATTGTCGTCGTTGACCAACGGTTCAAGCACGCTCGATGACGCTGGTGCCATCGTACTGATTCTGGCGGCGATGGGACTGGCGTTCCTGTGTTCGCTGTGCTCTACGTCCGATGCGGTGATTGCCGCCAGCATGATTGGCGCGCTGCCGGTCTCCGCCATGCTTGCCTTCCTGGTCTTCGGCCCGATGCTCGACCTCAAGAACACGCTGATGCTGGCCACGGAATGCCGGCCACGGTTCATCATCCGGTTCATCGCGACCGTGGCGGCAGCCTGCTTCCTCGCCGCGATTGCCGCCCATCTGGTGATGGGAGCGTAGCCATGAAGCGCAAAGTCACACTCCCCGACCGCGTGGAGGCGCTGTGTTTCGCGGCGCTGGGCGCGGCCATCGCCTATGCAGCGGTGGGCGGATCATACACCACGCTGACCACGCCGCGTTCGCTGCCGTATCTCATCATCGGTGCGGTACTGCTGTTCGTGCTGGCGACCGCAGCATGGCTCGGACTGTTCCACGCCACGGAGCGTTCGGTTTTACGGTTCCTGATCGCCTTGATTATTCCGGCGCTGCTGATCGCCGTGCCGTTCCAGCCCAGCAGCGGCAGCGGCGGCTTCGACGAGTACGCCGGCGGCCGCGCTATCGTCATTCCCCGCAGCTCGCACAAGCCTGATGGCTCCTCGCAGCTGCACGGACTCGACACGGCGAACAAGACCCTGACCATCAGCAACGACGAATTCGGCTCATGGTTCGAGCAGATCGACCATAATCCGCAGCGTTACGTCGGTTACCATGTGCAGGTCACCGGGTTTGTGAGCAAGTCGCGTACGTTCGACGCGGACGAGTTCGAGCTGTCCCGCCAGTTCATGTCCTGCTGCATTCTCGACATGACCCCATTCGGGTTCATAGCCAGCTCCGGCAAGGCCGGCACCCCGCACAATCACGACTGGGTCACCGTCGACGCCGTCATCAAGCAGGGCGTCTACGGCTCCGCCGGCCACGAGCGCCAAGGCCTGATACTGCAGGTCCGGTCGGTCAGCAAAGCCGCAGCCGCCCCGACCGGCTACTTCTACTGGCAGTAAATGACGCGTCTCCCGAAATGGAAAGCACTGCGCTGCGCCATGACTCGCCCCATATCGGCAGAAATCCCGCGTTACAACGAAAGGTACGCGGAGGCTCTGCCTTTATAGGGCTCAAAACTGGCAGAAATCCCGCGCAGGCCTCGTTGAAACGCGGGATTTCTGCCAGTTGATTCAAATCATGTGACAACATGCCGGGCATCTGATTTGCTTTATTAACGATAATGAATATCATTTGTTAACAGAAAGGGGCAGAACGTCATGAGCATCGAGCAAACCGCGACCACTCGGCGCGTGACGCGACCCCGACTCCTCATCACCCAGGTCCTGGCGGAACTATCCCGATTCGCCACGGCCCAGGAAATCACCGACATCCTGCGCGAGCGCGGCACGCGCATCGGCACGGCCACCGCCTACCGCAATGTGCAGATGATGGCCTCCCAAGGCGAGCTCGACGTAATCCACGTCAACGGCGAGGCCCTCTACCGCGAGTGCTCGGACCAGCATCACCACCATCACATCGTATGCCACGAATGCGGGCGGACCATCGAAATCGAGATTCCCGGACTTGAGCAGTGGATCGACAAAACCGCCAAGCAGTTGAAGTACCAGACCATCGCCCACGAACTGGAGATTTTCGACCTGTGCCCCAAGTGTGCGGCGAAGCATGCCATCGAACCGCCTCTCAGCGTCGGCACCTCACCAAAGGATGGACCACTGACGACGCCAGACGATACTGGCCGTCGGCGCTCGAACAAATAATGGCGCAGTCCCGACGCTACTGGCCTTCAGCATCGGTGCCCTTCCAATCCTTGGCGCAATAGCGACGATATAAGCTCCACTCGCATCGTTAGATTGCCAACGCTTGGCGCAGCACCGACGCCAGACACGCTCATCGTCGTCGTTCCACCAATATTTGGATTGGTACCGCCACCACCTATACCAGGCGTCGACACTCGGCCAACAATCGGCCCGTTACCGACACAAAACTGCATGAGGTCTCATTGCTCTTAATAGCAGCAATGGGCCTGATAATCAATTTCACCAACTTTCGCCGCTGCCGTCTGCCGCCCTACAGTCGCAGACGAACAAACGCTGAAAGGAACAACAATGACTATCAAGACCATCGATGAGCATGCTTACGAGATCGTTTTACCGAAGAGGGCACCTTCGCCGTCTGCAAGGACGCGCTGGCCAAGTTCGACGCCACCAAGCACGAGCACGGCGTGGCCGCCTGTGGCCGCTGCGGCTGCTGCTTCACCGGCGACTGCTGCGACGACACCGGCTGCGAGCACAACCACACCGAAGAGTGCGGGGGCAAGGCTTGCCTGCACGCTTGCCACGAGAACCGCGAAGGCCACGAGTGCGCCTTCTGCCACCTTGCCTTCGACACCAACGAGAAGTGCCACGATGAGATCCTGGCCGACCTCAAGAAACTCAAGGCCGAGCTGGCTGCCTGAGTTTTAGGTTTCCGATTTCTCCTGCGGATTGGCTCCTCTCAGGGAGGGGAGCCAAATTCCGACACGAACCACCGCGCTTACCGTATGATGTCTACGGGCGCGGTGGTTTTGTTTTTCTCGATGATGGCGCAGATTTGCTCGGGCACCTCCTTGCAGCCGTGCCGGATCCATAGCCAGATAATCGATGAGACGGCGGAGACCAGAATTTCCAGCGCATAGTCGCGCGGAATGCCGCTGTAGCTCAGCTCGGCACCCACACGGGCCGCCTGCCCAAGCAGCATCTGCTTCAACACATCCTTGACCCGGTCATACATCTGCATATCGTTGCCCGAACGGGACAGTGCGTCGAAGAACGCATACTCACGCTTGACATAGCGCAACGCCTCGGCTTCGTGTTCCAGTTCTACAATCTGGTGGCCAACCTCACGGCCAAGGAGAACGTGGAGCTTGCCTCCGAAATCATGAAAGACGCGCAGGAACCGACCCAAGCGCTTATCGACGTGGGGCTTCAGGACCGTATCAACAACTTCCCCGCGCAGCTTTCGGGCCGGACATGCAAACAACCGGCACCGACTTCTTTAATCAGAACAATCTCGATGACATAACCGTCATCAGCGATTATGGCCTGACCAAAGCTGACGAAAACATTATTCGCAGCGCGCCGAAGTGGCCAAGGCGATGAAGGGCGGGGCCGTCTCCGAGTCCGCGCCGATCTACTACGAGGAGATGTCGAAAGTGGCCGGCAAGGAGAACGACAAACAGTCGATTACCCTGATCGCCACTGATGACGCCTACAATTTCGGCGACTACATCACCCTGCGTTCGCGCACCGGGCACAAGCCGCAGGTGCTCACCGACCGTGGTGCGATCATCTCCGAACGTATGGCGGAGATGATGGACGCCAAGGTAGGCGACACGATTACCGTCACCGATTCGAGCGGCACCGAGCGCAAGGTGCGCGTGGACGGCATCACCGAAATGCATATCGGGCATTTCATGTTCATGACTTCGGGTGGCTATAAGCACGTGTTCGGCGAACAGTACCAGTCGAACGCCTATATGGTGAGGCTCAAGAACCATGAGACCTCCAATGTGGAGTCGCGTAGCGCCAAGCTCATAAAGTTGGACGGCGCGAAGGGCATTGTGCAGAACACGACTTCGAAGAAACAGGTGGCCACAATCGTCGACTTGCCGGATCAGATCATGGAAGTGCTGATTCTCGCGGCTGAGCTGCTGGCCGTGGTGATCCTCTACAATCTGACGAATCTCAACGTCTCCGAACGTATCCGCGAACTGCCGACCATCAAGGTGCTCGGCGGACTCGGCGTGCTGGTCTACCGGCGGTTGAAGACGGTCGACATGCTCGGTGCCCTGAAGTCGGTGGAATAGCAGCGGAATAGCAAATGGGATCGGCTTTGAAGCCGATCCCATTCAATTATTCGCTCACTGCTTTCTGAGCCTTCTGCGCTTTCTGCTCCTTTTGGCAATCAGGGCATAGTCCGAAGACCTCCAGGGTGTGGGATTCGACGGTGAAGCCGTGGCCGTCGGCCACTTTGCGCAGCCAAGCCTCGCTGGGCGGGTCGATTTCCACGGTTTTGCCGCACCGCTTGCACACCAAGTGGTGGTGATGTCCGTCGTCGCCGCATAGGCGGAACAGCTGCTGGCCGTCCAGGCGGATCGTGTCGGCGGCACCGGCATCGGCCAAGGCGTTGAGCTGGCGGTACACGGTGGCCAAGCCGATTTTCGAGCCTTCGTCCTCCAGCCTGCGGTGCAGGTCCTGAGCGGAGATGAACTCCTCACAGTCGGCCAAGGCGGCGCGAATCGCGTCCTTCTGCTTGGTCTGGCGTTCGATATGTTCAACCATCGATAAGGTCACGCCTTCTTTTTCAGGTCGTCCCAGCAGCCGGTGGCCTCAAGGTCAGCAACCGTGGCATCAGGGTTGTCGGTGAGCACGGTGATGTGGCCCATCTTGCGGTCGTGGCGCACTTCGGCCTTGCCGTAGTCGTGCACATTCCACTCCGGGTGGGTGGCGATCAGCGCGCGCGTCGGCTCCACATGCTGGCCGAGTACGTTGACCATCACGGCCGGCGAGAGCAGCTTGGGCTTGGGCATGGGCCAGCCGGCGATGCCGCGGATGTGGGCGTCGAACTGGTCCATCGAGCAGGCCTCGATGGTGTAGTGGCCGGAGTTGTGCGGGCGCGGGGCGAGCTCGTTGACGATGACCTGATCGTCCTTGGTGATGAACAGTTCGATGGCCAGCGTGCCAGCCAGTTCGAAGCCCTTGGCCAAGCGAATCGCCAGTTCATGCGCTTCGCGAGCCACATGTTCGGACACTTCGGCGGGGGCGATGGTCATGTGCAGGATGTTGTTGCGGTGCTCGTTACGCACGATGGGGAAGGTGACGAAGTCCTTGCCGTTGCCGGAGACCAGGATCGAAGCCTCGAATGCGAAGTCGACGAAGCCTTCCAGGATGCTCGGCGGGAAGCCGCCACCACGGTCGGAACGGGAGCGGATCTTCTCCAAGTCGGCGTCGGAACGCAGCACGAGCTGACCGTGGCCGTCGTAGCCGCCGGACACGGTCTTCAGCACGGCCGGATAATGAATATCATCCAATGCGGCGTCAAGCTCATCGAAGTTGTTGACAGCGCGCCACGGTGCGGTGGCGGTGCCGTGGTCGTTGATGAACTGCTTCTCGTGCACGCGGTGCTGGGTCACGCGCAGCAAGTCGGTGCCCTGCGGGGTGGCGGTGATGCCGCGCACCTCGTCGATGGCATCGGCGTCCACGTTCTCGAACTCGTAGGTGAGCACGTCGGACTGCACGGCCAGATCGTGGATGGCGGTTTTGTCATCGTATTCGGCGGTGATTTGGAAGTCGGCCACCTGACCGGTCGGGCAGTTCGGCGTCGGGTCAAGCACGCCGACGCGGAAGCCCATGTAGCGGGCGGACAAAGCCATCATGCGGCCGAGCTGGCCGCCGCCGATGATGCCGATGGTCGATCCCGGCATCAGCATCGAAACACGACCGCCTGTTTCCTCAGACAAGCTGGGCATTGGATTCAGCCACCTTTTCTTTCAGTTCGTTACGGTAATCCTCAAGCTTGTCGGCCAGTTCGGGCTCGAAGGCGGAGAGCATCTGCACGGCGAGCAGGCCGGCGTTGGTGGCACCGGAGTTGCCGACGGCGGTGGTGGCCACCGGAATGCCGCCGGGCATCTGCACGATGGACAGCAGCGAATCCCAGCCGGACAGGGCGTGGGAGCGCACGGGCACGCCGATTACGGGCAGCGTGGTCTGCGCGGCGATCATGCCCGGCAGGTGGGCGGCACCGCCGGCACCGGCGATAATGACCTTCAGGCCATTGGCGCGGGCGTTGTGCGCGAACTCGGCCATGAGCTCGGGCGTGCGGTGCGCGGAGATGACCTGCTTGTGGTAGGCGACGCCGAACTGGTCGAGAATATCGCAGGCGCGCTTCATGGTCTCCCAGTCGCTGGCCGATCCCATGACCACTGCGACTTCGGGCTTGGATTCATTTGCCATTATCATTTACTCCCTAGTTATTGAGAATAAGGCCCACTGTACGCTTGGGCGCTTACTTCGGCAACGCCTTGCGGTTTTCCCCGGGTCTGCCCCGCAGACCCGCTCCCCCGGCCCGTGAAGCCGGGCTCCTACAATGCGATGACGATCTTGCCGAACATGTCGCCGGCGATCATTCTGGCGAACGCCTCGGGGGCGCAGTCCAATCCGTCGACCACGGAATCGATCACCGGATGCAGGTCGGCGTGCTCCACGAAGCGCAGCAGCCGGGCGAAATCCTCGCGCGAACCCATGGTGCAGCCCTGCACGCGGATGTCCTGGAAGAACAACCGGGTCAGTTCGGCACCGGGCTGGTCGCCGGTGGTGGCGCCGCAGATGGCGATGGTGCCGCCTGGACGCACCGACCGCATCGAATGGCCCCATGTGGCCGCCCCCACGGACTCGATCACCGCATCGACCTTGCGCGGCAGCCGCGCACCGGTCTCCAGCGCGGCCTGCGCGCCGAGTTTCAGCGCTTTGGCGCGCTTGTCCGCGTCGCGCGAGGTGACGAACACCTCCAGACCGGCGGCATGGGCGAGCTGGATGGCCGCAGTGGACACGCCGCCGCCCGCGCCCTGAATGAGCACGGAGTCGCCCGGCTTGATGCCGGCGGCATCGAACAACAGCGAGTAGGCGGTCAGCCAGCTGGTGCCGAGTGCGGCCGCCTCAGCCGTGGTGAGGTTTGCGGGCTTGGCGAACACGTTGGCGGACGGCACGGCAGTCTTCTCGGCCATCGTGCCGGGGTATTTCTCGGAGAGGATCGTGCGGCGCTCGCCCGGGGCCACGCCCGCGCCATCGGCGCCGACGAACGTGTACAGCACCACTTCGCTGCCGGCCTTGAGCCCATGCTTGCCGGGGATGTCCTCGTCCAGAATGCCCACGGCATCGGTGCCCAGGATCATCGGCGTCTGTTCGGCGGCGAGACCCACACCCTGTAACGACCAGACGTCGTGATGGTTCACGCTCACCGCACGCACCGAGACGGTCGACCAGAACGGGCGGGCCTGGGGTTCGGGCTGCTCGCCCACCGCCAACGCGGCAAGCGGATCGGCATGGTTGACGGTGGATGCGTATACGGCCTTCATTGCGCGCTCCTTGGTATCAAGGGAATTACCGCATTCATTGTCCCACATCGCGCAGCGAACGAATCACCCATTTACGGAGATGTTGGGGGCATTGCTTCGTCATGTGGACCTCGGACAATGCCGGGCGTTAGCATTCAACTTCGGAAAGATTAGCGAAGGGAGATTCGAGGGTATGCGCAACGCGTCAGGAAACGGATTTGATTCAAGCGATTCCTTCGCCGTCTCCGGCGCCGCCGAGGGGACCGCGCGCCTTCACGACATCCCCCCGAGCATTACCCCTTCCCATGGCGACGACTCCCATCTGCTGAGCCGCATTGCCAGCCCGGCCGATGTCAAGGCCCTTGCCCCAAACGAGCTCGCCGAACTATGCCGCGAGATTCGCGCCACGCTGTTGGCGTACGGCCATCGGCACGGCGGTCATATCGGCTCCAATCTGGGCATGGTGGAGGCCACGGTGGCCCTGCACCGCGTCTTCGACTCGCCGCGCGACCGCATCGTATTCGACGTGTCCCACCAAAGCTACGTCCACAAGATGCTCACGGGGCGGGCCGGCGCGTATATGGATCCGAACCGTTTCGGCGAGGTGACCGGCTTCACCAACCCCGACGAAAGCGAACACGACCAGTTCGTGCTCGGGCACACCGGCACTTCGATCTCCTTGGCCTGCGGCCTGGCGAAAACCCGCGACATGGAGGGGCCGGGCAGCGGCATCGGCAATGTGGTCGCCGTGATCGGGGACGGTTCGCTCAGTTCGGGCGTGGCGTTCGAGGGGCTGAACAACGCGGCCGAGCAAGGCGGCAACCTCATCATCGTGTTCAACGACAACGAGATGTCGATCGCCGGCGATTTCGGCGGCATGTACGGCCCGCTCGCCCGTCTGCGCGCATCCGGCGGCACCGCCCAGCCGAACCTGTTCAACGCGTTCGGCCTGGATTACCGGTACGTGGAATCCGGCAACGACGTCGCCGCGCTGGTCTCGGCCTTCGAAGAGGTGCGCAATATCAATCATCCGGTGGTGGTCCATATCCACACGCTGAAGGGCGCGGGATACGACGGCGCCGATCACGTGGCCGGCGCACCCTCGGCCTCGGCCGGTAACGTCCATGAGCCGGATCCGGCAGTCTCCGACACCGGCGTGCGCCCCACGAGCAACGTGCTGCACAGCGAACCGTGGCATTCGGATCACTGCAACCTGTCCGATCACGAACCGCATGAGGGCCAGTGCGAGGCCTCGCACTGGCAGAACCCGGATTCGGCCATCGGCAAGGCGGACAATCCGCGCAAACATTACGGCAAGATGGCGATGGCGGCCCTCGAGCCCCGATTCGCCGACGAACCGGGGCTGGTGGTCATCTCCCCCGCCACGCCGGGCTCCAACGGCATCACCCACGAATTCCGCGAACGCGCGGGCTCGCATTACGTGGACACGGGCATCACCGAATCGCATGCCGTGGCGTATGCCGCCGGCATCGCGCGGGCGGGCGGCATCCCCGTGGTGGCCACCACGGCGTCCTTCTTCCAACGCGCCTACGACCAGTTCTTCCAGGAGATGAGCCTGAATCGTTCGCGGGTCACGGTGCTTGATTTCCTGGGCGGCGTGTCTGCCTCGGACAATACGCATTCGGGCGCATATGACGTGGCGATGTTCGCCAACATCCCCGGGGTCACGATGCTGGCGCCGACCTCGGCCGACGAGTATCTGGCCGACCTCGCGTGGGCCACCGCGCCTTCCGGCGCCACGCACGCCCCCGACGGGCCGGTGGTGATCCGCGTGCCCGGAGAGCCGCTGCTGTCGGCCGAGCGCGACCCGAGTCTGCTGCCGCTGACCGGCGGTCGGTTCGCGGCGCACCCCCGGCCGGCCGCAAGGTCCCACGGCGACGACGGATACCGCATGCTGGACTGGCGCGTCAACCAGGCCGGGTCGGCGGTCGCGCTCATAGGCCTGGGCAACGCCTATCCGCTGGCCGAGCAAACGGCCGCCGCGCTGTGCGCGGACCACGGCATCACGGCGACGGTCATCGACCCGCGCCAATGCTCATCACTGGACTGCGCCACCCTGGAATCGTTGCGTGACGGCCACACGCTGGTCGTCACCCTCGAGGATGGTCAGCGCGAAGGCGGCTGGGGCGAGAAGGTGACCGCATACTACGCGAATCATCACGTGTCCGAATGCGGTGCGGCCGGCCACGATCGCAATCCGCGCGTGCTGAACTTCGGCGCGGACAAGGAATTCACCGACCGCGTGCCGCTGGACGCCTTGGACGAGCGGTATGGCCTGACGGTGCATCAGGTGGTCGAAGCGGTCACTCGTTGTTTTTGATGGCGTCCAGGGCCGGGATTTTAACGGCTTTATTGGCCGGGCCGAAGCCGAACAGCAAGCCGATCAGCGTGGAAAACAGTACGGCGAACAGGAACAGCCACCACGGAATCACCGAATAACGGGTCACATTCTCGCCACCAACTATCGCCTGCCAGAGTATGGTCCAGATAGATGTTCCGCCACCGGTATGGTCGCCGGAGCCCCCGCCTGCACCGCTGACCATACCGCCAGACATGCCGCCGCTCATGCCGCCCGCATACAACGCGCCGACAACGTTGATGCCCAGCGATATCAGTCCGCTCAGCACGCAGCCGATCAATCCGCCGAAGAATCCGATCGCGCCGGCCTCCGCAAGAAACATGACGCGAATGTCACGAACGTAGCAGCCAAGCGCCTTCATAATGCCGATCTCGCGCGTGCGCTCGGTTACGGACATAACCATTGTGTTGGCGATGCCGATGGCCGCAACCAACAGCGAAACCGCACCGATACCGCCCAGAATCAGCTGAATCGCGCGCGACTGTTCTTCCAACGACTTACGCATGTCTTCATAGGAGGAGGTCTCGTAGCCCAACGCTTTGATCTGTGATTCGACTTCGGGCACGGACTTGAGGTCGGCGGCCTTGACCAGCACTTGATCATAGGCGGTGGCTTTTTTGGCGGCGGCTGGATCGACTTTGGCGGCCAGTTCCTTCAACGCCTGCAAATCCATGACCAGACCGTCGGAGGTGGCATAGCCCTTGTTGTAGTCGCCCGCCACAATGCCGGAAGCCCGCACATCGAGGGTGACGTTTTCCGACTGACCCGCGGCGCTGCCGCCCGCACCGCCTGTGCCGCCACCGCCGCCGGGCATGTTCATGGTGTACTGGTCGCCCTGATAATTGGTGCCGGTGGTCAGACTGATTTGCGTGGCGAGCGGGTCGAAGAACGGATCTTCGTCCTGATCTTCCTCGCACTGGCCGGTGGCCTGGTTAAACGTGCATGAGGAATACTGACCGCCACGTGTGCTGGTGCGTTGTTCGCCGTTCTTCAGGGTGTCCATGAAACCATAGGCGAACCATTCGCCGGCAAGCACCTGGTCTTTTTTGACCGGTTTCTCGCCACCGACGAGCTTGTAGCCCATCTGGTCGAGCTGGGTCATGTCGATGCCCATGATCTGCACGTAATCATAGATGTAACGGCCGCCCGCGCCTGCTCTGGCCGTCACGTTATAAGGGAAGTTCATCATCGGCGTCACGCCGGATACGCCGCTCATCGCGCGGAAGGATTCCACGGCCTTGTCGTCGAGCTTGGTATCGCCCATCTCGGACGAACCGCCACCGCCCATCGGACCGGCATAACCGTTGGTGTACACGGTGACGATGGACAGATCGCCCATCGATTTGAGCATCTTCTCGTTCTGCTCGTTAATGCCCTGACCCAAAGAGACCATGAGCACAATCGAGCAGCAGCCGACGATAACGCCCAGCACGGTCAGAATCGTACGGGATTTACGCCGCCATAGGTTTTGTCTGCAAAGCCGCAGTATGTCGCCGAATCGCATGGTCGGGCCTTTCAGGCCTTGTGGGACGGGCCGGCCGGTGAGGCCGGTGAGACTGGTGCGATAGGAGCGGTGTCTGCCGCAGCACCATCCGTCACGCCGGTATCTGTCTTATCATCCTTGCCTTCGGACCAATCATCCCAGTCCTCATCAATATCGTTCTTCTTGGCCTTCTGCTTGCGCCTGCGACGCACGAGCAGCACGATCGCCGCGATCACCGCCACGACGCCCACGGCGATGGCCACATACGCCGGCACCGGCAGACCCCGATCGCCGCCGCGGCCTTCGACCGAATCGGACGCGCCGGGCTGGTCCGCCGCTGGCGCGTCGGCCACGGACATGGTGAGCGGGAATTCCTTGGTTTTGGTCTGTCCGTCGGAATCCTCGTACGTGACTTTGAGCGTGGTCTTCAGCTCGCCTGACGCGTGCGGCGTGAAGGCGTACCCGATCGTGCCGGTGGCGCCGGAAGCCACATTGCCCACGTACTGGGTTTTCATCGTGGCATCGAAACCTTCGCCCTCCATCGTGGCCTCGACGTTGGCGATATCGCCTTTGCCCTTGTTCACATATTCCATCGTGACCGTGTTTTCCTGGCCGGCGATCACCTGGTCGGGCACTACGGGATCACTGATTTCGAACCGGTCAGGCTGACTGATCGGCACGGAAATCTTGACGTCGGACTGGCTTGAGGAGCGGGCGCCGGCGTCCACATACTCGTATCGGAAGTTCACGGTCACGGGCTGCGCGCCGCTTTTCGCGGAGGCGAGCGCCTGCATGGGCACGCTCTGCGTCATCGCGTACCCGGCCCACAGCGCGTCGACGTAGAACGTGTTCGTGCCGCCCGCGATGGCGAATCCCTCCGCGCCGTCCACGGTGACGACCATGTTCGTCACCGCCACCTGTCCCTTGTTCTGGAAGGTGAAGTCGAGGTTGAATTTGGATCCGGCGGCCACGGAATCACCGCCATACGCGAAGTTGGTGATGATGATGTTGGGCACCGGTCCGGCGAGCGGCGTGGCGCCGCCGTCGCTTCCCTGCGCGGCGCCTCCCGCGTCCGCGCCATCGACCGCATACGCCTGGCGCGGCAGGGAGACGACGGTGAGCGTCAGCGCGAGTGAGGACAGCAACGCCACGATGATGGCGATGGTGCGGCGGGTGAGATGCTTCATCGGTCTGCTCCTTGCATGCCTTGGCTGGATGGTGTGGATGGTGTGGATGATGTGGATGATGCGGATGATGCGGATGATACGGATGATACGGATGGGCGGGGAGGAGGGGATCCGGCACCGAGGAGCCGGTCGCCGGTGATGCGCCCATCGAGCAGGGTGACGATGCGATCGGCGTATGAGGCCATCTGCGGATCATGGGTGACCAGCACGATGGTCTGGTTGAAGTCATGGGCGAATGCGCAGATCATCGTCATGACCTCGGTTTTGGTTCTGGAGTCGAGGTTGCCGGTCGGCTCATCGGCGAACACCACCTCGGGCTTGGTCACAAACGCCCGGGCGATGCCGACGCGCTGCTGTTGGCCGCCCGACATCTGGCGCGGGTAATGGCTGAGACGATGGCCGAGCCCGACTCGTTTGAGTACGCCACGCGCCGCACGTTCGCGCTGTTCCTTGGGCACGCCGTGGAACATCAGCGGCATTGCCACGTTTTCCAGCGCGGTCAGATTGGGTAGCAGGTTGTACGACTGGAATACGAAGCCGAGATGCTTCTGGCGGAAGGCCGCCAGCTCACGCTCGTCGAGTTTGCTGACGGGTACGCCGCCGATGCGCACGCCGCCGCGCGTCGGTTTTTCCATGCCGGCCAACTGGTTGAGCAGCGTGGATTTGCCGGAGCCGGACTCGCCGAAAATGCAGCAGATCTGGCCTTGCGGAATACTGAGATTGACACGGTCAAGCGCCACCACCGTCTCATCCTCGACGGGGTATTCCTTACGTAGGTTTCTTACCTCGATGATTGCTCGCGGCACGGGCCCTTCTTCCTTCGTTCGTCGCCATTGGCGGACGCGCGATAGCTGGTTATTATCCAGCACATCTCAAATCAGAGTATAGCCGTTATGTAGGAGCCGCACCCCTTAAGGGTGTTCCCGGATGGCAGTGATAAGCATATAACCGCTGATCTCAAGGTCGACGGTTCAGGCTCCAGACGGACCCAGACCGGCATAACGCCCAAAAGCCCCTGGCCCCCACAAACGATGAGGAACCAAGGGCTTATTACATCGTGACCCCGGACGGGCTCGAACCGTCGACCTTGAGATTAGAAGTCACATGCTCTATCCAGCTGAGCTACGGGGCCAAACTCATGTAAGTCTAGCCGTAGGGGTGTAAAACGCCTCGGCGTAACGTCGGCTTGCACCGGTACCATCGGCGATATGGGGACAACGGAGAGCAACATAGATCACGCCGCATCGGGCCAGACCGTCGCAGGCGATAGTGGTGAGCTCACTTTCACATACGCACAGGGTCGTTTTGCCAGTGAAGGCAGGGATTGGGAAAGCCCGGTTGTGACCAACATGACTGCATCCGTCTCTGCCGATGCCGGTAATGCCCTCGCCGGCAGCATCATCAACACCGGCTCCAACAACACTTTCACCAGCACCACCGAATCGTCGCTTGCCACCCTGCTGTCCGACCAATGCCCGTTCGTTATCAAGGCCACCATTTTCGAGGGCAATGGCAAAAACGCCATTCGCGAACGTCACACATTCACCGGCTCGGTGCTGCGCCAGCTCGACCAAGCCAGCGCCCTGCTGAACGGCATCAACGAATCCGGCCAACACCCGGCCATAGCCCTGCGCGAAGCATTGGTCAACGCACTGGAACATCGCGATTACACGTACTCCGGCCCCACACTGATCAATATCTTCGATTCCCGCTTGGAGATCGTGTCGCTCGGCGGCCTGACCGATGGTTTGGAAATCAACGATCTACTCAACGGCGTATGCCAGCCACGCACCCCGCGTTTGGCTGAATTGTTCGCCGATCTGGGCCTCTGCGAGAACTGCGGTACCGGCATTCAACGCATTATGGACGCCTACGCGCAGAGCGCGGTCAGTCCGCAACTGCGCGTGGGCCCCACTTCGGTGGCAATGGTGCTGCCCATCCCGGTATCGGCCGAGGCCGCATCCTCGCATCGAACCGATACCGATGCTTCCGCCGCGCCCAGCACCACTGACGAGGCGCAGCGCGCCAAAATGTACTCATTCCCCACGATTCAGCGCATGACGGATAACGCCGCAGATGCTTTGGCCGGCGCACGCATCATCGGCTGCGCGCCATTGCAGACACTGATTCTCGGCAGCGGATTCGGCGAGCGCCCGGACGGTGACGATCAGGTCAGTACCCGCCCGCTTGATACGGCAACGCTGGAACCGTCGCCTCAAACGTTGGAGCAGTTCACGCTCAATTTCCTCGCGTTCCGCGGCGTGAAGCTCAGCCGTAAAACCATGCAGAAAGCGCTTGGTCTGAACAAGGATCAGATGACGCAGCTCTTGGACCAGCTGGAGTTGAGCGGCAAGATCGAACGTCATACACACGCCAAGTCCACTACGTATTCGCTGGCACATGCCTCAGGACGGTAGCGACCAGGGCGACAACGACCAAATCGTCAACAACCCAAGCAGCAACGACCAGAGCAATACAGCCCAAGGCGCGATAAAGCAGCAGCTCAGTTCTCGAATACGCGATCGCGAATCATGCGACCGGATTCGTCGAGCGCGGTGGAGAACCGGCCGTAGTCGGACAGAATCACGCCCATGTACAGCATGTCCACGAGCGCGGTATCGGCCACGCACGAAAAAATCGCATTGCCATAAATCGTATGCGAGTCACGACCCGTCAGCAACGTCACGTCGGCCCAGCTGGCCAGCGGCGCGCCGATGGCATTGGTAATGGCGATGGTTTTCGCACCATGCGATTTCGCCAATCGCAACGCTTTGACCGTATCCGCCGAACTGCCCGAATGAGAGAAGGCAACGGCCACAGCGCCGTGGGTCAGGTGCCCGGCACCGATCTGCTGCAGGTAAGCGTCAGTATTGAGACGGCACGTCAGTCCCAGGTAGCCGAGCTTGGTGAACAGATCCATCGCCGGTGTCAACGAGTTCTCCACGCCGAAAATGTCGATGAACTCCGATTCGGCGAGTAGGGCGACCGCCTTGCGATAGGCCTTGGGGTCCAACGCACTGTGCAGCTTATCGATCAGCGCCTTCGCGCCATCGGCCGCTTTGCTGGGAATCTCATCCTCGCCATCCCACGGATTCAGATCGAATCCATCCAACGGATTGAAGGTCACTTTGTGCTCGGCGGCCGGATGGCGCAACACGTACCGCAGTTCACGGTAACCGCCGAAGCCGAGCTTGCGGGCGAACCGAATCACCGTCGGCTGGCTGACGTGGGCGATGTCGGCCATCTGACCGACGGTCAGGTCAGCCGCCTCCTCGATATGATCCCGAATATACTGGGCCACGGCGCGCTCCGCCGGACGCAGCGACGGATACACGTGGTCGATGCGCTCGCGTATTCCCACCGAGGACTGCACAGCCACGCTCCTAGTCGCCCGTATTTTCCATTCCCGTTTCGAGGGTACCGGCTGTATACCGGCGAACAGTCGACTTGGATTGACCGCAACATGAACGGTGAGCGAACTCTTCCGTTTACCTTTCCGCTCCATTCCCTCTACAATCGAAACCATGGTGCGGATTAGCGTGGGAAGCCCCACCCATCACACAAGCGGGCGGCTGTACGGCGTGTTCCTCGAGGATATCAACCATGGTGCGGATGGCGGGCTGAACGCCAACATGGTGAACAACTACAGTTTTGACGGCGTCTATCTCGACCATCACACGTGGCGTATGGCCGGCGCCGAACGATGGCGCACACAGGCCGATTCCCTGCGTTTCTGGGATTTCATCAACTGTTCCGCCGCCAGCCTCGGCAGTGAGATACGCGGGATTCACGGCCAGCGGGTGACCACCGACTGTCCCGCCCCGCCAATTCACGCACATAGCCGATACGCTCGCATCACGTCCGATGTTCCTTCCGAAACCGGCCCTGCATATCTGGAAAACCTCGGCTATAACGGAGGCGGCGACAACGGGGGCGAGCCCGCGTTCTCCATCGTCGCCGACCACACCTATTCCGTCAGTCTCGCGGTACGTCCGGTTCATGGGCGGGCCGAGCTGTCCGTCGGCGTGGTCGATAGGTATGGCCTGCCGCTCACCAGTATCACTCGATTGTCGTATATCGTGGACTCCGATCCGCTTGACGGTACGGAAGAGACCGGTCTGAGGCAGGACGATGGGGCCGATGCGCAGGATTCCGGCGTTTCGATCAGTCCGGATTCATCGGATGATGCCATCGTCATCGGTCGTGACGGCTGGTACCGGTTCAACGCCGACGTAACCGGCCTGAACACCGATTACGGCAAGCTGCGTATCACCATTGACGCCGGCGAACGCACCACGTTCGATCTTGATCTGGTGCAGTTCATGGATGCGGACTACTGGGGCGCGGGCGACCCGAAATGGCGTTACGGCAAGCTGCGCCGCGATTTGGTGGAGACCATTCAGGCGTTGCATCCAGCGTTTCTGCGATTCCCCGGCGGCTGCATCGTCGAAGGTGTGACGCCCGGCAATGAATATCGCTGGAAGGATACCGTCGGCTCTCTGGCCGCGCGACGACAACAGTATTCGATGTGGTCGTTCAAGATGCCGGATGGTTCCAGCTATTCGCAGAGCTACCAGATCGGTTTCTACGAATATTTCTGCCTGTGCGAGGACCTCAAGGCCAAGCCGCTGCCTACCCTGTTCGCCGGCATCGCATGCCAGTCGCCCGGCCGCGATCCGCGCCACATGGATATCAATTCGGCAACCTTCCGCAACAATGTTATTCAGGACTACCTGGACCTCATCGAATTCGCGAATGGCGATCCGGAGTCCAGCTCGTGGGCCGCGGTCCGGCGTGATATGGGCCATCCAGAACCGTTCGGCCTGGACATGATCGGCGTGGGCAACGAAAACTTCGGGGCTGACTACGTGGCCAAGTTTGACATGATCAGCGAGGCCATTCACGAACGATACCCGGATATGCTGTGTGTGATGAGCGCCGGACTGTTCCCCTTCCAGCCGGCGATGAAGCGCATCTGGGATCATGCGCGAGCGTTGGCCGCAACCGATTCCGGGGCACATGATTCCGCCACCAGTGACGCGATTATCGTCGACGAGCATTCCTACCACTCCCCCGAATGGTTTGCATCACAAGCGTCACGATTCGATACTTACCCGCGTTGCGGCGCCGGCGTCTATTTCGGCGAATATTCAGCCAACGGCTATTTTGCCGGCCAACCACAGACCGAACAAGGCGCGAACACGTGGAAGTCGGCACTCGGCGAGGCCGCGTTCCTGACCGGTTGCGAGCGCAATTCCGACGTGGTGCGCATGACCTCCTATGCGCCGCTGCTCGCGCATATCCCGGCTAAGGGGTGGGCGCAGAATCTTATCGAATTCAATCCGGCGCATGTGAACCCCACGGTGAATTATGAGGTGGAGCGGCTGTTTTCCACGCATCTGGGCGACACGACGTATGCCGTATCCATCAAGCAGACCGCGTCACGCCCCACCAAACATCTGTATGTCAGCGCCACCGGGCATGACGGGGATGATGCCTGCCGTTACATCAAAATCGTCAATACCTCCGATTCCCCGGTGGATGTGACGTTGGAAATCGCGCGCGGACTGGCCGGGCTGGGCACCTCGCCATCGCGACCGGTGCGTTTGGAGGTGACGACGTTAAGCGCCAGTCCGACGGCGAAGACCACTATCGGATACCGCGGCGAGGCTTCGGGGGCGATTGTGCCGGAACGTCGGGCTTACACATTGCCGTCGCCGTCTTCATTGCTGGCGATGAAGATCAAGCCGTACAGCGTCACGCTGGTGGTTTCGCGCTGATTGGCATCGGCCATTAGGCCGATTCTTTTGCCGTTAGAATCACCCTCAAGGATGAGGGGAATCGTGCAGATTCAGGGAATAATAGGGGCTATCCCCCATAGCGAATACAAGCGCGGGAGGGCAGGATGGAAACCACGGCGGCCAGAAGACCGCCGGCCAACGATGAAGGAGTGTGCGGTATGTTTATCAATCTGTTCCGCAGGCAGCGCCCTGCGCTCGCCCGGCTGGCCCGCAACTCCAACGCCTATCGTCAGCCGATGGTTGCGGCCGTATCATCGTCCGCAGTCGGCGTATCCAGCATCACCTCTGCATCCACCACAGCCAACACAGACGGCGTATCCGGCGTATCCACGCTGGATGCCACCATCGGCCGCATTCATGACATCCCGCAGTCGGCCATGAGCCGACTGACCGGCTCCCCCACCGTATACGCGCGGTAGACCACCCCAGTCGGCTTCGCCGACAGCCCCCGTCAGCGGGGGCAGAGATGGCACAGTCGGCTTCGCCGACAGCCCCCGCCAGCGGGGACAGAGATGGCTGGGCTCAGAAACTCGGCTCGATAATCCAGCTCAAGGTCAGCAATACGGCCAAAAACAGTACGTTCACGGCGGAGTAGAAGGCCAGATACCGGCCTTTCTTGTTACCGATGAAGATGAAGAACATGCAGAAGGTGAGCGGCAGTCCCCAATCCACGTATTTGAATACGCGCCGATCGGCGAACAGGAACACGACGACCACGTGGTCTGCCCCGTTCGCCCGACAACGCTATGCGCATGCCACAGCGAACTGATGATGGCTTCCTCGCTTATTCATTCGTCGAATGCACTCATCGATGTGGGTATGTAGCCATCAAAAAACTCGACAACCGCAATGAGCCAGTCACTTGGCTACATCTGTGCTATCGTCTCGCCAATGATTCGAATGCCGGTATCAATGTCAGCAGCATCCGGGCGCACAAAGTTGAGACGGATGTGGGAATCATCCATTTCGTCAACGTCGAACACGCTGCCCGGCATGAACGTGACGCCTTGGGAACGGCAGGATTCCAATACATCCAGAGAGCGCACGCCGTCCGGTAAGGAAACCCAAATATAGTAGCCGCCTGCAGGCACGGTCCAATACACTTCATCCGGCGCATACCGCTCCAATGCTGCGATTGCTGCATCTCGTCGAATGCGGTAAGCCTTAATCAAACCGCGCAAATGCTCGGCGACGCGGCCTTCTTTAAGCAGTTCCAGGCAGATGCGCTGCGATGACGTGCTCGTATGCTGGTCGACCATGCGCCGCAGAGCCGCCAGCCGGTTGATCACATGCGGGTCGGCCACAACCCATCCCGTGCGCAGGCCCGAAGTGACGGTTTTCGAGAACGTCGACAAATACATCACGTATCCCGCATTCTCCATGCCCTTAAGCGGTATGGGGCGATGTGCGTCGGACGATCCCCCGCCGTACCACAAATCGCCGTAAGCATCGTCTTCCACGATCAGACACTGATAGCGCCGCGCCACGTCGATGAGTTCGCTGCGTCGTTCGGGCGGCAGCGTGGTACCGGTGGGGTTTTGGAACGTCGGGACGGTGTAGATGAGCTTGGGCCGGAATCGCGCGCAATAGCCGTCCAACAGGTCTGTACGCATACCGTGCTCGTCCACTGGAACGCCGATGATGCGAGCATCCGCCGAGCGGAAGGTCTGCAATGCCGGGAAGAACGTGGATTGTTCGACCAGCACGCAGTCGCCGGGGTTGATGAACGCGCGCACGATGAGGTCGATGCCCTGTTCGGAGCCGGAGAGCACCATCACGTTGCGGACGCCGCATTGTACGCCTCGTGTGCGCATATGTTCGGCAAGTAGCGCACGCAACTCTTCGAATCCCTCGATAGGTGATTCCGGTTGGCCGTCGAATTCCCGCGATTCGAACGCCTCGATGCTCACCTTGCGCAACAAATCGTCCGGGATATCCGCCGGGTTCGGCGAACCGGTGGCGAAGTCAATAATGGTGTCGCCGCGCTGCGCCCGCTCGGCCGAGGCGATGTCATGGTAGGTAAACCGGTTGGAATAATCAGAGAACAACACCGACCATGGCGGACGCACAACGCTCGGTTTCGGCTCCTCGTCAATCGGCTTATGTCTCACTACAGGAATCCGGGCAGTCTCAGTATGCTGCAACGGCAGCACGAACGTGCCTTTGCCGACTTTGGAGGCGATAAGACCTTCGTCCTTGAGCTGCTGATACGCCTGCAACACCGTGGTGCGATTGACTTCGAGACGTGAGGACAGCTCGCGTTCGGGAGGCAGGCGGTAGCCCTCGGCCATCGCGCCGGAGACGATCTGTTCACGCAGCCCGGCAGCCAGCTGCCGGTACATCGGCACCTTGCTGCGTCGATTCAGCTCAAGCTGCATGGCAGATCGTCTCCTTGATTCGTCAGTCGGATACCAGTCTAGCGGCAGACGAATCGACTACAGCGACAGGAAGAGCTCGTGGATGCGGGTATCGTCCGTGAGTTCCGGGTGGAAGGCGGTGGCCAGGATATTGCCTTGACGCAAGCCCACCACGTGGCCATCGACTTCGGTTTCGACCGTGGCCTCAGGGCCGACCGACACCACGTACGGTCCGCGGATGAATACCAGTGGGAAGTCCGTGATACGCTGCGGATCATCCGCTGCACCAAAATCGGCGGTGGCCTGGAAACTACCGAGCTGACGACCATAGGCGTTGCGGCGTACGACGGCGTCGAGCGCGCCAAAGTAGACATTGTCGTCATTGTCGAGCTTTTTAGCCAGCAGAATCATGCCGGCGCAAGTGCCGAATACCGGTTTTCCTGTCTTGATGTGAACGGCGATCGGCTCGAATAGTCCGGTCGAATGCAGGAGCTTGCCCTGTGTAGTGGATTCGCCGCCGGGTAGAATCACGCGGTCGATGGATTCATCGAAATCCTCGGTCGCGCGCAGCAGTTTCCACGGCGCACCGAGCTTGTCCAGCACCGCCGCATGTTCGGCGAATGCGCCTTGTACGGCCAGGATGCCGGTCACGCCGTGCTTGGCGTTTTCGGCGTCCTCGGACTCTTCTTTGGAAATATATTCAGCAGCTACAACCATGTTGTCTCCTTGGGCCTTGACTCCCGCTGGCGGGAGCGTCACCTTTTCTTGGCTCCCCTCAAAGAGGGGAGCCAAGGTGATGCACTCACTCGCCGCGAGCGGCCATGATGGTCTGAATCTCGTCCTCGTTGATGCCGACCATGGCTTCGCCGAGGTTTTCGGACAGCTTGGCGAGCAGATCGGCGTCCTGCCAGTTGGCGGTGGCCTTGACGATGGCGGCGGCGCGCTTGGCCGGGTCGCCGGACTTGAAGATGCCGGAGCCCACGAATACGCCCTCGGCGCCGAGCTCCATCATCAGGGCGGCGTCAGCCGGGGTGGCCACGCCACCGGCGGCGAAGTTCACGACGGGCAGACGGCCGTTGTCGTGCACGTACTTGGCCAGATCGTAGGGCACGGCCAGCTGCTTGGCGGCCTCGTAGACCTCGTCGTCGCGCAGGCCGACGAGTTCGCGGATCTGCTTGTTCATGGTGCGCATATGACGCACGGCCTGAATCACGTCGCCGGTGCCGGGCTCGCCCTTGGTGCGAATCATGGCAGCACCCTCGGCGATGCGGCGCAGCGCTTCGCCCAGGTTCTTCGCGCCGCACACGAACGGCACGTCGAACTGGTTCTTGTCGATGTGGTACACGTCGTCGGCCGGGGAAAGCACTTCGGATTCGTCGATGTAGTCGATTTCGATGGCCTGCAGAATGCGGGCTTCGGCGATGTGGCCGATGCGCACCTTGGCCATGACCGGAATCGAGACAGCTTCCTGAATGCCCTTGATCATGGCCGGGTCGCTCATGCGGGAGACGCCACCGGCGGCGCGAATGTCAGCGGGGATGCGCTCCAGCGCCATCACCGCACACGCGCCGGCGTCCTGCGCGATTTTCGCCTGTTCGGGCGTGGTGACGTCCATGATCACGCCACCCTTGAGCATCTGGGCCAGATTACGGTTGAGTTCCGCACGATTCTGCGTCATGAGTTTCCCTTCGTTTCGACGCTGCTTGGTATCGCGCTTCATTATTGAACGAATCGGATTGGTCCCACCCAGACCAGTCCAATTTGGATGGGGCCAATCCGCAACTTCTGCACCCATCCAATCCGGCAACCGGTTGTATGGCCTTATGCATCCGGCACGTATTCGAAGATGCGCGCAATCAGTGGGAGGTATTAGCCGACGGTGTTGCCGTAGATTTGGGCTTGGAGGTCTTTACGGGCGGTTTCCATGCGGGTGATCTGGCCGAGGAGGGTTATTTTTTCTTCGCCGTCGGGCAGCTGGGCCATGCGTCGTTTGGCCAAGCCGATCTGGCGCATGAAGCCCATGTCCAGTAGTCGGGTGAGCAGTTCGGTGGCATAGCGCTGCTCTTCCGGCGTGGCAGGGCGTAGCTGCACGGCGGCCGCACCACCGCCGACTCCCCCAGGCACGTTCGACTGCGGAGGTTGTGCGCCATTACCACCGTCGTCGCCAGGCAGTGGCAACGGCATGACGGCCAGCTCGTTGATCACCTGATTGAGCATCGGCCCGCCGGCCTTGGTGAGGTTGTGCATCCACAGCCCCTGCGGGGTATCGTCGGATGGCAGTCCGCCAGCGGCCGCGATCGCCTGGAACAGGGTGCGGAACACCGAAGTCATGAAATGCTCGATGGTCAGCTGCCCGAACATGGTGCGGTCGATGGCGCGCGGCACCTGAATCAACACGGCCATGAACTGCTGCTCGGCGATGAATACGGCGTCGTCGATCTTGAAATATGCCTGTTCGGCGGCGTCACGGCGCTCCAAAGCCTTGCGCGTGGCCGGATTGGTGTACGGGTTGGTGCCGGGTTCCACACGCGGCTCGTCACGCTCGAATCGACGTTTGGGCGCATAAGCGTCCTCATCGCGCACGTGCATCTGCCGGCGCGCGTTCATCACCTCGCGGCGCATCACCTCAAGATCCACGCCGATACGGCCCGCGGACTTGCGCGCGTAAGCGTCCCATAGGGAGCGGTCGCGAATCTGCGCCACCAGCGGGGCCACGGCTTTCATCGCACCCACTTGGCCGGGCGTGTAGGTCAGGTCGAACCGGCTGATGGCGGCGTCGATCACGAAGTCATACAACGGTTTGGCGCGGACGATCAGCGAGCGCACTGCTTCGTTGCCTCGCTCGATGCGCAGGTCGCACGGGTCGAGATTGTCGTCGGCCACGGCCACGAAGGTCTGGGAGAGGAAGGCCGAATCAAGGCCGAAGGCATGCAGCGCGGCCTTCTGGCCGGCGGCGTCACCGTCGAACGTGAACACGATGCGCGAGCTCAATGGCTGGTCCTTGACCTTCAGCGGCCCGACCAGCTGGACCGCGCCCAGCGAATCGTCGGCGATCAGGCGGCGCACGATCTTGGCGTGCTCGGCGCCGAACGCCGTGCCGCACGTGGCGATGGCGGTGTCGATGCCGGCCAAGTGCATGGCCATCACGTCCGTATAGCCTTCGACGATCACGACCTGCCGCTTCTTGACGATGGCGGATTTCGCCAAATCGATGCCGTAAAGCACCTGGGTTTTGCGGTAGAGCTGCGTGTCCGGCGTGTTGATGTATTTGGCGGCGATCTGATCGTCTTCGTATAGTTTGCGCGCGCCGAAGCCGAGCGTGCGGCCGGTCGAATCGCGGATAGGCCACGTCACGCGGCCGCGGAAATAGTCATAGATGCCGCGCTGGCCTTGGCGGGCCAAGCCCGCGTCGAGGATTTCCTTCTGCGTAAACCCCTTGGAGGCCAAGTGGCGCACAAGATTATCCCAACCTTGGGGCGCGTAGCCGCAACCGAAACGTTCGCAGTCGGCTTGGGAGAAGTTGCGGCCTCCGAGCAGCTTGCGGGCGGGCAGCGCTTCCTTGGTCAGGATCTGGGAGACGAAGAAGCGCTGGGCTTCCTCGCAGGCTTCCAGCAGTCGCGTGCGCTTGGAGCCGGTGTTCTCGCGGCTCGGGCCGTTGCCGCTGTTCTCGTAGTGCAGCTCGATATGGTACTTGTCGGCGAGCAGTTCCACGGCTTCGCGGAAGTCGATGTTTTCGGATTGTTCGACGTATTTGAATACGTCGCCACCCAAGCCACAGCCGAAGCAGTGCCACACGCCGAGCGAGGGACGCACGTTGAAGCTGCCGGTTTTCTCGTCGTGGAACGGGCACAGGCCCACGAAGGTGCCGGTGCCGGAGGGCTTAAGCGTTACGGTCGCAGATACAATGTCATACAGGTCCGCGGCGGCGCGCACCTTCTCGACATCTTCTTTCTTAATCATTCCGACCATAAGTCTCTAGAGTACCGCCCCACCTGAGACACAATAAATTTTTACCGTTGGACACCAGTTCTTCTGGGTTCGACTCCCCTCAGACTCAGCGCGGCCCCTTCCAAGAGGTGAACCCGCAGGGCGGAGTATCGCACCCGCCTGACACAGCCTCAGCACAAGATGGAGTGCAGGGCCAGGGCGGAGTTGTCGGTCAGGCTTGCGACCTGATCGATGGCGACGCGCAGGCGCTCGTCGTCGTTGGTGGATTCATTCCAATCGGCCAGGAACTGGCTTTCCAAAGCGTCGGAGGGGAGCGGCGAATCGGCCATAAGCACATCGACCAAATCCGATACGATCTTGAGCTCCTCCTGATGGAATGGCTCGCGCTCGCGAGGCGCCATGACGAAGTACACGGCGATGCCCTTCAACGCCACAATCTCGTAATTCGTGTCCTCGGGAATCACGATGTTCGAGGAATACCGGGTCAACGGCCCGGGCCCATACGTGTCGCGCGTGGCGGTTTCCACCGACCAGCAGAAGCGGCCGATCAAATCGGACGTAATGTTCTTGAGCTGTGCCAACGATTCGCGCGAACCATTGAAATGCGCGGGGAACAAATGCTCTCGGCGCAATCGCATGAACGCGGCCAGCAGCTTGTCGGCATCCCACTTCGCCCCATACCATGCGCGCGTCTGCTCGATGATGTGGTCCAGCATCTTCGGATCGGCGAGCACAATCGGATCGAACGCGCCGGTGGCGATGGAATCCTCGACATCATGCACGGAGTAGGCGACATCATCCGAAAGGTCCATGATCTGGCATTCCATGGGCTTGGTGGCCTGGGGAGCGCCGATTTTGAGCCAGCGGAACACCGGCTCATCATCCGGGTAGACGCAGAACTTCTTCGACCGCTCCCCCTTGGGGTGTTGGTCGGCTTCGGCCAAGGTCCACGGGTATTTGACGGCCGCATCCAAGGCCGCACGGGTCAGGTTCACGCCGGCCGAACGCCCGTCCGGGTGAAAGATCTTGGGTTCGAGCCGGGTCAGGATACGCATGGTCTGTGCGTTGCCCTCGAAGCCGCCGATATTGCTGGCGATGTCGGCGAGCGCACGCTCCCCGTTGTGCCCGAACGGCGGGTGACCAAGGTCGTGGGCCAGACAGGCGCAGTCGACCACGTCCGGATCGCAGCCGAGCAATGCGCCGATTTGGCGACCGATCTGGGCGACTTCCAGCGTATGCGTCAGTCGGGTGCGGGCGAAATCGTCGGTACCGGCAATCAGAATCTGGCTTTTCGCGCCCAAACGCCGCAAAGCGGACGAATGAATCAGTCGCGCGCGATCGCGTTCGAAAGCCGTGCGCGACTTGGATTTGGGCGGCTCGGGTGCCCATCGCTCCTCGTCGAAGGCGCTGTAGCCCTCATCGCTCATCACCTGTTCCCCATCCAACGTTGTTTCCATATGCCCAGCATAGGCACACATATCGGCCGCAGTAATCCCGACTTCCCGAATATGTGCCACTGACGTCAACTCAACGGCACATATTCGGGAGATTGGGGCCGATTTCCCGAATATGTGACGCTCAGCACATGTCAGTGGTACATATTCGGGAAGAAGGGATTACGGGGTGCCACCGTATGGAGGTAATGCACCTTATAGCAGCGTGGCCGGGTCGAGTTTGGCGAGGTCGGCGGCGGGCAGCACTTCGGCAGCATGCTCGTACAGGCGCGGGATGCGGTTGCGCAGGCAGGTGAAGATCTCGTAGCTGATGGTGTCGGCGGCGCGGGCCCAATCGTCGGCGGTAGGCTCAACGTAATCCTCGCCGCGCCCCGCGCCGAACAGTTCGACCGTGTCGCCCTCATGGACGCCGAGTTCGGCGGCGGACCCATGCAGATCCACGATGAACTGGTCCATGCACACGCGACCGCACACGCGGTACAGTCTCGGGCCTTCGGCGGTCATGATGCGCACCGGGCCTCCCGGCTTCTCCACATGCTTGGCCCCCTCCATGTCGAATCCCGAGGCGGAGCGGTGGATGCCGTCGGCGTACCCCAGCGGCACTATGGCGGTGGACGTGTTGTCCGGGGTCAGATAGGTACGGCCATAGGAGATGCCGTGGCCCGCCTCCACGTCCTTGACCGTGCCGAGCTGCGCCTGCAGGCGCATGGCCGGGGTCAGATGCCAGTCGCGCGGGGTGCCCATCGCGGGGTCGGGTTCGTAGCCGTACAGGCCGATGCCGGGGCGGGTGAGTTCGAAATGGATCTCGGGTCGGTCCAGTGTCGCCGCCGTATTGGCCAGATGTCGGATCTCGGGCGGGATGCCGGCCAGCTCCATGCGCCTGGTGAAGTCCTTGAACGTTGCGATCTGCTGGTCGGTGGAGGCGACGAATTCGGGCACATCGGGCGAATCGGCCACGGCGAGGTGGCTCCACTGGCCCACGATGCGCAGCACACCCTCCTTGGCGAGGGGCACGAGCGCGGCGAGCGCGGCGTCGAATCCGGCCGGAGTGAACCCGTTGCGGCCAAAACCGGAATCGACCTTCACATGCACGCGGGCGGGCTTGCCGAGCCTGCGCGCGGCGGCGGCCAGCGCCTCGATGCCGGACAGGGAGCCGACCGACACGTCGATGTCGGCGGCGATCAAATCATCGAACGGCGCCGCGGCGCCGTTGTATACCCAGGTCAGGATATGGCACCGGTCGGGGCCGATGCCAAGCCTGCGCAACAGGAGCGCCTCATGCGATTGCGCGGTGCCGAGCCATGTGGCCCCGCCGGCGAGCGCGGCCAGGGCGGTGGGCAGCAGGCCATGGCCGTATGCGTCGGCCTTGACCACGCCCATCACCGCCGTGCCCGATGCGGGGCCACCCACCACGGAGACCAGATGGGCCATGTTGTCGCGCATGGTTTTAAGGTTCACGATGGCCTGCGCGGGGTATTGCCGGCGGGCGGCCTCGTAATTGGCTTTGCCCCGCTCGGAGGAGAATGCGATTTCCGGTGCTGCGTTCATGCTCATGGATATCTATTGTTGCGCGGGAATATGACGTGCGGTCGTTTCGACCGCATGACGCCGTCCCGGCGTGCGGAACGGCAGGCACCGTTTTCGCCGGGCAGTCGTACACTGATGTCCAATGTGCGGTTTTCAACACAGGACCGCCTATGATTCCCGGCGTTGAGGCGTGCCGGGATCCCGGAAATCCGTCCGGTTCAGCCCCATAATCCTAGATTTCATGAGAGAAGAACATGGATCTGTTTCGTAAGAAAAGCGTGGATCAGCTTGTCGCCGAATCCACTCCCCTCAAACGCACGATGCGCACATTCGACCTGACGATGCTCGGCATCGGCGCGATCATCGGCACCGGCATCTTCGTGCTCACCGGCAAGGGCGCGCTCACCGCGGGACCGGCCCTGTCCGTATCGTTCCTGCTGGCCGCCACCTGCTGCGGTTTCGCCGGCCTATGCTACGCCGAGTTCGCCGCCATGGCTCCGGTCTCCGGCTCGGCCTACTCCTACGCCTATCTGGCGTTCGGCGAACTCGTCGCCTTCGTGATCGGCTGGGATCTGATCCTGGAATACGCCCTGCAGGCGGCCACCGTGTCCGCCGGCTGGTCCGGATACTTCAACAAGCTGCTGGAAGGCTTCGGCCTGCATCTGCCGGTCGAACTGACCGCCGCCTACGGCACCAACCCGGACGTCACCACCTACTTCAACCTGCCCGGCTTCGTCATCGTGCTGATCATCACGTGGGTGCTGTCCATCGGCATCAACCAGACCAAGCGCACCAACGACGTGATGGTGCTCATCAAGCTCGCCATCATCGTGCTGTTCATCGCATGCGCCGTGTGGTATGTGAAGCCGTCCAACTGGCAGCCGTTCTCCCCGTATGGCGTCTACACCTTCCAGCCCGGCTCCACCCAGCCGTACGGCATCGTGCCGGCCGCATCCATCGTGTTCTTCAGCTTCATCGGATTCGACGCCGTGTCCTCTTCCGCCGAGGAGACCATCAACCCGAACAAGACACTGCCGCGCGGCATCCTGCTGTCCCTGGCCGTTTCCACCGTCCTGTACATCATCATGACCCTGATCATGACCGGCGTGGTGCCCTACAAGGATTTCGCCAAGTACATCGACGCGCCGGTGGCCGGCGTGATCCTGGAGACCGGCATGAACTGGCTCGCGGTGATCGTGAACCTGGGCGCCCTCATCGGCATGACCACGGTGATGCTCGTACAGCTGTACGGCCAGTCCCGTATCTGCTACGCCATGAGCCGCGACGGCCTGTTCCCGAAGTTCTTCGGCCACGTGCACGAGAAGTACCGCACCCCGTTCAAGGGCACCTGGTTCTTCGGTCTGCTGACCGCGTTCGCCGGCGGCTTCATCAACATCAACGTGCTGTTCGAGCTGGTGAACATCGGTACGCTGTCCGCGTTCATCATCGTGTCGGCCGGTATTCTATGGATGCGCAAGACCCAGCCGAATGCGCCCCGCGGCTTCCGCGCGCCGGGCGTGCCGGTCACCCCGATTCTGTCCATCGTATTCTGCTTCGTGCTCATCGCCGGTCTCAACTGGGAGACCTGGGTGCGTTTCGCCATCTGGTTCGGTCTGGGCCTGATCGTGTACTTCGGCTACAGCCGCAAACGCTCCAAGCTCGGCCTTGAGCAGAAGGCCGGGGCTGACGCCAAGGTCGCTGCGACTGAGGACTGAGGTCTATCGGCTGACCGATAGTCGATGGCTGCTTTCGTGAAAACCGTACGCTGAGTTACTTTCAGCGTACGGTTTTTGCGATATGCACGAGTTTGAACGGGCGGCCGACGGACTGTACGTGCGCGACGACGTGGACCTTACCTGACCAGCTCCACCGCGGAACCGAACACGCTGGCGACAGCCACACTCACCACTCGTGGCGCTGATAGGCGATTCTGGTGGTGTCGACCGGCCGGTCGAGCAGCTGGATCAGGCCGCAACGGGCGAAGCCGGAGCTTTCGAGCACGTGCTGCATGGCCTTGTTATTGGGGTGGGTGTCGGCGCGCACGTTGCCGTAGTGCTTCAGGGCCCACCTGATGCAGTCGCGGGCCGCGTGGCGCACCAGACCGGATGCGGCGATGCGGTGGATGGTCACATAGGTGTCGTTATCCAGCCAGGCGCCTTCGATTTTGGCGTAGGTCGGATCCTTGCCCGGGCACAGGGCGAACTGGGCCAGAATGCGTTCGTGGCCATTGCAGGTGTCGACCAGCAGCATCGTACGCTGGTTGGCGATGTCGTCCTCAATCACCGATTCACGCGGAAATTCGTTGCCCCACTGGGTGGGGTTGCCGTTGGCGGCCATCAACGCGCGTGCGCGTGCGTAGATTTTCTGCATCTGCGGCAGATCGCGCATGGTGGCGTGGCGGAAACGGCGGCCTGTCGCCTTGTTTGCAGCGTTCGACTGAGTCACTTCTCACCTCTCCGACATGCCGGGTTGCCGGCACGGTGACCGGCGACTAACTGACGGCCAACCTACCATGCCGTAGGCACAAGAAATCCCCTCCGCGTTGCATGACGGACACTAATAAACAATGACTCCCGTCCGCAGGAGCCGGACAGTCCAGCCGAGTTGAGGACAGCCACCCTCAGTCGGCTTCGCCCCCGGCTCCCGCCAGCGGGAGCCGAATCAGAATTGGATCGAATCAGACGAATCAGACGACCTTGCGTTCGAACGGGTCGGAACTGATGCCTTCCTCGAGGATCTGCTTGGCCCATTCCTTGGCGGCGAACAGGCTGTGGTCGCGATAGTTGCCGCAGCTCTTCTCGGTGGTGGCGGGCACGTCATCCCACGTGGCCTTGTATGCGATGAACTCCAACGATTCCTTCAACGCCTTGGCCACATCCTCGGTGGAGTGGGTGCCCCAGGTCAGCAGGTGGAAACCGGTGCGGCAGCCGAACGGCGAGCAGTCGATGTAGCCCGGGATACGTTCGCGCAGCAGCACGGCGATGGTGTGTTCGATGGTGTGCAGGCCGCCGGTGGGGATGGCCTGCTTGTTCGGCTGGGTCAGGCGCAGATCGTAATTGGAGATCACGTCGCCGTGAGGGCCCGTTTCGGTGTCGATGTAACGCACGTACGGTGCCTTGACCTTGGTGTGATCAAGCTGGAATGATTCGACGACGGGCTTTTCGGCCTTGTCCTCTGCCATGCTGTTGCCTTTCTACTTGCTGACTGTTCGGTCATGAAGTATCGAACAGTCATCGTAGTCGCGCCAGCCCAAGAACGCCCGCAGATACTCCGCGGTTCGCTATAGGAGATTGTTATGACGCACTCCCGGCATTGAACGAGGCGATGGTTTGCATGAAGCGCTGGCCGTAGAGGTCGAGCTTGTGTTGACCGACGCCGTTGACCGCCAGAAATTGCGCGTTGGTAACCGGCTTGATGCGGGCCATGTCGCGCAAGGTCTTGTCGGAGAACACGATGTACGGCGGCTTGCCGATTTCCTGGGCGATGGTGCGTCGCAGTTCGCGTAGCTTCTGGAACAGCGATTCCTCGTCATCGTCCGGGATATACGAGCCCAGCGCATCGCCGGGAACATTGGCGGAATCGGCAGTATCAGCCACTCCCCCGCTCCGACCGGAACCGGCCGCCGCCGACTTGCGTTCCACCCGTTTGATCTCATAGTGGAAGTCGGGAGCGGCGGTTTCGGCCGCCCGCGCACCGAACATGACGATTGGCATACGCCCTTCGGCGATTGACAGGTACCCGTCCGTGGCCATCTGGCTCAACACGTCGCGAACGCGAGCCTCGTTCACGTCCTTGAGCATGCCGAAGGTGGGCATCCGCTCCGGGTTCAGCCATGCCAGATCCTGTGCCCGCGAACCGCGCAGGATCTTGACGATCTTGCCGGAACCGACGCGCTGCCCCACGTCATGCACGCAACGGCTGATCGCCTGCGCCACGCGGGTCACGTCGATGGTCTCGAACGTGCTTTCACAGTTCGAGCAGGCACCGCATCTGCCGGACTGCGAAGAGTCCGCCGCAATGTCTTCACCCGCCGTGGAACCAGCATTCGACGACAATTCCTGACCGAAATACCGGGTCATATACCGGTGCAGGCAGTCGGTGGTGCGGCAGTAGCCGACCATACCGTCCAGCAGCCGGCGCTTGGACTGGCGAACGATTTCCTGCTCTTCGGGAGTCAATCGCTCGTTCTCATAATCGTTATCCAGCAACCGACGCCGGGTGACGATGTCTGACTCATTCCACAGCAGCGTGCATCGGCTGGGCTCGCCGTCACGGCCCGCGCGGCCGGCCTCCTGATAGTAGGCCTCAATGGATTCGGGCAGATTGTGGTGGATGACGTAACGCACGTTGGACTTATCGATGCCCATGCCGAAAGCGTTGGTGGCCACGACCACCGGCACCTTGTCGGTGATGAAGTCGCGCTGGGCCGCCTCACGCGCGTCCGGCGACATGCCGCCATGGTAGGCGACAGCCGGATGCCCCATCTGGTTCAGCGTGTCGGCGAGCGCTTCGGTGGTCTTGCGGGTGGCGCAGTAGACGATGCCGGATTCGTCCGTATGGTCGGCCACATACCGCGCCACCCATGCGGCCTTGTATTTGGTCTCCAGTTTGACCACATCAAAATACAGGTTCGGCCGGTCGAATCCGGTAACGGTGACGGCCGGATTCCGCAATCCCAGCAGTCCCACGATGTCCCGGCGCACCCGTTCGGTGGCGGTGGCGGTGAACGCACCCACCGGTGGACGCTGCGGCAGCCCGGCGATGAAATCGCCGATACCTAAGTACGACGAGCGGAAGTCCTGACCCCACTGGGAGACGCAGTGGGCTTCGTCCACGGCGATCAGCGAGATCGGCGTACGGGCGGCAAAGTCGCGGAATCGCCCGGTTTCCAAGCGTTCCGGGGCCACGTACAGCAGTTTGATCTGTCCGGCGGCGGCTTGGGCGAACACCATCGCCTGCTCGTCGGGAGTTTGAGTGGTGTTGATGAACGCGGCCGGCAGACCGAGGTCGTTCAGCGCATCGACCTGGTCGCGCATCAGGGAAATCAAGGGAGATATGACCAAAGTCGCACCCGGGCTGAGCGCGGCGGGAATCTGGTAGCACACGGACTTGCCTGCGCCGGTGGGCATCACGCCCAAGACATCGCGTCCGGCAAGCAAAGCCTCGACAATTCCTTGCTGTCCGGGCCTAAACGAGTCATAGCCGAAGTATCGTGTGAGCGCCTCCAGCGCCGCCTGATGTGCTGTCATAAACGACCAGTGTAGGCCGACCGCGGATGGATTTCATCGTATAACGGAATACCTCGTAACGATGTACGTAGCCCTTCCGTATTATTATGCGTCGAGGAACGCTATTCCCGGCATATCGCACGATATGCCGCTTTGAGAGAACTAAGACGGGGCATTTTATGGCCAACGATACATTTTCCTTCTCCTCTCCTGACGATCAGGAGACGGCGGTGCTGCAGCCTGTGGCCGCCGATGGGCTGTTCGCAGCCGCGGCCACAGGTACCGCCACACCACAGCAAAGCGACAATGGCACCAATAACCATGCCGACAATACAGCCTATGTGGGTGAACATGTCATGGCATCTACCACCGCTAAATCACATGGCAAGGCCGCACGGATCGCCATCATAACCATATTTGCAGTGTTGCTTGCCGCATTAATAGCCTATTTCTTCGTCGGACGTTGGTACTTCCAAGACAAGGCTGCGCCCGGTGTTCATTTGGGCAATGTCTCTGTCATGGGCCAGACCCGCGAAGAACTTGCGAATACTGTGAAGCAGCAGCAGAATAACACCACGGTGACGTTCACCGCCGAAGGCAACAGCGTCAAAGCCTCGCTGAAGGACCTTGGTGTCACCGTCGACACGGATAAAACCGTAGATGCGCTGTTGAACGCGAAGACCGGCGACGTGGCCAAGCTCAATATTTTCGATCAGCCGCATATCGCTCTGACCGCCACCACGGACAAAGAGGCTGCCGAACAATTCGTCACCGCCGGCCTGGTCGACGAGACCGACCGAGCGCAGATTGCCACCGTTGTCTACAACAAGAGCACCAAGCAGTTCGATTACACCGCGGGTCAGGATGGCAAGGGCCCGGATATCAATGTTGTCAATGCTGCAGTCAAGGAGGCCGTCGCGACCCCGGGCGAAAATGCGACGGTGCCGGTCAAGATACAGACTGTAAAGAATCCGATTGATGAGGCGAGCGCACAGCAAACACAGTTTGACGCCAATGCCAAGCTTGGCCTCAAACTGACCGTGGACAACGGCGTGAACAAGAGCGTCACCATCCCGGCCGATACCATTGCCTCATTCCTCAAGCCCACGGTGAATAAGGCGGATGACACCATGAGTCTGGTAGTCGACCGCGATGCCATCACCAAGTACGTCACCAGTGACAGCGTAACCAAGGAACTGACTGTTCCCAAGGTGACACGCGAGGTCTACATCACGCCGAAAGACGAAGGCGGCGTGGAAATTGGTGCCGATAAGACACTCGGCGTGGATGGTATTGAAGTGACTGGTGCCGGGGACGCCCCCGAACGTCTGGCTACCGCCATCGAGCAGAACCAGTCCACTGATTCCACTGTGGCTGTGAAAGACAGCCCATATGATGTCAAGCAGGTCGAGGTGCCTCATAACTTCGATACGGCAAATGGCGATAAGTGGGTTCATGTTGATCTGACGAACCAGACTGCCACTGCATATCAGGGCACCACGGTGGTCAGGAAGTTCAACATCGCTTCTGGCAAGCCCACCGCCGATGGTTCCATGCTGTCCGATACCGGCACGTTCTACGTGTATCTCAAGTACGAATCGCAGACCATGGTTGGCGAAGGCTACAACCAGCCAGGCACGCCGTGGATTTCCTACTATAACGGCGGCGAAGCCCTGCACGGTGTTCCTGCATACATGTGGGGCGAGCACCCCATCTATGTGCAGCAGGGTATCCCAGGCTCGCACGGCTGCATCAACATGCAGGTGGCCGACGCCAAGTGGATGTACGACTTTGCCACCATCGGCACTCGTGTGGTCGTTGATGGCACCACACCGACTTCCGGTCAGGCGTTGCGCCCGGCTGGTGCGGATGCCACCGGATGGCAGGGCGGCAACGCCAGCTGATTCGATCCATGTTTAATCGATAACGGAAAATCCCCGACCCTTGTGGGCCGGGGATTTTTTGTAGGTACCAATCGATAGCGAGTCCGCCGATAAGCGTGGTGGCACCGTCAATACGGTGCCACCAGTACCGTCAGTACGGTCAGATACGATCCAACGCCTGCTTGAGATCGGCGATAAGGTCGTCGGCGTTCTCGATACCGACCGAGATACGCACCAGGTTGGCGGGCACCTGCAGGGTGGTGCCGGCCACGGAGGCGTGGGTCATGGCGGCGGGCACCTCGATGAGGCTTTCCACACCGCCGAGCGATTCGGCCAGTGTGAAGATCTGCGTGTGATCCACGAAGTGCTTGGCCGCCTCGGCGCCGCCCGCGAGCTGCACGGAGACGATGCCGCCGAAGCCGCCGTGCATCTGGCGGGCGGCGATTTCATGAGCAGGGTGGGACTCGAGGCCCGGGTACCAGACGCGCTCAATCACATCAGAGGGCTGGGATTCGAGCCATTCGGCCACCTTCAGGGCGTTGGCACTGTGGCGCTTGACGCGCAGATCCAGGGTCTTCAGGCCGCGGATGTCCAGCCAGGAGTCGAACGGGGAGGGCACTGCGCCGGCGGCGTTCTGCAGGAAGGCGACCTTCTCGCGGGTCTCCTCGTCGTTGACCACCACGGCACCGCCGACCACGTCGGAGTGGCCGCCGATGTACTTGGTGGTGGAGTAGACCACCACATCGGCGCCATCGGCCAGCGGGTGCTGAAGGGCGGGCGAGGCGAAGGTGTTGTCGACCGCGACCTTGGTGCCGTACTTGTGGGCAACTTCGGCGGTGGCCGCGATGTCGGTGATGTTGAGCAGCGGGTTGGACGGGGTCTCGACCCACACATACTGGTAGTGCTTGGAGGCCAATGCGGTTTCCACGGCTTTCAGATCGGTGATGTCCACCACGTCGAGGCCCACATCCCACGGCACGAACACCTTGGAGAGCAGGCGATAGGTGCCGCCGTACACATCGTTGCCGAGCAGGATGTTGTCGCCGGGCTTGATGGTGGAGCGCAGCAGCACGTCGATGGCGGCCAAGCCCGAGGAGAAGCTCAGCGCGTACTTGCCGCCTTCCACGGCGGCGAGCTGCTCGTCGAAGCTGGTGCGAGTGGGGTTGATGGAGCGGGAGTAGTCGTGGCCTCCCCTGAGGCCCAACACGCCATCCTGCTTGAAAGTGGAGGTGGCGAAGATCGGCGTGACGACCGCACCGGTGGTCGGGTCGGGCTCCTGGCCGGCGTGGATGGCGCGGGTGGCGATGTCGGTGTTGGCGAACTTGGCGTTGTATTCAGCGGACATGATATCGGGTTCCTTTCGGGATTGTTCCGTATTCGAAGGTAAAACAGGTGCGGTTGGCCAGTGCGGATATTGGTATTGATTCTTTTGATAGCTAGTTATGGAGTCCGTCCCCGGCTCCCTCATCAGAGGGAGCTCCGTCAAGGTACTGCTCGGCGAGGGAGGGTTTGCTGGTGCGCTCCACAATATCGCCGTAGCCGTTGGCGCGCATCCAGTCGTCATTGAAGATCTTCTCCAGATAGCTGCGGCCGGAATCAGGGGCGAGCACCACCACGATCTGGTTCTCGTCCAAATCATTGGCGAGCGCGTACTTGATGGCGCTGGCCACGGCCATGCCGGACGAGCCGCCGACCAGCAGCGCCTCCTCGCCGGCCAGACGGCGGGTCATTTCAAAGGCTTCGGCGTCGGATACGCGCACGATGTCGTCGGTGATGTTCCGGTTGAAGGCCTTGGGGTAGAAGTCCTCCCCCACGCCCTCGATGTCGTACTGGTGGACTTCATCGCGTGAGGAAGCGGAGTAGATGGAGCCTTCCGGGTCGGAGCCGATGACTTTGACCGCGCCGTTGGAGGCTTCCTTGAGGTACTTGCCGGTGCCGGAGATGGTGCCGCCGGTGCCGATGCCGGCCACCTGCGGGATGTGGTTGAGTTTGACGAGTGGGGTGTTGCCGATGAGTTCTGCGAGGCTGTTGTGGATGGTCATGTGAAGTCCTTCGTTGCTGGGGTTGTGGCGTTTTGCTGCGTTGCGTTCGTGAACCGACGTTCCCAGACGAATGGACTGTGGCTTTGGTTTGAAATCGAGTATTCCCACTCACTGTACGGTGAAGCCGAAAAGTGAACCGGTTTTTCATGTTAACCACGGCTCGCGCGTTACACGGTTACGCTCGTGCCATCAATTCCATGAAAATTCATGCGACAGATTTGCCGCGATTCAAATGCTCTATCTCAAGTTATGCGTCACTGACCGCTCGCCCAGGGGCGTCGGTTAGCGACAACAACATGAGATAATCTGCATGACCCACACCATAGCACAACCCGCGACAAGCGCGTGTCGCCGGCGTTCATATGGTGGCCAAGATTCTTTGACAACGATTCCGCCACGCCTTCAAGCAGAACGCTTCCATACCGCCAATCATGCTCTTGTAATGGCAGAATCGTCAATCCGAAGTGATGGCAAAATACAACGGTTCGGGGCATAGACAACGATGAGGGCCGGCACAAGCCGGCCCTCATTTCACTTCGCCACGACCTGACGGCCCTGCACCCACACTGCGCGGATGTTCTCGGGTACGGCAAGATTGAGGATCTTCTGGAAGATGTCGGCGGGTGGCTCCTGCTCACCGTCCGGGATGCGGCGGTATACGCCAAGCCGCCGAGCTTCGTCCCGCTCGACGGCATATCGTTCGGCATCCGGCTGGAGCACGGACGTGATGATGCCCCGGTCATCAATCAGGAACAGGGCGTTGTGGAAATACGCGACCTCGTCGCACGTGCGCGCGGTGAAGCCGGATCCTTCTCAATGGCCAGGGACAGCGTCATGGCATCAGTCCTGCGCGTAGATCTTCTTGCGGAACACGAGGAACACGATCAGGCCGAGCGTCATGACGCCGGCGCCGATGAGCAGCAGGTTCGCGTATCCGGCCGCGGCACCGGTGGCGCCGGTGATGCTGGAACCGGCGAGCGCCTGCGATCCCATGAGTCCGCCGATGATGGAGATGCCGATGGAGGCGGTCACGTTCATCAGCAGATCGTTCATGCCCACGCCACGGCCGGACTCCTCCTGCGGAATCGTGCTCAGCACGGTGGAGACCACGGGCGAATACATCAGACCCACGCCGCAGTAGAACACGCATGCGGCGATCGTCAACGCCAGAAAGCCGGCGTTGACGGCCAGGGCGGCGGACACGAAGCCGGCGATCATGAGGCATGCGGCGATGATCAGCGCGGCCTGCTTGCCGATCCTGCCGATGATCAAGCCGGAGCAGGTGCCCACGATGGCCGCGCACACGAACGCCCACACGACGTACGTGGACACCTGGGCGGTGGTCATGCCGTACACGGTAGTGCCGATGCCGTTGAACAGCGGGGAGATGCAGTAGTTGGTGAAGTAGAACACGAGGATCAGCGACATGGCCGCCAGCCAGCGCGTGTTCTTGAAGAAGGCGGGGGTCACGAACGGATCGGAGGCCTTGGCGATGTACACGGCGAAGACCACGAACAGCGCGACGGCCACGATGAGCATCCACCATGCCATGTAGGAGAAGAACAGGGTGAGGAACGCGCTGGCCAGGCCGAAGATGGTGAAGCCGATCCAATCGACCTTGTCGCCACTGCCCTGACGTCCGGGCAGGCTCTTGAGCAGGGTGGGCAGGAAGAGGATGGTGACGGCGGGGATGAGGAACAGGTACTGCCAGGCGATGGAGCTGAGCGCGCCGGCGGCGAACACGCCGATGGAGGCGGACAGCTGGTAGCCGGCGGTGTACAGGCCGAAGAACACGACCTTGAGCTCGTTCTTCAGATATTTGGTGGTGATGACCAGATACACGGAGCCGGCCACCTGTTCGCCTGCGGTCTGCAGCACGCGGGCGACGATGACGGTCCACAGGTTCGCGGGGAAGAAGAAGTTGGCCACGAACCCGAAAACGGAGCCGACGAACAGCATGATCAGGCCGACGATGACCAGTCGCTTCAGGGAGACGAAGTCGCCGAGCGAACCGTAGATGAAGCACACGATGCCGAGCACGATGCTCGGGAAGGCGGTGATCAGCGAGGCCTGGGCCGGGGCGCCGACGTCTTCGCCCACCTGGGTGAACACGAGGTTGAAGCCCTGCAGGCACAGGGTGCCGAGGATGAAGGTGATGAGCAGCAGCACCAGGGCCTTGACGGCCGTTTGGGTGGTGACCTGCTCGTCGGCGGACTTGACGTCCGCGGTGTTGGTCGATGATGTCATGGAATTCCTCTCTGTTCTCTGTTTGCTATGCTCTGTTTGCGGTGTTCGGCATGTTCCGTGCGCCGACGCAGTTACTCTGCGTGCTTGGCGAGCGCGGTGATGCGGGTCATGAACTCGTGCAGGAAACGCGGCACGTCGACGCCGACCGCGGCCTTCATGGTCTTGACCGGATCGTTGAGGCGCGTGTTGTCGCCGATGGTGCGGCCGCGCGTGGGGCCGTCCACATCCACCTTGAGGTTCATGGGCAGGGTGTCGACCAGCGTGGGGTCCACGGCCACGCCGACCGCCAGGGGGTCGTGCAGGCCGCAGCCGCCCAGATGCGGGGAGGTCGTCTCGTATGCCTTGATGTAGAAGTCGGTCATGTCCGCCAGGAACGCGCCGGCCTTGGTACCCAGATCACGCCACTGCCGGGTCTCCCGGTAGGTGAGCAGGGTCTGGAGCGTCACGTCGAGGCCGATCATCGTGGCCGGGGCGCCCGAACGGAACAGGTAATCGGCGGCGTCGGGATCCTGGGAGATGTTCGCCTCCTCCCAGGCGTTCACGTTGCCGCAGACGGTCAGCGCACCGCCCATAAGCACGATGCGGCCGATCTCGTCCTTGATCTCCGGCGCCTTGCGCAATGCGGCGGCGATGTTGGTCATCGGGCCGGTGGGCACGTAGACGAGCTCCTTGCCGTACGTCTTGGCCGCGTCGATGATGAAGTCGACCGCCGGCTCGGATTGCGGTTCGCGGTTCGAATCGGGGATCGAGACGTCGCCTATGCCGTTGGCGCCGTGGATGAACTTGGAGATCTCCAGCACCTCGAACGAGTCGGTGGTGCTGGAGTGCGGCAGACCCTTGTACACCCCGACTTCCGGGTGGCCGAGCAGATCGGTGATGGCCAGCGCGTTGCGCACGCCCTGGTCGAGCAGCACATTGCCGTATGTGCCGGTGATGCCGATCAATTCCACTTCCGGACTGCCCAATGCGTATGCGATGGCGAGCGCGTCATCCACACCGGTGTCAAGGTCGAGAATGAGCTTTGTCATGAAACACCCTTCCCTTGGGGGGGGGCGAGACCGAATGGCCGTCACTGATTCCCCCGCAAGCATCATCTATGATAGTCGCCATGCCGCGATGGTGCGCGTCAGAGCGAGGCGGCCTCGATAAGCCGTCTGGTGTAATCGGATTGCGGGTCGCCGAGCACCGCGGAGGTGACGCCCGTCTCCTCGACCCGCCCGTCATGGAGCACCACGATACGGTCGGCGATGTGCCGTACCACGCCGAGATCGTGGGAGACCATGATGATGGCGGTGTCCGGGCGGGCCGCACGGATGGCGGCGAAGGTGTCGAGTATCTGGATGCGGGCGGCCACGTCGATGGCGCTCATCGGCTCGTCGGCGAGTATCACTTTGGGTTCGTTGATGACGGCGCGGGCGATGGCCACACGCTGCGCCTGTCCGCCGGACAGGTCGATCGGGTATCGGTCCAGGAAGTCCGCCGGTTCGAGGCCGGCCATGGTCAGGGCCGAGGCCACCCGTTCGGCGATGGCCGCGGATCCAAGGTCACGCCGTTGCAGGGTCAGCGGTTCGGCCACCGATCTGGCGACTCGCCATCGTGGGTCGAGCGAGGAGAACGGGTTCTGGAACACCAGACCGGATTCGCGGCGCAGGGCCCGCCCTCCCGGCGACCTGCGGCCCGGGGCCACGGATTGGCCCTCGTAGTCCACGCTGCCGGCGTCGGCGGGTTCCAGGCCCAGCATGATGCGGGTCAACGTGGATTTTCCAGAACCGGAGCCGCCGATCACGGCGAGGCATTCGCCGGCATGGACGTCGACGGAGACGTCGAAGAGGACTTGGTGGCGTGCGGCGCGCGGGCCGAAGGATTTGGTGATGGAGTGGGCGGAGAGGAGCGGCACACTGCTGTTACTCATGCGAATCCTCCTTGGGAGTGTGGAGGGTGAGGGTTTGGGCGGCGGCGACCAGGCGCTGGGCTTGTGGTGTGGTCGGCGCGGCGAGCAGATCGGCGGTGGCCCCTGATTCGATGATGCGGCCGGCGTCCAACACGTAGCATCGTTCGGTGGCCCGCGCGAGCACGGAGAAATCGTGGGTGATGAACAGCATGGATGCGCCGGCGTCGTCCACCAGCGAGGTCAGCAGGTCCACGATCTGGCGTTGCGTGATGGAGTCGAGCGCCGTGGTGGGTTCGTCGGCGATGATGAACCGCGGCGAGGTGATCAGCGCCGTGGCGATGCCTACGCGCTGCTGTTGGCCGCCGGAGAGTTCATGCGGGTATTTGCCGGCCACGTCACGGCCCAGTCCGACCTTGTCCAACATGAAGGCCACCCGGTCGGCGCGTTCGGCTTTGCTCAGATCGTAGTGCATGTGCAACGGCAGGGCGATCTGCTGTGCCGCGGTCATCACCGGATTGAGCGCATGGGCCGGATTCTGGAATACCGTGCCCACATACCGGCCTCGCAGGTCGGCGAGGACATGCTCGTCGGCGTATGCGCAACGCGCGTTCCCCGCCAGCCCGTCCGCGCCGCCGTCTTCGCCGGACAGCACGGAGGTGTCCCCCATCGTGATCTCGCCGGACGGCACGGCCTCATGCGGCAACAGGCCGAGCAGCGATTTGGCGATCATCGACTTGCCGGAGCCGGAGGCCCCTATCAGGCCCACCCGTTCGCCGTCCGCGATGGACAGGTCGACGCCCCCGATGATCGGTGTGCCGCCGATGACGATGCGCAGTCCACGGATCTCAACGCTCATCGTCCGCCTCCTTCGCCGCCGACGCGGCGTCTGCGTGCACGGCGCGGCCGACCCCGGCCGATCGCCGCAGCGCGGGGTTGGACACCGGGTCGGTGGCGTCGCGCAACGCGTCGCCGAACAGGTTCAGCGCGACCACCACCAGGGTGACGATCAGACCGGGCCACACCACCGTCAACGGAAACACGTTGATGAGTTTGACCGAGGTGGCCAGCGAATGGCCCCAGCTCGGCACCCCCGCGCCGACGCCCACGCCCAGATAGGTCAGGCCCGCCTCGGCCAGCACCGAGGTGCCCGCCGACATCGACGATTGCACCATCAGCACCGGCGTGATGTTCGGCACGATGTGTCTGACCAGTACGCCGAACCCGCTGGCGCCGTTCGCCCGGGCCGACTGCACGTATCCCGAGCGGGCGGCGAGCAGGGCGGCCGGACGGGCGACGCGCGCCAGATGCAGCCCGTAGCCGATGGAGCACGCGCCGATCACCACGGCCGCGGATGCGCCGAACGGCACGGCGAGCAGCAGGGCGATGAGCACGGTGGGGATGGAGATCAGCGCGTCGACCACGGCGACCGACGCCGAGGCGAGCACCGCGGAACGGGCGACCATAAGCCCGACCAGCAGCATGCCGATGCAGGCCGAGCAGATGACGGTCAGCAGGGCGATGGCAAGGTTCGTGCGCGATCCGGCCATCAGCCAGCTCAGCACGTCCGCGCCGGTGCCGTCGGTGCCCAGCCAATGCGCGGACGACGGCTTGTCCCACACGTGGTAGCCGTCGGTGGCCAGCAGCGACTGCGGGGTCCAGAACAACGACACCAGGGCGACGACCATCCACAACCCCAGCACGATCAGCGAATAGCGGCCGGTGCCCCGGGACCAGATGGTGCCCAGAACCACGCCCGAACGACGCCATCGACCATTGCGATCAACCATCATTCCTCCTTTCCGGCGGCCAGACGCGGGTCAAGCAGCGCGTGCAGCAGATCCACCGCCAGGCCGATCAGCAGGAAGAACGCGGCAAGCAGGAACAGCTCGCTTTGCACGGCCACCAGATCGCGGTTGCCGACATCGCCCACCAGCAGGGCGCCCAGACCGGGCAGGGCGAACAGGTTCTCCACCACCATCACGCCGGTGATCATCGAGGCGAACGCCAGCCCCACCACCGAGACGAGTTGCGGAGCCGCCAACCGCAATCCCACGCGCACCAACGCCTGGGTGCGGGTCATGCCGCAGGACATGGCCATATCGATCGGACCTCCCTCATCGGCGATGCCTTCCAGAATGGAGCGCGTGTAACGCATGATGCCCGCACCGGACACGAATCCGGTGGCAAGCGCCGGCAGGATCAGGGACGAGACCGCCCGCCCAGGAGCGCCCCACCCAGCGGCGGGGAACCCCTGCGAGGGCAGCAGACCGACAAGGCCCACGCCCCGCGCGAACAGGAGGATGAGCAGCAGGCCGCTCCACAGGGCCGGCACGGCGCCGCCCACGATGGACAGCACGCGCAGGAAACCACGCACGGCCGGCGACCGGGAGATCACGGCGGCGGCGCCCATGGACAAGCCGAGGGTGAGCGCGATGGCCAGACTCATCACGATCAGCGGGAACGTGATCGTCGCACGTTGGCCGACCTGGGAGGTCACCGCCCGTCCGGTCAGCGCCGACACGCCGAGGTCGCCGTGCAGCAGCCCTCCGGCCCAGTCGAGATACTGCACGACATACGGCCGGTCAAGGCCGAATTCGGCGCGCAGGGCCGCCACACGCGCCGGCGATGCGTTCATGCCGGCCATCACGACCGCCACGTCGCCCGGCAGGATGCGCAGCATCGCGAACACCAGCACCGAAATGCCGAACAGCGCCGCCGCGAACAGCAGCAAGCGTTGCATCAAGAACCGCATAACGCCTCCCTTATCGATTCCCTCGGATTCCCTCGCCACCGCCCGTGGCGTCATCGGCCGGATGGGCCGTCCACGATCGGGCGCGCCACGGAATCACCCCCGCGCCGCGCCCGACCGATGGGTTCCGGGACTACTTGGTGTAGGTGATCCGCCAGAGGGGCAGCACGGTCTGGCTCAGGTTCTGCGGGAAGCCGTCCACGCCCTTGGCGTAGGCGATGGTGACCTTCCAGCTGAACAGCCAGTCGGCCGGCGCGTCCTCGGAGACGATCTTCGCGGCCTTGGCCAGATACTTCGAGGCCTCGTCGTCGGAGGTGGCCTCCAGCGCCTTGGCGTACAGGGCCTGCACGTCCTTGTTGTCGTAGTGGAAGTAGTAGCTCGGCGTGGTCCATCCGTAGAAGTCGTGGCTTTCGGCATGGTCCACGAGCGAAAGATCGTAGTTGCCGTTGGCGTGCACGTCCTGCAGCCAAGTGGAGAACTCCACGTAGTTGATCTTCAGGTCGATGCCGATGGGCTTGAGCTGGCTCTTGAGCTGGTCGCCGAGCTCGGTGCCGTACACGTTGGCGTAGGTGAGGGTCAGGTCCAGCGGCTTCGACTCGGAGTATCCGGCCTGCTCCATGAGCTTCTTGGCCTTGGCCACGTCATGCGGGTACAGGCCGCTCAGATCCTCGTAACCGGGATCGACCTTGGGGATCGGACCGCCGAGGGGGGCGTCCACGCCGCCGCGCGAGGCGATGATCTGCTTATGGTCGATGGCGTATCGGATGGCCTGGCGGACGCGCTTGTCGGAGAGCTTGTCGTTGGCCATGTTGAAGGCGAGCACGAACTTGTCGGAACCGTCACCGGACTTGACCACATAGTTCGGATCCTTGCGGAACGGATCGGCAAGGGTGGCGGAAATGGGCGAAAGCACCTGCACGTCGCCGCTCTTGAGGGCGTTGATGCTGGCGTTCTCGTCCGGCAGGAACCGGACGATCACGTTCTCGGTCCTCGCCTTGTGCTCGGTGCCCCAATACTTGGGGTTCGCCTTGAGCACGATCTTGTCGTTCGGGTCAAAGGAGACCACGGTGTACGGGCCCGAGCCCAACGCGCCGTTCTTCTGATCCCAGGTGGCGTCCTTGTCGTAGACCAGGCCGGGACGGCTGGTGAGGTACCACAGCATGTTCGAGTTGGGCGCGGAGAGGGTGAGCCTGACCGTGTTGGCGTCCACGGCCTCGGCCTTGTCCAGGCTCTTGACCTGCTCGTAGTCGTAGTACTTCTGGGCCTTGAGCTCGTTGATGGACCACGCCACATCCTCGGCGTCGAGCTTGTCGCCGTTGGAGAAGTTCATCTTCTCGTTGAGGTGGAATGTGTAGGTCAGGCCATCCTTGGAGATCTCCCAGCTCTTGGCCAGACCGGGGTGGACCTTGTTGTCCGAGCCACGCGAGACGAGACCCTCGTACACGTTGCCGATGAGGATCTGCTCAAGGGCCGAACCCGACTGGTGGCGGATGTCAAGATTGACCGGGGCGAGTTTGAGGCCGACGGCCACGGTGTCGGATCGGCTGGCCGAGCCGGAGGCGTTCGCGTCCTTGCCCTTGCCTTTCCCGCCGAAGACGGTGACGCCCACGATGAGCGCCGCGGCCACGACGACCGCGATCAGCGTCCACAGCCACCATTTCGGGCCGCCGTTCTTCTTGTTTGATGATTTCGCGCGCGCGTTGAGGCTCGCGTCGGTGCTGGCGGCTTGATTCGCGCCGTCGATGTTCCTGTCTTCGGTTGCGCCGGACTCGCCGTGCACACCATTGTTCTGGGACATGGATACTCCCTGATGCATTCGGGCATGCTGACGCCCGAATATGGTTTCGTTGTTATCTTGCGTGGTTGACCGCCCATTCGGGTCGATCACCACGTTCTACTATATCCCCGGACACGCCGGAGGCAATGGCTATACTGGATTGCGGCGCCGACGGAGGGTCCGCGGCGACCACAACACGCGGCGCATCGTCGGGCAACGACGCGGGAAGCGCTGGCGTGGGCACACGTGCGGCCTTGGCATAAGGCCGGGAGGCAGCTATGGCACATATTCTTCTGGGCGTCACCGGCAGCATCGCCGCATTCAAGGCCTGTCATCTGGCATCCGATTGGACCAAGGCCGGCCACGAGGTGCGGGTTATCGAAACCACAGCGGCCGAAGGTTTCGTCACTCCCCTGACATTCACCTCACTGACCCATCAACCCACCCGTACCACGATGTTCCCCGCTTATCCGGCCGCGCACGGCGACGTGACGGCCAATCCGACCGTGCCAACGACCATCAATCATGTGGCCGATGCGGCCTGGGCCAATCTGCTGGTGGTGGCCCCGGCGAGCGCCGACGTCATCGCCCGCATCGCCTGTGGATTGGCGAACGATACGCTGACGTCCACCATTCTGGCCTATGAGGGGCCGAAGATCCTATGCCCGGCGATGAACGTGCATATGTACAACAATCCGGCCACGCAGCGCAATCTGAAAACCTGCGCCGAATTGGGCTGGCAGATTGTGGAGCCGGAGGAAGGCAATCTGGCTTGCGGCGACGTGGGACGAGGCCGTATGGAAGAGCCGGCGCGCATCGAGGAAGTGGCCGCTCGGTTGCTGGCGGATGCGCAGGATGACCAGGCTCCCTCATTTTCCCCGCTCAAGGGGCTGCGCGTGCTGGTCACTGCCGGGCCAACGCAGGAGCCGCTAGACCCGGTCCGCTATCTGACGAACCATTCCACCGGCAAGATGGGGTATGCGATTGCCTCGGCCGCAGCCGAATTTGGTGCCGACGTAACGCTGGTCTCCGGTCCAGTCGCCTTGACTGCGCCCGATGCGGTGGATGTGGTGCGCGTCACGACCGCGCAGGATATGTTCGATGCGGTGGCCGACGCCTTCCCGGCGGCGGATATCACGATTATGGCCGCCGCCGTGGGCGATTTTCGCGTGGCCGAGATTGCGCCGGAGAAAATCAAGAAGGCCGGCCGCAGCAGCATCACCGTGGAGCTGGTTTCCAACCCGGATATTCTGGCGTGGGCCGGCGAACGCAAGCGCGACGACGGCTCGCAGATCCTGTGCGGATTCGCGATGGAGACCGAGCATCTGATTCGTAATGCGGAGAAGAAGCTGACGTCCAAGCATTGCGACATGCTGGTGGCCAACAATCTGCGCGACGCAGGTGCCGGGTTCGGCACCGACACCAACGTTGTCACCGTGCTCACGTCCGGAGCGGAGGATGCCGGTACCCCGAAGATCGAGCATTGGGACAAGATGGACAAAACCGTGCTTGCGCAACGACTGTTGCTGCGGCTCGCAGCGTTGCGTTCCGGCGGCGCGAGCAATGTCGATGACGAGAACAAGGAGGCCTGACCCATGCTGATGGCGGTCGATATCGGCAATACGAATATCGTGATCGGTTTTCTGGAGGGCGACCGCATCGTCGGCTCCTACCGCATCACCACCAAGGCGACGCACACCTCAGACGAATACGGTCTGATGATCACGCAGTTCCTGGCTTTGAGCGATTACACGGCCGACGATGTGGACGATGTGATCGTCTGCTCGGTGGTGCCGAAGGTGATGTATTCCTTCCGCGCCTCGCTGATCAAATTCCTCGGATTGGAACCGATGGTGGTGGGCCCTGGCGTCAAGACCGGCATGAACATTCGTCTCGACGACCCCAAAACCTTGGGCTCTGACTGCATCGCCGACTGCGCCGGCGCCTACCACACCTATGGCGGCCCGGTGCTGGTGGCCGACTTCGGCACCGCCACCACGTTCAACTATGTGGACAGTTCCGGCACGATTCGTTCCGGCTTCATCACCACGGGCATCCGCACCGGGGCCGAGGCGTTGTGGGGGCAGACCGCCCAGCTGCCGGAAGTGGAGATCACGCAACCACAGTCGATTCTGGCCACCAATACGCGCACTGCTATGCAGGCCGGACTGTATTACACGTTCCTCGGTGGCATTGAGCGTACGATTCAGCAGTTCCGCAAGGAAATCGATGAGCCGTTCCAAGTGGTAGCCACGGGAGGGCTCAGCCGCATTTTCAAGAACAACACCGACATGATCGACGTCTACGATTCAGACCTGATCTTCAAAGGCATGGCATACATCTACTCGCGCAATGTGAAGTAACGCGGCGTGCAGGAATCGGCCGCGCATAGCGCAGTCGATTCCATCCCTCCCCGAAAACCAACTCAAAACCCTACTTAATCGTAAAGCCCTGATTGAAGCCGTATTCTCGGAGGTCTTTCTGCCATTGGGCCAGGCCGTCGGAGAGACTGACTTTCTTGCCGGGCTTCTCCAACGGTTCGAGCGGGTTGCCCTCCTCGTCCTTCATGCCCATCTCAATGGCTTCCTGTCGCTGCTGATAGTCGTGGAAACTGCTGGACCATTCGTATGCCTGGCCCACCGTAGATTTGAAGTCACTGCGCGCATACACTTCGAACGGCAGATACTGGTATCCGATCGGCACATCCTCGGCGGCCTCCGACAGTACACGGTTGAACTTCTGCTCGCCGAAATACGGGATTTCAATGCCACGGTCATTGGTAATCGTGGTTTTATCCAAAAAATCAGCGGAATTCAGGGTGGCATAATCGGCCGGGAAAGCACCGCCATCCACACGCGCGCTAATGCCTTGGGCGTTATGCGCCACAAAGTCCACGAAACGATAGGCCGCATCCGGCTTACGGGTCAGCTGCAACACGGTCAGCGCCGATCCGCCGTTTTCGGCATTGGCGGGCTGCCCACCATAGGTGGGCATGGGAGCCACGCGCCACAGACCGGACGCGCCCGGCACATTGGACAGCAGCAGCGACGGCATCCAAGCTCCGGAGAACACGGAGGCGATGGTGCCGGTGCTCACGCTGCTTTTCCACCGATCCGACCATGTGGCGGAGGTGGTATCGACAAGCCCCTCATCGATCATTCTCTGCCAGAATTCGGTGAACCGTTGGGTGCCGGCATCCTCATCCAAATCGATGGTCACGGTTTTGCCGTCGGCCGACGTGTGGAACGGCTGACCACCGGCAAGCCAGACCATCGCGTCATAGAAACTGCCATCACCCGAGTCGGCGGCGATGTACACGCCGATCTCCTTGAGCTTTTTGGCGGCCTCATAGTAGTCATCCCAAGTCTTGATCTTGGTGGCGTCCACGCCGGCTTGGCGGAACACGTCTTCGTTGTAGAAGAAGCCCATCGGGCCCGAATCCATGGGCAGCCCGTAAGTACGGCCGGCGAGCTGCACGGACGACCATGTGCCGAGGGTAAAGAAGTTGGAATAATCCGAGCCGATCTTGTCGGTCAGATCAAGCAATTGGCCGGAGACCGCATACTGCAACAGTGCATAGTATTCGATTTGAGCCACGTCCGGCGTGCCGTAACCGTCCTGAATGGCGGTATTGAGATTGTCGTAGCCGGAGATGTTGGTCCATTTCACGCGGATGTCCGGATTGGCTTTTTCGAAGCGGCGGACGACCTCCCCCATGCTCGGTTCCCAGCTCCATACGCTGATCTCCGTACGGTTGTCGTCCGTAGCCTGCCCGCACGAGGCCAGGGATACGGAAAGGATGGCAGTCACTGCTATGGTTGCCATTCTTTTGATTCGCTGTCCGATCACTCGCATGGTGACGAGTGTACTAGGCGGGGCTTAAAACGGTAGATGCATCCTGCTCATGACCACCCTACCCGACTTTGCTGGAGAAACGAAAACGGCTCCCTGCTGCGATGAGCAGCAAGGGAGCCGTTGAGTAATTAGGCGCTATGCGCGGTTTTACAGCTTGACGACGAGTACGCCGTTGGGCTGGATGGCGGCCGTGTGCTCGGACTCGTTGACCTGGGCCAGCGAGGCGACCAGCGGTTCGCCTTCCACGTCCACGACCGCAACATCGTGGGTGCGGTTGAACAGGAACACGAAGTGGTTCTCGCCAGTTTCGTCCGCACGCTCGACGCGCAGCACTTCACCGCGATCGTCCTCAGCCGAAGTCTCGATGCCGAGTTCCTCCAGCAGCGCGGGCAGGCTCTTGGCCAAGCCCTCACGGCCGAGACGGGCACCGACGTATGCGGCCTTGCCGTCGCCGAAGTCATTGACGGTGATGGCGGGAGCGCCGTCGAAACCGGTCCACTTATCTGCCTTGAAGGAGGCGACCACGTGAGCGGTATCGGCCACGGAGGTGATCACGTCGGCGAAATCGTGCGCCACGGTTCCGTTGTCCAAGTCAAGGTGGTCCATGGTGCCGGGGGCGTCGGTGCCCATCGGGGCGAATTCCTCGACGCGCACGCCCACCACGTCGCGAATGGAGCCGGGGTAGCCGCCCAGCCAGACGTGATCCCTGTCGTCCACCAGACCGGTGTAGTAGGTCACGAACAGCTTGCCGCCGTTCGCCACATACTCGCGCACGCGGCGCGTGGTCTGCTCGGACAGGATGGCCAGGCTCGGCAACACGACGGCCTCGTACTCATCCCAAGGACCGCGGACCGGCACCACGTCGGCGGTCAGGCCATTGTCCGCCAGCGCGCGGAACCAGTCCAGCGGCTCGGTCCAGTGGCGCACCTCCTGCGTGGGGGTGGCGGTGTGCTCGGTGGCCCACTGGGACTCGTAATCGAAGACGACGGCGACCTTGGACTTGACCAGCTTGGTGCTCAGCAGGCCCTCGTCAGCAAGCTTGTTGAGGTCGGCACCCAGCTCGCACACATCGCGGAAGATCTGGGAGTCAGGGCCCGCGTGGGGCACCATGGCGGAATGCCACTTCTCGGCGCCGGCCTTGGACTGACGCCACTGGAAGTAGCAGATGGCGTCGGCGCCCATGGCCAGATGGGCCAGGGATTCGCGCACCAGCTCGCCGGGCTCGAGCCGGTAGTTGGTCGGGCGCCAGTTGACGGCGGACGTGGAATGTTCCATGAGGAACCACGGGTTCTTGCGGGCGATGCCGTCGGTGAGGCAGGCCGCGTAGGCCATCTCGTCGAAGTGGGCCTCGCCGGGCGAGAAGTAATGGTCGTTGGACACGAAGTCCACGTCATGACCCCACTTGTCGTAGTCGAGGACGGTGCAGCCCGCGGAGACCATGAAGTTGGTGGTCTGCGGCTTGGGGGCGATCTCGAGCAGGGCGTCGCGCTCGGCCTTGTAGAAGTCCAGCAGCGCGTCGGAGCTGAAACGCTTCCAATCAAGCAGCTTGCCCGGGTTCATGAAGTTGCCGTCGCCGATGAAGCGCGGCGGAATGATCTCGGAGAAATTGTTCATGCGCTGCGCCCAGAAGGCGGTGCCCCAGGCGTCGTTGACAGCGTCGATGGTGCCGTACTTCTTCTCGCACCACTTCTGGAAGGCGCGCTCGGCGTCTTCGGAATAGTCGAAGCGGTTGTGGCAGCCGTACTCGTTGCTCACATGCCAAGAGACCACATAGGGGTTGTCCTTGTAGTGCTCGGCCATCTTGCGGCACAGGTTGAGCGCGTAGTCAAGGAAGACCGGGCTGGTGGCGCGCCAGTGCTGGCGGGCACCGGGCTGGCAGACGTCGCCGCGGTAGTCGACCCAGAGGATCTCCGGGTGGGCCTGGGTCATCCACATCGGCGGGGATGCGGTGCCGGAGGCGAGATCGACGGCGATGCCGGCCTTGCCGAGCTTGTCGATGACGCGGTCGAGCCAATCGAAGTCGTACACGCCTTCTTCGGGCTCAAGCTTGGCCCAGGAGAAGATGGCTACGGAGACGAGGTTGACGCCGGCCTGCTGCATGAGGGCTACATCTTCGTCCCACACTTCCTCAGGCCATTGGTCGGGGTTGTAATCGCCGCCGTACCAGATGCGGGGCTTGCCACCCGCAAGAGGCTGCGGCCACTTGAATTCGCGATGTTCCATGATGATGCTGTTCCTTTAATGAATAAATATCTACGTGTGGGCAAATGGGAGTCACGCAGATACACAAGGAGGCGCCTGCACGATTCTCAACAATGCGAATATCTGCATAGACGCCTCCTTCCTGTTAGTGGTTATGCCTTTATCTCGGCTCCCTCCACCAGAAGGGAGCCGAAGTACGGTTACTCCTTGACGGCGCCTGCGGCGAGGCCGGACTGCCAGTACTTCTGCAGGCACA
>OAVP01000116.1_pt1 | contig 58620 bp, 42 predicted proteins | sample 1495311 | NCBI WGS metagenome assembly OAVP01 (sample SAMEA2580102, study PRJEB22360) | human gut metagenome | biome: human gut; feature: human-associated habitat; material: faeces | place: Denmark | collected 2008/2010
TTCGGCTGCATGATCACGCTGCAGCGCCTTCAAAACATCCTTTTGTTCCATAGCTTTTAATTGTATGGCGCGGGGACACCGAAAACAGTGGCTTATCTCGCTAACGAGCGCTCATTTACGGTAATTCCCGTTCGTAATCAGCTTTCGAGGGGCTGATTTGGCTTCGCGGGGAGGTCTATCTCCTCTTCGAGGGGCTGCCCGATCGTGCAATGCGTGAGTATGACACATCATCTGCAGCGGTATTATGCGGTTTTCGGAGCCCGGCTATTCAGGCACCAACCCCTTGAAACGGAGATAGACCTCCCCGCGAAGCCAAATCAGCCCCTTGAAATGGAGATACCGCCTAGCAACACTTATAGGCTGACGACGACGCCCTCCCATGGTGCAAGCTCACGGCCGGCAAGAGCGGCCACAGCGTGCGGGGCATCATACGTGCTGATTACCACGTTCGACTCGGTGATTCCGGCGGCGGCCAGTTCGGCGGTTTCGCGCGGTAGATCAACGGTTCGGCCGGACATGTTGACCACGACCAGCAGCTTCTCATCGCCGAGGGTGCGGGTGAAGGCATACACATGCGCGTCATCCGCATCGAGCAGATGCCAGTCGCCGGCCGCCACGACAGGCATGTCGTGGCGCAGCGCGATGAGCCGCTTGTAGAAGGAGTACACCGAATCCGGATCATCGAATTCGCCGGCGGCGTTGATCTCGGCATGATTCGGATTCACGGAAATCCATGGCTCGGCGGCTGCGTCAGGTGCGGTGAAACCGGCGTAGACGGAGCCATCCCACTGCATCGGTGTGCGTGAGTTGTCACGACCACGGGCGGCGATACCGGCCATCATGGATTCGGGCGACTGCACCTTGGCCTCTTCGACCCTCTGACGGTAGGCGTTCAGGGATTCAAGGTCGCGGTACTGGTCGAGACGAGTGAAGTGGGCGTCGGTCATGCCCAATTCTTCACCCTGATAGATGTACGGGGTACCACGGTGCAGGTGCAGCATCAGGCCAAGGGCCTTGGCCGAGCGGACCCGAGCCTCTTCCGAGGAATCGTCACCCCAGCGGGAAACCACGCGCGGCTGATCGTGGTTGCCGGTGAATAGGCTGGCCCATCCTGCGTTCTGCACAGCGGCCTGATAGCCGGCCATGATGCTCTTAAGCTTCGGCAGATCGAGCGGCAACGGCTTCCACTTGGTACCTTCGCAATCAAAATCAACATGCTCAAATAGGAAGAGCATATCCAGCTCGCCATTGGCCGGATTGGTGATGTATTCGTTGCGCTGGGCTGTGACGCCTGGCGCCTCGCCTACAGTCAGGAAGCCGTCACGCCCTTCGAATACCTCACGGCGCATTTCAGCCAGGAATTCATCCTGACGGGGGCCGTCCGCACAGAACGGATTCGGGTCGGAGTAGCCCTCCTCCCCCACCGGCAGGTCCTGGAGCTCGGAACCGGCCTCGCCGGGGAGCCTGCCGTTGGGGTCGGTGCGCTTGGAGATAAGGGTGATGACGTCCATGCGGAAGCCATCGACGCCGCGGTCAAGCCACCAGTTCATCATGTCGTACACCGCGCGACGTACGGCCGGGTTCTCCCAGTTGAGGTCCGGCTGCTTCTTCGAGAACTGGTGCAGGAAGTACTCGCCACGCTCAGGGCAATACTCCCATGCAGAACCGCCAAAGTAGGAGCCCCACTGGTTGGGCTCGGCACCGGGCTCGCCGGCAGTGGTGCCGGGACGGGCGGGACGCCACCAATACCAGTCGGCGTGCTCATCATCCTTGTTTTTGGACGCTTCAAACCAGGCGTGTTCATCGGAAGTGTGATTGACAACAAGATCCATCACGATCTTGAGCCCGCGCTTGTGGGCCTCGGCCAGCAGCTCATCCATGTCGTCGAGTGTGCCGAACAGAGGATCAATGTCCTGATAGTCGGAAATATCGTAGCCATTGTCGTCTTGCGGAGACTTGTATACCGGGGATAGCCACAGCACATCCACGCCGAGGTCGGCCAGATAGTCGAGCCGTGACGTAATGCCCTTGAGATCGCCGAGGCCGTCGCCGTTGGTGTCTTGGAAGGAACGCGGGTAAATCTGGTAAACGACCGCATTGGACCACCACGGATTTGGGGTGGCACCGTTGGTGCGGATGGAATCTGGAATTACTGTGCGTTGTGAAGTGGTCATCGTTGGCTCCTCCATTATTTATGGTCTACATTGCCTGTTGCTCATAGTCTAAAAAGCGCTGAATTACATTTCCATTGGGGAACTGCGTTGGTGTGCCGGAAACAAAAACTGCAAAGAGCCGGAAGGCACTGCTACGGCTCAATTCTCATAAGCTGCACATGCTATTTAGCAACATATGGGCCCTTTCGCTGTTTGTGGTGGGTGACTGTGCCGTGGGGTGATGTTGGTCGGGTAGGTTGGAGGCATGGATGCCTCTCACCTGTTCACCGCCGCGCTTCGGCTGCGGTCGCCTTGGAGGGTCGGGTCTGCGGACTTCCGTGACGCCGACGGCGACGGGCGGGAGCCGCACATCACGATCGGCTTCGAGCCCGGCAGAGGGTTCATGCTCCTGTTCGAGGCGTGGGTGTGGCTATATCGCCTGTGCTCGTGGATGATGCACTCGAGGCTCGAACCTATGAAGGAGCTCGCCCGCTTGTTCCGCCGCCACTTCGCCACCATAATCTACCTGACCTGCGGCAGCTCACATATTAACGGTTCTTCTGATTGCGACGCGCAAGAGCAACTTCGGGCGCGCTTGGATTGCCTGCTTGAACCCACTGGTGGATTTAGTTGACACGCCTGCGGGAATCTGGTGGGGATTTCGCTGGCACACCGGATTTCAAGCAAACCCCGCCTCGGGAACCACTCCGGACTTCGGCATTGGCCCGGTTCGTATGTCAATCGATTGCCGTCTGAACCGGGACAGAATCCGCTGTCCCGGTTCGCGATTTTTGTCCTTTTTTACAAACAGGGACAAGCCAATCTCCGCAGTTCATATGCTCCGTAATACAAAATCGGCGGAATAGAGCCGATCCCGGAATCAACATGTTGTCCCGGTTTTCACATAAAACGATTGACATTCATACCGGGACAATGAAAATTGTCCCGGTTCGTGAAAATCGCCCGAAACCGCGAACCGGGACAGCGGATTCTGTCCCGGTTCGCGCGTCAAACGGTTGATATGTGGACCGGGACAAGCCAGTGGCACGGCGACACAGCAGATGCGCTCAATTGCACCGTAAGCCGTACGGTTTCGTCACTTTTTCATTCGCACAACGAGCAAAACCACATGACCTTTGTGCGCCACCGCCACATCAACCGACCGTCGCCTTTATTGTGGCGGTTTCCAGTATGGCAACAGGACAGAAAAGCCTCCTCCGGTGAGAGCCGGAGGAGGCTTGGGTGGAAGCGGACCTTTACTTCACAGAGTCCTGCAATTCAGGACTGGCCTACGGCCAGACCCAACATGACCTCGCGAGTACGCGACCTATCCGGCCGCCCGGGCCGGGAAACAGCCCACGGGGCTGTTTCCTTAATCGGCTCGTCTCGCTCGACGCGGTGAAGTAAAGCAGCGCCTGCGCTGTTTTACTTGACCGCTCCCCTCATCACACCACCGACGACCCACTTTTGGGCGAAGATGTAGACGATGAGGATCGGGGCCATGGCCATCAGGTAGCTGGAGAAGGCCATCGGGTAGTTGGTGGCGAACTGCGAGCTGAAGACGTACTGGGCGAGCGGGATGGTCTGGTTCGACTGGTCGGTCAGAATGATCAACGGCAGGAGGAAGTCGTTCCAGGCCCACAGCGCGGTCAGAATGGCGATGGTGGCGTTAATCGGGCTCATCAGCGGGAAGATGATGGTCCAGAAAATGCGCCACGTGGATGCGCCATCGATTCGGGCCGCCTCTTCCAGCGAAACCGGAATCGAACGGATGAAGCCAGTGGCGATGAACAGGTTCGTGCCCAGGCCGAGCACCGTGTACAGGATGATCAGGCCGACCTGGTTGTCCAGGTGCAGGGAGCCCATCTGCTTCGCAATCGGCAGCATGACGACCGGGAACGGCACGAACATGGCGGCGATGAAGAAGTAGTACAGGAAGCGGAAGAAGCGCTTATCCATGTTGCGGGCCACAGCGTAGGCCACGAAGGTGTTGGTCAGCAAGGTGAGCACCACGGCGGCCACCGTGATGATCGCGGAGTTGAGCGCGGCCTTCGGGTAGTTGACCTTGGCGGAGGCGTCGGCGAAGTTGTGCCACTGCCACGAGGTGGGCAGGGCGAAGGTGCCGGCTTCGGCCGGAGTCTTCAGCGCGGTGACGATGGTGAAGTAGAGCGGGATCAGAATGGTCAGGCTCAGCACGGCCACGGCTGCGGTCAGCCACCAGTTGATCTTGTGGTCCCTGCGGAACTTGGCGGGCTCGCCGGACTTGGACGGGGTAACTGTTGCAGTAGTCATTTCTTATCCTCCCCTAAATCAGATCTGTTCCTGGCTGCGGGAGATGCGCAGCTGTACGAAGGCGATGATCGCCAGCACGATGAAGAAGAGCACGGCGTTTGCGGTCTGGTAGGCGTACTCGCCACCGGTCAGGCCACCCTTCCAGATGAGGTAGGTGACGGTTTCGGTGGAGGAGTTCGGACCGCCCTCGGTCAAGGCGACGACCTGATCGAAGGTGCCGAGCGCGTTCTTCATGGACAGCACGAGGTTGATGGTGAAGAACGGTCCGATCAGCGGGAATGTGATCTTCCAGAACTTCTGCCAGGCGTTGACGCCGTCGATGGCGGCGGCCTCGTAGATTTCGTCGTCGATGGTCTGCAGGCCGGCGAGGTAGATGAGTACCGAGTAGGCGATGCCCTGCCAGACGGCGAGGAAGACGATCGGGATCCAGCTGAGTTGCTCATTGGTCAACAGCGAGGTGGACAGCCACTTGATGCCCAGCGCCTTGCCGAGCTCGGGCAGCGGGTTCATGAAGATGTACTTGAACACGTAGCCGATGACCAGCACGGAGAGGGTGTAGGGGATGAAGAAGACAGCTCGGAAGCCATTCTTGAAGGCGATCTTCGAGTTCAGCAGCACCGACAGGAACAGGGCGATCACATTAATCAGCACCGTGATGAGAATGGCGATGAAGAATGTGAACAGGTAGGCGTGGCCCACACGGTTGTCTTGAAAGAGAGCGATGTAGTTCTTCAGGCCGATGAACTTGTAATCGCCGTAGCCCTGCGAGTTGGTGAAGGAATACTTTACGCCGTCAAGAAATGGCAGGTACAGGAAGAAGGCGAAAATGATAGCCGCCGGAACCACCATCCAGTAGTAGGCGGGGTCCACCTTGCGGGTGGAGAAGGCGGAGACCTTCTTCTTGGCCGGTTTCTTGGCAGCGGTCTTGGTTGCGGTTGCGTGTGACATGATGTTCTCCTCTCCTACCGATCACTCGAAGGTCCTGGCTTGGACCTTGTCCCATTCGGTCTGCATCTGGTTCAGGAAGCGGTCGGTGTTGCCGGAGGTCACCATGGTCTGCAGGTAGCCGCCGATGTTGATGGACGAAGGAATGTAGTGGTCGCAGAAGTCGGCCAGTCGGTTTTCCTCGAAGAACGGGCGCACGGTTTCCAGCGCATCGTTGCCGAAGTAGGTGTCCTTCAGCGGCGTGATGGCGGACTGGGCGTCGGCGTAGGCGTCAAGCTGATCCTTCTGCATGAGGAACTCGACGAGCTTCATCGCTTCCTTGGGGTGCTTGGTGTTCGCACCGATGGTGAGCATCACGTCGTCGCCGGCGGTGAGGATCTGCTCGCTGGCGTCATCGGTGGCCGGCATCTGGGCGAAACCAAGTTCAATGTCCGGGTTGATGAGCAGGATCTGTGGAATGGCGTAGGTACCGAGCGGAATGATTGCGGCCTTGCCTTGGGCGAAGTTCTGCGTGCCCTGCTGGTAGGTGACGCCAGTATCGGCAGTGGAGTAGGTGAAGAGTTCGGATTCCTTCTCGACTGCGGTTTCCCACAGTTCCTGGAATGTGGTCTTGCCTTGCTTGAGCTCGGTGTACTTCGACTCGGGAACCAGCGTACCGGTCAGCGAGGCGAGCGGGGCCTGGGTGGTCCAGGCGTCGGCCACTGTGCCCTGCAACGGATTGATGCCGGCGTCCTTGAAGGTGTTGAGCATGTCGGTGAACTCGGCCCACGTGGTCGGCGGGTTCTCCGGGTCGAGACCTACCTTGCGGAACAGCGCCTTGTTGTAGATGTAACCGGAGGCGTTGCCGGCAAAGGGCAGACCATACAGGCGCTTCTTGGAGGAATCGGTGGTCTGCACCAGGTTTTTGGCGATCTGCACCATGCCGGGGTTGAGGGTGTCCACGATGGGCTCATCGGTGAAGTCGTAGAAAACACCGGATGCGGCGAAGTTGCCGAAGCTGATGTCGCCGTTGAAGGTGATTACGTCCGGCACGCGGTTCTTGACGAAGCGGGTGCGTAGATCGGTCTGGGCGTTGGCGGAGTTGTTGATGTTGACCTTGATGGTCGGGTTCTGCTTTTCGAAGTCGGCGACCATGGATTTGAACTGGTCTGCAGCCTCGGACTTGAACTGGAAGAAATCCAGCGTAACGGTACCTGCGGTGCTCGATCCGCAGCCTGCCAGGCCGAAGCCGACGGCGATAGCGCACACCACAGCAGCAGTGCGCACGGCCAGACGCTTCAGTCTAGGCGTTGAATGTGGGGAATCGGACAGCATATTGTTGACTCCTTTATCTCTTTCCTTCCGGCTTCAGCGCCGGCGGCTCTTCCACTTTCAAAAGTAACGATTGCGCCATTTCATTCCCAGCGCCAGCGAGCCCGCTTGCACAAGAAACAAAAAGCGCGGTATTTTGTGATTAACGCAATAAATAATGCAAAGGGGCTTAAGCATGTCTGACGCCAATGCGATTCCGCAATGGTTTTCCGGATCCGAGCATACGCATCGCGTGGCGGCAGCCATCGCCCAATATGGGCCGATTGCGCGCACCACATTGGCACAGATGCTGGGATTGAGCCAGGGTGCGCTCTCCCGCATTACCAGCGATTTGATTTATGCCGGAGTCATCGAAGAACTGCCGGCTATGGCCGGAACTACAGGCAAGCTGCCTGAACGGTTTACTCCCAAGGAGAGCTCGGATCGTCGCGGCCGGCCGCAGACCGCATTGGTATTATGCTCGAACGCACGCACCTTCGTAGGCGTCAAAGTGCACGGCACATCCATTGTGTCGGCCGCCGTGAACGCGCATGGCGAGGTGGTTTCCGGCCGACATGAGATACCAATTGGTGCTGATCAGTCGGCAGAATATGTGACATCGTCGATAGCCACGCTGGTTCGTGAATGCTCTGATGATGTCGCCGCCACCGGCCTGCCCGCTCCCACCGCCGTGGGCGTAGCGGTCGGAGGTCACGTGATCGATGATTCCATCGTCACGTTCGCCCCATTCCTGCACTGGGAGGGCACCACAGATTTAGGCGCAATGGTGTACGAGGCCACCGGATTGCCATGCGGCGTATTCAACGATATCGATTCGCTGCTGGTGGATGCCTCCTGGTTCGGGCCGGGAGTGGGCGTGGATACGTTCGCCGTAGTGACCATCGGCGTGGGCGTGGGCTATTCGCTGGCTGTGCATGGCGAACCGGTCAGTTACCCGGACAAGAGTTTTGGCCTAGTGGGGCATGTGCTCATCGACCCGGAGGGCCCGCGCTGCACCAGTGGGCATATCGGGTGTTCGCAATGCCTGACTGACGATTCGATTGCGGAACAGTATTCGGCGATCATCGGCCGCGCAGCGACCTTCGATGATTTTGCGCACGATGCCAGAGCCCATGTGCCGCAAGCCTCCCAGCTAGTGCACCGCACTTGCTTCCGATTGGGATCGCTGGTGGCCACCGTGGCGAACATCGCTATGCCGGGGCATGTAATGATCGCCGGCGAATCGGCATTTTTGGCGAAGCTTGGTACCGATTCGCTGCGTGACGGCATCCGCTTCTATCGGCATAGCCAAACTCAACCGGTGAAGTTCACGATTATGGATCACGACTGGCAGCTCTGGGCCAAAGCCGCCGCCAGTCGCGTAATCGTGAAGCATATTGGGTAGGTCACTCCGCCACAGCCTTGAGCAATACTGCCTGCTGGGGGTGGAGGGACGGGGGACGGATGCCGTAGCGCTGCAGGGCTTCGCCGGTCAGGACTACGCCTTCTTCGTTCCACCAGCCGAGAGTGCTCTGGCCGTTGGTCAGACCTTCGAGGTCCAAGCTCGGGTCAAGCGGGCTGACACGGTAGGTGCGCTCGGGGTCCAGTCCGGGCAGATGCACGGGCGCGGCCGGATAGGTCTGGCTAGTGGTCAGCTGGGTGAAGCGGTAGATGGCGGCGTCACGGTTCGGCATCACCATACCGTCCAGACGCACGGCCGGATCGTTGGAGTCGGCGTGCACGCAGGTGTCGATGGCGAACCAGTCGCGGTGCTTCTTGAATTCGGTCACCCACACGGACAGCTTGGCGAGCGCCTCGTCCGGCTCCTTCAACAGGTTCCATTCGATGCCCATGTGGCCGAAGAACGCCATGGCCATGCGCAGTTCCTGGCTGGTGGCGCGCTGGGTGGAGTGTGCGGGGCTGGCGCCCACGTGCTCGCCCATCATCGCCGGCGGCACCAGCAGCGAGGTGTAGCGCTGGATGTCCGCGCGCTCGACCGGATCCACGCAGTCGGAGACCCAGATACGATCGGCGTGCTCTAGGATGCCAAGATCCACGCGGCCACCGCCGGAGGAGCAGCTTTCGATCTCAAGGCCCGAATGTGCGGTCTTGAGGCCCTTGAAGATGTTGTAGATGGCAAGGGTCTGCGCGTGCACGGCCGGGCGGCCGGAGCGGCGGGAACCTGGCTCGGTGACGAGCTTGTTGTGGTCCCACTTGATGTAATCGATACCAAGCTCGCCGATAAGCTGGTCCATGCAGCCGTAGATGTAGTCGAACGCATCCGGATTGGTCAGATCGAGCACCTGCTGAGTGCGGCCCTGCAGCGGCAGTCGGCCAGCGGTGGGCGAGAGAATCCAATCGGGGTGGTTACGGGCCACATCGGAATCGGGGTTGACCATTTCCGGCTCGAACCACAAGCCGAATTCCATACCCTTGGCGTGCACGTAGTCGGCGAGCGCCTTCAGGGACTTCGGGCCATCGGGCCAGACGTCCTGCGCAATCTGCCAATCGCCGAGGCCGGAGGTGTCGTCGCGGCGGGAGCCGAACCAGCCGTCGTCCACCACGAATCGTTCCACGCCGGAGTCGGCGGCCTTGTCGGCGAGCGCCTTCAGCGTATCGAAGTTGTGGTCGAAGTACACGGCTTCCCATGTGTTGAGGATCACCGGACGGCCGTGCGAGAACAGGCGCGGGTGCAGGGAGCGCACGTAGGAGTGGAAGCGGGCGGCGATCTCGTTGAGACCATCGCCATAGGAGCCGAACAGCCACGGGGTGTCGTAGGAGTTCTGGCCTTCGCCAGGGCCAGCGAGCGTCACTTCGCCGCCGAACAGGAGTTCGCCGCCGCCGATCACGCCGGTTGTGTAGGGCAGACGTTCGGCGGACAGCACGGAGTTGCCGCTCCAGCCCACGTGCACCGAATAGGCGTCGCCATGCTCGAAGCTGAAACCGGGCACGCCGGCGGTCAGGAGCAGGGATGCGTCGAAGTCAGGGCGGCCGGCGAGCTGCGGCTTTTCGAAACGGCCGACGGTCAGCGGCTGGCGCTGCGGACTGCGTTCACGTAGATGGTGACCGGTGGTGGTGAGGATTTCGCCGGCGGATTCGGGCAGCGGGAAGCCGAGCTCGATCTTGCCGATCTCGAGCGGGGCTCCGGCGTCTGCACCGAACAGGTTGGTTACGGTGGCCTTCTGACGGACCAGGCCGCCGGGGAGCAGTTCGAGGTGCCACTCGACTTCCACGCCCTGCTCCTCATCGCGCGCGGTGACTATGACGCCGGGCACGCGGGCCGGGCCGGTGGCGTGGGCATGGCCGGCCACATCGGTGTAGCTTTCGCCGGACACGGCATCGAGGGTGGCTTCCAGCACGCCGCCGGTCTCGATGTTGGTCACAGTGAACTTGGGGAAGAGCTCGACGCCGGCGCGGCGCAGCACCACGCGCTGCTCGCCGATCCAGCTTTCGGCCTGGGTGGGCAGGATAGACGGCCAAGCGGTGTCGTCGAGCGCGCCGGACACGCGCTGCGGCTTCAGGGCGTCATAGGCGGCCAGCAGGGTGTCGGGCTTGGCCAGCGGGCGGCCCCAGTGGACGATGTGCGGTAGGTCGCTGCCGGCAAACACCAGACCGATCGCCACATTGGCGGCGGGCTGGGTCAGGTAGACGGCGGTGAGTGCGGTGCCGTCAGCGGCGGCGCCGGTGAAAGTGGAGGTGTTCTCGGCCATATTGTCTCCTTCGACGTGTGTGGATTTGCATTGCACTACTGGTTTCGATGGTAGAAGAAATGGAATATGTTGCCTTGGTGCCGCGTGTTGGTTGCGTGAGGTAAGTAATGCGTCCGTGTCTATCGCCGCTGGGCGAAGAAATCAGTCAGGATGGACTGACACTCGCCTTCCAACACGCCGCCGTGCACTTCAGGACTATGGCCGATATGCGGATCGCGCGGAATATCCCAAATCGAACCGCATGCACCGAGCTTGGGATCCCAGGCACCGAACGCGATGGTGCCGATATGGGTCTGGATGCAGGCACCCGCGCACATCGGGCACGGCTCAAGTGTGACGGCCAGCGCGCAATCGGCGAGATTCCAAGCGCCCAAGGCTTGGGCCGCCTGACGCATGGCGATGATTTCGGCGTGGGCAAGTGGGTCACCATCAGCCTCACGCGTGTTGTATCCGCGCCCGACAATCTGGCCGGCCGCATCCAGCACCACCGCACCAACCGGTACGTCACCAGCGGCTGCGGCCTGACCGGCCAGTTCCAGTGCGCAGCGCATCGCCTCGTCATATTCCATACCAACGAGTGTATGCCTTTTTCTCATATCGTCTCATGATGTGCATAATCGGCCGCAATCTTAACGTTTTCTTCATGGTTCCCATATACTTTTGGTGGAGAAAAAATACGAGAAGGCGGCAACATGGCGGTATTTGAGCTCATCCTATGCATCATTGCGGCGGTGGTGGTGAGCTCGTTTGCCAGTCGCTTCGTACCGAAGGTTTCCACACCGCTGGTCCAGATTGTGCTGGGCGTGCTGGTTACGTATCTGCCGTTTTTCCCGGATGCAAAGCTCGACCCGGAACTGTTCATGGTGCTGTTTATCGCGCCGCTGCTGTATCTGGAAGCGCACGAAATCGATAAGTCGGCGTTGCTGAAAACGCTGGATCTGAGCCTATCGCTGGCTATCGGACTGGCTATCGTCACGATGGCGGCGGTCGGATTCACTTTGCATGCCGTCTGGCCGTCCATCACCTTAGCCTCAGCCTTAGCACTCGGCGCGGCACTCGGCCCGACCGATGCGGTGGCCGTCAGCTCCCTAGGTAAAGAAGCCTCGCTGACGCAGCGTCAGCGCAGCGTGCTGAAAGGCGAATCACTCTTCAATGACGCTTCCGGCATCGTCGGCTTCCAGTTCGCTCTGGCCGCCGCCTTCACTGGCGAATTCGCCGTGGGGCAGGCCGCCGGCGAATTCGTGATCTCCTTCTTTGGCGGCACCTTATTTGGCCTGGTGATAGCAGCAGCGGCCAACTGGCTATTCGAGACCGTGCGATCCCTCGGTTGGGAAACCACCACCACACGTATTCTGATGGAACTGTTCCTGCCCTTCCTGCTGTATTTGGGCGCGGAGGAATTCAATGTGTCCGGCATTCTGTCGGTGGTGGCCGCTGGCCTGTTCATCCGATTCGACCGTACCGGCGTGGGGCCGAATGTGGCACGTACGAATATCGTTTCCACTTCAGTATGGGGTGTGCTGAGTTTCTCGCTCAACGGTGCGGTGTTCATTCTTCTGGGCATGCAGCTGCCGCGCGCCATGAGGGCCAGCTGGTCTGACCCGTATATCAGCAATACCGTGCTGATCGGCATTATTCTGCTGGTCACTCTGGTGGTAATCGCGCTTCGATTCTTCTGGATTGCGGCCATGCTGCGCGTTGCGCGAGATACAATCACCGGCCAGCGCCGCAAAATGACACCCGAACGCTGGCGCTCGGCCGCAGTGATGACCTTTGGCGGCCCCAAGGGAACCATCACGCTGTCATTGATGTTTACCATCCCGTATTACATTGCCGGCGGTGCGCCGTTCCCGATGCGTGACGAGCTGATTTTCATTGCGTCAGGCGTGATTATCGTGACCTTGCTGCTGGCCAACTTCCTGTTACCGCTATTGGCCCCGAACCGTGGCAAGGATCCCAGCGCGGAAATGATTCCGGTGACCATCGATGTGTTACGCGCCACGGTGGAGGAATTGACCGGACGCATCACGCCAGAGAATCGCCGTGCGATTCTGATGGTAATCGACCAATACACCAAGCGCATCGGACGATTGCAGCAGCGCATCGGCGATACCGATCCTCAGGGATTCGAGCAATTGCAGATCGAAGCGCTGCATTGGGAAAAGGAATTCGTGCGCGACCGACTTGCCGACACCAAGGCGCATCCGGCGGCGGATACGGCCACGCAAGAGCTGAACGTCGAAGCCTGCGAGCGCATGCTTGACCAGATTATGAATACGCTGCGTCACACTTCCACTGATCCGACTTCGGGGCATGCGGTATCGCAGATTCGCGGTCGCTTACGCATGTTCCAGCGGCAGATGAGCAATTACGCCAAACGCACGGTGTCCAAGATTCGCCATACCACGCCATTGGTGAGCGAGGATCGGATTTTCGCGCGCACCCGCGAACTGCAGGTCGAGGCGATTCATCATGTTATCGGCCAGCTTATTGACGAGATGGGCCAGGATACGTACAACACCGAGCATTGTTCGGCGCTGTTGCTGGATTATCGTCGCGCTGCGGCTTCATTGCAGGCACGTCCGAATATGAGCGGCACTACGGAAACCATCACGCAGGTCGAGGACGTAAAGCGCGAGAGCTACGGTATCGAACTCGGTGTGATTCAGGACATGTACGAAGCCGGCGACATCAACCGAACCCAAGCCCGCTCCCTGAGGCGCAACATCTACGTTATGCAGGTCGATGCTGATTCCGGCATCTAGTTTCCTTGGCTCCCTTCTCTGAGGGGAGCCAAGTTGGGGATTGCTATTTCCGTTTCCAGTGATGGCGGCTGACTACAGCACGCCAGAAGTAATGTCGTTGTCAAGTAGCCACTGGCGCAAATCGGCGAACTCCTCAAGACTCACATTGTGATCCAGACCGTGGTAGCTCTTGGTTTTCAGCCACGTATGCTCTTCCAGCCAAGCGGCGGTGGCGAACAGTTCGTATTTCGGGATTACGCCATCGTTCTTGCCGTACGTATAGAACACGGGGATATCGTAATCGGCCAGGCGAGAGTCGGCAGGGGCCGTGCCGGGCACCTGACCGGGTGTGTTGAAGCCGGACAGGGAGACGACGGCCCGGTACCGCTCGGGATTGATACGCAACAAATGCACGGCGACCAGCCCACCTTGTGAAAACCCAAGCGGCACCACGTCACGGTCGGCGGGAATGTTGTCGGCCACCCATCGGTCGACTGCTGTGGCGGCGGCATACGCGTCGTAGTCACGATCATCGCCGATAGGCAGGGCATCGTGGAACCACGCGTAGTTGCCGGGGTCGGGGCTGCCCTCACGGGCCGGCGCGAGTGTCAGCGGCCCGCGCAATGCCACGAAATCGTTATATGGAGCGATGAGGCGCATGATGTCCGCCATGTCTTCTTCGCTGGATCCCCATCCATGCAGGCACAGGAACAGCGGATGCGTGGCATGCTGGTCGAAGCCGCCGCGCGAGGTGACGCTGTGTTCCACGGTGAGTGGCTCGCCAAAACGTCCGGGCACAGTGGTGGATTCGCGGCCGATCATGGGCTGGCTGGCATTCGCTTCTTTGCTCATATCAATCCAATATAGAGGTCTTGCGCGCTGTGCGGAAAACGATGGACCATGATTTCAATCACATTGGGTAATCCGCGCCGACTCGCCTTGGGGCTTTCCAAGGGATACCGGCAATCTATCAGGCGTTACCGCTGTTTGCGGCTGCGGTGATTGTCTCAAGTTCGCCGCCCCACTGCTGCTGCAGTGCGGTCATCTTGCTGGCCTCGCCGAACACCATCCAGCGTTTGCCGTTCAGCAATCGCCAATCACCTTTCGTCTGCTCATTATCAGCGTATTGGCTCAGCAGTTCGGAAATCTTGCTTTCGATAGGTGCCCGGCTGATGGCTGCGGACGATTCCGATTCAAAGGATACGAAGGCCACTCTCGGATCAGTGCACATCTGTACGGTGGTGATGCCCGGCAAACCGCCCGTATCAAGCCCCTGCCATCCTTCTTTGCACGTGCCGGCAGCTTGTTCGATGCCTTGCTCCATCTGTGCGGTATCTTCGACGGGCGCCTTGTCGTTCGACTGCTGAATCAGTCCTTCCGGGAACAATACGCCCACGGCCACGCCGATAACCAAGCAAACTATGGCGCACACCAGTGCGATGATGCCGCCCGCGCCCACTCCCCCGTGAGTGGCGTACCGAGGCATGGTGACTCGCGCAGCGATGACCAGAATCAGGGTGATGCCGATAAGCACCGCCGCCGTCAACGCAACGTATCGTCCTGGCACTGCCGTCATAAAGGAAATGGCGTAAGGCGCGATTTCATGAACCGCCGAGGTGGCCGATACCACGACGGCTAGCAGTCCGCTGACAACGGCAAGTCTGCGGCACAATATCGACGTTGGGCTGCTGGCTTTTGTAGCGGCGAATCGCCGGCCGGCATTCCGCCTGGATGGGCGTCGATTCTGTGCACGACGTGAGCTGCGCGAATCGTCATACTGACCATCGCCGAAGAAATCGTAGTCCTCATCGTTGCGGGCCATCGGTGCCCCCTTCCTGCCGATTACACAGCCAGTGTACCGCTATGGCTTGGGAATGGCGGTCATTCGGGGGAATGATTCAGGGCAAAAAAGAACCCCGGCGGTTGCCCGCCGGGGAGAGAAAGGAGAGAGAAGAAGAAAGGGGGTTCAATTGTCGGGAACTGCTGCGGCTCCTGATCAGCTTTCCGCTGACATCATTTATATAACCACTGCTTTCTGGGTCTACCTCTAAGTTTCTCTGAGAAAAACCTGAGAATACTTGCGATTGATGGACCGCGGAAGCGTGAGGAGCCTCTCATGTTTCCGCCCAAGGCGCTAGACTTGAAGGCAGTATTTATTTGCCCAAGGAGTTTTTTCACATGCTGCTGTCCGACCGCGACATTCTCGCCGCACAGTCCGCAGGTCATATCTCACTTGATCCGTGGACCCCCGAAATGGTGCAGCCCGCCTCCATCGACGTACGACTGGATCGGTACTTCCGTTTGTTCAATAACCACGCCTACACCTATGTCGATCCGGCGGAAAACCAAGGCGCACTTACCGAACAGTTCGAAGTGGCTCCCGACGAACCGTGGATTTTGCACCCCGGCGAGTTCGCACTGGGTTCCACGTGGGAATACGTCAAGTTGGACCCGTCCATTGCCGCCCGCTTGGAAGGCAAGAGCTCACTGGGTCGATTGGGTATTCTGACCCATTCGACTGCGGGCTTCATTGACCCCGGTTTCGAGGGGCATATTACGCTTGAGCTGTCTAATGTGTCGACGCTGCCGGTCAAACTATGGCCTGGCATGAAAATCGGCCAGATGTGCTTCTTCCAGCTGAGCTCGCCCGCTGAGCACCCTTATGGCTCCAAGGGCACCGGCTCGCATTATCAGGGCCAGCGGGGTCCGACGCCGAGCCGTTCCTACGAGAATTTCTACCGCGCGCACATCGACGACTGAGCGTTGCGACGTACCATTCGGCCGGCGGATGCCGGCCATTTGCTTAATCCCAAGGAGATGTCATGACCAACAGCGATGGTGGGTTCCAGTTCGACTTCCAGCAGCACGAAAAGCCGGTCAGGCCAACGGTTCCTCCGATTCCCGGGCAAGAGACGGCAGCATATGGCGCGGAGCCAGCGGCACAAGCCACACCGGCTCTGCAGTTCCCACAATCTGTGCAGTCTGTGCAGTCTGTGCAGCCGACGCAGCCCATCGATCCGGCCATGACGCAACCGTTCTCGCCGCAATTCCCGGCTGCGGTTGCCGCACAAGCACCACAGCCGGCGGCAGCCACGCAGCCAGCAGTATCCGAAACACCAATCGCCGCTGCGCCCGGCCAGCAGCAATACGTTTGGGATCAGGCGACGCAAAGCTTCCGCCCGGTGGAACCGACAGCGCCGGTGACACCAGCAGCACCAGCGGCACCGGCGACATCGCCTGTTTCGGCAGCTTCAAACACCGCGACACAGGCGTTCCAACCCAATCAGGCCGAGCAGCCTGCGGTAGATGCCGAGGCAACACAGGTGTTCCAACCTGATTCAGCTGCGGCCACACAGGCATACGGCGCATCATCCACCGTATCCGGTGAGACCGTTGCCATGCCTGCAACGCAAGTAGCGTCTGCCGATGATGCCGCAGCCACACAGGTGTTCCAACCGGCCGCCCTGGCCGCTTCGGCACAGGCTCAGCCTGCTGTGATGCCTCCCTCCATTCCGTTGGCTCAGGTCTCCGATGAGGACGATTCCGATGGCGCCGAGCCTCGTCACGGCGGTAGCGGCAAAAAGAACACCCTCAAAATCGTCGGCATTGCCGTAGCGGTAGTCGCCGTGATAGCGCTGGTTGTCGCCGGCCTGCTCTGGTGGCATTCCAACAGCGGCAAGGCGAGCCAAGCCGTGGCACTGGCCGAGTGCAAGGTAGCGGCCAAGCAGTACACGAATGCGCAGAAGAAGCTCACCACCGCCATATCCAATGGCCAAACCAGCGCGCAAACATCCACCAGCGATGTGGCCGATGCCAATACGCTCACCACGCTGAATCAGGCGTTGCAAGACGCCGGCAATCCGGCTAACACCGCCAAGTGCGATTCCAGCCTCAACGCCACTGAGTTGAAGTCTCACACTAAAGAGCTGCAGAATGATGCCAGCGACATGGCTGACAAGACGGATGCCATCAACAATGCGATCAAGGCCGTTAACACTTCAAAGGCGACGGCCGATACCGACACACTGAAATCGAACCTGAGCTCGGCTATTTCGCAGGCGCAGGGCACGCTGGATAATTCCGCGGGCAGTGTGGCCGATGAAAACACCCGCACCGCGCTGCAAAACACCATCACCGAGGCCAATACGGTGATGAACGGGACCAGTCCGTCCGAATCCGACGTCAACAATGCGATTTCTAAACTGCAGAAGGCCGAGTCCGACGTCACAGCCTCGATGCAGGCCAAGCAGCAGGCAGATGCCGCCAAGCAAGCTCAGGAAGAGGCTCAGCGGAAGGCCGACCAAGAGGCACAGCAGAAGGCCAAGCAGCAGGCGCAGCAGAAGTCTCAAGACGGGTCCACCTCTACTGACGGCCCCGACGGCAGCCACAACTGAGGTCTGCAGCGTTCTCCCGTTTCCCATGGGGCGGTAACTTCCCCATGGGGCGGTTAGCGCATTTTCCTTTTTCGCGGAATAATGCCGTTTTCAGCGACCGCCCCATGAGGAAATCACCGCCCCATGGGATAATTACCGCCCCATGAGGAGCCGTTTGGATATAGCAGTGGGCCGGGCCCTGAACACCAGAGCCCGGCCCACTGCTATATGCCCACAATCAGGGTTATTGCGATGGCTTAACGCTTGGCCATCGCACGTAGCACAATCTTGCGCAGCTCGGAGGCAATCAGCACGAACGCGGCCAGGCAGATGCATTCCACCCAAGCCATCGGGCTCAGCGCCACGGTGCCGAACGGACCATTGAGGAACGGCACATAAATCACCGCAAGCTGCAGCACCACGGACAAACCAATCGCCCCCCAGAGCCACGCATTGGAGAACAATCCCACGAACGCGGACTGCAGATGCGAACGGGAGGCAAGCGCGTTGAACAACTGGGCGAACACCAGAATCGTGAAGCCCATCGTACGGGCCTCGGTCATCTGCGCCTCATGGCCGATGGCCTCCACCGAACGGTCGGTGAACAAGCCGCCGGACAAGTGCATATCCATGCCAATCAACGTAACCACCGCCATGATGACGCCGACGAAGATGATGTCGCCCCACATCGAAGCATCGATCACACGATCCGTCATCTTGCGGGGTTTGCGGCCCATCACATCATCGGTCTGAGGATCGACGCCCATGGCCAACGCCGGAGCGGCATCGGTCAGCAGGTTGATCCACAACAGCTGGGTGGCGAGCAGCGGCACGGTGACGCCCACGGTTTCCGGCTGGCGGATGCCGAGGAAGCCGGCAAACACCACACCGAGGAACACAGTGAACACCTCACCCACATTGGAACTCAGCAGGTAGCGCAGGAACTTGCGGATGTTGTCGAAGATCACGCGGCCCTCGCGTACGGCGGCCACGATGGTGGAGAAGTTGTCGTCCGCCAGAATCATCTTGGCGCTCTGCTTGGTCACCTCGGTGCCGGTGATGCCCATGGCCACGCCGATATCCGCGGACTTGACGGCCGGCGCGTCGTTCACGCCGTCACCGGTCATGGCCACGATATTGCCTTGCCGCTGCAAGGATTCGACGATCCTGAGCTTATGCTCGGGCGCCACACGCGCATACACGGACACTTCGGCGGTGGCCTTATCGAACGCGGCCTCGTCGGGCAGGCGATCAAGCTGGTCGCCGGTCAACGCCTGACCGTCCTTGGCGATGATGCCAAGATCGGAGGCTATGCGGGCGGCGGTCAGCGGATGATCGCCCGTGATCATCACCGTACGGATGCCCGCACGATGGGCCTCGGCCACGGAATCACGCACCTCGGTACGCGGCGGATCGATGATGGCGACCATGCCGTTCCAGATAAGATCGGTTTCGATGGCCTCGGCCTGATCGGCGATGTCGGACACCTGGCCCGCGGCGTTGACGCTCACACCGGGAACATCGGCCAAGACGCTGGTCTCCAGCGGACGGCACGCCTCACCGAGCGTGCGATACGCCTCGGAGGAAAGACGTTCGACGGCGGCGAGAATCGACTGACGGTCGCCTTCGGTGAGTTTGCGGACCTGTCCGCCCACGCGGATACGCGAGCAGTAGCTCAACAGCACGTCCGGCGCACCCTTGGCGAACACGGTGAGATTGTCGGCATCGGCGCTGTCCTTGGCGATGATGGACATGCGCTTGCGCTCCGAAGTGAACGGGATCTCGCCCACGCGCGTGTATCGCGTGATCTTGCGATCGGCCTTAACTTTGCGGGCGGCCACGATAAGCGAGACTTCGGTGGGGTCGCCCACGATCTCCCAGCGGCCGTTCTCCTCACGCAGTTCACCGTCGTTCGCAAGCGTGCCGGCCACAAGCGTGGCGACGACCTCATCGGCCATGATCCGGGCCTGCTCGGACTCGGGATCGACGCCGCCGGCCAGTACCATACGCCCTTCGGGTGCATAGCCGGTGCCGGTGATCTGCACTTCGCCGGACGGGGTGACCACACGTTCCACGGTCATTTCATTACGGGTCAGCGTACCGGTCTTATCCGAGCAGATCACGGAAGCGGATCCCAGGGTCTCCACCGAATGCAGTTTCTTGACGATGGCGTTGTGCGCGGCCATACGCTGCACCCCAAGCGCCAGCACCACGGTCAGGATGGCGGCCAAACCTTCCGGCACGGCGGCCACGGCAAGCGAAACGGCCAGCAGCAAGGAGTCGATCACATCCTGCGTGGTGTTGAAGCCCGCGAGCACGGCAAGTGCCACCAGCACCACGACGGCGATGACGCACACCGCGATGCCGAGGATCTTGGAGACGTAATCCATCTCCTTCTGCAACGGGGTTTTCTCGTCCTCCGTGGCGGAGAGCATGCCGGCGATCTTGCCGACCTGCGTGTTCATGCCGGTACCGGTCACAATCGCGCGGCCCGTGCCCTGGGTCACGGACGTGCCGTTGAAGATCATGTTGGAACGGTCGCCCAACGCCTTCGCCTCGGCAAGCGTGTCCGGCTTCTTGCCGACCGGCACGGATTCGCCGGTCAGCGAGGCCTCCGCGATGCGCAGACTGGCCGCATTGACCAGTCGGCCATCGGCGGAAACCGAATCGCCCTCGGCGAGAACGATGATGTCGCCGGGAACCACGTCAGTGGTATTGATGCGCACGACCCTGCCGCCACGCAGCACCGAAGTCTGCGGGGCGGTCATCTGCGCAAGCGCCTCGACTGCCGCCTCGGCCTTGGCCTCCTGCATGTAGCCGAGCACGGCATTGACGACAAGAATCAGCATGATCACGATGGCGTCGAACGGAAGCGCCTCGCCGCCTTCCGCGCCGGGCTGCGCCTGTGAGCGCTCGATGAACCAGGCGATAACCGAAATCACGGTGGCCGCGATCAGCAGGTAGACCAGCGGATCCTGGAATTGGGCCAGGAACTTCCTCCACTTCGGCACGGGCGGGGCGCTGGCAAGCTCATTCGGACCGAACTGGGCAAGCCGACGCTTGGCCTCCTCTTCGCTCAGGCCTTGGGACAGGTCGACGTTCAGGGCTTTGGCCACATCGTCGGCGCTGGTCAGACTCGGATCGGCATCCCCCAATAGCGCTTCCTGTGCGCGCATTGCTTCCGACTCCACGACCCCGTTCGTTGCGGTCGCGGACTTTGCGGATTGATCGTTACGATCATCCATGGTGTTCTCCTTGGTATCGCCGCGGAGTAGTCAGCCTCGCGCCGGCACCGGGTTGTCTCTCCCGGGCGGCGCAGGACTGCGCGGTTATGGGCATCGACGCAATTGCAGCCGATGCGTACGATGCCATTATTCCATAACCCGGCGGCACACTGGTCAAGCCATGACGGGCGAGCTGGGCGCGGACATCGTCGAGCGGTACAACGACTCGCCCATCGCTGCGGCCGCGCTGCCCGCCCTGACCTCGATGCGTCCGCCGTACGCGCGTATCGTCACCGAGGTCTTGCATCTCATCGAAATCGGGCCCGGGAATCCCACGCACATCTCGTTGCCACCGGAACTCGTCGTGCGCGCCTCGAGCTCGAATCGGCTTATCTGACGGCGAGGGTGCCCACTTGCGCGCCGACGGCCACCGTACCGGAACCGGTAAGATCCAAAGCGGCGATGGTGGCCGGGTTGGTGAACACCACGATGACGTCGGTGGCTTTGCCCGCGGCCTTGACCGCATCGAGATCGACCTTCTCGATGGGATCGCCGGCTGAGACCGTCTGCCCGGCACTCACCAGCATCGTGAAAGGCGCGCCCTTGAGTTGCACGGTATCGACGCCGATATGCACCAACACCTCGACACCGCCCGGAGTGGTGATGCCCACGGCGTGTTTGGCGTCGGCCACGGTGGTCACCGTTCCGGAAACAGGGGCGACGACCAGCCCGGAGGACGGCACCACGCCGAACCCATCGCCCAGAATCTTGGCGGCGAACGTGTCGTCGGGCACTTTCTCGATGGACTCCCAGACACCATCGCATGGGGCGAGAACCGACATCGCTGTGGGGGCGGGCGCCGCCTCATCGCTGTTGTGGAACAAACCGGAGAACAATCCCATAATGACTCCTTGAAAACCAATGATGGACGATAACGGACGACTGCGTGACGCCGATCATGTCGACGTCACGCAGCCCAGTCATCATGCCATGCGCCAGACTGCCAAGCGCTAGGCTTTATGCAGCTCTTCCATGGCATCGGCCACAGCCTGCACCTGCGTGCCGACCACAACCTGGACATTCCTGTCGTCGATGACCTTCACGCCGGGCACCAGCTTGCGGATGGCGTCCACATCCACCTTGGCGGTGTCCTTGACGCCCAGACGCAGACGGGTCACGCAGTTCTCAATGTCGACGATATTGGCCTTGCCACCAAGCAGCGCGTAGAGCTTCGCGGCCAGCGCGGCGTACTTGTCGCGGGAGACCGCGGCGGCCGGGGCGGCGCCGGTGTCGAGAATGCCCGCCACGGCGGCGGCGCCCTCGTCGTCAACGCCATCGCCACGGCCCGGGGTCTTGAGGTCGAACTTCTTGATCATAAACGTGAACACGAAGTAGTAGATGACCGCGAAGACCAGGCCCTGCACGATAAGCATCCACGGCATATGCGCCTGCGGCACACGCAGCGAGAGGAACCAATCGATGAAGCCGGCGGAGAAGTTGAAGCCGGCGATCCACTGGAAGGACGCGGCGATGAACACCGACAGGGCGGTGAGCAGCGCGTGCACCACGTACAGCGGGAAGGCGGCGAACATGAAGGAGAACTCCAGGGGCTCGGTCACACCGGTGAGGAAGGCGGCCAGACCACCGGCGAGCATCAGGGAGCCGACGGTACGACGATTCTCCGGCTTGGCGCAGCGGTAGATGGCGAACGCGCCCGCGGGCAAGCCGAACATCATGATCGGGAAGAAGCCGGCCTGGTACATGCCGGTGACATACTCGCCCCACGGCTGGAATCCGCCGGTGGCCAGCACGGCCTTGGTGGTGCCGTTGAGACCACCCACACCGTTCCAGAACTTGGTGATGTCATCAATGCCGGCAAGGTTGAACCAGAACACGTTGTTGAGGGCGTGGTGCAGACCCGTGGGAATGAGCAGACGGTTGAAGAAGGCGTAGATGCCGGCACCGACCGCACCCATGCCCATCAGGGACTCGCCGAAGGCGACCAGACCGTTGTAGACCAGCGGCCACACGAACAGCAGCACCAGGGAAATGACCGACATCAACGCGGCGGTCAGAATCGGCACGCAGCGGCGGCCGGAGAAGAAGGCCAGGAAGTCGGGCAGCTTGGTCTTGCTGAAGCGGTTGTACAACGCACCAGACACGCAGCCGACCATGATGCCGAAGAACACGTTCTTGTTGCCGATGGCACCGGGGGCAAAGGCGGCCGGCGGGTTCTCGGCGTCGAAGCCCAGGAACATCGAGGCCGAGCCCATGATCGTGGTGATGGTCATGAAACCAACCAGACCGGACAGGGCCGAGGCGCCGTCCTTGTCACGGGCCATGCCGACGGCCACGCCAACGGCGAACAGCAAGCCCAGATTGTCGAGGATCGCCGAACCCGTCTTGCACAGATAGGCGGCAATGACGTTGCCGCCACCCCAACCGCTCGGGTCGATCCAATAGCCGATGCCCAGGAAGAGCGCCGCGGCGGGCAGGCAGGCGACGGGCAGCATCAGCGCGCGGCCTAGTCGCTGAATATAGGCTTTCATTTCTTTCTCCCTTCATGCGGGTTTTCCAGCGGTGGAGTACTTCTCTGTGCCCTGCCCCGCCGTCACGCGCCGACCCTCCATTGGACCGGCCGATATCCGGCGGGGCGAGTACCGCTTTCAACGGATAATAGTACGCCACAGACGTCATGCGCCGCAACTCAGCGCACTGAAATCAAGGCTCGGAGAACCGTGCGCGGATTTCGGAAACCTAATCGAACATGCAAAGCGTCTGAGCCGCGGAATGCCGCCATTTTCGGTCATGTTCGTTTGTGCGGAAACAGTTCGGATGGGTGCACGGTTCTTACTGAGAATCGTCCTCTGCACCCATCGCGGCGGCCATGGCGGCGTCTCGGGAACCCTTGGTGACCCGCAGGCCCACGGTGACGCCGACCAACACCACCGTGCAGGCGATCCACAGCATCCGCCCGCCGAAGCCGCCGATCACCCAGCCGCCGATCAGCGGCGCCAATGCGATCGACACCGACCACACCACGTTATAGACGCCCTGGTACGTGCCGCGGGCGGTGGCGGGCGCCATGGCGGCGACCGTGGTGGTGGCGATGGGGAACGTGCCCAGCTCGCCCAGCGTCCACAACACCACGGCGATGGCGAACCCGCCCCATGAATGGGCCACGGCCTGAACCGCGTAGCCGATGGCGGTCACCGCAAGGCCCATCACGAGCACACGCGAATTGCCCATGCGCGCGAACAGTTTCATGGCGGGAATCTGCAGCAGACACAGCATGCCGCCGTTGATGGTCAACAGCACCGAATAGTCGCCCAACCCCAGACCAAGGTCCGTCATGGCAATGGGCAGGCCGGAGGTGCTTTGGAAGTACACAAGGAAGTAGCCGAACATCAGCAGGGAGAAGCCGAGGAACGGCATATCGGCAAGCACGCGCCGCCAATTGCGCGCCATGGAACCCTCGGGGCGGGCCGCCGGCGCCGAAGTCGTCAGATGCCTCACTTCGCGGAAGAACACGATCAGCAATATCGTGACGGCGATCATCACCGCCGCCTCGACGTAGAACATCAGCGAATAGGAGATCTTGATCAGCTGATTGGCCACGATCGGGCCGATCGCATACCCGAAATTGATGGCCCATGATTGCAGCACGTAGGCGCGCTGTTGACGCTTGGGAGGCACCACGTCGGCGATGTATGCGGCGATGGCCGGACTGGGCAGCGAGGCGAACGCGCCGTATACGAACAGGGCCGCACCCAACGCCACGGGATCGACGAGGACGGAAACGACCAGAAGGGCGGCGGCCGCGCCGATTTCGCCGATGATGATCATCGACTGGCGGCCGAACCGGTCGGACAGCGCGCCACCGAAAAGACAGCCGATGATGGCGCCGAAACCGTACATGGCCACGACCGCGCCCACAACGCCTTCGTCGAGGTGCAGCGCGGAGACCAGGTAGATCGACAGGAACGATGTCACGAAGCGGCCCATCCACAGGATCAGAATCGCCAACCACAATCCCCAGTACAGCGGGGATAGTCCGAATATCATGCGTTGCGTCTTCACTCCCAATACCTTACCGGCTTCCGATGGCGGAATGGCCGTGTCTTGGCGCGGGGTGCTGGGACAATGGCACCTATGGCTAACAAAAAAGGACCGACCAAGGGGTCGGGTGGCAAGCATCGCAACAAACTGAAGGGTTACGGCCCCACTCCGAAGGCCGAGGACCGCGTCTACCACAAGGCATACAAGGCCAAGAAGGCGGCGGAACGCCGGCAGATGGCCGACCCGCGTCTGGCGGCTCGCCGCCGAGTGGACAAGTTCGCTTCGGCGGACACCTCGGATCTGGTGTACGGCCGCAATTCCGTGCTGGAGGCACTGCGTGTGGGCGTGCCCTCCTCCACGCTGTACATCATGTCACGCATCGAGCATGACGACCGCACCCGCGAAATCGTGAAGATCGCCGGTATGAACGGCCTGCACATGCTGGAGGCCGACCGTCTGGAGATGGATCGCATCGCCCGTTCCGGCAACCATCAGGGGGTGATCCTGAAGGTGGATCCGTTCCAGTACTCCTCGTTGAACGAACTGGCCGATCGCGCGGAGAAGAAGGCCAAGGCAATGGAGGCCGCGAATTCGGCGGCCGCCCGTATTGCCGCGCGCCCGCTGTTCATCGCCTTGGACGGCGTGACCGATCCGCAGAACCTGGGTGCCGTGATTCGTTCGGCGGCCGCATTCGGTGCCAATGGTGTGATTCTGCCGGAACGTCGCTCCGCTTCGGTGAACGCCGCCGCCTGGAAGGTGTCTGCCGGTGCGGCCGCGCATATGCCGGTGGCGCGCGTGGTGAACCTGACCAAGGCACTTGAGGGCTTGAAGGAGCGTGGATACTACGTTGTCGGCCTTGACGGTGGCGGCGATAAGCTCGTCGGCGAGACCGGCTTTGAATCCGATCCGCTCGTTGTAGTGCTCGGTTCGGAAGGCAGCGGTTTGGGCCGACTAGTGCGCGAAACCTGCGACGCGATTGCCGGCATCCCGATCAGCTCGTCTGTTGAGTCGCTGAACGCTTCAGTAGCGGCGGGTATCAGCCTGTACGCGGTGTCCAACGCACGGCGCAAGGCTGCGGCGGAGTGATTGTCGCTTGAGGCCGTAATAGGTTGTACATACACGGAAGCCCCTCTATTTGAGGGGCTTCTTTGTGTGATGGGCTCACCGACAGACAGTCCATTGGATTGTCCGCTTAATGACTCCACACTGCCGCATCCGGATCGTCATCGGGGTTGTAGCCGTCGTCGTCCGGGTCGCTGTAGGTGGATTCGTCGTCGATGACGCCGGAATCGGCCTCTTCATTAAGTTCGGCGAGTGCCTTGGAATCAAGGTTGTAGCTCGGCAGAACGTTTTCGATATAGCTGGTCACGGCCTCGCCCATCGGCACGTCGTGGCCGGCCTTCTCGGCCAGGAACCAACGATGGTCGAGCACTTCGTGGAAGAACTGGGCGGGCTCGATCTGGGAACGGTATTCGCGCGGAATCATGCGCACCGTCGGTTCGAACACCTCACGCATCCAATCGGTGGCCACGATCTCCAGCTCCTCGCCCTCACGCCACGTGGAGGCACGGTAGGCATCAAGATCGTTGAGCAGACGACGGGCCTGGTTCTCCTGCACGTCAAGGCCGGTGAGACGCAGCAGCTTGCGGTTGGCGTATCCGGCGTCCACCACGCGCGGGCGGACCAGCACACGCTTGCCGTCCTCGGCGGTCTTCATCTCCAACTCGTCCACATCAAAGCCCAGATCGTTGAGCTTGTTGACGCGCTGCTCGATCTTCCACATCTCGTCCGGGTTGAACTTGTCGGTGTCGGTCAAGGCGCTCCACAACGAGTGGTAGCGTTCGACCAGCCGGTTGCCCACCTCGATCTCATCCACGTCGCCGGGCAGCAGCTTGCCGGACGCCAAATCCATAAGTTCGCCGATGATGTTGGTGCGGGCCAAGTCGATATCGTATTCGCGCTGGCCATCGGTGAGCTGGACCTGCAGATCACCGGTCTCGGCGTCCACCAGGAACGCGGAGAAAGCGTCGGCGTCGCGCAGGAACAGGACGTTCGACAGCGACACATCGCCCCAGTAGAAGCCGGCCAGGTGCAGGCGAACCAGCAGCACGGCAAGGGCGTCAATCAGTCGTTCGGCGGTGTCCGGGCGCAGGTTGCGGGCGAACAACGCACGGTACGGCAGCGAGAACTTCAAGTGCCGGGTGACCAGAATCGCCTCCAGCGGCTCCCCTTCACGGGTGTGACGGCCGGTGACCACGGCGATCGGGGTGACGGTCGGCAGTTCGAGCTTCTGCAGTCGGCGCAGGATCTCGTACTCTCGCTCGGCCACCTGGCGCGTGATCTCCTTCATGGCGTACACCTCGTCGCCCACGTGCACAAAACGCACCACGTGGCGGGAGATGCCTCGCGGCAGGTTGGCCAGCAGGTCCTCGGGCCAGGTGGCCAGGGGCTTATGCCAGGGCAGCGTGAACATCTTCGGGTTCGAGCTGGCGGCGGTGATCTTCAATGCTTGCGGCTCAGCTGAACTGGCATGTTCGTCTTCGGCTTTGACAGACGTGGCCTTCAGCGCACGCGGATCCATCTGGGGTAATTCGTTCAACTCCATGTGTTCGATTTTACGTGTCGTTCGCGATGTGTGCTCCTTGGCCACGGCTTCGGCGCGTTATGTTTACGGGAAAACACCGTTTGGTCTCTCCCTCAGACCGTCTAGAAGGCAAAAGAAAAGCCCCGCAGCTATGCAGGGCTTTTCCAACGAGGCCATAAGAGAGGAAGAGAATAACCTCGTTTAATGGTTGACGAAGCGATTAGACCTCGCCAAGTATCTACTAGTTCAGACGCAGCTCAGTCGACGGAGCGAACAGGTGCATCTTGGCCGGGTCGATCTTGATCTTGACGGTCGCGCCAACCTTCGGCAGCGCACGCGGATTCACACGAATCGTGGTGAGCTTGTTCTGATCGGACATGACCTGGGAGGCCTCGGCGGCGGAACCGTCGGTGACGATGGTGCCGTAAATGTAGCCATCGGAGCCCAGATCCTCGACGTTCACGACCTTCAGGGAGAAGGCGTTCGGGTCATCGACCGGCGCCAGGCCCGCGTCCTCGGGACGGAAGCCGACCACGATCTGGCCGTTGTCTTCGGCGGTGAGCTTGTTGACGGCCTCAGCCGGCAGGTCCACGGTGTCCTCACCGATCTTCGCCTTGCCGTTGACCACCGGGTGGGTGTTCAAGTTCATCGACGGGGAGCCGATGAAGCCGGCGACGAACACGTTGGCCGGGCGATCGTACAGCTCGGTCGGGGCGCCGACCTGCTGCAGGATACCGAGCTTGATGACGGCGATACGATCGCCCATCGTCAGGGCCTCGGTCTGATCGTGGGTCACGTACAGGGTGGTGACACCCAGCTGGCGCTGCAGAGCAGCGATCTGGGTACGGGTCTGCACGCGGAGCTTGGCATCAAGGTTGGACAGAGGCTCATCCATGAGGAAGACCTTCGGCTCACGGACGATTGCACGGCCCATGGCCACGCGCTGACGCTGGCCACCGGACAGAGCCTTCGGCTTACGATCGAGGTACTCGGTCAGGTCGAGGATCTCAGCGGCCTTCTCGACGCGCTTGCGGATCTCGTCCTTCGGAGTGCCGGCGATCTTCAGGGCGAAGCCCATGTTGTCGGCAACGGTCATGTGCGGGTACAGAGCGTAGTTCTGGAACACCATTGCGATGTCGCGGTCCTTCGGCTGCATCGTGGTGACATCCTTGCCACCGATGAGGATGCGGCCCTTGTTGACCTCCTCCAGGCCGGCGAGCATACGAAGGGTCGTAGACTTACCACAGCCAGAAGGGCCAACGAGGACGAGGAACTCGCCATCCTTGATATCAAGATTCAGGTCATCCACGGAGGGCTTATCGTTGCCCGGGTAGATACGAGTGACGTGGTCGAAAACGACTTCTGCCATAGTTACTAATCCTTTCAGAGGCAGGTACGTGCCTCACGATCCGTTGTAAAGGGATTCGTTCTTTACTGTGCTTCCGCCCTCGTCACCGACGTACAACTTTGCTTTCGGAAACTGCAAGCTTCAGCGTTTACTTTTTTCCGGTTCAGTGAAGGTTCTCTTCGTTGAGCCGAGAACTACTATACACGGGCCGTGGGCCAAGGCAAGTGGCGTGTCTGAAATGTAGGTAACATTATGGGCGTTTCTGGGGGTGTTGTGTGGTTCGGCCCATGACACGCCTGTTTCTCGAACGTGCGAACCGGTACACCCGACGTAGAGCAGGCCTGCTCTTCCCGGACTGATGGATTCCATCAGTCGCCGACTAATGCGACACAGACTCGAAGGTGACGCCGTTGCGGGCGGCTTTGCGCTCGGCCTTGCGCTCCTCGGCGTCTTCGATACGCTGTATGCGCAGCTGGCGCCAGTCCTCGCGCATGTCGCGGAAACGGTCGGCCAGCGTTACGTCATCGTTCTCGGCATCGTCATCAGTACTGCTGCCATCGGCCTTACCGAACGTGCCATCGGCCACCTTGGTGATGCCCAGCTTGAGCAGTCCGAGCAACTCACGCAACGTTTCCGGTACTGGCTCATCGCCCTCATCGGCGGACTTGGTCAGGCCCTCGATGCGGCGACGAAGCGCATCGGCGTCCTCGGGATCGATCTTGAGCCCGGCGATCAGCGACTGGCGCATGGTCTCGTAATCGAGGTTGGCAAAGAAATTCAGCTGTTGCAGCGTCATGAAGCCCTTGAGCTCGGGGAATCGGTGGACGATGTATTCCTCGCGGTCGTCGGCGGCGCGGGTCCAGTCGCGGGTGAGCTGCGGATCCCAGCTGGCGGTAATCGACCCCTCGCGCATGCGGTAGTGGTACAGCGCCTTGGGCAGACGGACCACGCGCGTGGCCTCGCCGATCACGTTGCAGATACGGGAGAGATCCTCGATTTTGCGACCCACCGGGAAGGAGAATCCGGTGCCCTGATAGGTGGAGGCGGGTGCCAGGAAGGCCCAGAAATAGCCGTCGATCTCAGCCTTGACTTGCTTTTTGATGGCCTCGACCGGGGTCAGAACCTGCACCTCGGTGAAGTCGTTGTGGCGATAGTTGGACAGCAGCGGCTTGTTGTTCTCGGAGATGGTGTCGAACTGGAACATCACCAGATCGGCATCGTATTCACGCATGGCATTCAGGCAGTCTTCCACCAACGTGGGGGCCACGGTGTCGTCGGAATCGGCGAAGTACAGGTAGGCGCCGGTGGCCTGGCCGATGCCGACGTTGCGGGCGTCGGACAGTCCGCCGTTGGGCTTGTGAATCACCCGCACGCGCGGGTCGCGTGCGGCCCAGGCGTCGCACATGGCCGGGCAGTCGTCAGGCGAGCCATCATCCACCAGCAGAATCTCGAGGTTGCGATAGGTCTGCGCAACCACAGACTTCACGCATTCATCAAGGAATTTCTCGACCTTATATACCGGGATGATGATGCTGACCAACGGCTCCTGTTCCATGCCTCCAGCGTAGCGCCGTCGTGCGAACGCGGCGGCGCTACGGGTTCGCGGACCGCGAAACCCTTAGAAGTCCCAGTCGTCGTCATCGGTTTCTTCGGCTTTGCCCATCACGTAGGAGGAGCCGGAGCCGGAGAAGAAGTCGTGGTTTTCGTCGGCGTTCGGGCTCAGGGCGGCCAGGATCGCGGGGTTCACATCGCAAATCTCAGCCGGGAACAAAGCCGGGTAGCCGAGGTTCATCAGCGCCTTGTTACCGTTGTACCGCAGGAACTTCTCGACGTCATCGGTCAGGCCCACGCAGTCGTACAGCGACTGGGTGTACTCCACCTCGTTGTCGTACAGCTCGTTGAGCAGGTCGTACGTGTAGTCCTGCAGATCCAGACGCTCGGCATCGCTCAGCTGGGCGATGCCCTTCTGGTACTTGTAGCCGATGTAGTAGCCATGCACAGCCTCGTCACGGATGATGAGACGAATCACGTCGGCGGTGTTCGTCAGCTTGGCGTGCGCGGAGAAGTACATCGGCAGATAGAAGCCGGAGTAGAAGAGGAAGGATTCGAGCAGGGTGGAGGCCACCTTGCGCTTGTACGGGTTGTCGCCCTCGTAATAGTCGAGCACGATCTCCGCCTTCTTCTGCAGGAACTCATTGTTCTCACTCCAGTCGAATGCGGCATCGATCTGCTCGGTGGAGCACAGGGTGGAGAAGATGGACGAGTAGCTTTTGGCGTGCACGGATTCCATGAAGGCGATGTTGGTGTACACGGCCTCCTCATGCGGGGTGAGCGCGTCCGGAATCAGGGAGACGGCGCCGACCGTGCCCTGGATGGTGTCAAGCAGGGTCAGGCCGGTGAAGACGCGCATGGTGAGCGTATGCTCGTCCTCGGTCATCTTCTGCCAGCTGGGGATGTCGTTAGAGACGGGAACTTTTTCGGGCAGCCAGAAGTTGCCGGTCAGGCGGTCCCAGACCTCAAGGTCTTTCTCATCTTCGAGGCGGTTCCAGTTGATTGCGGAGACGCGGTCGATGAGTTTCAGCGGTTTGCGCGGAATGGAAATCGGTGCCATGAGTGTTCCTTATTACTCGTTGTCGTTGTCGTTATCGTCGTTGGACTTGTTTTCGAACTCCTCCGGCGCGGTCAGCCGGAGCAGTGCTCTATAGATGGTTCGTGACATTGTGGGTTCCTTAGAGTGGCCTCTGGTTGTTCGATGTGTGCGGAGACCGCCGTCTGAGGCCGAAGGCGTACGAAGGTACGTCGAGTGCCGAAGAAAGGCGGTATACGCTCCATCGAACGATCAGAGCATGCAGCTGACGCAGCCTTGGACTTCAGTGCCTTCCAGGGCTTGCTGGCGGATGCGGATGTAGTAGAGGGTCTTGATGCCCTTGCGCCAGGCGTAGATCTGAGCCTTGTTGAGGTCGCGGGTGGTGGCGGTGTCCGGGAAGAACAGCGTGAGCGACAATCCCTGATCAACATGCTGCGTGGCCTCGGCGTACGTGTCGACGATGGCCTTCCAGCCAATCTCGTAGGCGTCCTTGTAGTACTCGAGGTTGTCGTTGGTCATGTAGGCGGCCGGGTAGTACACGCGCCCGATCTTGCCTTCCTTGCGAATCTCGATCTTGGAGGCAATCGGGTGAATCGAGCTCGTGGAATGGTTGATGTATGAGATCGAGCCGGTGGGCGGCACGGCCTGCAGGTTCTGGTTGTAGATGCCATCCTTCAGAATCGCGTCGCGCAGGGCCTCCCAATCGGCCGCAGTCGGAATCGCGATGCCGTACTTGGCGAACAGTTCGCGGATCTTGGCGGTGCGCGGTTCCAGCGAACGGCGGCCATCGGTGTACTTGTCGAAGTAGTTGCCCTGACCGGCCGGCTTGGCGTAATCGGATGTGGCGAAGCTCTTGAAGGCCTGCCCGTGTTCCACGGCGAGCGCGTGCGAGGCACGGTAGGCGTGGTAGGCCACGGTCATGAAGTACATGTCGGTGAAGTCGAGGCCCTCTTCAGAACCGTAGTGGATGCCTTCGCGGGCCAGGAAGCCATGCAGGTTCATCTGGCCGAGGCCGATGGCGTGGCCCTCCTCATTAGCGCGGCGAATCGAAGGCACCGCGTTGATGCTGGTGTGCTCGGCCACCGAGGTGAGTGCGCGGATCGCGGTCTCCACCGTGTGGGCCAAGCCACCATCCATCGCCTTGGCGATGTTGAGCGAACCCAGATTGCAGGAGATGTCGCGGCCGACATGCGCATACGTGAGGTCCTCGTTGTATGCGCTCGGCTCCTGAACCTGCAGGATTTCCGAGCACAGGTTGGACATGGTCACGCGGCCCTCAATCGGATTCGCGCGGTTGACCGTGTCCTCGAACACAATGTACGGGTAGCCGGATTCGAACTGCAGCTCTGCGATGGTGGTGAAGAACTTGCGGGCATCGATGTAGGTCTTCTTGATGCGATCGTCGGCCACCATCTCGTCGTAATGCTCGGTAACGGAGATGTCGGCGAACGACTTGCCGTATACGCGCTCCACGTCGTACGGGCTGAACAGCGCCATCTGGGCCTTCTGCTTGGCCAGTTCGAACGTGATGTCCGGAATCACCACGCCGAGTGCCAGCGACTTGATGCGGATTTTTTCGTCCGCGTTCTCTCGCTTGGTGTCCAGGAAGCGCAGGATATCAGGGTGGTGGGCGTTGAGGTACACCGCGCCTGCGCCCTGACGTGCGCCAAGCTGGTTGGCGTAGGAGAAGGAGTCCTCCAGCATCTTCATGACCGGAATCACGCCGCTGGACTGGTTCTCGATGTGCTTGATCGGGGCGCCGAGCTCACGCAGGTTGCTCAGCAGCAGGGCCACGCCGCCGCCGCGCTTGGAGAGCTGGAGGGCCGCGTTGATGCCGCGCGAAATCGACTCCATGTTGTCTTCGATGCGCACCAGGAAGCAGCTGACCGGTTCGCCACGCTGGGCCTTGCCGAGGTTCAGGAAGGTCGGGGTGGCGGGCTGGAATCGGCCGGCGAGCATTTCGTCGGCGTATTCGGTGGCCTGCGCTTCGTTGCCGGCGGCGAGTTCCAAGGCCACTGCCGCGCAACGCTGCGGGAAGTCTTCAAGGTAGAGACGGCCGTCGAATGTTTTGAGGGCGTAGGACGTGTAGAACTTGAAAGCGCCGAGGAAGGTGCCGAATTCAAAACCGGCGGACTCGACGTGCTCGTAGAAGCGGTCGAGGAATTCAGCGGAGTACTGGGCGAAGACGTCGGGGTTGTAGTACTGGTTGCTGATGAGGTAGTCGAGGCGTTCGGCGGTGGAGGCGAACTGCTTGCTGTTGGCGGCCACGTGCCCAGTCACGTATTCGCGTTCGGCGGCCTTGTCTTTGTCGAACTGGATCTTGCCGTCGGCGTCATAGAGGTTGAGCATCGCGTTGAGCGCGTGGTAATCGTGCGCCGGGTCGTACTGTTCCGCTGCGGTATCGGCAGTGTTGTCGAGCGGCAGGACGGTGGCGGTGAGGTCAGTCATTGGAAATCCTTGGAATATGGCAGAAGTGTGTTTACTCAGACAGTTGCTCCCCCAGTCAACTTCGTTGACAGCTCCCCTCGGAGAGGGGAGCCAATGCCTCGAGGGGGTCAAGATTTACTGTTCGGTGAAGAAGCGGACAAGGCCGTTTCGCACGGCGGCGGTGTCTTCTGGGGTGCCCATGAGTTCATAGCGGTAAAGGTATGGAACGTGGCATCTGGCCGAGATGATATCTCCGGCGGCGCAGTACGCCTCGCCGAAATTGGTGTTGCCTGAGGCGATGACGCCGCGAATCCACTCGCGGTTGGCTGGATCGTTGAGGAAGCGTTTGACCTGAATCGGCACTGCTTTCTTGACCACGCCGCCGCCATAGGTGGGCACCATGATGACGTACGGTTCGCGGACGTTCAGCGCCGGGTCGGCGGCCCGCAACGGGATGCGGTAGACATTGATGCCTTCGTCCTGCAAACGGCATCCGGACACGAACCGTGCGGTGTTCTCGGAGGCCGACGAGAAGTAGACCAATGCGCCGATCGTCTTGCCTTCGGCCGCGAACTCGACCTGGCTCACGCGGATACCGTGGCGGCGGCGCGGTTGTCGGTGGCCACCTGCTGGGCGACTTCGCGAATCAGGTCGGGGCGGTAGCCGGTCCAGGAGTTGTCCGGCGTGATGACCACCGGAGCCTGCTGGAAACCGGCGGCCTGCAACTGCTCAAGGGTGGAGGGGTTCTGCGTCAGGTCCACAGTTTCAAACGGCACACCCAGCTTGGTGAGCTGGCGCTTGGTGGCATCGCACTGCGGGCAATGCGGCTTGGTGAACACGGTGACGGTCATGGCGACTCCCCTTAATGTGGTTCTGATGGACAGTGAAGCGAAGGCCATATTACAGCGATGTGATTTGAAATCAAGGCACTATATGTAGTGGCGTGTACCATACAACAAACCTAGATATAGTGATTTCGTTGATATTCCGCCATTCCTAAGCAGCCCCGAAAATCGGCGTGCAGCGACCCGCCCAATCACATGTGGCATTGTTCACATTTGCGCTTCAACCGCTCTTCGACTGATCCTCAACCGCCCTGCAACCGCCATCTTGAGTTTCGAGGGGCTGTTTTGACCCTTTCCGGAGATCTATCTCCGTTTCGAGGGGCTGGTACTCAAGTAAGCGCATCCCCAAAATGGCGGAATGACGGTGGGGCGAAGCCGTTTATACCCGTGTTCTAGCGGGCCACCAGCCCCTCGAAACGGGAGTAAACCTCTACGGAAGGCCAAATCAGCCCCTCGAAGCGGAGAACGGATACCTCGGCACCCCGTGTGGAGCCAGAAGGCCCGGCCGGATGTCCAAACGAGCATCCGGCCAGGCCTTAAAAGTAGTTGTTCAGTTATCAGAATCGATGCGGCGCGATACTACTCCGCGTCTTTACGGCTCCAACAGATCTTCGATGCGGCAGCCAAGCGTGCGGGCCAAAGCGAGCACGGTGGAGACGGCAGCTTTGCCAAGGTCTTTGCGGCGCTGCTCGTACATTTGGATGGAGCGCAGGGCAACGCCGGAGTGACGGGACAGTTCGGATTGGCTGAGTCCGGCGCGAACGCGGACTGTGTGCAGCCGGGAGTCGCCCTCGGTGCGATTATGGGCGGCCCGCTCGTCGTACACGTCGACGAATCGGCTTTCGTCGGCTTCGTGCAGAGTCGGGTACAGTCGCACGATATCGTCGAACGACAGCACATCGAGAATGTCCGCGAACCGCACTCCCCTGGCCCATTGGCAGTATGCGAGTACCCATCCGGCCCAGTATTCGGGTGTTGAGCCGGCGCGCAGTGCGGCTGGCGGCATATCGAGAATGCGCGCCCAACCGGTTTGCCGCATGATTTCGGCCACCAGCTCCTCGCCGGACATGCCACACACGTATTTGGGCGTGCCTCGCCCGAAAAGCGCGGCCGCCTCGGAGGTGGCGAAGAAGTCCATGAATAGGCCGACCGGCAACCCGCAATCGTTCAGCGCATAATCGAAGGCGCCGGCCAAGTTGGCCATGGCGTCCGGCAAGTATGTCTCATCATAGGCGGGGATCATCGTTGGTCACTTTCTCGCGGATGATGTCGCGCATGAACAGGCCGTCGAGATCGGCTTCTGCACTTTTGCGGCGGTAGGCTTCGCGAGCTGTGCGGTCGCGCTCGTTACGCAATCCGTGGTAGGTCGAAGCGCGGGCGATTTCGCAGCCTTGGAACCGCAGTGCCGCGAATGCCTGAGGACTGGCGAGTACGATCTGCTTGCCGAGCTCGCCCAACCGCATCGCCTCAGCGAGTTGGTCGATGGAAATCGCGTTATTGACAAAAGCGCGGGCGAACGAGAAATACGAATCGTCGGCACGATATCCGACGATGACGTCAGCCTGACTGGCATCCGGCAGAAACACTTGTTTCAGATATTCGATGCCTTGCGCGGCGACGGCGGTGGTCGGCTGGAAACGACGGTTTTCGACCAGCATGGCCAGCCAGTTCAGGATGGTGTAGGGCGGCTGGGACAGGTCCAGGAAGAGGAGCCCGTCCGTGGTCAACGTGTACCGATTCGCGAAACCGTCATCCAGTCCCGCGCACGCCCATTCCTTGGCCAGCTCGACGCTGCGCGTGCAATAGAATCCGCGGCCATAATCGTTGTTCGGCTTGACCAGCCCGTATTCAGGATGCTTGATGACATGTGAAGAGCCATGCCACAGTTCGATCGATGCGGTCTCCATTGGCCGGCTCCTTCTCTCTCCTTACATATTCTTGATTATATCACTGTGGTGATAGTCATAAGGGAAATACGAGATGAAAAATACCGCTGTATACGTTCGTACACAACGTGAAATGTATACGAACGTATACAACACTGATGTCCGGAGTCATGCTCCGCAGTGGCGCAGCGGACGCGCCACTACAATCGGAATATGGGACTGAAGACGTGGAAGAAGTGGACGGACTGGCCGCTGATGGTGCTGTCCGTGGTGTTTCTGGTGGTGTATTCGTGGGAAATTCTCTCCCGCACGCATATCGCGCTGTGTGAAACCGTCATCAACGTGATCTGGGTGGTGTTCGTCGTCGATTATGTGGTCTCGCTGTGGTTGGCCGACGATCGCTGGCAGTGGTTCAAGCACAACCTGTTCACGCTGCTGACCATCGCGCTGCCGATGCTCCGGCCCTTGCGACTGTTGCGTTTGCTGACCGTGCTGCACGTGCTGAACCGCACCTCCGGCATGGCGGTGCGCGGGCGCATCACCGTATACGCGGTCGGCGCGGTGGGAATGCTCATGTACGTGGGCGCGCTGGCCGTGTATTCCGTGGAGCGCGGGGCGTCCGGATCCACGATCACCGACTTCGGCACGGCGTTGTGGTGGGCGTTCGTGACCGTGACCACCGTGGGATATGGCGACTTCTCGCCGGTCACCTTCCAAGGCAAGATCATTGCGGTGGTGCTGATGTTCACCGGCATCGCGTTGATCGGTATTGTGACGGCCACGCTGGCCTCGTGGATCGTGGATCAGGTCAATCTGGAGACGGATCGGCGCGAGGACGCTCGGGAGAAGGAAGTGGCCAAGGAAGCCGCGCAAGAGGCTATTGCAACATCAGCCAATCCCGAAATCGACCTATTGCGCGAGGAAGTGCGTGAGCTGACCGCTACGGTAGCCGGTCTGCGCACCGAACTTGAGCGACGTTGATTGGCGAAGCGGGACAAACAACGATTCTGCCAAGAAGGTCCGCGTCAGTTGTTGTCACCGCGGATTGCGGCAGAATCATTGTCGCCACGGCTGTTTTCTTCAGTCGGCTCAACCCAACTTTTGATAATTTTTATTTTTTTGATATTTTTGATAATTTTTATTTTAGGTTGATTCAGCGAGGAGGCGGTCCACATGAAGGCAAAGGAAAACCCATTCAAGCCAACGGCAGGAGGGGAACCGCCCCTGCTCATCGGCCGAGGCAAAGTTATCCGCGATTTCAAGAAAGGTCTCGATAACGGAGTCGGTGCCCCAGGGCGCATTATGCTCGTCACCGGCGCTCGTGGAACCGGAAAAACCGTGATGCTCACTGTGTTCGGAGACCGGGCCAAAGCGCGCAGATGGGATGTCATCGAAGAAACGGCCTCTGCCGGACTATGCGAACGCCTTGTTGATGCCTTACGAACCGGGCGAGGGGCCCTTGACCACCTCACTATCCGACCATCGTTGACTTTTGCTGGAGCGGGCATCGGCCTCGGAGAAGCCGAACTATCCCCGAAGCGTATGCCCGAAACGTTGAGAAGTGCCATTGCCGGACGGTTGGATGCGCTTGAGAAGCGCCATACTGGGTTGCTTATCACCATTGATGAGACTCAAGCGGCTGAGCGATCCGACATGATTGCCATCGCCACTGCCATACAGCATCAAATCAGGGAACGACGCAATATCGCCATCGTGTTCGCCGGTCTCCCACAGATGATTTCTGATTTGTTCAATGACGAAGTCATCACGTTCCTACGTCGCGCGAAAACGAACATACTCACAGATATTCCTCTTGATGAAGTGCGCGATGCTTTCGCCACAACATTCCGCGCCTCCGGCATGTCCATCACCGACGCTCAATTAAGCACTGCAGCCAATGTGACAGCCGGATACCCCTATATGATTCAACTGGTTGGCTACCATATCTGGGATGCCGCAGACATGCGGGACTCGGATACCATCATCGACGCTGATGTTACGGCAGGTATCGAGGAAGCACGTATTGACCTTGATAACGCCGTGTGCATCCCGGAGTTGCAAGGCTTATCCAAAAACGACCGTGAGTATCTCGAAGCCATGGCAGCGTCAGATGGTCCCTCTCCCACCGTGAATGTTGCACAGCGCATGGGCAAAACGCCTAACTATGCCGCCACCTACCGCAAACGCCTCCTTGACGCCTTCGTTATCCGCGAAACAGAACGAGGCGAAGTCGATTTTGCCGTGCCCTTCCTGCGCGAATACTTGCGTCGGAATCAGTAATCGGCACAATGCACAGTATCGATATATTCCGTTCCATATAATGACTTTTCGCATTCAGATACACAATGGACGGCCTGTTGAGTAGCACTCAGCAGGCCGTCCATTCTATTTAGCTATTCAGTTATCGGAGACACACCTCAGGCCTTGACCGGAGCGTCAGCGGGAGCCGATGCCGCCGCGGCCAGTTTGCGGCGCTTGAGGTACTTCATGATGGTCAGGACCATGCCGCGGAAGCCCCACTCGCCACGCAGGACAGTGTTGAGCAGTCCGGAGTGGGAACCGCCCCACTCCATACCGATGTAGTTGAAGGCGCTCATCACGGCACCCGCGCCGCCCTGCTTGACGCTCATCTCGAAGGGCTTCAGGTAGATCTCGCGAATCGACTGCTCGTTGGCCCAGGTGGCGAGCTCGCTCAGTCGGTTGGTCTCCTGGTCGTTCAGCGCGAAGTGCTTCATGAAGGCGTACACGCCCTTGGCCTGAGCGCCAGCGACCTGCTGGGAGGCCATCACGCCGAACAGGTAGCCGTCTTCGGAGAAGTATTCGAAGGTACGACCGGCGAAGTCGCGGCATTCGAATCTGATATCGTTATCGATTCGATCAGCGGCTCACGATACTGCCCTTGCATCGCTGTGCCACTGTTGAATGTGCCCGGCTGGCTCACCTTTGGGTCACCGCCGACACATCCTTGATGCCGATGGTTATAGAGTCGCAAATTCACGACTGGCGCACCTGCCCACGCACCTATCCTGTCATTTCGAGCGCATAATTTGCTACCACATCCGGTCAGGGCAATCGACCTTAATGGCGTAAACGGCACTTCTCAATACGTAAACGGCATTTATTCTTGGCTCCCCTCTCAGAGAGGGGAGCCAAATATCAAGCTCGGCCTCCCAGGAGAGAGCCAGAATAATGCACCAGCAAGGCATTAGGATGGAGGGCATGAGCGATTTGAACGCGTTGAATCTTGAGCCCGGCGAAGTGGTTGGTGGGTACACGCTGATCTCCCGGCTCGGCTCAGGAGCTATGGGGTCGGTGTGGCGTGTCCGCGACGGCGGTGGCACCACCTATGCGATGAAGATTCTGCGCGATTCGCTGGCCGACGAGTCGGTGGCAGGCTCCGGCTCTGCGTCCGCGGCCCTGCACGACCCCGACCTCAAGCCCGATGTCACGCCGCGCGAACGTCTGCGGCGCGAGGCCATGGCCTTGAAGAAGGTCAATCATCCAGGCGTATGCGGCATCGTGGATATGGAACTCGACGATACGTTGGCGTTCATCGTCACTGAACTCATCGAGGGCAAGAATCTTAAGGATGATGTGGCCGCCAATGGCCGGTATGTGGGCGACGATCTGGAACGCTTGGCCCGCAAGCTCATCGAAGCCACCAAAGCCGTACATGCGGCCGGCATCGTCCATCGCGACATCAAACCCACCAATGTGATGGTGTCGGCCGCCGGACCGGTATTGGTCGATTTCGGTATCGCGATGGGCGAGGGCGAAAGTCACGTGACCCGCACCGGCCTAGTGATGGGTACACCCGGATTCATCGCACCCGAGATTATTGACGGTGCCGAATCCGACGACGCCACCGATTGGTGGTCGGTGGCGTCCGTGCTCGCTTTTGCCGCAACCGGCGCGCCTGTGTTCGGCACCAAGCCGATGATGGCGGTACTTGAGCGCGAGGCCTCGGGCAACGCGAATCTTTCCGGACTACCGGCCGGCACATTGGCTGCCTTCCGTTCTGCACTGGACCCGGATCGCAGGGATCGTTGCACGCCGGATCAATTGCTGAATGCCATCGCCTTGGATGCGTTGAATCCCAACGCTTGGCAGGGCGAGCAGGCGGGACCGTTCGCCGCGGGAGCCGTGGCTGGACAACCGGCTGCGATCGTTGCCGAAGCCGCGGAGGCGATGCCCCCTTTTGGCGCGGCCGGCGGCGTTGACCGCAATAATCCCCGAACCATCTGGCGCGCGGCCGAGGAAGCCGCTGAGGCTCCCACCATGGCCGTGTTCTCCGGCAATAAGGGCGATAACGGCGATGGCGAAACCGCCGTATTCTCGCCGGCTGGCGCCGCTACCGCCACGCTGCCCTTAGCCGATATGCCGCCACGTCCGCCGGCCGGTGCGGAGCAGGCCACGCAACTGTTGCCCGACGCTGCTGCCGATTTCACCGACGACGCCGGCACACAGGTACTCACCGGCGCGACCACACCGATGCCGGACCAAACCACACCAATGGCCGGTGCCACCACACCAATGACCAACACCGATTCGACTCCGGCCCCGACCACGCCGCTGGCCGAGCGCACCACCGTACTCCCCACGCCGCAGCCGTCATCATTCCCCCCGTCCGGCACCGCCCAGAGCAGCTGGGATCCCGCAAGCAACCAGCCCACAGCGGTGGACCCCGCCATTCGCCCGGCATTGCAGCGCATCATCGACCAAACCGCCCAAGCGGCCCCCACCGAAACCATGGTCCAAAATCCTCCCATGCCCAATCCGGTGGACGTGAAGCGAGGGGAATATCTGCAGCGCGGCACCCTGCCATTGATCCTGCTGGCGGCGCCGCTGGCGGCACTGGCGGCAAATGCTCCGCTCGTGGCCATCATCGCGGCTACTGCGTTGTTGTGGCTACTGCTCACCCTGGCCTATAACACCGAACCCCAGCTTGAGCGCGAGGGCAAACGCGGCGGCGAGCGCAAAAACTCCGATTCGTGGATTCGCGTGGCGACTTTTCCCTGGCATCTGGTCAAAGCCCTGCTGCTGGCCATTCCCCGCATACTGCTGCTAGTCATCATCTATATGGCGGGAACCGCCGTGGCCACCGCGGCTCTGGCACTGCCCGTTCACACCATCTCCTGGTATTTCACCGCGGATTGGGGTATTCCGGTGCCGTTGCTCAATGATGTGCCGTTCTCCGCTTCCGGGCTGGCGCTGGGCGGTTTCATGGCCATCGGCTGGCTGGTCACTGTGTTCGCCCCACAGTCGATGATGATTCGGCTGGGGGGCGGCGTACTGCGCGGGCTCAAACACAGTCGCCCGGCGGGCGCGCCATCCACCGAAGTGGGTGGGGCTCCACCTGCTCCAGTGGCGCCGGCGCCCAAGGGCGGCGGGCGCGGCACCGTGCTGTTCACCATATGGGCCATCATCACCGTGGCCTTGTGCGCGATGCCGATTCTGGGCATGCCGATCAACTGGATGCCGTTCGCCTAGAGCGGGGCGGAATCTCACACATCAGCCATCCGCACACATGGCCGTTGTGTATCCGATACGTTCGTTCCGTCACACTTTTACAGGGAATTCACCTCAGATCAGCTCTGGGCGCAGTCCTCCTCAGGCCCGGTCATTATGATGGGGCCCAAACATTGAAGCGATTGCAAGGGGATAGCTATGTCAGATCCGAAGCGTCAGGCCAAGCGTGCCACACGCGCTGAGCGCCGAGCGGCCGAGGAGGCCGCCCAGCAGGCACGGGCCGAGCAGGCGGCTAAGGAACGTAAGCAGCAGACCATCATCGGCTGCATTGTGGTGGCCATTATTGTGGTGCTGGTGGCCATCGCTGGATTCGCCGTATACAAGGCTATGCGGCCGTCCAACACCAGCAGCAGTAGCCAGCAAAGCAACATGACCGTGGACGAGGCCTATAGCAAGCTCAAGAAAGTCAGTACCCAGCCGGCCAACGCCGATGACAAGGCCGGCTTCGTGATCTCGAGCAAGGGGTACGGTCAGAAGGCCGAAGGGGCGCCCACCGTCTCCATCTACATGGAGCCGCTGTGCCCCGGCTGCGCCTCGGTGAACCGCCAGCTTGACCCGACGCTCGTCAAGCTGATGAACGCCGGCCAGCTCAACATCGATTTGCACTTCCTCAATTTCCAGGACAACAAGAGCTCCGACAACTACTCCAACCGCGCGTTCAACGGTGCCATCTACATTGCCGAGCATGATGACAATCCCGATCACCTCATGAGCTACCTCTCCAACATCTACGCTGAGGATTTCCAGCCGGGCGAATTGTCCAATTACGAGCCGGTAAGCAACGCCAAGCTGGAGAAGCAGGCCGTCAATGCCGGCGTGAGCGAGGATGTGGCCACCGCGGCATTCAGTGGTAAGAACGAATACGTCAAGTGGCTCACCGCCTCCAACAACTACACGATCCTACGCCCCGAACTGTTCAACAGCTCCGGCGCGTTCTCCTCCCCCACGCTCACCATCAATGGCGAATACTGGGATCTGCACCAGCTATCGCTGGCGAAAACGTCTATGGTGGACGGCTTCCTCAAGGCCATCGGCTTGGACTCCGATCAGGTGGGCGTGGAAGGCCAGATGCCATCGATCGGCGCCAACAAGAAGCCGATTTCGCTGACCGATTAATTACCGGCGCGGCTTGGCCCGAATTGACCACTCGGGAACTACCGGTATACTAGAGATTTGTTCAAAACGATTTACGCGTTAAGAACAATCGCCTCTTTAGCTCAGATGGCCAGAGCGGCCGCCTTGTAAGCGGCAGGTCGTCGGTTCGATCCCGACAAGAGGCTCGTCGCGCAGAAAAAATGGCGTATTATGTGATACGTAGGCTTTTCTACGCATATAATTCTTACCTTGGGTAAGTACTCCAGGAGCCTTCCCCCAATTATGGGCTTCCTGGAATGAGGGCGGAGCGTCCCCCAACCAGCTCCGCACCTTCAAGGGGGCGGGAACATCCCCTTCTCTCCCGCCCCCTTTTTTCTTTTTTTGAGTTCAGAACAATCTGACGAGCAGGAATGGTGACGGTGGCCGGTGAAACCGCAGTACGGGTCCGAACAACCGTTACGATGGGTGGCGTAATCGTTCACCCAGCAGGAAGAGTATGGCAATGGCACGGCGTTGGACCCCGCAGCGGTTTGTTACACTGCGTCGCATCCGCGTAATCGCCTGTATCGCGGCGACCAGTATCGCGCTGGCTGGATCATTCGCGTTCACCGCGCGTAAATCCGTAGCCCTGAACATCAACGGGCAAACCACCCAAGTCACCACATATGCGATGACGGCCACCCGTCTTCTGGAGGAACAAGGGGTGGATATCAAGACCCACGATATCGTCACTACCTCGTCCGGCGACCAACTCGCCAATCATGCCGTGGTCACCGTACAGTCCGCCTACCAGACCACTATCAACATCGACGGCACGTCCGTTCCCTTCTGGACCGTGGCCACCAGTGCCGACCAGTTGCTGGGATTTTTCGAGGAAAACCAGAACAACGCCACAAAAATCACCGTCGACATCGACAATGTGTACAACCAGCTCACCGGCGGACTGGTCATCAATCAGGATGGCCCGGTCACCGTCATTGCGGACGGCAAGACTTCCGTGGCCCCCAACGGCAAACTGCCCGCGGCCTCCATTCTTGACTCCAAAGGCATCGTGCTGAACAAAGAGGACCGTGTGAGCGTCGAAAAGGACGGCGATACCACTATCCTGCGCGTACGGCGCGTGACGCATGGCGAGGAAACGCGCACAGCCGTAGTGCCATACTCCACACAAACCATCATCGACTCCAATCTGCCTGAAGGCCAGTCGGAGATTCGCCAGCAAGGCGTCAATGGCGAGAAAACCCAGGTGTATAACGTCACGTATGTCGATGGCGTGGCCGAATCGGAGACGCTGAAATCCGAAACCGTCACCACGATGGCCATCGACCAGATCATCGCCGTAGGCGCCGCCAAGTCTGATACCGATAAAGGTTCCGACAAAAAATCCGACTCCGCCGATAACGGCAAGGCCGATTCCGGTTCCAACAATCAGCACGAGTCGTCCGGTAACAATGCCAACAACACAGGCGACAAGAACAACAGCAGCTCTGGCAACAACACGAACACCGATACCAACAACAATGCCGGCAACACCGGCGGCAACACCGGCAACACCGGCAACTCCGGTAACTCCGGTAACACCGGTAACACCGGCAATTCCGGTAACACTGGTAATTCCGGTAACACCGGCGGCGGTACGAACAACAATTCCGGCTCTTCCGGCTCCGATTCAGGAACAACCACCACGCCCTCCGGCCGACTCTGGCACGCCACCGTAGCCCAGGCTCAGGCCTATGCCGCCGGTGCCGCCGCGCAGCGCGGGTGGACAGGCAACGACTGGGATTGCCTGGTCAAACTATGGAACCGCGAGTCCAGGTGGCTGTGGTATGCCGAAAACGCAAGCTCCGGTGCCTACGGCATTCCTCAGTCGCGACCAGCAGACAAAATGGCTGCGTTCGGCGCCAATTACCGTGACGATGCCGCCGTACAGATCGATTGGGGTCTGTGGTACATCGCACAAACCTACGGCAGCCCGTCCAAGGCATGGCAACATTCCGAACAAATCGGTTGGTACTGATCGGTTACGAAGCCCACAAGGAACACACGCTTATGAACGACACCATTCCCGCCACCGGTCACCTGTTAGGTGCCGCCGATATCCGTCGTATCGCGGCCGATGCCGGCATCAGCCCCACCAAGAAATTCGGGCAGAACTTCGTCATCGACCCCGGCACGGTCCGCCGTATCGTACGCGAGGCGGGAGTGACCGCTGCCGATCATGTCATGGAAGTCGGCCCCGGCCTGGGATCGTTGACGCTGGCGATTTTGGAAACCGGCGCCACCATGACCGCAGTCGAAATCGATCCGCCGTTGGCCGAACGACTGCCGGGCACAGTCGCCGAATTCATGCCCGAAGCCACGTCACGACTCACCGTCGTCAATCGGGATGCCTTAACCGTCACCCCGGAGAACGTGCCTGATTTCAGCGATGACGCATCGTTTACGCTGGTCGCCAATCTGCCGTACAACGTGGCCACACCAATTCTGCTCACGCTGTTGGAGCGTTTCGACAACCTCGTCTCGTTCTTGGTGATGGTGCAGAAAGAGGTGGCCGACAGACTCGCCGCCAAGCCCGGTTCCAAGATCTACGGCACGCCGAGCGTGAAGCTCGCCTGGTATGGCACCGCCGAACGGGTGGGCACCATCGGCCGCAATGTGTTCTGGCCGGCTCCCAATGTGGATTCCGCGCTCGTCAAATTCACCCGGTATCAGGCCGATGACCCGGCTGCCCCGGGAACTGCGAACAGCACAGACGACGGCACACAACGGGAACTCGTATTTCGTCTGATCGATGCGGCATTCGGTCAGCGTCGCAAGACCCTGCACGCGGCATTGAAGACCATTGCGCCTTCCGAGGCATTCTCCATCGCCGGCATCGATCCGACCCGTCGAGGAGAGACGCTCACCATCGCCGAGTTCACCGCTCTGGCCAAGGCCATCGAGTCGTGTGGAGATGGAGATGAGGCACAATGAGTCCGGTAATCTCACATCCACGCCCAGCCGCTGCCCGACATCAGTTCGATGAGCTCTCCCCCATCACCATTACGGTGGATTGCCCGGCGAAAACCAATCTCACCTTGGAAGTGGGACCTGCTCACGACGAATGGGGCGGACGCCACGAACTGGACACCACCTACTGTGCAATCGGCGTATACGACACCGTCACCGCAACCGCCAAGCAACCCGGAGCGGGATTCTCTCTGGAGCTCGAAGGCGCTTATTTGGGCGACTTGGCCTCCTCACGCAGCGACATGCGCCGCAACCATGCGGTACTGGCCCTCTTCGCCATGGCCCAGGCGGCCGAGCGCGAGCCGGATGTGGCGTTGACCATCACCAAGCGCATTCCCGTGGGTGCCGGACTAGGCGGCGGTTCAGCCGACGCCGCGGCGACCATGCTGGCGGTCAATCGTCTCTGGGAGCTGAACTGGCCTATAGAGCGTCTGCGCACCATTGCCGCCACGTTGGGCGCGGATATGCCGTTCTGCCTGACCGGTGGCCTTGCATACGGCACCGGTTTCGGTGAACGCATCACGGATATCACCCCCGGCAGCCGCGATGAGCTGGCGCTGATAGAACAGGGATTCAGCGGCGAAGTATTGGTCGGCGCATACCAGTCGCAACTCAGCACTCCTGAGGTCTACCACACCTTTGACATCGTGGGAGCCGCAGAAGGCGACCGCAATCATCTGCAGGCTGCGGCAATCAGCCTGCATCCCCGCAGCGGGCAGGCCATCGACGCCGCCACGCAGGCGGGTGCCAGCCATGCATTCGTCTCCGGATCCGGCCCCTCAGTGGTCGCTTTCGCCGCCGACGAGGCAGCGGCACAACGCATTATCGATGGGTGGCGCGATACGGCTGTGGTCGATCGCATTATTCGAGCCAAATCTCCCGCACACCCCAATATCGGCGTCAGACAGTGACGCTAAGGTAGCAACCAGCCACCCGACCCATGAAAGAAGTCCACCGATGACGTATCAGGTTGATGAACGTGAAGCCCGCAAGGCGTACGTGCGCCGCCGCCAGACCATCGTCTTTTCCATCAGCGGCGCGGTATTGGCAGTAGTGCTGGTCATAGCCCTACTGTTCAATTTCCACGTTCTCGGCCTCGGCGAAGTGGAGACTCCGGCCCGCCAGCCGAATTACGGCAACGCGGCGCCGTGCGCGGTCAAGGACAGCAGCGGCAAAGCGCAATACGTGTCCAACGCTTCGGTCGGCATTCGCGTGATGAACGGCACCTCTCACGGCCAATTCGCCAAGGCCGTGGGTGAAGCTTTGGCTGATCGTGGATTCAGCGTGCAGAAAATCGATAACTATTCCAGCACCAACGTTGAACGCACCACCATCTACTTCGGCAAGAACGCCATTAATCAGGCGTATACGCTGATCGGCAATTTCACCGACGCCACCATGATCATGACGGCTCGCGAGGATCAGCTCATCGATGTGGTCATCGGCGCCACGTTCAACGATCTGCAGGACACCAAATCCTCCCCGCGATCCGGTAAGACCATCACCAATATCGAGGGTTGCAAGGCCGCAGATAGCATGACCAAGCTGCCCGCCGACACCAAACACGACGCATACACGGCGAAGTAAGGCGCATACAGCTTCATCTTCGCGAAAAACCGTACGCTGACACGTATTCAGCGTACGGTTTTTTGGTATCGGGCTAGTATCGGACTACTGAATCTCGGCGTACCAGCGCTTGAGTTCTTCGACGGCCACATCGTGGTCCACCGGACCGTTATCCAGGCGGTATTCCAGCATGTGCTTGTAGGCGCGGCCGATCATCGGGCCAGGCTCCAGGCCCAGCAACTCCATAATTTCGTTGCCGTCCAGATCCGGGCGAATCGCGTCGAAGTCCTCCTTCTTCTTGAGTTCGCGGACGCGCTCCTCCATCTCATCCATGGCCTGGGAGAAGATCATCGCCTTGCGCTTGTTTTGTGTGGTGGCATCCGCGCGCGTGAGCCTGTTCAGCCGCTCGTAGAGGTGCCCGGCATCCTTGACATACCGGCGTACGGCCGAATCGGTCCACGGCTCGTCCACATAGCCGTGGAAGCGCAGGTGCATATTCACCAGTTCCGAGACGTCCTCGACCAGATGGTGGTCAAAACGCAGCGCCTTCAAGCGCTTGCGGGTCATTTTGGCACCCACCGCGTCATGGTGGTGGAAGCTCACCTTGCCGCCCGGCTCGAACCGGCGGGTCTTCGGCTTGCCGATATCGTGCATCACGGCGGCCAAGCGCAACGTCAGGTCGGGGGCGGGCACCGGGCCGTCCGGGCCGGTTTCCAGGGCGATAGCACGTTCGAGCACAATCATCGTGTGCTCGAAGACGTCCTTGTGGCGGTGGTGTTCGTCGATCTGCAATTGCAGGGCCGGAATCTCCGGGAAGACGATGTCCGCAAGACCGGATTCGACCAACGCCTCAAGGCCGGCGCGCGGACGGTCGGAGAGCAGCAGCTTGGTCAGTTCGTCGCGCACGCGCTCGGCGGATACGATGTCGATGCGGTCGCGCATCGAGGTAATCGCCTCGGCCGCGTCCGGCGCGATACGGAAGCCCAGCTGGGCCACGAATCGCACGGCGCGCATCATACGCAACGGATCGTCGTCAAAGGACTGTCGCGGGTCCACCGGCGTGCGCAACACGCCCTTGGACAGATCACTGGCACCACCGAACGGGTCCACGAATTGCAGGTCGGGCACGCGCAGGGCCATCGCGTTGACGGTGAAGTCGCGGCGGGACAGGTCGCCCTCAAGCGTGTCGCCATAATTGACCTCGGGCTTACGCGAGTCCGGATCGTACGTGTCGGAGCGATAGGTGGTGACCTCCACCTTGACCTCGGTGCCGTCCGGGCGGCGGCGCATGGCACCCAGCGTGCCGAACTTGCGCCCCATGTCCCAGAAGCCGTCATGCCCCCACCGGCGCAGTATCGGCTCGAACTGCTCAGGCCGTGCGGATGAGCAGAAGTCCAAATCGTGGCTCCTTCTATGGAGCAGCAAATCCCTGACCGGGCCGCCGACCAATGCCAGCTCGTAACCCTGTTCGGCGAACAGTCGACCAAGTTCGATGGCTTCGGGCCATACTTCGAAATCCAATGGGCACCTTCCCGCGTGCGACGTTTTTCTGCCCTACCAGCATACCGTTACCCCACCTGCACACGGGGTTGAGTAAGGTGGAGAATATGATTACGCCCGCCGACCTTGCCCGCATACTGGGGCAAACACCAGATTCGGCGGATAGCCATACCCAAGACCACCTGCTGTATACGTCCGAAACTCCGCATCATTCCGCTGATTCGGGCGATTCTCCCGATGCCGGCGGCACCGCGAGCCACTCCACCAATCAGGCCGTTCATCAAGACGAAGTAGACGCAGTACCGACTGCGCAACATTCCGGTGTGCCCGGCACGCCCGCAACGCCCGTCACGCCCGCACCATCCGAATCCGAAATATCGGACGCCTCCAGCGACATGCCCGCACCGAAGCCGATGATGCCCACACCGGCCACCGTCTTCGGCATGCATGCCACCGTCACCATCGCCACTACCAGCGGCACTATCGAAGGGCAGGCCGATGGTATCGCCGGCGAGGCCGGTGCCGAGACGATTGCCGAGGTCGAGCCGATTATCGCCACGGCACAAACGTCCGTAACCATCGTCACGAACGATCCCGCAGCGACCGCCCACGCGGCCGTGGATGCTGCCGTTGCGGTCGCCAAGGCCGCCGCCGCGCACACCACAGCGATACCGACTCCGCGCGACGTGCTGATGCCGCCTGCGGCACGTACCGCACCAGCCGCAGTGCCGGTCTCAGCGCCGGTCTCAGCGCCGGTCTCAGCGCCGGTCTCAGCGCCGGTCTCAGCGCCGTCTGCAGCACCAGTGAGGCCCGTAACGTCAGCGCATCCCACGCCGGCCACGGTCTTCGGCCGGCATCCGTCCGCGGATGTTGCCTCGCCGGAACCGGCAGTGCCAGTAGAACCGGTGACGCCATCCGGCCCGACTCCGGCCATGATGCCGCAACGCCGTACGTCGGACGGTCCGACCACATTCGCTTCACTGGATGCCCAGGAACTGCCGGTCGTACGCGAATATTCGGCAGGCGGTCTGATTTTCGATGACCAGAACCGCGTGGCCATTATCGCCCGTCATTCCCGCTCCGGCCATCTCGAATGGTGCTTGCCGAAGGGGCATATCGAGAAAGGCGAGACCCCGCAGCAGACCGCTGTGCGCGAAGTGCATGAAGAGACCGGCATCCTGGGCGAGGTGATCGATTCCATCGCCACCATCGACTACTGGTTCACCGGCACCACGCAGCGCGTGCATAAGCTGGTCCATCACTTCGCGCTCAAACAGACCGGCGGCGAACTGACGGTGGAAGGAGACCCGGATCATGAGGCGGAAGACGCCCTCTGGGTACGTTTTGAAGATTTGGATGACGTGTTGAGCTATCCCAACGAACGCAAAATCGCGTGGCTCTACGCCAGGAAGAAGAACAGGCAGGCAAACGAGTGAACCTACCCGGAGTCTTACGACATTGCACACGTCTGGCACACGCACTGGCGGCTGGCGTCGCCGTTGTGGCGATGCTGGCCGCTCCATTGACCGTCTACGCGAACGATACGGCGGACACGACCGATTCATCATCCGATACGACGGACGCAACGGGCAATCAGACCGAGAATCAGCCCAAGCAGAGCATTGCCATCACGCAAAGCACCCCCATCGTCACCTCCAAATCGGGCTATCATGTCACCGCGGTCATCAGCAATACGGACAGCACGGCCACGTCAAGCGGCACACTGCACCTGACCACCAATACGCTGTTCACCTTTGTCTCGCGCACCGATATTCAGAACTGGGCCGAGAACAACGCCCCCATCCCCACCCCCAACGAGTTGGGTTCCGTTGACGTGCCATCGATTCCCGCCGGCGGCACTGCCACCGTTACCGTCGAGGTGAACGCCAATCAGCAGACCCTTGCCTCCATAGGGAGCTGGGGACCGAAGCCGCTGATGCTGTCGTATATCGTTGGCAATCGGATACTCGCCGATTTGCCGAGTTTTCTGACCCGATCTTCGGATGGGCTCAACACCGCGACAACACCGGCCATGAACCTGACCGTGGCCATGCCCTACACCGCCAGCGGCTGGCAGGTCGATAATAAGGCCATCAGCAATCGCATTGCCGAAACCACCACTTCCTCGACATCAACATCGTCCAAGTCCAACGGCACGGACAAGGCCGACAAGTCCGATAACGCCGACGCCAGCAACGCGGCCAAAGGCACTGATACGCCAGCCATATCCTTATCCGGGCAGGATGCCGATACCGCGCGATCCCTTGGGCAGACATTCGCCAAGCACCGCTCGCTGCAAGTGATCGCGGATCCTCTGTATTGGCGTCAGTCCGCAGTGCAACCGTCCATTGCCGGCATCATGCAGCCCGCCGACTTTGACATCACCGCCTATACCGCGCTGGGTGATACCGCGGCCTACGAAAAGGCAGGCATCACCACTGAGCAGTGGAACGCCAAGCAGGCGGCCGCATGGTATGCCGACGGAGGCGACTCTGAAACACCCTCCGCGTACGCATGGCAGGGCAACAACTGTTGGACGTTGGATGCGCTGACCGCAGCACGCGAGCAGGGCTATGACACGGTGATTGCCGATGCCTCTTTCGATGCCGACCAGACTGAAGCCGTACACACAGGCACCTACGTGGTGGATACGCCTGCCGGCGATGTCACCGTGCTGAAGGAGCAATCAACCTTGGGCACGCTGGCCAAGGGCCAACCCACCAGCACGGACGCGCAGGCCGAGTCCAGCGATGCCGGTCGGTTGGCCCGACTGGTCGCTCAGAGCGCGTTCTACCAGATGGAACAGCCCTATACATCCCGATACCTGCTTATGACGTTCTCCCGCACCACGGAGGCCAGCTGGATCGATCAGGTGATGAGCGCCTTCGAGCAGGCCTCTTGGTTGAATCTGACGGATCTGAAGACCATGGCCAAGGCCGATCCGTACAATGTCAGCGATTCGGTCAATCCCGACAAGGCCGATGATGCCAACACCGCCAATACCCGGTCGGCATTGAGACAGTTGGCCGACAGCCGGCATGACATCATGCGCATGGCCACCTCCATATTGAGGAACGAGATTGATTCCGACGAGGTCTCGTCGTTGGACCCGCAGGCCCTGGCCCGGCAGGACGCCAATGACACCGCCTCGCATAGCAACGATCCGATGCAATGGATTGGCTCTCTACTGGTGCTGCATGACGATATGGCGCTGCGGTCCATGTCTGGCTCCCCCCAGCCGACAGCCACGCGAAAAGCCATGGTCAACGCCGCGAAAACACTGGCCAGCGATCTTCTGAACGGCGTACGCATCAACCCATCGGAACCGGTATCCGTGTTCAGCGAATCCGCGAAAATGCCAATCACCATCAGCAATGACCTTCCCTACGCCGTCAGCGTGCAGGTCAACTCACTGACTGACTCCATGCAGATCGTCACCTCGCGAACCGCTGACATCGATATTCCCGCGCATAGCGACGCTCAGGTGACCTTCACCATCCGCGTTTCCACTTCCGGCTCATCGACGGCCCATGTGTCGTTGACCGACCGGGAAGGCAACAGATTCGGCAACACGCAGGACACCGCGATCACCAGTGTGATGCGCATCAGTGATGCCAGCGGCTTCATTATCATTGGCGTCGCCGTGCTATTGGGCATTATCGGCCTGTGGCGGCAGTTCCATCGGAAGAAGGACCCCGACGAATGAGTTCAACCGTAGGTCGTAATTCCCTGATCATGGCCACGGGAACTGCTGCTTCCCGTGTGACCGGTCAGCTCCGCACGATTCTTCTCGCTGCGGCCATCGGCACCACCGGATTGGCGGCCAACGCCTATCAGGCCGGTTCCATGATTCCCCAATCCGTGTTCACGCTGGTGTCCGGTGGTATTTTCAACGCCGTGCTGGTGCCCCAGATCGTGCGCACGTTGAAAGAAAAAGACGCCCAAGAACGACTAAATCGTCTGGTCACGTTGGCCATCGGCATCCTGTTGGCCATGACCGTGGTGATGGCGGCGGCCAGCCCTCTGCTTGCCCGCCTGTACGTGGGTAGCGACGATCACCAGATGATAGCCCTGACCACCTCGTTCACCCTGTGGTGTATGCCTCAGGTGTTCTTCTACGGCCTGTATACGGTATTGGGTCAGATCCTGGCCGCCAAAGACCATTTCCTCACGTATGCGTGGAGCTCAACCGGTGCCAACATTATTAGTTGCGCCGGTTTTACTGGTTTTATTCTGCTGTTCAGCAAGGCCAATGAACAGCCCCTCGAATTCTGGACCGCCGACAAGATCGCGCTTACCGCAGGCACCTGGACTTTGGGCGTGGCCTTCCAAGCGCTGATACTGTTCCTGCCACTGGCCCGTATCGGGTTCAAGTACAGACCCAGCTTCGGGCTTGGCGGCTTTGGACTCAGGTCTATGGGTCCCGTGGCGTTAGGCTCTTTGGGCGTGGTGGTCACCAGCGAGATCTGCGGCATTATCCTTACCCGTATCGCCACATCCGCACCGCAGCGCGCCCACGAACTGACGGGTGCCAGCCTGTTCAGCGTGGCAGGCAACGCGACCTATCAGAATGCGTACACACTGTTCATCCTGCCCTATTCGCTCATCGCCGTATCGGTATCCACGGCTATGTTCCCCAAAATCTCCCGTTCTGTCGCAGCTGCGAATCTGGATGAGGCACGGCACGACCTAGTCAACGCACTGAATAATGTGGGCCTGCTCATCATATTTTTCGCCGCCGCCATGATTGTGTTCCCCGAACCGATTATCCGCGCATTGCTTCCGTCCGTCTCGATGGACGAGACCATGCTGATTTCCTACGCGCTTATCGCCCTATCTGTGGGCACTCCTTTGGGATCGGCGTTCCTGCTGATTCAACGTACATTCTATGCCTTTGAGGACGGCCTGCACCCCTTCCTGTCCGCGGTGATGCAGTATGGGTTCACCTCGGTATTCATGATCATCGGCATGATGGTACTTCCTCCTGAGCATTGGGTACTCGGCATCGCCTGCTCGGTGACACTTGGCGGATTACTGGCGTTGCCGCTGACGTTGATGATGTTGCGCCGCAAGTTCGAAGGCAATCTTGGCGGTCGGGAGATCACGAGGACATATGCCAAGGCCATTGTGGCGGCACTGGCTTCCGGAGTTGTGGTCTGGCTGATCAAACGACCGGTAGTCGCACTGTTCGACGCGGATATTCGACCAGTAGGCGGGCACATGAGCTGGTGGTCTGCGCTGGCTATCTGCGTGGCGCTCACCATCGTGCTGACCATAGTATATGTGGCTGTGTTGTGGGTGGTACGCACCCCAGAACTCATCAGCGCCTATCACTCGATACTGGCCCGTCTACACAAGACTCCGGCCAGTGAGGACGTTGCTGTGACAGCCCAGCCGGAAAAAGTCGACGATACGCAAATCAATCCTGAGACGGAGCCCGTCAAGGATAGCCCCGCACGTAGAATATCTAAGACCAGTCTCGAACACCAATCACACGGAGCCGAACGCACTATGAAACCGCAACTCGGAGACACAATTCTCAACCGATACACCTTGGTATCATCGTTGCGTGCGGAGCCTGGCATTCAGGCATGGAAAGCCAACGACCGTGTGCTGGCAAAGGATTGCCAGCTGTTCATCATTACCAATCGCAGCGCTTTCGCCGCAATCGATGAGATCGCTGGTCGCATCGCCGCCACTCGCCCTGATCGTGTGATTCCCGTACTGAAATACCGTATGGAATCCGACGTACTTCTCATTGTCATGCCGGTGGATAGCGGCCAATGCCTGACTGACTACATGGTGGATACCGCCAAGCCGCTCAGTTACAGCGCCATCCGGTCGATTATCGGAGAATGCGCCAACGTGCTGCGCGAGATCATTGCGGATACTCCCAGCAGCATCGTCATCACAACCGACACCGTTCGAGTGACTACCTCCGGTGTGCAAATTGCCGATGCACCATGTGCCACGATGCTGGCCGATACGTCCGCTACCGATCTGCGTACGGACGGTCCTGAACGGTATGCGATTCGCCAGCTTGCGGCATTACTCTATACCCTGCTGACACGCACGCCAAGCCAAGCGACACCCACATTCAATCTGCGTGCCTTGCCACAAGACACCCCTGGCGAATTCCGCGTGATTTGCAAGCGTGGATTGGCCTTGAGCGAGCCCGACGAGCATACGTTGCCAATGGCTGCCCTTGTAGAACTCGACGCCTTGTTGGGTAATTGGAAGCCGCTCTCTGAACTGAGCGATGCTGATATTGCTTTGCCGAGCGTGGAAAGCGATTGCTCGATTACCAAGGCGATACTGAAGCCTGCCAACGAGACTGATATCGTGCCTATTCCCAGCACGTTGATTAACAGCAGCAGTCTTCCGGAATTGTCTATTACCCCTTCCCTGCCGGTTCAGCCGGCCTCCATCCCCGCTCCGCACGTGATGTCACCGGTTCCTCTGCCTGATGGGTCCAGTATTGCTGACGGCAACCAGTCTCAGTCTGATGCCCACCGTCTGTTTGACTTCAACCTTTCTGACGCCTGGGAGCACGAGAATCTTTCCGGTGAAGACACCGGTGACTGGTACAGCGAAATGAATCCGGCCCCCATCGGCGGTCCGAGTGATAATACTCGGTTGACAGTGCCTATTGTTACCGGCGGTATTTCCGACGCCACCGTGGGAGAGACAACCAGTCGTATTCCCATGTTCCTCGCCAGCGGCCGTGCTGTGGCTCCTGGTGAGGAATCGCTGCGTGCCTTGGAAGAGGAGCAGGCCCGCATTGCCGAAGTAAGCGCCATTCCTCCGAGCTTCACACCGAAGGATGTGCCGGATGACGAGGATGACAGCAAGCTGCCCGATGAACATCTGTTCGGTAAACTGTCGACCAAGGTCGTTGCCATCATTGTGGCTCTGATATTGGTAGTGGCAGCGGCTGTTTGGGCAGTGTATGCGTTCCGATCCTCCGGAGACAATCCTGCCGATGCTTCCAGCAACTCCAGTGAAGGTGACTGGCCTGATATCAATGCTGACGCTGTGCCATTCGGTGGCAGCAAGAACGCGACGAACGGTGGCACCACTGACGATTCTTCAAAGTCAAGTGATGCCACTCAGAGCGAATCCAAGGACTCGGCATCAGACAAGTCCAAGAAGTCCGAGACTGCTGATTCGTCGTCCAAGAAGACCAAGGCCAAGAAGTCCGGCGATAAGGATTCCAGCGCTGCTCCGCAACCGCGCCATGAGAACAACACGGCGTTTACGATTTCCAGCGCCAACTTCCTGTCGAATCCTGGCGGCCAATCCGGGTACGCATACTACATGCACCTTGACCAGCCGCAGGATGCGTACCGCATGGTTATCACCATCCGCACATCCGGTGGTAAGGGCTATATTCGCGCGAATACCACTGGAGACCCCACTCAGGGCAAGCAGGTGGCCGAATTCACCTTTGCTGAAGGTGGCACTACTGAGGTGAAGTTCACCAAAGCCGTCAATACGCAGGATCTGCTGCTGTGGGTGCCATCGGATAGCCTGCCGCAGAACCAGCTGTACATCGAGAAGGTGGAGGTCTTCTAATCGGCATCTATGCCGATAACTGGCCCAAGAAGGGGCGGTACCGTTCGCATACATTCGACGGTGCCGCCCTTTCTTCGCGTCTGGCTGAATGACACGGAATATCGTATGGGGGTGTGACAATGTTTCACGTGAAACATAACGTCATCATTATCGGTTCTGGTCCCGCTGGCTACACGGCCGCCATCTATCTTGGCCGTGCAGGTCTTAATCCTGTTATGGTCACTGGTGCGTTGTCGCCAGGTGGACAGTTGGTCAACACCACTGAGGTGGAGAACTTCCCTGGATTCCCGGAAGGTATTCTTGGCCCGGATCTTATGGATCGCATGAAGGAACAGGCCAAGCGCTTCGGTACAACCTATATCGCAGACGATGTCTCTTCCATCGAGGCGTGTGAAAGTGATTCGGTCAAGCCGACCTATCGTATAACGCTCTCCGATGACTCCCAGTTGGAGGCATCGGCGCTTATCATCGCCACAGGGTCGTCATTCCGTAAGCTTGGGGTGCCTGGCGAACAGGAGCTGTCCGGACATGGCGTCTCGTACTGCGCCACCTGCGATGGCTTCTTCTTCAGGAACAAGCCTATCGTGGTCGTAGGCGGTGGCGATTCGGCTTTTGAAGAGGCATTATTCCTGACCCGGTTCGGTTCTTCAGTCACCTTGATTCACCGACGCGATAGCTTCCGTGCCTCGCAGATCATGGTGGACCGAGCCAAAGCCAATCCGACCATCACCCTGCTGACCAACACAGTGGTGACCTCCATTACCGGCACCTCCTCCCCCACACAGAACACCGGTGCACCTATTGCCATTCCTGGCTTGACAATCAAACGACCGGCTGTGGCACCGGCCAGTGTCAGCAGCATTGCCGTACGTAACGTGGTGACCGGAGAAGAAAGCACGCTGGACACCAACGCCGTGTTCGTGGCTATCGGCCATACGCCGGCCACTGATTTTGCGGCCGGTGTTGTGGACCGTGACGATGATGGGTATGTCGTGGTGCAGGGTGCCAGCACAGTGACCAGTGCGCCAGGCATCTTTGCTGCAGGCGATTGCGTGGATCGTATTTATCGTCAGGCGATCAGTGCAGCGGGCATGGGCTGCCGTGCAGCGCTGGATGCGCAGGCCTATCTTACGGACTGATTGCGGCGGACTGATGGTGGCTTGCTGTTCTGTCTGCTGCCTGTGACATAGGAGCAACGTTAGGTCAGTGTTACAGCATGCCGCCCTTGGATAGTACGTGCCAGTCAGAGGCATAGAAAGACCCCTCAGGCGACGGAGAATCATGATGTGTGATTGTCCGTCGCCTGAGGGGTTTTCTATTGCGACAGGGGCTACAGCGCGGGCATACGCCCCTGCCAGGAATCACGCAGAGGCTATACGTCTTGTGTTGTACACCGCACTGCACAGCAATAATGCCAGCGACAACACGAATGTTCTTATCGCGTTACACCCATTTGGAATCGGCATCGCCTTGGCTCGGCACCAGCAGCTGCAGGATACGATCCATATCCTCTGGTGACGAGAAGACGATTTCGATGCGACCATGCTTGGTGCTGCCCTTAATCGACACCTTGGTATCGAAATGATTTTCCAAACTCTGCTGGATGGCGGAACCAACCCAAGGATTGGTCTTAGACGTCTTAGGCTTCTTCGGCTGCTCACCCGACGCAACCTTCATGGCGACGATCTCTTCGGTGCTGCGTACAGAAAGACCTTCCGCAATAATACGAGAAGCCAGCTTGTCCATTTCCTCCGGATCGCTCAGGCCCAATAGCGCACGCGCATGACCGGACGATAGCACACCGGCAGCCACTCTCTTTTGCACAGCGGCCGGCAGGGTCAGCAGTCGCAAGGGATTGGCGATTTGCGGGCGTATGAGC